>NPIE01016835.1_pt1 | contig 10060 bp, 9 predicted proteins | sample 8637661 | NCBI WGS metagenome assembly NPIE01 (sample SAMN07420842, study PRJNA396082) | bioreactor metagenome | isolation source: sample BA12 brine-fed electro-methanogenic bioreactor BA | place: Japan: Kochi | collected 2016-12-09 | reverse complement strand
TCGGGAAGGAGAGACGGGAACGAGGGCGGGGGGCGGGGCGACGAGAGGTTGAGGAGCAGCCCGATCGCTGCCAGCATCGTGACCAGCGACGAACCGCCGTGGCTGAGGAAGGGGAAGGTCACGCCGGTGATGGGGATCAGCCTCACGTTCCCGCCGGCGATCACCCAGGTCTGCACGCAGAGCAGGGCGGCGATGCCGCCCGCGAGCAGCGACTCGAACCCCGCCTCCGTGCGCTGCGCGATGCGAAGTCCGCGGTAGGCCACGGTGGCGATCAGGACGATCACACCGAGCGCGCCGATGAGACCGAATTCCTCGGCCAGTGCGGCGTAGACGAAGTCGGTGTGGACGGCGGGGATCAACCCCGGTGATCCTTGCCCCAATCCCTGACCGACCAGGCCCCCAGACCCGAAGGCAAAGAGCGACTGCAGAATCTGGAAGGCTCGATCGGCCTGGGCCGGGGCCCAGGGATCGAGCCAGATGCTGACGCGCAGGGCCACCCGATCTGAGAGCGCGGAGCCTGCCAGCCCGACCGGGACGAAGAGCGCCAAGCTCAGCAGGGCATAGCGTCCACTGCCCCAGGCGAGGAAGATCATCATCACGAAGGTGAGGTAGAAGAGCAAGGCAGCCCCCAAGTCCTGTTGCCACCCTAACAGGACCAAGGCCAGGCCGACCATGGCGACCATCGGCCCCAGCACGATCAGCCACATGGGCTTTCCCGCCGATTTGATCCTGGGAAGGTCGCGCTTGTCGGCGAGATACGCCGCCAGGTAGACGACGAGCAGGAGCTTCAGGGGCTCGGAGGGCTGGATGAAGAGGCCGTGGGCGCCCAACCAGAGGCGCTGACCATACCCGGAGGGGTTGACGCCGAAGATGAGCGTGGCCCCCAGGAGGAGGATGCCCGCCATCAGCAGCGAGTAGCGGTAGCGTCGCAGGAGTCGCGTCAGTGTTGGTGTGAGCGCCACGCCGCACATCACGCCGCATCCGATGAGGAGCCACGCGACCTGCCGGTAGAGCAGGGCCGGCGCCAGGCGAGCCTGCAGCAGTAATCCCCAGCCGGTCAGCATGGCCACGAGGGAGAAGATCAGGTGGTCGTAGGAGCCCACACGGCGGTTCAGCAGCCAGGCACTGCCTGCCCACGCCACGGCCCAGCCGCCGACGACGGCGACGAGATGCCCCGTCGTGAGGCTCAGTGGGAAGGGCGAGAGGTGCAGGGCCACGCTGCCGCAGAGAACGAAGAGCGCGGCGATGCCCAGCAGGAGCTCACCGAGCGTGCGATCGGTGAGGGCTGGGCCGAAACGGCGACGCGCGATGGGACGGGTGTTCATGCCACGACCTTACGGGGGCTAGCTCTCGCCGGCACTGTCCGGCGCCTCGCCGACAGCGTTCGGCGCCTCGCCGGCAGTGCCCGGGGCGACCACAAAGCTGAGGGGCGCGTGACAGAGGCCGCAGCCGACCATCGGATCCTTCACCGCTTCACCGCTTCTCGTGCAGGTTGCCATCACGACGACGCGGCGATGCTGCCAGATGCGCCAGCCGGGCTCGGTAACCCGGGCGAGGAGGAGCATCGTCGGGCATCGGTTGGCCCGGGTGATCTCGGGAACCGGACAGTGTCGGCATAGGTCCGACGTCCATCGCTCGCCGCCGTCGGTGCCGGTGAGCAAATGGCAGACCTCGCGTACCCTTGCCGTGCGGTGGGCATCCACGTAGTAGTGGGGACACGCGCGTCCGTCAGGTGTCAGCATCGTGCGTTAGGCTTCAGAGTAGCTCTGGATGGCGGCACGGTTGACGTAGATAATCCTGGCGTGAGCCGGTTGTGGTGCCTGACTTCGGGCCAGGTAGTGGATCTGCGCGTCGGTGACCGGGAAGAAGGTGCCCTTCCAGAAGTCGAGGAAATTCGCCAGCCGCGCCTCGCTGAGATAGGGCGCGCCGCCCCGCACGATCGCCAGCGGCAGGTTGAGGATCAGGGTCTCCTTGCGAGGTGGATCGCGAAAGTCGGCCAGGCCTTCTTCCTCATTGAAGATCACAAACTGTACATTGTCGCGCCGCAAGATGACCGGCGTCACACGGCTGCTCGGTAGGCCGGTGAAGGTCCACGGTGCGACGAGCGCGTTCGTGACCGTGAGCACGTCGAGGCCATCCTGGTTGATGAAGTTGTGAGGCGAGCCGAGTGACTCGAGCTCGCCGTCGATCCACTGCAGGTCATTGGCGATGCCGACGCGGTGGTGTTGAATCGGTGACTCCATCCCTGGTCCATCTGCCCGCAAGCTCATAGTTCCTCCCGTCAAGATCGGTCGTCGAAACTGTGCACTGCTATGCCTCTATCATAGCCTGATCCGCGTGTTTGGGTAGGTCGGGCTAGACAGGTAGAGGGCTAGGGCCACGGGAAGCGCAGCAGGTCGCTATTGGTTTCGGGGATCGCCAGCCGCGTCAGTGTGGGCAGAGCGTACATACCCACACCGAGGCTGCAGCCGCCTGACGTAGCGCACGCCTCACTCCCTTCGGGCAGGGAGAGGACGTGGAGGTCGGTCACGATCTCACCCGCTATCCAGGCGTGGCTCGGACACCGACCCGCGCACGGGGGGCCATCGTGTTGGGCCAGGATCTGTCCGTCGGCGCCATAGAGGTGTACGAAGACCGTGTAGGCCCGTGAGGGCTCCGCCTGGGCCTGCCAGTAGAGGGTGAGGGTAAGGGCATCGCCGGGCTGCAGCGCTCCCTCCGTGGGCGAGAGTGTGTACCCGAGCAGCGCGATGCCGTCGGAGAGCGGGCGCTCGACCCGCACCTCCATAGTGGGGATGGTGAACTGCCGCGTGTAGCCCGTGACCTCAAGGGGATAACAGGCTGCCCCAGCCGTGGGGCCGGGCTCGGCGGTGACGAGGTCGATAGCGACGCCGTAGTGCCCGGGCTCCAGGTCTCGAGGCAGCATCGGACCGTGGAAGCTCCGTATGGCTTCACCCGCGCGCCATCGGGACGTGGGATAGTGATCCTCCCACAACGGCAGGTTGAACGTGTGGCGCGGCTGCCCCGTGCAGTCGCCCTCGAGGAGGCTCACCTGCACGTGGTAGTCCGCCGTGGGTGGGGCGATCGCCCGCCAGAAGAGCGTCGCCCACAGCGGATCGCCGGGTGTCGCGACGCCGACGATCAGCGCGTTCTCAAGCACGACTTCCCCCGCCTCCCCTTGGGCGACCGCCCCGTCTGTGGCGGTCCCCACGGGTTGGCCCGTTGCCAGAACCGGGCCCAGCCGCACGGACGAGGTCGCCGTGCCGTCGGCGGCGGTGAAGGTCAGGGGCGTTTGCTCGCTCTGGATGCTGAAAGCGATGGTGAGCTCACCCGGTGGCAGGTCGACCGCCACCGGTACGCCGATGTGATGAGCGACCCAATCGCCGGGATGCCATTCCCATGCGGCGTAAGGCAGCAGGTTGGCGCGCCGGTCCCAGACGTTGCCACAGTCGTCACGGAGCTCCACGGAAAACCAGAGGGGCGCCGTCCGGTCGACCACGAAGGTNNCACCAGCAGGTCGATGGTCTCCCCGCGGGTCACCGCGGCGGGCAGGTCGTAGCCCACCAGCTCTATCGCGCCCTCGAAGCGGCCCGACAGCTGCGCCTGGGGCTCCCAACACAAGGCGAGGCGCGCATCGGGTGTCAGCAGATAGGCGGACGACTCGAAGCTACCATCGCTGGAGGTGGTGAAGCTCAACTGCTCGGCCCTTTGCAGAATGGGGCCGGCGATCTCCGCGGGCGGTTCGGCATCTGCGAAGAGGTAGAGTAGGTCGCCAGGCGTCTCGTCTACTCCTGGGACGACGAGCGCACTACGCCCCGTCAGCCAGCGAATCGGGCCGTCATAGTGTGTCTGGAAGGCCACTATGTCGCGAGCATAGTCCGTCGCGAAATCCGCACCGACGAGGACGGTAGGCGGGGAGGGCGCATCCGCCACCGCGTTGAGGTGGCGCCCCACCTGGGCCAGGCCGGCGGTGTAGATCTCGCGAACGCGCGGCGTGTTGGGCCATACGACGAAATAGGCGATGGTCTCGTGGGCGGCGAAGGCCATCAGCCCGAGGGCCAGGGCGGCGTGGATGGTTCTGGTGGTCAGGCTGCTGCTCTGGGGCCACCGTCGCCTGGCCGCGCGGAGCACGGTGGCGAGCGCGGCGTCGGCGGCGACGGCGGGAAAGGCGTAGATGGGGACCATCGCCCCTGTGCTTCTGAGGAACGAGGGCGTACCGCTGGCCAGCGCACTCGGCAGGAGCATCACGGCGGTCCAGATTAGCAGGAGCTGGTGGCGCGGCTGCCGGAGGCGCGCGAGTGAGAGCGCGACGCCCAGGTAGAAGAAGGTCCCGGTGACCCAGTCGAAGAGCGGTCGGTCGGCGACGTTGTAGCGCCAGTATTCGTCGCCGCGCAGTGTGAACATCCTGAGCGTCTCCAGCCCATTGGCTAGCAGCGGACGGACGTCGCCTGAGCGCGCACGGTCGAGCAAGGAGGAGAGCTCGTTGACACGTTGGTTGGCCTGTTCGGGATGCCGCAGGATGAACCACCCGAAAGGAGCGAAGATCGCGAGGGCGAGGCCCAGGGCCAGGAGCAGGCCGAGCCATGGCGGGCGTCGTGGTGGTAGGCCTCGACCAGACGCTGAGACGCTCCGGTCCGAGAGCAGGTAGATCGCCAGGAGCCACCCCGCAGCAACCACTATGAAGATCCGGCCCGGGATATAGGTGTAGGGAAGCAGACCCGTGCTCACGCCGAGGACGACCCACCAAAGCCAGGGAGATGGGCGGCCTTTCGACTGTGCCGTCAAGCCGCGCCAGAGGGCGTAGAGCGCCAGGGTTTGCAGCGGCACCATGGAGATCGCTCGCAGTCCGAACCGGCTCTCGAAAACGGACCAGAGTGAGACCGTCATCAAGGCGGTCGCGATCAGGGCCACGCGTGGATTCCACAGGCGGCGTAACAGGACATAGCCGAGGGCTAAGCCAAGCGTGCCGCAGACCACGGCGGGAAGGCGGATAGCCAGGGTGTTGGCGCCGATCAGACGGATCGTGAGGGCCATCAGGTAGAGAAAGCCGGCCTCACGGCCGTAGTTACTGGTGAAGAAGATCGGCGTGTGGCCCCATCGCCAGACGTTGAGGGCGTCGGATCCGTTGATGGCCTCGTCGCCGCTGAGACCGGGCGGGATCGTCAGGATCCCCAGCGCTCGCAGCGCGAAGCCCACCAGGATGAGCGCGATGGCCGTGGTGGCTGCTTGCCGGCGGAGCCTAGCGGTCCGGTCGCCGTTCCGTTCTGTGCTGCGGGTCACGCGTCACAGTTCGCTCTCACCGGCGAGGTCCTGAAGCGCTGCCTCGTCAAGCATCGGCAGACCCAGCGCCTGAGCGCGGTTGAACTTCGTGCCACCGGGATCCTCGCCGATCACAAGGTAGCTGGTCTTGCTGCTCACCGAACCGGTTACCTTGCCGCCCAGCGACTCGATCCACGCCTGGATCTCGCCCCGGGGCCGGGAGAGGGTGCCGGTGATGACGAAGGAGAGCCCGGCAAGGGGCTGTTGGCCCGCCGGTGCGGGCTCAGCCTCCGGCAGCATCAACGTGAGGTCGGCCCGGCGGAGCTTCTGGAGCATCTGCTGGTGACGCGGGCGCCCGAACCAGTCGACGATGGCGGTGGCGGTGATGGGGCCGAGCCCCTCCACCTCGGCGATCTCGTCGGCGGTGGCCGACTGGAGGGCGTCGAGTGAGGGGAACCGACCGGGCGCCGCCGGGCTGCCGACGAGCNNGGCTGCCGACGCCGCGGATGCCCAGCGCCGCCAGCAAGCGGGCGAAGGGCTGCGCCTTGGAGGCCGCGATGGCGCCCAGCAGGTTCTCCGCCTTCTTGTCGGCGAAGCCCTCAAGCTGCAACAGCTCCTCCTTGGTGAGCGCGTAGAGGTCGGCGGGGTCGTGAATCAGGCCCTGCGCTACCATCTGCTCGGCGGTGCGCTCGCCCATGCCCTCGATGTCCATCAGGCCCGCGAAATAGGTGAGTTTCTGGACGAGCTGGGCCGGACAGGCGGCATTGATGCAGAGGTAGGCCACCTCGCCCTCGGGACGCACCACCGGCTCGCCGCAGGAGGGACACTGGGTGGGCGGTGTGATCGGTCGTTCGTCACCGTCGCGCGCATCGACGAGCGGTCCTGCGACATAGGGGATGACGTCGCCGGCGCGCTTGACCACGACACGGTCACCGATGCGGATGTCGCGTTCGGCGACGGCATCGAAGTTGTGCAGCGAGGCGCGGCGCACCGTGACGCCGGCAATGGGCACCGGGCTCAGCAGCGCCGTGGGCGTGATCACGCCGGTCCTTCCGACGGAGAACTCGACCTCCTCCAGCTGGGTGATCGCCTCCTGCGCCGGGAACTTGTAGGCGATCGCCCCGCGGGGGCGTCCGCCGACGGCCCCCAGGGCCTCCTGCAGCTGCAGGTCGTCGATCTTGATCACGAGACCGTCGGCCTCGTACCGCAACTCGTCCCGCCGCGCCGTCATTGCCTCGCAGTAGTCGACCACCGCGTCGAGCTCCTCGAACTCGGCGACCTCGTCGGGGACCAAGAACCCCAGGGTCCGCAGGTAGGCGAGCGTCTCACTCTGCGTGCTGGGCGGGGCCGGCTCACCGGTCACCACGCTGTAGGCGAGCAGCCGCAGCGGGCGCTGGGCCGTGATGCGCGGATCGAGCTGCCGCAGCGATCCGGCGGCGGCGTTGCGCGGGTTGGCGAAGGGGGCCTCCTCTGCCTCGGTCAGCCGGGCGTTGAGGTCTTCGAAGTCATCGAGGTAGATGAGCACCTCACCCCGAACGACGAGGTAAGCCGGTGGAGCAGCTGCGTCCGAATCGGACGGGATCCTGAGCGGCAGGGTGGGTAGGGTGCGCAGATTCGCGGTGATGTCCTCGCCGACCTGACCGTCGCCCCGCGTGGCGCCCAAGACGAATTGTCCCTCGCGATAGTGCAGGACCACTGTCAGCCCATCAAGCTTGGGCTCCACCACGTAGCGGAGCGCAGGCGGGACCTCACCGGATCCCTCTGCCAGCATGAGCCTGCCGACCCGCGTCTGCCAGGCCAAGAGCTCCTCGCGCGAGGTGGCCTTGTCCAGGCTGAGGATCGGCGCAGGGTGTTCGACTTTCCGGAATCCCTCGGCAGGCTGATCGCCGACCCGCTGGGTCGGTGAATCGGGCGTGATCAGCTCGGGGTAGGTGGTCTCCAGCGCGCGTAACTCATCGACCAGGGCATCGAACTGCCCGTCGGCGATGAGCGGGCGGTTCAGCACATAGTAGCGGTGGCTGTGGAAGCGGATCTCCTCGCGCAACTCCTCGACCCGCCGGTGAGCGGCGTCAGTTGCTGAGGGCTCCTGTCGCGCCGACGGCCCCCGTCGCGCCGACGGCCCCCGTCGCTTGGTCTCCATCGCTGCACCGCGACCTAGTCGGTGGGCATCATGAAGTCCTGAGCTGCCCAGCCCTCGCGGGTCGGGTCGAGCTCGTCCCTCACGAACCACCAGGTGTAGTCGTCGGATTCCCGGGGCCCGCCCACAATGAGCAACATCTCGCCCTCCTGGGCGACGGCGACGCGCTCTGCGTTGACCCCGGCCTCCCTGCGGATGCTCAGTCCGACGTTGCCCGTGCCGCTCACGGTGATCCGCACGCCGATCGCGATCGCGTCGGGCACGGCGACGGCTGAGGCCGTCGTGGGCGTCGGAAAGAGCGTGGGCATCGGCGTTGGCGTCGTCGTCCACACAATGGCGGTCGGGTCAGCGCCTTCGGGAGAGGCTGCGGGCCGGGTGAAGAGCCAGATGGCTCCCGCGATGGTGAGAGTGATCGCGCCCAGGAGCATGACCAAGCATCCCCACTGAGCCAGGTTAGGTTTTTCCTTTAGGTCGATCATCGCAACCCCATTATACGCTAGGTCCTGTTGCTGATCAAGTGAGCTGCGGTATACTAGCGCACGAATCCGTATTTTCTGAGGGGGCAGAGATGCGTATCGCGATTGGCGAGGCAGAGAGCAACCATGTGACCTGGGCGGTGAGGAACCCACTCTACAAGCTGCTCGTCGGCGTGTTGGTGGCTACCGTCTTCCTGGTCGCCCTGCTGCTCCCAAGCCCAACCCCCGCCCGGTGGCGCGCGATCGGGCTCGTGGTCGCCGGTGCGCTTGCCATTGCCGCGATCCTGACCCTCACGACGCCCCTCGTCGATGAGGGTCACCTTGAGCGGCTGCCCGACGGCGGCAGCCTCGAGCGCACCCGGACGTGGCCCTTGATCGCCCCACGAACGGTGCTGCAGCTCCCGCTGGATCGGATCGCCGCCTTCGAGGTCGAGATGGCGGCGTTCGAGGATGCACCCCCGACCACGCTCACGCTCGCCCGGCTTCAGGTGCTGGATGTCGATGGGGTGACCCTCTTCCTCACCGAGTGGGCCGAACCCGCCTCGGTATTGGCGCTCGGCGAGGCGCTGGCTAAGGCCGGTCGCCGCGAGCTAACGCGCCTCTCCCCTGTGGTATAATCCGAGGATAGTGTGCGTTAGTTGGGCCGTGTAGGCCCTCTGACGCGGACGGGAGCAGGACAGCGTGCGCTCGAGACTCTACCAAACCGTCGGGATCGTCCTGGGTCGGCGCGACTATGGCGAGGCCGACCGTGTGGTGATCTGCCTCACGCCTCAGGGACGGGTTGATCTGCTGGCAAAAGGCACGCGCAAGCCGCAGTCTCGCAAGGCCGGACACCTGGAGCTCTTTGCCCGCACGAAGCTGCTCGTCTCGCGTGTCGAGCATTCGTGGGACATCATCAGCCAGGCCGAGGCCGAGGTATTGCGTCCCATCCTCCAGGACGATCTGCAGCGGGGGACCTATGCGCGCTATGTCGCTGAGCTGGTGATGCGCTTCTTCGAGCAGGAGGCGAACGAGACGCTCTATGAGCTGCTCGATCGGACGCTCACAACGCTGGAGCGCGATGAGCTGCCCGAGCTTCTGGTGCGCTGGACCGAGCAGCGGTTGTTGACGCTCGCCGGGTTCCGGCCTGAGTGGCTGTCCTGCGTGGGTGACGATACCGGTGATCTATGCGGCGAGGCCCTGCGTCCCCGCCGTTCGGATCGCCGGATGTATGGGATCGATCCCGAGCGGGGTGGAGCGCTCTGCCCGACGTGCTATGCGGCGGGGCGCCAGTTGCCCGGTGTGCGCGGGCTTTCGCCGAGTGCACTCTCGTGGCTCCAGGCGCTTCAGCAGCGCGACCACGAGGACGTGAAGCAGTTCCCGTTCCCCGCACGGGCCGCGCAGGAGTTGGACGGTGTGATGCAGCACTACATCGCGCATCACCTTGAGATCCGGCCCGGTAGCTTGCGGGTGATACAGGGGTGAGTCTCGACACATGGTCAATGTGAAGAAGGACGGATAGGACAATGCTGACATTTCAACAAGCGATACTTCGACTTCAGGCGTTCTGGGCGGAGCAAGGGGCCCTGATCTGGCAGCCCTATAGCGAGAAGGTGGGCGCCGGCACGATGAACCCGGCGACGGTCCTGCGCGTGCTAGGACCCGAGCCGTGGAACGTGGCCTACGTGGAACCCTCGTTCCGCGCCGACGACGGGCGCTATGCCGACAACCCGAACCGGATGCAGATGCACACGCAGATGCAGGTGATCCTGAAGCCCGATCCCGGTGATCCCCTCGAACGGTATCTGGGCAGCCTGGAGGCCCTGGGCATCCGCCTGGACGAACACGACGTGCGCTTCGTTGAGGATAACTGGGAGAGCCCTCTGATCGGTGCCTGGGGTCTGGGGTGGGAGGTCTGGCTCGACGGACAGGAGATCACGCAGTACACCTACTTCCAGCAGGCGGGCGGCATGACGCTGGACACGCCCGCGGTAGAGATCACCTATGGCCTCGAGCGGATTGTGATGTACCTGCAGAACAAGCACTCGGTCTGGGATATCCTCTGGGATGACACGCACACCTATGCCGAGATCCTGCGTGATCAGGAGATCGACTACTGCCGCTACAACTTCGAGTTGGCCGATGTCGTCCGGCTGCTGAAGATGTATGATCTCTTCGAGGCCGAGGCGTTGCTGGCGTTGGATCAGGGCCT
>NPIE01009552.1_pt1 | contig 10061 bp, 10 predicted proteins | sample 8637661 | NCBI WGS metagenome assembly NPIE01 (sample SAMN07420842, study PRJNA396082) | bioreactor metagenome | isolation source: sample BA12 brine-fed electro-methanogenic bioreactor BA | place: Japan: Kochi | collected 2016-12-09 | reverse complement strand
GATGCCCGGTATCGTCGAAAAGACAGCAGAACCGACAAATGCCGGCAACAACCCGGAGATGACACTCACGATCACCAGACGTGCGGACAGGTCCATCTGTTGGTTGATCGTCAGGTACAGAACAATGATGAGGCTGGCGACCAACCACACGACCATCAGCGCGGCCGATGCGGTTCTGCGGCTGCCCTGTCTGGGGTGTGGCTCAAGGGCAGCGGACAGCCCGATGCTCACCAGCGAAGGTGCAAAGATGGCCACGCTGATCAGGGGCGCTACGATCCGCTGCCCCTCAAGATAGAGGGGTTAAAAAAGCAACAGTAGCGTCCACGTGAGTCCATAGGTCAGCCCAAAGTACGCGACCAACTGATGACGCTTGAGAAAAGCAGCTATAGTCGCCAATGCTCTCCTCCTTTGGAACGGCTGCCCAATGACCGGAAGGCCACTTGATCGGCGGCTCTGACGATGAGCCTCGAGTCGGACATCGGTAGCAGGCCCAGCCAATGACGCAGCCCGGCACGCTAGCCGCGTCAGCTCCGCTTGCGGATTGGGCGCAGCGCACTACACAGCCCACAAGTACCGCGGCACGCGCTCCATATACCGCCGGTATGACTCCCCATACTGCTCCAGGCACGCCTGCTCTTCCGCCAGAATGCGAAAGTGTCCTGTCAAGACCATGGCCACGACCAAAAGGATCGCCGTCCACGATCCGATGGCTAGCGCTACCCCCAACATCACCAGCACCAAAGCCACCCACTGCGGATTCCGCGATACGCGATAGATCCCTCTTACCACAGGCTCGCCCGGCGGGGTCTGCCGATAGTGAATCAGCGCTACCACCATCAGTACGAAACCCAGCGAGTAGACGAGCATACCGGCCACGAGAACACCCATCCCGATGCTCAGCGGCGTCAGCAAGATCAGCACGATGAAGATGACGGCCTCCAGCTTCGTCCCGCCGGACATGATCCTCTGCCAACCAGTCCAGCCCGATTTTTCGTAGAGCCGCCTGACGACCTCTCGCGGGAATATGAGAATCAGCAAGCCAAACACCGCATAGAATGGGACGAGCAGAATCCACCCGTTGAGCCATCCTAACTCCCGGTCAGGAAACCATTCCATCTTTGTGATCCCTCCAGGTTCGGGTCTGTGCTTGGCCAACGGCTGGCGGTTCACCTGCACGACGGCTGGGACAGTGGGCCATCTCGACAGATCCGGACGGCGGCTCCAGCCGCGCCTCAGGCGATGCCCTTCTGCGCTGTGAGCTCCTCTAGCAGCCTCATTACCTCAGCCGGCCTTCTCGTTGAGAATGCAAGGTCCCGCACCCAGCCCCTCTTGACCTTCAACCCTATCACCAACCGCGGATGCTCCAGGAAGTTGAACGAAGCGCGATATCTGTGATCCACGAACAAGAAGTGTATCCCCGCCCCGCCATACCTCGCCAACGCGGGCGAATCATCGTGTCGGCACCACGCGACGTTGTCCAGTGGAACGGCCCACGTGAAGATGCCAAAGGTGAGCCTCAGGCACTCTCCTGTGAGCCGGATGATGAGAGTCCTGTAGTTCAGCGAGTAGAACAGAAACACAATGAAGAGAAGCAGCCAGGCGATGCCCCACCCATCGACGCCGTGCACGGCAACCCGCCACCATGAGAGCGAGAGAAACAGCAGCGTCAGAGTAACGAAGAGCGCCTCCGTCCACAGCGATGACAGTCGTTCTTCGTAGAGGGTCTCTGTGATCATAGTAGCCTCGCAGCACTCATGGGGCGTCTGTCAGTCGCATCATGAGGCTGAGCTCGGACTCCGCAAAAAACCGCGATCAAAGGCCGAGGAACGCATAGGCTATCCCTTGCGGCAGTCCGTGCAGGATCGCCGGCGCCGCAATGCTGCCCGTCTTTTCCCGCACGAGACCATTGACCAAACCAGCAAAGCATGTCCAGAGACCCCACCACGGCATCAGCTGCCAATCGCCCCCTACCAGACTGGCAAGATTCAAGACATGCATAGCTCCAAACAGAATGGATGCTATGACGGTTCCCCATCCCCAAGGGACCCCGTAGAATCGGTAGGGTGTTCCCCACGCCTCATTCAACCTGGATTGGATATATCCCCGAAAGAGAAGCTCTTCACCCAGCCCAAGAAAGAAGACGTAGAAGAGCAACGCGGAGATGCCGTTCACTACTGTTGCCTTCCCAGTGAGGCTTGGGTGATTAACGAGCCATAGAGCGCCAACCATGATGCCGCTTTCGCTGCGTGTTGGCTTGCGCTTGAGCAACCACCCCAATGCAAAGAGGACGGCAACTTCGACACCTATCATGATGAGTGCACCATTCCACTGCGTCTCATCGACAAACATAAACGGTACACTGGCGATAGCTACGGGTACGAAAGCAGCTAACGCAATATCCAGGTGATAGCGGAACCCCTTGAGGGAGATCCCGTACGCGGCCAGGTCTCTGCGAGTGACGAGTAGTATGATCAGGGGAACCGCAATCATCACGGCATACTCGAGGAAGGCGCGCCCCGATGTCTGTCTCACCCCCTCGCCGATGGGCGAGAGGCCCGCCAATGTAAGCAGGAACAAGGTAAGGCCGAAAACGACCACGGCTTCGATCACAGCGCTTGTTCTCATATCGCACCCCACTTTCGCGTTGACTAAGCCGGCTAAACGTTCGCGCTTAGCGGCGCAGAACCGCCGCAAATTTCATAGACCATCGTATGCGTTTGGGCACGAATCGTATATGTGCAAGCCTATCCTACACCCGCAACCATCGCCATCACCATCGCCCCGAGATGCAGAACCGTGGTCACCACGGTGACCAGCCATAGCCGCCGATCCATACGAAACATCGGCAGGCCCATCAGCAGTATCGAGCCGAAAAAGAGCACCAGGTAAGGCGCCAGAATGTCGTAGCGCACCGGAGAGCGAAACTCGACCCGCCAGATGTCTTCGACAGCGACCATGTAGGCGATGAACACGAGGAACACCACCGGGCCGATCCACTGCTGCCAACCGGCCCGCGCGCGCACGAACGCGACAACGGCAAAGCAGGCCGGGACGCCAAGTCCGATCACCCCATAGCCTAGAAGATGGTTGATGTCCCGGCTGCCGGTCATCACGCGTGAGAGGAACCCCGCCCCCTGGAGCACGTTGACCGCATTCACCACGGCCCACACGGTAAGTGCTGCCCACCAGGGATCCACGCGCACTTGAGCTCTCATCCTAGACCTCCTGGACCAGGCACGAGAGTTCACCTTCTCTGGACTGCGGGTCGCGGATGTGTGACCGCATTGGCAATGATCTGGACAACAAAGAGCCCGAGCATGACAAGGCCGCCCGTCAACGACTGGTATTTCCAGACCATCACCACAAAGCCGTAGTTCATCGACATATAGAGCGCGACATAGGGCACCAGCTGCTCCCAGTTCATGGTCTCGCGGAACGGGATCTTCAGTATCCAGTCGTACAGAGCTTCGATCGCCAGAAACGCCAGAAAGATGACCAGAAACACAGTGTAGCGCCACGTCTTGTGCTCCTGTTGGGCCAAGAAGATCGCGTAGATGGCCGGAATCGACAACAGGAAATAGGTCCAGCCGATTCTCCGGAGTAGTGCAGGGCGCTTCTCGCGAATGAGAAAGATGAAGATCAGAAGTGCATGGTTCGCAAGACCCAGAGCGAAATAGATCGTTTCAAACATCCTGCCCCCCTTTCCGGTTCCTATGGTCGCTGGACGAAGAAGCGCATGACCGCCTGCCATGGCGTTTCGGTGGTGCCAGAAGGTCTGCTCGATCTTGTGTCCATACCCTCATCCCTCCGACAGCTCCGTGATCGCGCTGAGTGCCCTCACCGCCGCTCTGGCGTGGGCCAGCGCAAAGGCATAGGCCGATACGACGACCGACGGAACGTGCAGCACGCCCATCCACCACGAACGCTCTCGGGCCCCGAAATCGTTCTCTTCTGCCACCACATCCGGTGCAGTGCGAAACACCTAAGGCTACAGGAAGCCTCTGGTCGCCAGCTAGCTCTGCCCAGCAGCCAAGCCAGGAAGCCGGCAGGTTGGGGGCGCCAATGTCCCGAGGAAAGCCGCAGAGCCGTGGCAGCTCGAAGAAGACCACCGCGAGCAGGAGGGCCGGGATCGCCCGCCATTGACTTACCGTGCACCTGACGGCGAGACAGAAGATACCCTAGGGATCACAGTATCCTCCACACAAAGCGCCAGTGAGGAGCTGCGGATGTAGAGAGGTACGCGGAGGCATGTGGCTGCCGTGTTCACTTTCATTGTACGCCCTCCCATGTCTCACGTCAATAGTCAGGCGACACGGGTGTACGCATCCGACGACAGAGCGATCAATCTGTCATCCGGGCGAGTCTGGGACCCAAGCTTGTGGATCTACCCTACGACAGGGAAGGACTCCGTGTGCGGCAGAAGAGGAAGGGATAGGGCTTCCCACCCCTTGCGCCACCCATGGGTAGACGAGTTATCCGCACGGGAGCTAGTCTGAGGCGGCCTCAAGGATGGGCAGGGTGGCGGCGATGATCTGCGCGTGTTGCGAGGCCCGGCTGATGGTCGCCAGGTGATCGGCGGGATTGATCTCGTAGGAACCGAATTGGTGGTGATCGCCGCCCTCGATGCGGATGTAGCGTGTGGTTGCGGGAAGCAGGTGCTTGCGCTCGCCGACGCTGGTATCGTTCACCCTGAGCTCGCGGCTGCCGTAGATCGAGACCACCGGGATGGCGAGCTCGGAGAGGTCCGCGTTGTTGGGCGGGTAGGAGGCCCATATCGCCAAGCCGGCGATGGCCTCAGGGTGTTTGGACGTGTATTGCGCTGCCATCGCGCCGCCGACCGAGTGGCCCCCGATGGTCCACCGCTCGATCTCAGGATGGTGGGCCATGATCTTGTCGGCAACATTCGGGTTGAACACCGCCATGTTGATCGGCATGCGCGGAACGACCACCAGATAGCCCTTCAGCGCAATCTCCCGCATCAATGGGGCGTACGCTCGGGGATCGACTCTACCTCCTGGATAGAAGACAAAGCCGGTGATGGGCGGACTGCCTCCGGGCGCAAATGTCAGCCAGGGCTCTTCGGTGACCTGAACCAGCTCGTCGCTCCGGAGCGCTTCGATGGCGTCCGGCAGCGGAGGCCTGGCATAGGTCGCCCACCAGAGCCCCCAGAGGAGGGCGCCGACGGTTACAACGCCCAAGACGGCAAGCAACCATTTCGGAAGTCGGCGGCGTAGTTTGCCTTTCATATTCTCCAGCATAGCTGTTTCTACCCTAGATGTCAATGCACTCTTGAGGACGCGTCGCCCAAAGGCGCCGCCGCGCGATGACGGTCCCGACAGAGGACGCAGCGTACCCGCCGCAGTTGCGGATCCGGCACTTTGGCATAGGATGTACGGAGACGATGACAGCAGGGGGTCTGCAGCTTTCGTACCCAAAAGGAGGCGGCTATGGCGCTGAACTTTCGAGGACCTGACAGGGTGCCGGTGGTGTTTCGTGTCAATGGAGCGCAGGCGCAGGTGTTGGTCGAGCCGCGCCGTACGCTGCTCTCGGTGCTGCAGGAGGAGCTGGGGTTGACCGGGGCAAAGCGCGGCTGCGGTCAGGGGCAATGCGGTGCATGCACGGTCATCCTCGACGGCGAGACGGTCTATGCCTGTATGACGCTGGCGATCGACTGCGAGGGCCGCGAGGTGCGCACCGTTGAGAGCCTGGCGCACGGCGAGACGTTGCATCCTGTGCAGCAGGCGTTCATCGAGAAGGACGGCTATCAGTGCGGCTTCTGCACGCCGGGCCAGGTGATGTCGGCGGTGGCACTCCTCGAGCACCAGGCGCACCCGTCGGAGGACGACGTCCTGCGTGAGATGAGCGGCAATATCTGCCGCTGCGGGGCCTATCCCAACATCGTGAAGTCCGTGCTCGCTGCCGCTGAGATGCTGGAGAGGGGGTAGGACGATGCCGACGATCCGCAAGACCAAGGTCGAGTTTGAAGGTCGCATTGAGGAGCGCGAGGTCATTGTCGAGGAAGAACACGTCCAGCCGTGGGATACGGATGCTGCCTTGCGCTGGGTGGGCCGGCCCGTACCGCGCGTCGATGGCGTCGCGCGCGTCACCGGGCAGGCGGTCTATACACATGATCTCCACTTGCCGGGGATGCTCATTGGACGGTTTCTGCGCAGCCCGCATCCCCACGCGCGCGTAAAGCGCGTCGACAGCAGCCAAGCGGAGGCGATGGAGGGCGTCTGGTGCGTTTGGCATCGTGATCAGCCGCCGCCCATCACGCATCTGGAGGGCCGCGAGGTCTNNCTGAGGAGCTCGCCTATGAGGGGGCCGAGGTGGCCTTCGTGGTGGCGGCGGATGAGCGCGTGCTGGAGGACGCGCTGGGGGCGATCGAGGTTGAGTATGAGCCGCTGCCCTTCGTGTCGGATCTGGAGGGGGCGATGGCGCCGGATGCGCCGGTAGCCGTGGAGGGTGTCGACGGCAACCTGATCACGCCCGAGGGCCAGGTTTACGAGCGCGGCGAGGTGGACGCGGGCCTGGTGGCAGCCGATGTGGTGGTGGATCTGACCTTCACCACGCCCGTCGCGGCGCACTGCTGTCTGGAGACTCACGGCAGCGTCGCCGCGTGGGAGGGCGATCAGCTAACGCTCTATCACTCAACACAGAGCATCTTCGGCACCCGCAGCAGCGTCGCCGACGCGCTGGACATCCCACAGGATAAGGTCCGCGTGATCTGCAACTATATGGGCGGTGGCTTCGGCAGCAAGTGGGGCGCGGAGCCCTTCACCCTGATGGCGGCACTGGCGGCCCGTGAGATACGCCGTCCGGTCAAGGCGATGCTGGATCGCCGCGACGAGCACCTGGTCGCCGGCTACCGCCCGCGCAGCTGCCAGCGCGTGCGGCTGGGCGCCAAGCGCGACGGCACGCTGACCCTCATCGAGCACGAGTCATGGGTGGTGACGGGGGCGTTCGGCGACGGCGGCTCCATCATCGGCGGTCCGGCGAAGGACCTCTACGCCTGTGATAACGTCAAGACGGTTGTGTGGGCCTATCGCGCGAACACGGACAATTCCCGTGCGTTCCGCGCGCCCGGGTATGTAGAGGGCACCTTCGGCTTGGAGAGCGCGATGGAGGCCTTGGCGCAGAAGCTGGACCTCGATCCGCTCGAGCTGCGCCTGAGGAACTATGCCGATCTCAGTCCCTCGCGTGGGGTCCCGTACACGACCAAGAAGCTCCGTGAGGCGTATGAGCTGGGTGCGGAACGCTTCTCGTGGCGCGATCGCGCGTCACGCCGCACCGGTGAGGGCCCGTGGCGGCGCGGGTGGGGCATGGCCAGCCAGCTCTGGGGCGGCGGCGGCGGCCCGCCTGCCAATGCCTCGGTCAAGCTGCTGCCCGACGGCACGGCTGAGGTCATGGCCGGGGTGCAGGACATCGGCACCGGTACGAAGACCATCGTGGCCCAGGTGGCGGCGGAGGAGTTGGGCCTGCCGTTGGATGCGGTGCGGAGCGTGGTGGGCGATACGCTGCTCACGCCCTTCGGCCCCGGCAGCGGCGGCAGCGTGACGCTGGCCTCGATCACGCCGGCGGTGCGCGAGGCCGCGCACGATGCGCTGCGGCAGATCATAGAACTGGCTGCGGCGATGCTTGACCTGCCGGAGGCGACGGCGGAGGATTTCGCGCTCGAGGATGGTACGATCACCTACCGGGGGGATGCGAGCAAGCGTCTCCCGTACCATCAGGTCGCGGCGAAGATGGGCGACTATATGATCGTGGGCAAGGGCGCCCGCGGCCCGAACCCGGATGAGAAGGCGATCAACACCTTCGGCGCGCACTTCGCCGAGGTGGAGGTGAATGTCGATACCGGGCAGGTGCGTGTGCACAGGATCGTGGCGGCGCACGACATCGGGCGGGTGGTCAACCCGATGACGGCGACCAGCCAGGTCTATGGCGGCGTGCTGCTGGCGCTGGGGTTCAGCACCACCGAGCAGCGCGTACTCGACGGGCCGACCGGACTGCAGCTCACGGCGAACCTCGAGGACTACAAAGTGCCGGTCATCGGCGATGTGCCGGAGATCGAGGTGCTCTTCGTGGATCAGGCCGATCCGGAGGCAAATAACGTGGGCAGCAAGGGTCTGGGCGAACCGCCCATCATCCCGGCACCGGCGGCGATCGCGAACGCCGTTGCGGACGCGATCGGCGTGCGGATCACCGATCTGCCCATCACACCGGACAGGGTGCTGCGCGCCCTGCGTGCCGGCAGCTCTGAGGAGGATGCCCGATGAAACCCTTTGCGTACGCGAGTGCCCAGTCGGTTGCGGACGTGCTGGAGGCCTTGAGTGAGACGTGCCGCCCGCTGGCAGGGGGAACGGATCTGCTCAGTCTGATGAAGTCGGATCTGGCGGCGCCGGAGCGGCTGGTGAATCTGAAGACCGTGGAGGGGCTGGACGGTGTGCGCCGCGACGATGATGGGCGGCATGTGGGAGCCACAGCGCGGCTGTCGCAGGCGGCGGAGGTCGTGGCGGAAGATCCCGCCTTGACCTGCCTGCGCGAGGCACTGGTGAGCGCGGCCTCGCCGCAGCTGCGCCATATGGCGACGCTGGCAGGGAATCTCGTGCAGGAACCGCGTTGCTGGTACTATCGTAATCCGGAGGTGCCCTGTTGGCGCAAGGGCGGACAGCGCTGTTTCGCCGTGCAGGGTGACAACACCTTTCACACGATCCTGGGGCGCAGCCCGTGCAACGCAGTGCATCCCTCCGATCCGGCGGTGGCGCTGTTGGCGTTGGACGCGTCGGTGACGATCGTCAGTGGCGAAGGGACGCGTGGGGTCCCCCTGGGCGAGTTCTACCGCTTGCCGACGCGCGAGAACCGCAATGACCACATCCTCAGACAAGATGAGCTCATCACCGAGGTGATCATTCCCGAGGCGGCGGAGGGCACGCGTAGCGTCTATGTCAAGATCGCCGAACGCAGCTCGTGGGACTTCGCGCTGGTCAGTGTGGCGGCTTGTCTGACGCTGGTGGACGGTACCGTCGAACAGGCGCGCATCGCGCTGGGCGGCGTCGCGCCGATGCCGTGGCGTGCCGCTGAGGCGGAGGCGGCGTTGACCGGTCAGGCGCTCTCGGGCGAGGCGATCGACGCCGCAGCTGAAGCCGCGGTAGCCGGCGCCCGCCTGATGACGCACAATGGCTACAAGGTGGATCTGGTGAAGGGCGCGGCGCGGCAGGCGCTGGAGCGCTTGCGCTGAGTGTTCACGATCTCAGGACGTCGCATTGCTCCTGCTGAGTCGTGTTGAAACGGCAAGAGTCCTCTGTTCCAGGGGGCTCTTGTTATCCTGTCACGATGCTGTGCTCGCTTCGCGATCAGCTGATTGACACCCCGCGACAGCGAGCACAATAGGTGACAACTCAGGCGTGCTGCGCAGGGCTACCTCGCGAAAGGATGGCGGTAAAGCTTATGACGTCTCCAGTGACGATCTCTCACGGTAAGGTTTCGGGTGTCTTCGACGGTGCGACCGGCGTGCATAGCTTCACAGGCATGCCCTTTGCCGCCCCACCGGTTGGCGATCTGCGGTGGAGGGCGCCACAACCCGTGGAGCCTTGGTCGGGCGTGCGCGAGGCGGTCCGTTTTGGGCCACGCGCCATACAGCTGACCCCCTTCGGCGATATGAACTTCCGTTCCGACGGGATGAGCGAGGACTGCCTCTATCTGAACGTCTGGACACCGGATCCTTCTCCCGGCGCTCAGTTGCCGGTGCTGGTCTACTTCTTCGGCGGCGGTTTTCTAGCCGGGGACGGCTCAGAGCCACGCTATGACGGTGAACAGATGGCCCGCAGAGGCATCGTCGCCGTGACGGTCAACTACCGTTTGAACATCTTCGGCTTTCTCGCCCACCCCGAGTTGCGTGCCGAATCGCCGCACCACGGCGCCGGCAACTACGGCTTCCTGGACCAGCACGCGGCGCTCCTCTGGGTGCGCGATCATATCGCTGCCTTCGGCGGCGATCCGGATCGGGTGACCATCGCCGGTGAGTCCGCCGGGTCGATATCGGCTCACGCTCAGATGCTCTC
>NPIE01016821.1_pt1 | contig 10065 bp, 6 predicted proteins | sample 8637661 | NCBI WGS metagenome assembly NPIE01 (sample SAMN07420842, study PRJNA396082) | bioreactor metagenome | isolation source: sample BA12 brine-fed electro-methanogenic bioreactor BA | place: Japan: Kochi | collected 2016-12-09 | reverse complement strand
ATTTTTCCAGGCATCGATGGTCTGGCGGTTGAGCAGTGGTGACACGGACAGTTCCTGTCTGAAATGATCCAGGGTGTGTTTCCGGGTAATGAAATGTCCACCCGGCCCCACATCTTCGATGATCTGCCGGGCCAGGGTTTCTTTTGTCACGGCAATGCCGTCCACAAACCGCTTGGTCATGCCAATGATTTCATTGCCCATGACCAGCTGTTCCAAGGAACAGATCATGCCCGAGGCCATGTACCCCACGTCATGGATCAGGTTGAGACCGGACAGCCCCTGGGCCAGGATGGAAAACGCGCTTTCCAGGCCTGCCTGGGCATCCAGGCATTTTGAATCAGTGGCACCGGCCAGGCCCCAGGTGGGCAGTTCAAATGACCGGGCCACCTCGGCCTGGGCAGCAAGTCCCAGGCTGTTTTCAGGCGCTCCCATGGTCATGAGTCCGGTTTTCATGTCCAGGATGCCCACATTGCCGCTCATGGCCACAGGGCAGCCGGGCTGCCTGAGCTGGGCAATGGTGATGTGGATCAGGGCTTCGGCCGTAATCTGCGCCAGCATGCCGGCCAGGGTCACCGGGCCGGTGGCACCGGCCGAGACCGTGGCACCGGGCAGCTGGGGCATGAACCGATCGGCGGCGATCAGAATCCGGTCCACCACATCATCGGGGAAAAACAGCGGGGCAATGGCTTCCGGATAGAGAATGAGAAACGGTTTCTCCCTCAGGTTTTCCCGCCCGCCGGCAATAACCTCAGCCATTTCGTACACATATTCACACCCTAAAGGGGAATAGCTCCAGAAAGCGGCCGGTTTGGTGGTGTTGGCAAGCATGGCCGGAATCTCGTGCAGTTCGGCCGCGTTTCCCGGGATATCCTGGGCCGATCCCATGGGCATGACAAAATCGATGTGCTCACAGGCATCCGCCACTTTGGCGCCCAGAGCAATATCCTCGATACCGGTGGGCCGGATCTGTCCCGTAAAGGGATCCCGCTGGCTGGGGCTGGCCGTGGAAGTGCCGTAATGGCTTTTGTTTCCTTCCACTTCCATGGCCCGGCGGCCGTTTCTGTCATAAATGGTCCACCCTTTTGGCGCGGTGGTCAGGCACCCCTGAACAATGTATCTGGGGATCCTGATGCGGTCTGCTTTGATCTGGGAACCGGCCTGTTTCATCATTTTCAGGACCTGGTTGTGCCGGCATTTGAATCCGGTCTTTTCGATCACATCAAATGCCGCCTGTCTGATTTCCCAGATCTGATCATCGCTCAGAATCCGCATGCTCACCGAGCGGCGCCGGGTAATGGATGAATGGATCATACACTTTTCCTTAAACGGTGCCGTCCATCAGGTATGACAGCAGGGTTTCCTTATCCATTCCGGCGATCCCCAGCTGAACCGGATCAACGCCTTTCGACCAGTAATCTTCTCCCAGCATGACGCCCAGGATTTCCACCATGGCCCGGGTGGCGGGCAGGGCCAGTCCCAGCTGTTCGGCCAGCAGCACCATTGGGATATAGGCATACAGCAGGTCTTCCTCCACCACCTGTCTGATATAGGCGGCCGGGGCAAACCAGTCGATATGGTTGGATTTGCGAAGCATCTCGATGATATCTTTACCTGTATATTCATAGGTCCGGGTTTCAAATGCCTCGGTGGTTTCAAAATACGGGCTTCCCAGCAGATCGGAGAGTTGTTTCCGTTCGTTGTCATAGGCCTGTATCAGCCGGCCGGCCATGGCCGTGGCATCGCTGTACATTTTTCCACCCATGTACCGGTCAAAGTAGAACCCCGCCACCGGCAGGATCAGGGTGGGGTGAAACGCGGGATTGCCGCTGGAGGCGATATTGGTATCCAGGACCGTGTCCACGGGTTCATACTGGGGATAGATTTTTTTGAGCGTGTCATACACGGCCCGGGTATCTTTTCCCGGGAACGCGGCGACCCTGAAGCTGCGCTTGTACCGGATGATGCGGGTATGGTGCCCGTCTCTTTCGCACAGGTAGGGCATGATACTGGATTCGGCCAGGGTGACCTTTACCGGCAGCTGATTTCTTTTTTCCGCATGCCGCAGGCATCCGAAATAGCCGGTGTTGAACACAACGATCTGTCCATCCGTCAGGTGGGGTGCCACCGCATCCCAGAACACGGTGTGGTACATGGCCGGCACGGTGATCATGACGACATCCGCATCCTTAAGCGCTTCGGCCGCATTGATGGTGGCGGTTTCAAGTCCGGCAAAACCGGTTCTGCCGCAGGCGGGTTCAGAATCCGGGGTGACCTCGATGCCGCCATGCCGGCGGACCGGATCGATATTGTTTTCCAGCTGCGGCAGTTCATACAGGGACACTTTCAGGCCGGCCAGAGAACAGTCGGCTGCAATGGCGAGTCCGGCATTGCCGGATCCGCAGACGGTCAGTCGGGGTAAAGCGGTCATGATATTCCTTTCGGTTGCCCCAAGGTCATGGGGGGTGTCAGGTGTCGGTTGTCATTGATGGGTATCGATATACCGGTCAAGGGCCTTTCGGGTCTGCGCGTCCATATCGGGCGGTTCAAACCGCGCCAGCCGCTGCGTCAAAAGATCCGCGGCCGCATCGGTCAACCCCGGGCTGCCGGATTTTCGCCAGGCATCGTATTCTTTTGAACGGATCAGGTCGGACGGATAAAAAGCGGTCCGGCACCGGCGCAGGGTCTGGGAATGGGTGATGTAATTGCCGGCCGCCCCCACTTCGAGAATCGATGCCAGATCGATGCTCTCTTCAGTGATCTCCACGGGACGGGTCATGTGGCGCACCATGCTGCACAGGGCTTCGTCGATGATGAATTTTTCAAAACTCATGGCCATCAGGGATCCCAGCATGCCGCAGGCCAGCAGGATGACATTGATGCCGGCGTCAACAGAGGCGGCCAGCGTCAGGGCGGATTCCATGCCGGCCTGGATGTCAGGCAGGTGGGCGTCACTGACTGCGCCGCCTCCGCGGCAGGGAATCCGGTAAAACCGTGCCACCTGGGCGCCCAGGCCGGCGGCCAGACTGAATTCCGGCCGGGCCGTCTGGTAGGCACCGGTCCGCATATCCATGGTAGTGCCGGTGGCGCCATACACCACAGCCGCGCCCGGGCGGACCAGCTGGGCCAGGACGACCGCTGCCAGGATGGCGGCGTTCTGAACCACCAGCAGTCCGGGCAGCTGGATCGGGGCCGTGGCACCCATGATCCCGCCGCCCGTGATGATCAGGGGCTGGCCGGCTTCGGCAAATGCCATCACGGCATGGGTCATCTCATCACAGAACTGCATCGGGGCCATACCGTTCACCAGCACCATCATGACCGGCGGCAGCGGGTCCCCCCACACCAGGCGGGCCATGGCCAGGGTGTCCCGGGCGGCCCGCCGGGTGCCGGGAAATCCCATAAAGGGTTTGTCACACAGGCGCAGATGGCTGTCAAGCATGTACAGATGCGCGCTTTCTGCCGGCCGGTCACTGATATCCACCACCAGAAACCCGTTGGCATCGATGATGCTCGAGGTGTGAACCAGCCGGCAGAACCGGTCATGGTCGGCCAGGGTGCCTTTGCGCCGCACCCCGTTTGTATCACTGATCCAGGGCGCACCGCAGCCCGGCACAAAACAGGAGGACCGGGGGGTGATCTGCAGGGACCTGTCCGGGTTCCGTGCGGTCAGACTGAACTGTTCCGGAACGTTTGACAGGGCGGATGTCACCTGTGTCTCGTCCATGAGAACCCGGGACCCGTTGATGGTGAACCCGTGTTGTTTAAACAGGGCGATGGCTTCCGGATTCCGGAACACCACGCCCTCTCTGGTGAGCACTTCCAGGGTCGCGGTATGGATGCGGTTCAGATCCGCATCTGTCAGCGAAGGTATCAAACCGGCCATATGGTGTCCTTTTCATTCCACTTCATATAAACATCATCGATGCCTGTTTTCACGACATCAGCTGGTTTGTTCCATCCATGCGTGGTGGAGCATCAGATAGGTGCTGGGATGCGGCACAATGCCGTGGACCTGCCGGGCAGCGATGAGCCAGGTCCTCCCCCACCATGAGACACCGATGGAACCCCGCTCCATCTGGATCTGCTCCAGCTTGCAGAAAATTTTGCGCCGTTCTTCTCTGTCCAGCACGCCGTTGGCGGTTGCAAGCAGCTCGTGAAATTCCTGATCTTTCCACCGGGTTTCATTCCACTGGACCGGTTCGCCCGCATCATCGATATCATAGGCCAGATTCAGTACCATGGTGCCCAGGGGCCGGGCCCCCCACTGGGTGATGCCGGCGGGAAATTCCCGCCATTTTTCCCAGTACTGGGCCACGGCCGTGGTCTTGATCTGAACATTGAACCCGGCCGGGGCGGCATCTTCTTTCAGGATTTCCGCATACCGGACCGCATCTTCCCATCCGCCCGGCACGACCAGGTCAAAGGTGACACCCTCAGGGTATCCCGCTTCTTTCAGCAGGGCCTTGGCTTTCTGAGGATCATATTTGGGAATCTCTTTGGGGCAGTATTCCGGGTGGATCGGGGCCACATGGGTGTCATGCCCCATCAGCCCGTGACCCATGGCGGCCAGTGCCTGGATTTTTTCCCGGTTCTGGCACAGTTTGAGCGCTGTCCGGACCCGGTTGTCATCCCAGGGTTTGAGGTCGCATCTGAGCCGGAGCACCTTGACTTCCGTGGTTTCCACGGGCGTGATCGAAAAATCCGGGTTGTTTTTAAAGGCATTGTAGAAACTGATCGAAGCCAGGCCGTCGCCCAGGAAAACGTTGTGCATCTGGCCGGCTTTCAGGGCGGCGATCAGCGGGGAGGTGTCCTGGCCGATATCATGAAATTCGATGCCGTCCAGATAGGGCAATGGGTTGCCGTCCGCCCCTTTCTGCCAGTAGTCCGGCCGGGGTTTGAAAACAGCCCGTTCAAATTCATCATAGGTTTTCAGGGTATAGGGACCGGTGCCGTCCGGTGACTTTAAAAAATCCCCTTCAAAGGTCCGGTGATTGAGCACGAACGCCATATAGCTGAACAGGTGTTCCGGCAGGCCGATCTCCGGCCGTTTCAGGTGCAGGGTGACCTGATGGCTCCCGGTTTTTTCGATGCCGGTCTGATCCAGGTAACTGCTCAGAATACCGTACATGCCGGATCCGATATCCTTGTCCAGCCACTGGCTGAACGTGAACATCACGTCATCGGCGGTAAATTCCCCGCCGGTGTTGAAAAAGATGCCTTTTCTGCAGTTGAGGACCCAGGTTTTCAAATCATCGCTGACCTCCCAGTTCTCCAGTAAAAACGGGTGGGTGATGTTTTTTTCATCCGTATAGGTCAGATGTTCGCTGACCTGGCGGATGACATTGGATGCCGCGCCGAAATTGATGGCCGCCGGATGGCCGATCTTCTGGCAGGGGTTGGCGATTTTCAGGATACCGCCCCGCCGGGGGGTGGCCGCCCATGCCTTTGCAGGAAACGGCCACCCTGCCAGCTGAAAGGCGGACACCGCCGACAGTCCCAGCAAGGTGGAGGTTCTCAAAAATTCCCGGCGGGATATCCGGCCATGGTCCATGTCGGATTTCAGATCTTTGACAGCGGGATGAATGCGGGTGTTTCCTTTCATGCGGCCTCCTTTTTATTACCAGTTTTATTGGATGGTTGAAACGGTTGCGGGGATGTCGTCACCGCTGCGCCTGGTGGCTGATATAGACCTATCAAAAAGTGTGCCGTTGAAGACAAAACTGTTTTGGCCGCCAAAAAACTATCGGTTGCCCATGGTGTGCCCTAAGGGCCACAGGGAAAAGACAATCTGGAAACAAGATTCAAACGGATGCGGTTGCCGAAAAGAAGGGATGCAGCAAAGAGGCGTTTTTACCGATAATGGGAAATTATTCCCCAATTGTTCCATGTGACAAAATTTCAAAAAATTATAATGAAATTAGATGGATGAGTCAAATACTGAACCGAAGTTGGGGAAAATAACCCCATTCCTTCAAATGATACCCATCTATAATTCGATTGGCACAGAAAATGCTGTTCAATGAAAACATACAGTATGGTTTCCAAATCACCCAGTTGAACAGGAAGGATCGGATGACACAGCAGCTAAAGGTATCTCAATTTGTATCACAGACCACGTGGGCGGCCATTCCTGACAAGGTCAGGGAAAAGGTGAAAATGTGTTTTGTTGACAATCTCGGCGCCACTCTGGCCGGAACCCGGACCCCTGTCAGCCGGATCTGCAGTGATTTCGCAGAAACCCTTCTGCCGGGAACGGATGCCACCGTGTTTTTAAGGGAATTGAAAACCTCTGCAATCGGGGCGGCTTTCGCCAACGGGGCCGCAGCCAACGGGGTGGATACCGATGACAGCGCCCGGTATGCCTGGGGACACGCCGGGGCACAGATATTTCCCACGGCCTTTGCCATGGCGGAATCTTTGGGCCGCAGTGGTGAGCAGCTTCTGACAGCCATGATCGTTGGGTATGAAGTCGCCCATCGCATGGGCCGCTGCTGGCATGATGACCATGACGTATACCAGGCCTGCGGGTCCTGGGGAGCCGCCGCCTGCGCTGCAACGGCCGCCAATCTGCTGCAGCTGTCGCCTGAGCAGTGCCGGCATGCGCTCGGAATCGCGGATTACCATGCACCCAATGCCCCCATGATGAGAGACGTAGTTCAGCCGGCCATGGTCAAGCATGGGATTGCCTGGGCCTGCGTGACCGGTATCTGTGCGGCACAGCTGGCAAAAAGGGGATTCACCGGCATCCCCTCCCTTCTGGAAGCTCCCAAATACCGGGACTGGGTGATGGATATCGGCGACACCTACATCATGCTGGAAGGGGTCAGCTGGAAGGAAAAAGGGCTTGCCTGCTGCGGATGGGCCCATCCGGCTGCCAAAGGCGCCCGGGAACTCATTGAGGCCCACCGGTTCGATGTGTCAGAGATCCGCGCGATAGAGGTGGAAACCTTTGAGGAAGCCACCCATTTGTTTTCCGGTCTGCCGGAAACCACGGAGGAGGCCCAATTCAGCATCGCCTGGCCCGTAGCGGCCATGCTGGTGGACGGCCAGGTAGGACCGCAACAGACCTCGGAGAACCGCCTGAAAGATCCTGCGGTCAGGGATCTGGCCCGGAAAGTGACCATCTCCGTGAACCCGGAGTTTGATGAATTTTGCCGGCTTCACGCCAAAGGCGATCCAAAGGGCGGGTTTTTCGGCCGGGTCCACATGGTGTTGGAAAACGGCAGAAAATTCAAGTCATCCGTTCAGGAAGCCGGGCTGTCATTCACAGACCATGGCTGGAACCGGGAAAAAATGACCGACAAATTCAGATGGCTGACACACGGACTGATATCTGCCGAAGATGCAGACAGCCTGCTTGAGGCGGCCTGGGACATTGATCGGCTCAACAGGCTGGATGAACTGGTCCGGCTCATCCGCTGAATCAGGACTTCTTTTCAGCGGGCCTTTGCTTCACCAGCGGGGTGCCGGCACAGTATCTCAATAACACCCATGGCCTGAGAAGCCACAACAGACAATGAAAGTATAAGCTTAATACTTAACACTCTTATACAAAGGACTCCTCGTAACCGGCTGGTCCAGCTGAAAAATCCTGATTTTGTTATACAGGGTTTTTCGGTCGATTCCCAGGACCGCTGCCGTGAGGGTCCGGTTCCAGCGGCATTGTTGAAGCGTGTCAAGAATCACCCTTTTTTCCAGGGCGGCCACCATTCCGGGTAATGAGGGTTTGTCTGATATGGAAACCGGGGTGCCGGACCGTTCCATTTCCCGGGGTGTGGAGGGGTCCATGGGCAGCAGATCGGTTTCGATCATGGCCAGCTGCCGTTCCACCGCATTTTCCAGCTCCCGGACATTGCCCGGCCAGTCATGCTGTTGAAATTTCTCCATGTCAATCTGTGAAAACGCGGGCGCACTTTTATCACTGGATTTCAGATTGATAAAATGATTCACCAGCAGAGGGATATCGTCCTTGCGTTCCCGCAGCGCGGGCAGGTCAATGGCCAGCACATGAATCCGGTAATAAAAATCCTTGCGGATAAAACCCTGGTTCATTTCTGTGTGCAGGTCTTTGTTGGTGGCGCAAATCAGTCTGAAATCCGCTTTTTCCGGCCGGTTGCTTCCGATGGGCATGTACTCTTTTGACTGGAGGACCCGCAGCAGTTTGACCTGCATGGCCGGGCTGACTTCCCCCACCTCGTCCAGAAAAAGGGTGCCCCCGTTGGCTGCGGCGATGAATCCCTGCTTGTCGGAGACCGCCCCGGTGAAGGCCCCTTTTTTGTATCCGAACAGCTCGGATTCCAGGAGGTTTTCCGGAATGGCGCCGCAGTTGACCGTGACCATGTCCGCCCGGGAGCGCCGGCTGCAGTGATGGATCTCCCGGGCCACCAGTTCCTTGCCGGACCCGGATTCGCCATAGATGATGACATTGGAATCCGTGGCCCCCGCCTTGATGATAAAATCATAGACCCGCTGCATGGCCCGGCTTTTCCCCACCAGAGACCCGAACCCGGATTTTTCCAGCACACTGGCGCGCAGCCGGTAAATTTCCTGGTGAAGCCGTTCTTCCGCCTGTTTGCGCTGGGTAAAATCAATGGCAAACCCGACAATATGGGTCAAGTCCCCGGCCGTATCATAGACACCGCTCCCTCGCTCATACAGCCACTTATACCCGCCTTCGGCGGTTTTCGCCCGGAACACCACCTGGAACGGTTTGCGGGCGGCCAGGGCCACATCAATATGTTGACGGATACGCGGCAGGTCCTCCGGATGAATCCGGTTTTCGCACTGCGAAAACGATGGGTTGACCGGGGGACCTGCGGCGCATCCATGCAGGTCTTCGCTGCCCTGGCTGATGAATTCCTGGGTCCAGGAAGGGTCGTTTCTGACACAGTAGACCATGCCCGGCAGGTGGTGGATGATTTTCAGCAGATTGTCCCGGGAAAGATCAAACGCCGTGTCGGAAGAACGGGTCGGTTCGGTCATTCTCTTTTATCCGCTGTCATTCCCGGACATACCGGGGATAAGTCTGTTTGGCGGCCCTGGCTTCTTCCAGATCGATATCCAGGGTCAGGATCCACTGCCGCGGGTCTGTCAGGCCCCGCACCGCCCCTCTTTCCGGCTCGATGATCCAGCCGGTCCCGCCGAAATCCTCTCCCGGCACATTGGGACCGTTGAAATTGGAGGACAGACAGAAGGCCCCGGCCACAATGGCGGCGGCCCGGCCCCCGGGCACCCAGATGTCCTCTCTGGAGGCCGGCGTGGCCCTGGGGCAGATCAGGATGTCCACGCCCTGGGTTTTGTATTCCCTGGCCCGGTCCGTGAACCACAGGTCCGTGCAGATCATGAACCCGATGGCCACTCCGTTGATTCTGGCCGCCTGGAACCGGCCGCTGCCCCGGTGGTACCAGGTGGCTTCAAAATAGCCGGGTTCGTCGGGCAGATAGTATTTTTCATGGCAGGCCTGTACCCCGTCCTGCCGGGTCCAGACGATGCCCTGATTCAACCGGCGCCCCCCCTGTATCACCGGCCGGGACAAGGCTGTCATGGCCACGGGCAGTTCTTTCAGACGTTCAATCCAGACGTCGTGGGCCGATACTGCTTTGTCCCACACGGAGGGATCCGCCTGGTCCGACCGGGTGATCCATCGGTAAAACGGCATTTCCGGCAGCACCAGCAGGTCGGGGGATGCCGATGCCAGGTGATCGATCAGCGCATTCCACAGGGTATCATCCTTTGTCCAGTTGTCAGGCAGTTCACATACGGTTACTTTCATCATGACTCCAGTATTTCGAAAATTATTATCAGCACCAGACCAGGCCGTTAATGATATCCATTTTTAAAGGGAACTGTCAGTTAAATCAAGCGGAAATGATGGGTGCGGTGCGTTCAATCGAGCCTTATCTTTGCCTGTTTCTGCCGGGCCTCAAGAAAAATCCGGTGGGCCGCCGGCAGGTCGATTTTTTCAAAAGAGATCGTGTCGCCGGGTGTGGTCTGGGCCAGTTTCGGAATGTCCGTGGAGATCACGGTGGCGATTTTGGCATACCCGCCCACGGTCTGTTCCACCAG
>NPIE01015063.1_pt2 | contig 10067 bp, 9 predicted proteins | sample 8637661 | NCBI WGS metagenome assembly NPIE01 (sample SAMN07420842, study PRJNA396082) | bioreactor metagenome | isolation source: sample BA12 brine-fed electro-methanogenic bioreactor BA | place: Japan: Kochi | collected 2016-12-09 | reverse complement strand
AAGATAAATCCACCATTGATGCCGTCCATCAATCCCTGACCTGGGCCGGGCGTTCCGGTGAAATGACCAGTGTTTTCCTGAATGCGGGCATTATCGCCGGATACGATCCCAAATCCGGGTTCCGGATATTCTCGCTGTCCATGATCGAATTCGGTTACTTCCCCGTTCAGGAGATTTTCCTGGCTGATGGATCCGGTAGAGACATGGCATCCGTATACTTATCAGATTACAGCAGCAGAAAGACTGTGCCGGAAAGACGCGGAGCGATTCCACCGGTGGAGGGACTCTTTGAAATGATCAACGCCGTCAACGCAGCCTGCCGTCATGATATCGGGGTGGAAGGATACCTGAACATCATTCTCATTGACGGCCGGGAGCCCGCAACGAAGCGAATGCGGCAGATCAATGATGACCGGGCAAAACTGGCTTCAGAGATTGTCAGAGCCTGGGAAGCCCGATACCTGACACGAACTGTTGCCATGGAACTCATCGAAGCCCTGTTTTGGGGAAATGCCGGCTGGAAAGATATCGACGAGAAATTCTGGAAGGCCGCCGAAAATGCCGACGGTCTTTTTAATTACCTGAGAGGCTATTCTGAAAGCAGATGAACGAGCAGTGACGATTCCGGTGGACAATCTTACATCATTTCTTGATTTCATCGCCGGAAGAATCAGGAACACTTTCGAAGAGTCCGACTTTTTTCGAAGACTCCCCGACGGGTTAATCAAGGATCACATCCTGGCATACTCCATCCGGGGCGGAAAAAATCTCCGTCCCGGACTTTTCTGTGCCGCTGCCGGTGTGGTTGGAGCTGATCCGCAACAATTTCTCACTCTTGCCGCTGCCATTGAAATGTTTCATACCTGGACTCTCGTTCATGACGATATCATCGACCGTGACGATTCTCGCCGAGGCGGGCCGACTATGCAGGTCTCCATCCGCAACAGCATCGAATCGGACTGGAGCGGAAAACATGTTCCGTGCGAGCATATCGCCAACTCCCTTGCCATACTGGTCGGTGACGCCCAGCAAGGTATGACCATGAATCTTATCGCCAAATCAGCCAAGTACGGTGAAATATCTCCCGAGATGATGATCGAAATCATCGATGAACTGGAAGGTGACATTTTACCGGCCGTGATGGAAGGTGAAGTTGAAGATATGCTTCAAACGCGGGTTTCTCTCGACGAAATCACACCAGATGACATCATCGATATGCTCCGAAAAAAAACAGGAGCTATGCTTTCTTTTTCCCTGACTACCGGCGCACGTGTTGGTCTGAACACCCTTGACAGGGAAAATCCGCTGGTCAAGACTCTGAAGACATATGGAGATCATCTGGGTTTGGCATTTCAGATACGGGATGACATTCTCGGTGTTGCGGGATCTGAGGAAAAACTCGGAAAGCCGATCGGTTCGGATTTCCGGGAAGGCAAACGGACCCTGGTGTTGAAATATGCATATGACCATGCCGGGGATAAGGACCGTCAGATAATCAGGCGATTAATCGATAAAGGCGACCTGACTCACCAGGAGATTGAAACGCTTCGTGGTTTACTAATCCGTTACGGTGGTATCCGACGGGCTGAGGAGCGTGCACGGCACCATATTGAAAAAGCCGGAAAATCACTGGAGAAACTTCCCGAAAACATTTACCGTTCTTTGCTTGGTGAGGTGCTGGATTTTCTTTTGGTGCGGGAAAAATAGTAGTTACTTCCTGACTTTGTTTAAAAGAACCTCTGCATGCCTGATGGCTTCCGATTCATCGGATTCACCGGCGATCATTCGCGCTATTTCTGCCACTCTCAGCTTATCGTCTATCTGGTGAATCCCCACCGATGTAATGCCGTCCTGAATCTGTTTTTTTACGGCAAAATGAGTCTTCGCGGAGGATGCGATTTGAGCAAGGTGGGTAATGCATACAACCTGATGCTTGCGGGACAGTTCCAATAGTTGCCGGCCTACTGCAGTCGCCGTTTTGCCTCCAATTCCAGCATCGATCTCATCAAAAACGATGCAGGTATTCCGACCATATCCACTGAAATGCCGCTTCAATGCCAGCATAATACGGCTCAACTCCCCTCCCGATGCCACCTCGGCAAGCGGTTTCAAAGGAATTCCGGGATTAGCAGACAACAAAAATTTCACTTTGTCCGTGCCCGCCGGAGTGAATCGATGGGGGATTTCAAAATTTTCCGGTGGCTTGCGATCAGTCACAGCCGGGGCGAAGTGAGTTTCGAATCGGGCATCGGGCATGGATAATGCCGATAACTCACGCTGGATTGCCGTTCCTATTCGATGCGCTTCCTTTCGTCGTATCTTCGAGATATCCCCATCGGTTTCCAAATAATCATTAAAAGCCTTCAGCCATTTTCGTTTCATCTGTGTTAGTTCTGCGTCACTGTTCCTGAATGAATGCAGTTCCTCCTCGATGGATTGCCTGAAATCGATGAGTCCGTCTATATCATTTCCATATTTGCCTTCCAGGGACTGGAGGAAGTAAAGCCGAGCGGATACCCTTTCCAGGTCAACAGGTGAAACTACCACATCATCCATCGCTTTCCTTACTTCTTCGGCAAGGTTTTCCGCAGTAATGGACAAGCGATCCGCTTCCTCGAAGAGCAGGTTCAGGTCATGGTCCTTTTCTGCAAGACTATGCAGTCGCCTAAAAACAGACGAGATCATACCCGTTATGGACATATCCTCACGGGTCAAATCATCATATGCCGCATGCAGATCCTCTGAGATCGACTCCGCATGCTGAAGCCTTTCACGCTGTTTAATCAATTCTTCCTTTTCGCCGGGTTTCAATCCGGCGGAATCAAGTTGNNGGATCGATTTCAAACGGTTAATTTTCGATGTCACACTGAGGAGTTCGTTATATCGTTCAGAGATTTTGTTTCTCATTTCATCGTTATCGACGGCCGAATCAAAGTAATCCAGATGATTCTCTTCATCGAGGAGTTTCTGGGACTCATGTTGACTATTGATATCCAGCAACATGCTGCCGATTTCCCTGTATGTGTTTCGATTGACCACCTGATCGTTGATGAGATGCCGTTGACGCCCTCCGGATGGAATCTCGCGACGCATAATGAGATCCTCCTCCGGCGCAAGTGTGATGCCGTTGGAGTCGAGAATGGCATGAATGGACGAATCGATGGAATCGGCCGGGAACTCCCCCTCAACTGCACAAAAGCCGGCGTCGGTTTTTATTGTATTGGATTGCGGAGAATCGCCCTTCAGCAGACCGATTGCCCGGACAACGATCGATTTGCCGGCTCCCGTCTCACCCGTGACAATATTGAAACCTTCCTGGAAGGCAATCTCGATCCGGTCGATTAAGGCGATATTCTGAATCAACAGGCGTTGCAGCATTAATTAACGCTCTCCCCAACTGAGTTTATGCTGAAGGACTTCGAAAAATGTTGCATTCGGATTTTGAACAAGTTTCACACTTTCACTCCATCGCCGTATGGTTACGCGATCTTCCGGTTGCATGGAAAACCCGATTTGTCCATCCACGGTGATGAGAACCTCGCTGTCATGAGACTTGAGCGAAACTTCCACCGTATGTTTGCTGTCCAGAACGATGGGGCGATTGGTGAGGGTATGTGGGCAGATCGGTGAAATAACGATTGCTTCCATTTCGGGCATGATGATGGGTCCTCCTGCCGCCAGGTTGTAAGCAGTGGAACCTGTAGGGGTGGAAACAATCAAACCATCGCTAAAGTAAGAGGTTATGTGCTGTCCGTTGACCTGGGCATCCAGTTGAATAATGCGCGCCAGGGTTGCTTTATTGATGACGACATCGTTGAGGGCGACAAAGGAATGGATCTTTTCCGCATTGTGAAAGTGTTCGCCGTGCAGCATCAGTCGATTGGAGATCTTAATATTACCTGCGATTATCTGCGAAAAGGAATCGAAAAACTGTTTGACGCTGAAGGCTGAAAGAAATCCCAGGTGCCCCAGATTTACTGCGACCACGGGAGTGTTGTAGTTTTTAATTGATCGAGCCGTCCGCAGCAGAGTACCGTCGCCTCCTAAAACGATTATCAAATCAACGAACTCCGGGATTTCATCTTCGATAATACCATCTGCGGCATCATCAAACCGCTCCGCAGATGTTGCATCAAGGAAAAACGTGATATTCAAATCCCTCAATAATCTGAACAGCTTTTTCCCGATATCAATAACAAATGGTGACCTGGCTTTAAAAAAAACGGCAACTGTCTTTGTCATTCATGATCTCCCGGATTCATACTCAGTTCACCAATCATAGTATTTAATTCCATCTTATCAAGTGGTTTTCCCTGTGTCATGCAGAAGAAATACTCCCTATTGCCTTTCGGTCCTGAAACTCCGGCGGGAATAATATTTTGAACGCGAAAATCCAGGGATCCGAAGTACATACCCATATCCGTCAGCACGGCTTCAATGATTTTCGGATCACGTACGACTCCCCCGGACCCAACCTTTGACTTACCTGCTTCGAATTGAGGTTTAACCATTGCCAGTATCCATCCTGGGGCGGTAAGCAGTCGGACAACAGCTGGAATCACGAGTTTAAGCGAAATAAACGATAAATCCATGGTGATGATATCCACCGGATTCTCAATCTGTTCGGGTTCCAAATAGCGGAGATTGATTCGTTCCATCACAATCACCCTTGGATCTTCCCTGAGTTTCCAGTGCAGTTGACCATATCCCACATCTACCGCGAATACTTTCTTCGCTCCATACTGAAGAAGGCAGTCGGTAAATCCTCCGGTTGAGGCGCCGCAATCCAGGGCGATTTTGCCTTTGACGTCGCATTGAATTTGATCTAATACGGGTTCCAGCTTCAGGCCTCCCCGGCTGACGTATCGGGGGAGCTGATGGAGAGCGACATGCGCATTGACGTCGACCAATGTCCCCGGTTTTAACACAGGTTTTCCATTGGCGGTCACCTGCCCCCGTCGGATCAGATCCGCAGCTTGGGAACGGGAATCAGCTATTCTCTGACGTATCAGTAAGAGGTCTGCTCTTATTAAAGCCATGGATCGATGCTGTGATATCCTCGTCCACCAGGTTTTTCTCAGATCGCTTGTTTGCGCTGCCGTTAACCAGGAGTTTTATCCGCCTGGCGATTTCCTCTTTAGACAAACCGACCTCATTTCGGAGCTGCTTTTGGGAACCCATGCCGATGAACTTATCGGGTACGCCCATCTGATCAATGTGAGCCAGTGAAAGGTCGGAGCCGACTATTGCCTCAATTACAGCACTTCCGAAACCTCCGCAGATCGTGTTTTCCTCGATGGTCAGAAGTTTACCGGTTTTCCTCAAGGAATCAGCGATCAAGGCTACATCGAGAGGTTTGACGAAACGCGCATCAATCACCTCCACTTCAATACCCACGCCGCTCAGAGTTTCCGCCACACTGAGGACATCGTAAAGAATCGGACCGACACCGACGACGGAAATATCTGTACCGGATCGCAGAATTTCACCGGTCCCCGCTTCATAGAGGACGGGTTCATCGTCCACAGGTACTCCGATACCTATTCCGCGGGGATAACGTATGGCAACGGGAGAATCCATGGAATGAGCGGAGAACAACGCGCGACGCAGTTCCGATTCATCTCTCGGTGCAATGACGGTAATTTCCGGCAAATGCCTGAGGAAGGAAAAATCGTAAACGCCATGGTGCGTAGGTCCGTCGGCGCCGACCAGACCGCCTCTATCGAGTGCCAAAATGACGGGAAGTTTTTGCAGGCAAACATCGTGAAACACCTGATCGTAAGCTCTCTGCATGAAGCTGGAGTAGATGGCCACCACGGGTTTTAAACCTTCAGCAGCGAGCCCTCCGGCAAAAGTCACCGCATGTTGTTCTGCAATCCCTACATCGTAAAATCGTTGCGGAAACTCCTCGGCGAAACCTTTAAGACCGGTACCAAGTGTCATTGCGGCGGTGATTGCCACCACTTTTTTATCCGTTCGACCAAGTTCCACGAGTGCGTCGCCGAAAACGGATGTGTAATCAGGGATGGAACCTTTGGGTTTGAACTTCCCGGTGGAAACATCGAAAGGAGATGCTCCGTGAAATCGTTCCGGCTCGAGTTCGGCATGTTTGTATCCCTTGCCTTTTTTCGTTAGGACGTGCACCAGGTGCGGACCGGGGAGATGCTTGATATTCTGAAAGAGTTCCACCAGTCCTTCCACACGATGACCATCGAAAGGTCCAAGATATTGAAATCCCAGTTCTTCGAATAGGAGTCCCGGTTGTATAAGATCTTTAATGGTTCTTTCAATTTTCTGAACAACCCGGACCAGATCGCTTCCGGCCCGGGGGATGGAATTCAATAGGGTCTTCGTTAACTTGCGGATATTCGCAGGTCGAGGAGAAACCATTCGATGACTGATGTATTCAGCGAGCATCCCTACATTGGGTGAGATGGACATTTCATTATCGTTCAGGATGACGATGAGATTCTCATTTTTTATCTGAGCCTTTTGGTTCAGTGCCTCGAAAACGATTCCGGCGGTAGTTGAACCATCACCGATGACAGGAATGATCTTGTTATCGCTGCCGGAGACTTTTATCCCTTCAGCCATCCCCAGGGCAAACGAAATGGACGTCCCGCTGTGCCCGGTATCGTAGTGATCGTACTCGCTTTCCTGTTTTTTGGGGAATCCGGAAATGCCCTTATATTGCCGCAGCGATTGAATCAGCCCATCTCTCCGTCCGGTAATCAATTTATGCGTGTAAACCTGGTGCCCCACATCCCAGATGATGCGATCATGAGGAGTATTAAAGGCGTAATGAAGCGCCAGGGTTAGTTCCACGGCACCCAGGTTGGACGCAAGGTGTCCGCCTTTTTGCGAAACCGTATCGATGATGATATCCCTGCATTCCTGAGCAATATCTTCCAATTGAGATACCGCCAGCTTTTTCAGATCTCGGGGTGATTGAATACCCTCGATAAGTCTGGAATTTTGACCCGGAGTGCGGTTCATCGTGCATACTCGACGGATCTGGATTCCCGGATAGCCGTAACCTTGATTTCACCCGGATACTCCAATTCGCCTTCAATGCGCTGAGCGATTTCCCGGGCGGTTATGGACATTTCCTGATCACTGATTTCCTGGGGTCTAAAGATGATGCGAATTTCCCTGCCTGCCTGTATGGCATAGGTTTTTTCGACACCCGGGAATTCGTTTGCGATCTCTTCCAACTTCTCCAAACGTTTCAGATACGTTTCAAGAATCTCGCGACGGGCTCCCGGACGGGCAGCGGAGAGTGCATCGGCAGATTGAATAAGAACAGCTTCAATAGTTGTGGGCATATCATCGCCATGATGTGATTTTATGGCCTGTATGACCGCTTTGGGTTCTTTAAACTTTTTGGCAAGATCAGCTCCGATGACGGCATGGGATCCTTCAATTTCATGATCGACGGCTTTCCCGATATCGTGAAGGAGACCGGCTCTTTTTGCCAGTTTCACGTTAATTCCCAGTTCGGCTGCCATGATTCCTGCGATGAATGCGACTTCTTTTGAATGCTGAAGCACGTTCTGTCCGTAGCTAGTGCGGTATTTGAGTCGACCCAAAAGCTTCAGTATATCCCGATGCAAACCCTGGACACCCACTTCAAATGCCGCCTGTTCGCCGGTCTCGATGATGTTCTTCTCTATTTCTTTTTCCACCTTCCGTACGATTTCCTCGATACGACCGGGATGAATACGGCCGTCGGAAATCAGCCTTTTCAGTGAAGTTGCGGCGACTTCCCGCCGTATGGCATCGAATCCGGAAAGAATTACGGCTTCCGGCGTATCATCAATAATAAGATCGATCCCGGTTGCAGCTTCGAGTGCCCGGATGTTTCGACCTTCTCTACCGATAATTCTTCCTTTCATTTCGTCGTTGGGAAGATCAACCACGCTGACGGTTGATTCCGACACAAAATCGGAGGAAAGTCGCTGGATGGCTGTGGAGATGATCTCCTTTGCTTTCAGTTCCGCAGCTTCCTCCGCCTCATCGAGCAGTTTTTTGATTCTGTCGGCAGCATCCCGCTTTGCTTCGTTTTCCATTTTTTCAATGAGGACATTTTTAGCTTCCTGCTGGGTCATTCCCGCAATTCGCTCAAGGACCTTTTCCTGCTCAGTCACCAGTTCCCGTCGCTTGGTTTCGAGTAATTCCAGCTTACTCTCCCGATTTTGAATTTCTTTCTGCCGGATGGACAATGCTCGATCCTTTTTATCAAGGAAACTCTGTTTTTTCTCCAGATTTTCCTCTCTTTTCATTGTCCTTATTTCCAGTTTTTGAAGCTCCTCTTTCTTTTCTTTGGTTTCAGCCTCGAACTCCTTCATCATGGTGAAGTATTTATCCTGGGCTTCAACTTTAGCTTCCTTTCGGACTGCGACGGCATCTTCCTGTGCTTTCTTCCGAATTTCGTCGGCCTCGGTCCGAGCGTTTTTCAGAATTCGATTGCGTCTTGAATTTGCTAAAGCGATCTGAATGATCGCGCCGGCGATAATGCCGATAACAAACATCGCCGCTGTTAAAGCTATATTTAATGGTGAAATCGCAATCACCTCCCTCTGTCGGAGACTGCTGTTCAGGCAGTCTGATTAAGCCGAAACGAGAGGCGATTCAAATGATGAAGAGAAGCGGGCGTCCGTAAGCGGATGTAAGAAAAAGCCCCCCCGTGAAATGCCGGGAGATGTGGTCCTATTGAACCTGGTAAACCAGGTGGGTGCCCTCACACAGGTTTTGTTCGTCCCATACGAGATGGGCATGAACTCCGCCTGCAAATTTGGACTCCCTAAAAATGGGTGTTGGCTCAAGTGGTTCCACATCAAGTCGAACACCACAGGAGGGAAACTCAATCCTGTCGAATTATTATGAATGGGCAACTTTGCCCAAATATGTAACATCACGCTACAAAGGTAAATGAACCCTCTCAACATTCCTTCAGCGATGCGGAAACGCGAAAAAACCATCGTATCCGGCACTCGCCGCTCATCATTGAATCGTTCAAGTTTCGAAAATATTAGTTTCAACTTCAATCCTCAACAACGCTTTCAAGTAATGATAACAGTTTCTCACCCTTGAGAGCAATATTCTTTGATTTTTCCTGAGCCTTATAGAGATCGTGAGTGATATTCAAAGCAGCCAGGATCGCAACTTTTATCGCGGGGATACCCCGGCTTTGCCTGGCGATTTCCTTCATTCGACTGTCGACGAACTCGGCGAGCATTTTGATTTGCTCGATGTCTTCATCGCCGACTATGTTGCATTTTTGTCCAAATATTTGTACCTGAACACTTTGGGGCTGACGGTCTTTTTCATTCCCGGCGCCGTCGGCGGATCCAGGTCGTTTCACTGGTGATCGCTGGATAAATCGTTGATTCTGGAAAGTAGATTTTCGATCTTCCCAGTTACCTTTTCCCTGAGTTGTATCAGTTCCTGAGCCTGATTTTTCCAATGATCAGCCTCCGCTGCCTTATCCTGGAGTTCTTTAATCTGTGATTCGAGCTGCTGGCTTTTACGCTCCTCAGCTTCCAACTTGGAACTCAATCGCGAATTTTTGCCTTTCAATTCTTCCAGTTCCCTGATGGTCCGGGTAATTCGTTGCTCAAGCAACGTGAATTGATCGTCAAGCTCGCGATTCAGTTCCTCAGGATCAAAATTTATCAAATTTAAATCCTTTCAATCAAAAATCATTCGAGGTTCGTCTGCGCAATACCCACCAGTTCACCGAACGCTTCGGGATCGTTTACAGCGATATCGGCAAGCATTTTGCGATCGATCTCGACACCGGCATTCTTAAGGCCGCAGATGAACTGATTGTATGGAAGTCCGTGAATCCGTGTAGCGGCATTAATCCGCTGAATCCAGAGTCGTCTGAACTGATTTTTCTTTTTCCTGCGATCATTGAACGCATGATAACCCGCTTTTAAAACGGCCTCGGTAGCTGATTTCACATGGTTTCTTTGAGAACCGCGGTATCCTTTTGTTTTTGCAAATAATCGTCGGCGACGCTCGCGGGATTTCGCACTGAATTTTACTCTCGGCATCTTTTCATC
>NPIE01015815.1_pt1 | contig 10069 bp, 9 predicted proteins | sample 8637661 | NCBI WGS metagenome assembly NPIE01 (sample SAMN07420842, study PRJNA396082) | bioreactor metagenome | isolation source: sample BA12 brine-fed electro-methanogenic bioreactor BA | place: Japan: Kochi | collected 2016-12-09 | reverse complement strand
TTGCCCTGCTTTGGCAAGTGGCTTCGCGTCGGGGTAGTGATCCATCATCCACTTAATCTTGGTGGCTGAAAAATAAGGATTAATCAGCAACCCAGTCTTTTCCTTGAAGAGCTCATTGTAGCCTTTTTTAATCAAGTCCTCGCAAATCGATTTGGTTTGGGATGATTGCCAAACGATCGCATGACCGATGGGTTTATGGGTTTTTGCATCCCAGAGAATCGATGTTTCGCGTTGATTGGTAATGCCGATGGCATTGATGTCAGAGAAGGTCAAATGAGCTTTATCCAGAGCCGCCTCCATACAATATAGAACGCTGTCAAAAATCTCTTCAGCGTCATGTTCAACATGTCCAGCTTTGGGAAAATATTGTTTGAACTCACGACTGACAAAAGCGATGACGTCGCTGTTCTTATCAAAAATTATGACTCTTGAAGAGGTTGTCCCCTGGTCTATTGACATAATGTACTGTTTCAATCTCATCACCTTTCACTATTATACCAAATCCTGTTTTAAATTTAAACCAAGAATGATATAATTAATTTATTAAACATATGGGAGGCATATCATGAAAAAAATTATCCTTAAAGACTATCAGGAAAACCCAATCCATGTCTATATTTATGAACCCGAACAAGCATTAAAAGGCATTGTGCATATCATTCACGGCGCCGCCGAACACTTTGCAAGATACGGTCTATTCGCAGAGTTTTTAAATCAAAATGGCTATGCTGTTATCGGTTGCGATATTTTAGGGCATGGTCTCTCGACCAGCACCCTCGACTACGTTCATTTTGCTGATAAAGACGGAGACATCCTTGCCTATGAGTCGATTGTTTTAGTCAAAGAATACATCGAACAAAACTACCCTGATTTGAAACGCTATGTCATCGGTCACTCGATGGGTAGCTTTCTGGCTCGAAAGTTAGTCCTTGATTTCCCAGACTTCTACGAAAAGGCTATCTTCAGCGGTTCAGGCTATACATCAAAAGCGCTCTTGGTCATGGCTGGGATATTGATTGGACTCATTAAACTTTTCAAAGGCCCCCGGTATGTCTCGCGTTTCATCCAAAATATGGCGATCGATTCCTATGCCATCAAGATGAGAAAAGATGGCATTATTAAGGGTATCGATGAAGAGTGGTTAACCCGCGATGAAGAGATTCAACAATACTATCATAACTCCAACATGTGTGGACAACCCTTTACCATTCAAGCAAATCTCGACTTGTCACGCTGGGTTGCCTTCGTCAACAACAAAAAAAATATTGCCCAGGGCAATAAGCAAATGCCGATCTATTTCATGTCCGGAGACAAAGATGCCGTGTCTAACTACGGCAAGGAAATCAAGCAGGTTTATGAGATTTTTAAATCATTGGGATATGAACATGTCCAGATGAAACTCTATGCTGATGATCGCCATGAAATCCTGAACGAACTAAACAAGGATGAAGTTTATCAGGATATGCTTAAGTTCCTCAATGCCTAAGCCGTCAACGACGGCTTTTCTTTTGGCTTTGATACTCCTTAATCGAGAGATAGTGATTGCCGGCGATGATGATGTGATCTAAGAGTTCAATCTGTAATAATTTCCCAGCCTCGATAAATTGTTCTGTGACATCGATGTCTTGTTTTGAAGGTTCGGGGTCGCCAGAGGGATGGTTGTGGACCAAAATGATGGCGTAAGCTGAGTATTTGACGGCATATTTGAAGATTTCTCGTGGATGGACCAAGGATTGGTTGAGACCACCGATAAAGATCGTTTTTTTGGCGATCAAGTTTGTTTTCACATCCAAAAAAAGCACGTTCAAAACTTCTTGTTTCAAGTCCTGCATATCGTATTTTAGAAGTTCGTAAACATCCGCTGGCGAGCAAACCATCGATTTTTCGTGTCGACTGGTCAATACCCTTTCACCTAGTTCAAAGGCAGCGAGTAGCATCACGGCTTTGGTCATGCCTACCCCCTTGATGCGAGAAAGTTCATAGACTGTTTTCGTCCGCAATTCTGATAAATCATCGATGTCTCTTAGAATCTGCTTCGCCAAATCAATGGCAGACTGTTTGCCATAGCCGACTCTGAGAATGATGGCAATCAGTTCAAAGCTGTTGAGGCTCTTAGGTCCTAGCCTCACCAGTCTTTCTCTAGGTCGTTCAGCGCGTGGCATATCTTTAATCAAATACATGAAAAAATCACCCTCAAACAGACTACAGGTCTTAGGGTGATTTTCTTTATTTGACTAAAAGTTTTCGGATTTCAGAAATGAAATAGAGCGAGCCGGTGACGATCAATATTTCATGCTCCTTCAGTTGGCTCAGCTGATGAAAAATCGCTTTGTGATCTTTGTAGATCTTCTTGTTGCGGTGTGTGGACTCTTTGAAGAGTTCCTCAGCATCGGCTCGTCGCTCATACTCAAACTCGGTGAAATAGACTTCATCACAGAAATTATCGATCACTTCGATGATTTTCTGATGCTCCTTGTCAAACATAATGCTGACGAGACATTTGATGTACTTGTCTTTGTATAATCTTGTGACCGTCTTTGCTAAAGCCTCGATGCCGCCGATGTTGTGAGCACCGTCAAGTATTATATTGTGGTTGAATATTTCAAAGCGACCTGGCCACTTAGCCTTCGATAATCCCTTTTTAATCGTTTCAGTTGTGATTTCTAAACCTAATCGTTGATTCAAAATAGTGATGGTATCAATGGCCAAACTTGCATTTTTCGTTTGGTGTAAGCCCGGCAAAGCAATCTGATATCGTTCGTTTCTGTAATCAAAACTCGTTGTTTCGCCAAGCTCTATCCCTGTGATGGCATCAAAGTCAATGAAGTGAAGATCGGCATGATGTTTTTGGGTAACTTCCATAAACAGAGGATTGAGATGTTCATTCTCAACGGATGTGACCAAAGGTACATCATCCTTAACAATCCCTAATTTGTTCAAAGCAATCGCTTCAAGCGTGTCGCCCAGAACATTCATATGATCGTAACTAATATTCGTGATGACACTGACCTCAGGTGTGATTACATTGGTTGCGTCCAACAGGCCTCCAAGACCAACTTCGATGACGCCGAAGTCGACCTCTTGATCAGCAAAATACATGAAACAAATAATGGTCAACACTTCAAAAAAGGTCACAGTCTGGCCTTTTTCATACATGGCTTCCCAAAGGGGATAAAGGCGATTAGCATATAAAACAACGTCTTCATCGCTGATATAGTTATTGTTGATGGCAATCCGCTCATTGAACTTGACGATATAAGGCGAGGTGTATAGTCCGACCTTGTAGCCGGCTTCAATCAAGATTTGAGCCAGATACATCGAGGTTGATCCTTTGCCGTTGGTCCCAGCGACGTGGATGCTTTTGAATTTTCTTTCGGGGTGATCCAATTGCTCGAGGACAGACGAAATACGGCTCAAATCTAATCTTGAGCCGAATTTCTTGATATGTTCTATCCAGAACTTGGTGTCTTCAAAATTTGTGAACATGTTATCGTTTTAACTCTTCAAGTCTTTCTTTGGCTTCTTTCATACTGTTTTCATATTTGGTCAATTTGGCTTGTTCCTCATGAATTTTTTCTTCTGGCGCTTTGCTCATGAACTTGGGATTATTCAACATGCCTTTGCAGCGTTTAATCTCCGCTTCCAAGCGTTTTACTTCCGCTTCGATGCGTGCGATTTCAGCCTCGTTGTCAACGAGTTCTCCCAAGGGAATATAGGCCGTCAGTTGAGCCTGAATAATCGAGACTGCGTTCTCAATGGGCGCAATCTCAGGTTGAATCATCAATGTCTTGGGGTTGAGAAACTTTTGAATATATATTTCATTGTCTTTTAAGAATGCAGCTTCCTTTGCTTTGGCTTGAATATAGATGTCGATGGGCTTCGACCAGGGAACGTGATGTTCGTTCCTAATGCTTCTAATTTCAGTGATGAGTTCAAAGAACCACGTCTGATGATAGGCATCGAATCTTAAGCCATTATCGATGGGCCAGTCTTCGAGCATAATCGAGGTTTTGTCATGCGGTAGGTTTTGATAGATTTCTTCAGTGACGAAGGGCATGAACGGATGCAATAACTTGATGATGGTTTTCAAAACATAAACCAAAACAACTTTGGTTTGCTTACTCGTCGATAGTTTGCTCATTTCGACATACCATGATGCAAAATCGTTCCAAACGAAGTGATAGATGTATTTTGCCGCTTCGCCAAAGTCATAGCGGTCGAACATCAGGTTGGCAAGACCGACCATGTGATTCATTTTCGAGATAATCCATTGCTCTGCAAAAGACATGTCTTCAGGCACAAGTCGAATATCGCTGGCTTTAAGATCCTCTGTACTCATCAGGACATAACGTGAGATATTCCAAATTTTGTTGATGTAGTTCCAACTTGACTTGACCTTTTCGGGATCATAGCGAAGATCCTGTCCGGGACTTGAATTAGTCGTAATGAAATAGCGCAAACTATCGGCACCATAGTGTTCAATGACATCGATTGGATCAACGCCGTTACCTAGGGATTTAGACATTTTCCGGCCTTCAACATCTCGTATCAAACCGTGAATATAACAGGTTTTGAATGGGGATTTACCCGTAAATTCAAGGCCTTGAAAGACCATGCGTGCCACCCAAAAGAATATAATATCGTAACCGGTCACCATCACATCATTGGGATAATAACGCTTGAAGTCAGCGCTGTCGTCAGGCCAACCAAGGGTACTGAAGGGCCAAAGCGCTGACGAGAACCAGGTGTCTAAAACATCTGTGTCTTGAATCCAATCGTCGCCTTTGGGATCATCCATTTCACAATAGATGTCGTCGCCCTTATACCACACAGGGATGCGGTGACCCCACCAGAGTTGGCGACTGATACACCAGTCTTCAATGTCAGAAAGCCAGTTGACAAATATCTTTTGAAAGCGTTCTGGAACAAATTCGACGCCATGCTGTTCAAGTGCTTCCTTTGCCAGTTCGTCCATCTTGACGAACCACTGTTCAGATAACCTGGGTTCGATAATCGTATGCGTTCTTTCGCTGTGACCAACCGCGTGAATAATCGGTTCTGTTTTAATAAACAGACCGAGTTTTTTAAGGTCTTCGACAACCTTCTTACGGCAGGCAAAACGATCCATAGCTTCGTAATCGCCGGCTAATTCATTCATCGTTCCGTCCTCATTCATACAAATCGGCATCTCTAGACCATGTTGCTTACCCACATGAAAATCGTTGGGGTCATGAGCCGGTGTGACTTTGACAACGCCGGTACCAAAACTTTGATCGACATAGCGATCGGTAATGACCTTGATTTTGCGTTTTGTGGTCGGAATATAAACTTCCTTGCCATGATATGCTAAATAACTTTCGTCCTCGGGATGAACCATCAAGGCTGTATCGCCAAACATTGTTTCCGGACGGGTGGTCGCAATCGTCAAACCACCAGTTCCTTCAACGAAGGGATAGGTGTAGTGATAAAGCGCACCCTGAACATCTTCATGTTCAATCTCAATATTGGAAAGGGCAGTTTTGGCTTCGATGTCCCAGTTGATGATGCGCTTTCCGCGGTAAATATAACCTTTTTTGTATAAATCGACAAAAACCTTTCTAACGGCGTTGCTCAAGCCTTCGTCCAAGGTGAAGCGTTCTTTGCTGTAGTCGAGTGCTAAGCCCATGCTGCGCCATTGCTTACGAATTGTTTTGGCATAGTCTTCCTTCCATGCCCAAGCAACTTTCAAATAATCCTCGCGATCCATTTCATATCGGTTGATGCCTTGAGATTTCAGTTTGGCGTCGACCTTGGCTTGCGTAGCGATACCGGCATGGTCCATCCCGGGTAAATAGAGGGTGTCATAACCCTGCATTTTCTTGCGTCTGATAATTAAATCCTGCAAGGTATTGTCCCACGTGTGACCTAGGTGCAGTTTGCCTGTTACATTCGGTGGTGGAATCACGATCGTAAAAGGTTCCTTGCTCAAATCACCGCTCTCAAAAAGCTTGTGTTTGAGCCAAAAGTCGTATTTACCTTGTTCAACCTCAAGATGATTGTATTTTTTATTCATTTTCATGATAAGACTTCCCTTCAATTAAATTGTATTGATGATGATAATAGGCGTCAATAATCTGGCGATTATCTAGCGTGTGAATCTCTGGTAACTGCTCGTAATCAAAATATTCTAATGCTATCGACTCGCTATCATTGACCCTCATGTCGCCACCGACCGCTTTTGCCAAAAAGGCAAAACAGATGACTTGTGCTTGGTCGGTTTCATGCCAACGCATCAGCGGATTGGTAAAGACGCCGATAAAGCGTTGTATTTGAATATCCAAATTGGTTTCTTCCTTGACTTCTCGGATGGCACAATGCTCGATGCGCTCGTTAAGCTCCAACAACCCTCCTGGTAAACCCCAGGACAAACTGTCGCTTCTTTTTTGCAGCAGCACCTGATTGTGCTCGTTCACGATGACGACGGCTGTGCCGTTCAAAATCACCATCCGGTCTGAGACCATCTCTCTTAAGTATGCGATATATGATTGATTCATGCTCAAACCTCCTTTAAAAAAATCGCCCTAAAAAAGGACGACTTAGATCGCGGTACCACCTTTGTTCCCGTCGCTTGACGGACACTTGAAACCCTTAACGCGAGTGAGACGTTTTAACCTACTGATTTCAGCTAAACTACTCTGTGGCGACATTCATCAGTGTAAAGCATAAACTTACACCAACCGTTTACTCTCTATTGCTTTTGGACTGATTACTCTTCCACTTCATTGTATTTGTCTTGTATTTTACCAGAGAATCCTCATAATGTAAAGAACTTTCATAATATTTCTCGATGATGAGAATACCTGAATAATCGTTAAATTCCATAAAACTCAGGGCTAGGTTATCATCAGACTTGGCGACAATCTGTTCAAAACTGTGATAATGATATTTCTTTGAAAGGCACTCCTGATGAGCTTGGATGAAAGCCTTGCGTTTACCAGCATCTGCGAACATAATATCGGAGATGAAAATTTTGCCAAAAGCCGATAGATTCTTGATGAGTCGATGAATCAAAGTGATGAAGGTCGGCAGGGGAAAGTGCATGCAGACAAAGTTGATGATGATATAGTCAAATCTTTCATCTTCTAAGCTCTCGGGCAAGCCTTCTAGAATATCTTGATGATAAAGTTGTGCTTCAGGCAATCTGAGTTTCGCTACTTCAAGCATTCTTTCGCTGATATCAAGACCGTAAAGCGAATACTTTTGGGGCATGATTTTTTCATACATCGATGCCGTACCGATGCCGATGTCGAGAATCTTTGCTTGTGATAGATGTTTGTTTTCAAATATATAACTGGCGATCATATCCTGCATTTCACCATATGCTGCGTAAGGAAAACGTCCTTCCTCAATATCTTCGGCAATCTGGCGATCATAGTCACAGGCGATCATATCATAGAACTTGTTCATTTTGATACCTCTCTACACTGGCTTCAATCACATCCCAGAGTAGTTCCTTGTTGCTTTGCTTTAAACTCGAAAAGGCTATAAAGCGATCATTTTCTCTGGGGGCCAGTTTCGCTTTGATTTGTTTGATCATATTGTATTGCTTGTTGCTGGATAGTTTATCGGCTTTTGTCAAGATGATTAAAACATCTGCCGACAAAGATTTAAAATACTCATACATCAGCAAGTCATCATCACTTGGGATGCGTCTGATATCGAGCAAGAGCACGCAAAGTGCGATTTGTGGCGATCTGAGATAAGCCTCAATTAAAATCTGGAAGTCCAACAGTTGCTTTTTCGAGACATTGGCATAGCCATAGCCGGGGATATCGACAAAATAAAAGTCGTCGTTAATCGTAAAGAAATTGACCAATCTCGTTTTTCCCGGTGTTTGGGAAACACGGGCAATATTTTTGCGATTTAAGAGCGCATTGATTAGTGATGATTTGCCGACATTGGAACGTCCTGAAAAGACAATCTGGGGACGATTGTCTGTTGGGAACTGCGATGCAGTTGCGGCTGAACCGATAAAAGCGACATCTCTAAGTATCATTTGACCACCCTATAGCTTTATTATAACAGATAGACGGTTATTTTTTGAGATATTGAAGGACAAAAATATTTTCTGGTGCAAAAATCGCTTTGAAGACATCCAAATCACTGGTTTTAAGGTGAAGAATCTTTTCCAGATAGTGGTCAATTTCAATCTTCTCGTAGAGACAGTTGGAGACAAAATCATGACTTCGAGACAGCGAATCAAAAAGGCGGATATAGTTACCCAAGATAGCATTTTTATCGATGTTGAATAGATGTTCATCGAGCGGTTCGTCGTGGACGCGAGAGAGGATGTTCAGCATCGTTTCGAGATACTTCTTTGGGTTTTTGATTTGAATATACAGATGCACGAATCCGTAATCACGCTCAATCGATGTTCTGGCCGCAAAGGAAATGTTCATCAACTTCTTTTTTTCCAAGAGATCATAGTGTTTCGATCCAAGGCCAAAGACATTACCGATCACTGCGCCCATGGCAATATGGATGGTTTCACGATCATAGCGTTCAAAAATGCTTGGAGGAATCGTGATACCGATGCTGACCATGTTTTCTTCAATCGAAGGTAAATGCTTTTTAACCCTTTTGATCCGCCTATGGGCATCTTCTCTGATGCGTTTAATCGTTTTGAAAGGCGGCCAAGGGTACTGTTGATAGGGATGCCTTCTCAAGGCTTCAAGAAGGGGCTCAACCTCTACGGGGCCAGTCACGATCAAACTCATATTTTGGGGATGATAGAAGGTTTTAAAGACGTCGTTCAACATCGCTTGATCGATATCACTGATATCTTTGACAGTCCCACCGACATCGCTTCTGATACCGGGGTCTTGATACATCATCTTCTTCAATTTTTGAAACATGTCGGTATGAATCGAGTCATCGCTCATGACCAGTTCATGACCAATAATCACACGTTCTTTCTCGATGCTTTCCTGACTAAAATCTGGGGTGATGAAACCATCGAGCATGATGGTGATTAATTCTGCGACATGCTCGCGTGCATCGAAGGTGTAACTGGTTTGACTTTTGCTGGTAAAGGCATTGATTCTTGCCCCTTTTGACGCAAAAATCTCGGTGAGGTTGCGACCATTGTTACTGAAGAGATTATGCTCTAGAAAATGAGCGACACCAGCAGGTATATGTTTTTGTTGACCACCGACTTCATAACACAAGTCGAGTCCGCCAAAATCAACCTGCAGCGTCACCATCGTTTTTTGAAACTTTTGTTTGGGATGGATCGCTACTCTTAGGCCTGACGGCATCGTTTCAAGATAGATCAGTTCATCCGATAGCGCTTTAGCAATCTTCATCGACATCGTCCTCCTTGGTGTAATAAAATACCGTATCCAGCACCAATGTCTTGGCGACGTCGCAAACATCTTCTCTGGTCACGCTTTGATAGGCGGCTATCCGTTGCTCTAAATCATATTTCTTATTAAAGAGCTGGTAACTGCGAATATGTTGAAAAAGGTAGGTCGATTGAGAATCATTGATTGAGTATAGGGAGTTGATACAGTCTTCTCTGGCTTGAGCCAGAAGATTATCACTAAAATCACCCTCGATGATGTCATTGAGAATCGATATCACGCGTTCAACAATCATGTCTTCTGCGGACTTCTCACAACTGACTGCGACCGTCAGCATTTGCTCATCTGGCATATAGTTGGAATCGACGTAATAGGCTAAGTGTTGTTGTTCACGGATATCCATAAACAAGCGCGATTGGTCAAATCCGCCGAAAATGTTATTGAAAACCGACATCGCGGCGTGGCGATCAGAAAAATAGGCAACATCCGTCTGCCATCCGATGAAGAGTCTTGTGGCACTAACGTCATCGTAACGGCGAATGATCCGCGCTTCTTTGTTTGGATCATAGGGGAAAACCTTGGGCTTGACAGCCATTGGATGATGCTTGATTTTCGCTGGCAGATGTGCTTGGATGATTTGATCGATTTTCGCTTCTTCAATGTCACCTGTCACGAAGATTGCAATCGCATCACGCTCAAAAAAATGTTGATAAGCTTCCCAAAGGCTT
>NPIE01023293.1_pt1 | contig 10070 bp, 10 predicted proteins | sample 8637661 | NCBI WGS metagenome assembly NPIE01 (sample SAMN07420842, study PRJNA396082) | bioreactor metagenome | isolation source: sample BA12 brine-fed electro-methanogenic bioreactor BA | place: Japan: Kochi | collected 2016-12-09 | reverse complement strand
GGATTCCATTTTCTGGGCCTGGAGTAGACTTCGTTCCAGATTCTTTTCCTGTGTGATATCTCTCATTATGGCTGCGTAGTTAACCATTTTTCCTTCCGGGTTTTTGACAGGTAAAATGGTTGCATCTTCTTCTATGGTGGTGCCGTCTTTTCGCTCATTTGTTAAATGACCACTCCATATTGTTCCGTTTTTCAAGGTGTTCCATATATGTCTGTAAAGGTCTTCCTGCTGTCTGCCGGTAATATAAAGAAATACATTTCTGCCCATGACCTCGTCTTTTGAATATCCTGTATTTGACTCAAAAGCCTGGTTGGCATACTGGACAAGACCCTCCTGATCCTTTATTATAATGGATTGATGAGACTGTTCGATAACTTCAGCCAATAATACATGCCGTTGTTCGGCTCATTTCTCTGGCTATGGGGAACCCTCTGGCTCCCCTCATTTCAATGACATTGCCGGATAACTCAGGGTGTATGACGATATCCCCCCGGGAATTAAGGATAAAACAATATCCGGTTTCTCCAAAAGTGAGCCGGGAGATTCTATCTTTAAAATCATTGATATCAATCAGATTGATAAACTCTGATTTATATGAGGAAACGGAAATAATCCAGTCCCAGGGTTCAAAATAGCTCATGTACAATGCTTTTGACCTTTCCCGGGTCTCATCTGGATTTTTCCATTCATATTCCAGGTATCCTTCCTTTTCCAAAATCTGCTTCTGAATAAACTGTCTATATGAAAAATCTTTTCCCAGGACCCCTGCCTGGGGGTGCACAACCGCAACTCCTTTGCTGTTGATGCAGTATAGATATCCCGTATCTCCCACCGTCTGGCTCAACAAAATTTCAACGGCTTTGTCCCTGGCATCCGATTCAATGATTTTTCCATCCCGGAATTGATGATAAAAATGGGCTGTGATTTCCTTGTTTTTCTCTGCAATGGCCTTTAAATGGTTTTTTATTGAAACCGTTGCAGTTGTTTCAACCATGTTTGCAATTGTCTGGTTCGACAGGTTCAGTTCCTGTCTGATCCGATCCTCCAGGTTCCACTTGATCTTGAAAAACAGGAGGGAAAAACCAGATGTCAGTATTACCAGAAACACAAAGGCGTAGAGTACAAACAGCTTAAATTTAATCGATACATTTTTTATCCACTGCATAAAGGCTTGAGGCCCCATAAAAAGTCTGGCCGGTCTGATTGTCAGAAACGTCTTCTCACCGGCATATCATTATTCCGAGATCCCCGTCCATCAATGCAAGAGGTAAATGCGCGTATGCGGGCTCCGGGATTTATTTTCCAGACCAGGGTCAGTCCAGGTGATACTCGATGTCATCAAAGATATCTTCCAGGGTATACAGCAGTTTGTCCGCTTCGGCCAGGCGCCGGTCGGCGATGTGTTCCTCAATGGAATGAAATGTCTGTGTCAGCTGCTGCTTGTGATCGATCAGCACCTGCCGCAGCGGGGTGCCGTCGTGCCGGTAGAGCAGCATGTCGATATTTTTGGCCAGCTCATACAGGGACGGGTTGCTGTCTGCGAGATCCGGGTTCTGAAATGACAGGTGCCGGGCCAGGCGGGGATAGGTTTTTTCAAAGCTTTTTTTGTAAAACGGCCGGATGGAGACCGTTATCTGCATATGCTGGCTCATGGGGTTTCTCCTTTGTCCATATCCTGGGTGGTGAGTCGGTCCCGGTAGATACCGGGGGTAGAACCGGCAATGGGCTGGGCGCCCGCGGCTTTGACAAAGAATTCGTTGGAGCCGGCGCCGCCGATGACGGCGTAGGCATATCCCTTTTCTGCCATGGCGTGAAGGCAGGACAAAAGCAGGGCTTTGCCGATGCCTGACCTGCGGTATTTTTCATCCACGCCGAAGGGTCCGAAAAAATTCAGGCAGGTGACATCATGGCAGGCAAAACCGGTAATGTTTCCGGCCCGGGTGGCGATGAAACACGATACCGGGACACGGGTGAAGGCCACGTCACATTCATCGGCCCACCCGCTGCCGAACCGGTGTTCTACCCATTGAACCACGGTCTGTTTTTCATATGCCATGGCCCGGCGGATCACAATGCCCCTGCCGGCAAGGCGATCCAGTTCTGGTGCGGACCCGGGCAGGTCATACAGCCGGACAAGCAGGTCGGTCATGTTTCAAAAATCCATGTGCCAGCCGGCGCCGGCAAAGGCAAACCGGTCCTTGAACCGTTGAAAGAGGCGGGCCGCGGCTTCATTGCCTGTGCAGTGAGATACGGCAATGGTCCGGACCTGGAACCGGTCAAAGGCATCCATGGCCTGGTCCAGCTGGGACGGGTCGTTGGCAAATCCCAGGTGAGTGCCGCCAATCACGGCGTGGAATGTCCTGTGGCCGGATTTTTCGGCAACATGTTCCATGATGTTGACGATGCCGGAATGGGCGCACCCGGTGAGGATCACCGGTCCGGACGGGGTTTCGATGAGCAGGCTGGCATCGTCGTTGAACGGGTCGGGGATGAAACCGTCTTTGGTTTCGGTTACCAGCCGGTCATCTGAGGGTTCAAACGACCAGGTCCTTGGCACCTGTCCGGAAAAAAATACCCCTGTCGCGATCTCCGTGTAGCCGCTGTGGAACTCGAACCGGGCGTTGAGTGTTTCTTCCAGGGTGGATTGAGAAAACGGAATACCGATGTAGGTGGGGGCTTCGTCTTTTGGCAGCAGGTATTTGCCGGCAAACAGATCCGGATGGGCATGGATGGGCAACGGCGTTCCCCGGGCCGGGACCTGCATGAGTCCGCCGGTGTGGTCAAAGTGACCGTGGCTGATCACCACACCGTCCAGGGCCGTTAGATCGATTTTCATGGCGCTGGCGTTATGTGCCAGCCCCAGGCCCTGGCCCGTATCCATGAGCAGGCGGGTGTCAGGGGTTTGTACCAGGGCCGCGAATCCGTGTTCGCCCATGATATCTCTGGCCATGTGGGCCCGGTTTTCACAGATGACGGTGATGCGGGTGTGTGTCATGGGACAGCTCCTTTCTTGTTGTCAGATGCGGTTGCGGTTGCCGGGCATGGTGGCCACCAGATGAATGACGCTGATGGACCGCTCCAGGAAACCGCCTTCGCAGTAGCACAGGTAAAATTCCCACAGCCGCCTGAACCGGCGGTCATACCCCAGGCGCTCCAGAGTATCCCGGGAAGCGGTGAACCGCTGCCGCCAGTGGTTCAGGGTCCTGGCATAATCCAGCCCGAAATCGGTGAGCTTTCGGACCACCATATCGGTGTGATCCGTGAGTACCTGGAGCAGATGATGGGTGGCGGGCAGGCATCCGCCCGGAAAGATGTGGCGCTGGATGAAATCCACGCTTTTCAGGTAAGACCGGTACAGCTGGTCTTTGATGGTGATGGCCTGGATGAGCATGATACCCTCGGGGGTGAGCAGGGATTCGCAGGTTTTCATGAACGCCGGCATATACCGGTGGCCCACGGCTTCGATCATCTCGATGCTGACCAGTTTGTCGTATCGGCCGGTCAGTTCCCGGTAATCGGTTTTGAGCAGGGTGATCCGGTCCTGGAGGCCGGCGGCCTGAATGCGGCGCTGTGCTTCCTCATACTGGGCGTCTGAAATGGTGGTGGTGGTGACGTGGCACCCATACCGGGAAGCGGCGTGGATGGCGAATCCACCCCAGCCGCTGCCGATTTCGATCACCCGGTCATCCGGGCCCAGGTTCAGCTGTCGACAGATCACATCCAGCTTGTGGACGGCCGCCTCTTCCAGGGTAGCGGTGTCCCTGGGAAAGATGGCGGAAGAATACATCATGGCCGGGTCCAGAAAGGTCTGGTACATGTCATTGCCCAGGTCGTAGTGGGCCAGGATGTTCTTTCTGGCCCCTTTCTTCGAATTGTGCCGGCGCCAGTGGGCAAGGCGCAGCAGGGGTTTCACCAGCGTTGCCAGGCGGTTGTCCATCCGGTTCAGGACCGGCTGGTTGCGCAGGATGATGCGGATCACCGCCGTCAGGTCATCGGTGTCCCACTTTCCTTCCACATAGGATTCCGCCGCACCGATGGTGCCGTCGATCACCACCCGGGTGTAGAATACGGGGTCATGTACCTGGATGACGGCTTCCGGGCCTTTGCCGGGCCCAAAGGTCAACGTCCGGCCGTTTTCATAAATGGTCAGACGGCCGGAACTCAGGTGATTCATCATGGCCAGCACCATGCGGCGGGTCCAGGCCAGTGGCCGGGCCGTGAAGGCGCTATACGCCGGAGACATCTGTCCGGGGGAGGTGACGGTCTTCATGTCGACTCCTTTGTGTAAGGCACATATGGGATGTGTTTCAGCCAGATCCGGAGGGCCTGCCAGTAGATTTTCAAAAAAATGTAACCGGTCATCACCGGATTTCTCAGCAGAAGGGGCCGGATGGCGCCCCGGGTCAGGGGCCGTTTTTTCAGAATCACGGCAGCCTCAAACACCTGCCCCCGGGGGTCGGACACCCGGATCCGGATGGCGGTCTTTTCCGCCGGCGGCGGGGTGATTTTCCAGTGGTAGTGCTGATGAACAGGGTTGAACGGAGACACCTTGAACACCTTGGGGTTGTCCGGCGACAGGGAACCGGACAGGGCGTGGGCGTAACAGTGCCGCTCGTTCCAGGGGGTGTTGGACACTTCGGCCAGCAGGTGGGTGCACGCGCCCTGCCGGTCATACCCGAAATAAAAGTTTACCGGGCTGAAGTACAGCCCGAGGGTGCGCAGGTTCATCAGGCCGCACACCGGGCCGGTCACCGGGGTACCCGTAAGTTCCGCCATCTTTTTTTTGACGCTGACATGCAGGGGTTCTGCAGCCGGCCCCAGATAGTCGGCGCGCCGGAACCGGCTCAAGGCAAACCGCCGGATTGAAAACCAGGGGGCCAGGTCCGGCACCCGGTCCAGTTCGTCCAGGTTCAGAAACCACATGAAAAACCGGTAGCTGAAGCCATGACCCCGGGGGATGCGGCGGCGGTGGAATACCCGGCCCTGGTAAAACGCGGATTTCACGGGGTCACCCCCAGGGTCTCACAGACCCGCAGGGCGCTCTTCACCCCGTCTTCGTGGAATCCGTTGAACCAGTAGGCCCCGCAAAAATGCAGTCCGCCCTCTCCGGAAATCTCTTCCCACTGATTCTGGGCCGCAACAGTGGACAGGGTATAAGCGGGGTGGGCATAGGAAAAGCGCTGGATCACCCGGCGGATATCCAGGTCCTGGTTCAGGGTGACCAGGCAGGGGGTGGAGACGGACAGCCGCTGCAGGATGGTCATGTTATAGGTCAGGGTGCTCCGGGAAGTGTCGTCTTCGGGGATCGTATAGTTCCAGCTGGCCCAGGCCCTCCGGTTTTTCGGCAGGATCCTGGCATCCGTGTGCAGGACCACCTCGTTGTCGATGAAGGGCAGGTCTTTGAGGACCTGGGTTTCCTTGCCGGTGGGGCTGTCCAGCATGGCCAGGGCCTGGTCGGCGTGACACGCTGCCACCACGTGGTCGAATACCCCTTCATCGGTATCGGTCATCACCCGGAGGCCGGCAGATTCCCGGACAATGCGCCTCACCGGGGAAGACAGGTAAATCCGGTCCCAATACCGGGCCGTGATGGGTGGAATGTAAGACCTTGATCCGCCGGTAATGGTGTACCACTGGGGCCGGTCCACCAGGTTGAGCAGGCCGTGGTTGTCAAAGAACCGGATAAAAAAAGCCAGGGGAAAGTCCCGGATGTCGTCCAGGCCTGTTGACCAGATGGCTGCCACCATGGGAAACAGGTAGTTGTCCCGGAACAGGGGGCTGAACCGGTGGCTGTCCAGGTATTCCCCCAGGGTCTGCCACACCGTGCTGCCGGCGGCTGTCTTCACCTGCCTGTTGAAAGACACAATGTCTGCGAGCATGCGCCAGAAAGAAGGGGAAAACAGATTTTTCCGCTGGGCGAACAGGGTGTTGAGGGTATGGCCGTTATATTCCAGGCCGATGGCATCATTGCGGACGGAAAAGCTCATCTCGGTTTCCTGGAATGGTACTCCCAGATCCTTAATCAGCCGCAGGAAACTGGGATAGGTGCGGTCGTTGAACACGATGAAACCGGTGTCCACGGCCAGGGGGGAGCCGTCCACAGTCACGTCCACGGTGTGGGTGTGCCCCCCGATATAGTCATTGGCTTCAAACAGGTGCACCCGGTATTGAGAAGACAGGTAATGGGCTGCCGTCAGTCCGGCGATGCCCGATCCGATGACGGCAATCTGCTTCATGTTCCCAGCCTTTGTTTAACGGTTCGGATCAGTACTCCCACCATGGGCAGGTGTTCATATATCATGGCCCCCAGGTCAAAATAATCCCTGTGAAAAATCACCCGGCCGTCCGCGGCAAAGGTCAGCTGACTGCACCCGTCCACAGTGACCGTGTGTCCTTTTTTCAGCCGGGGGTGGGACAGTTCCATGGTCCAGGTGACAAACGCCTGGTCATCTTCCATCACCCGGGTATCGAAGATGAACCGGATGGACCGGACATTTTCGTACAGGGAGGCAAAATACTGTTCCAGGGCGGGAAGCCCTTCCAGGGTATGGGCCGGATCGGTAAAACAGATGTCCGGGTGGTAGATCGTTTCCAGCAGGTTCAGGCTGGCGCTGTCCAGCCGGTTGAAGGAATCCAGGAATGTGTCCAAAAGGTCCATCATGCCGCCTTATTTATTCGGTTTTCATCTGCCTGCCACGGCCGATCAGCCGGGTGACGCTTCCGGGGGTGCGGTATCCAGAGCCATCGGCTCCGCCTGGTAGGAGGTGATATACATCCGGCCGTCCGTTTCAAAAAACACCACCCCGTCCAGGTACCCGATGTCCCCGGCCTCTTCGTGGGTCAGACCCAGGGCAAACTCCTTGAGGGGAAAGATATTCCAGTCATGGGAGACACAGACGGCGATTTCATTGTCTGCCAGGCCGTTGACCCGTTCCGTCATGAACCGGATCAGGGATGCCGTGGTGGTGGCCGGGTTTTCCATCACGGTCTCGTCCAGGCGGTTGTCGAACCAGTTCCGGATATAGATATGGGTGCCCAGCTCCTTGAGCAGGTTCAGTGCTTTTTTGATGTCCTTGATATAGAAAGGGGCCAGCTGTTCCCGGGGCTGGTTGTGGGGAAGCACCACATCATGCTGCCGGGTGAATCCCTTGTCGATGAGGTAGGCGGTCTCGATGCACCGGCCGAACGGGGAGGAGTAAAGCCGGGGCAGGGGGGCGGCAGGAAAATTCTGTCCCATTTCCACGGCATATTCCATGCCGGCCGGGGTCAGACCCATGAAGGGCTCGCTGCTGGGAGTGGTGCCGTAAAACCGTTCAGAATGGCGGACAATGGCAGCGATTTTTGTGATGTCCCGGTGTAAAAGCTGCTGGATGACGGTCAGGGTCTGGTCGGACCGGACAGGGTATTCTCGATTCATGTCAGCGGGTGATCTCTCCTGAATGCTTAACTGGTTTCAATAAATTTTGATATCTTTTGTGAGTAATGGATTCTAACGCCCGGGTGCCGGTGTGTCAACCGGTTTCAAATGGGATCTGTTTCACAGGTGACGATCCCTGAATATCCGTCCACCGTGACCCGGTCCCCGGTCTGGATATATTCCAGGATCCGGTCCGCGCCTGTGACGCAGGGCAGGCCGTACTCCCGGGCGATGATGGCGCCGTGAATCAGCATGCCGCCCCGTTCTTCCACCACGGCGGCGGCCAGGGGAATCACAAAGGTCATGTTGGGGTCCACCCCCTGGCAGATCAGGACCTCCCCCTCAGTGAACTCTGTCAGGTCCCCGGGATCACGGATCACCCGGGCCGTTCCTCTGGCAATTCCCTGGCCGGCGGGGTGGCCCACAATCTGGCGGGCCCGGAACCAGCGGTCAGAGACGGCATCCGGATCACCGGCTCCGGTGTTGCCCGAAGTGACTGAGGCGGGGTTTCTACCTGCGCTCAGAGCTTCGGCAGCCAGGGCCGGAATGTTTGTCAGGCATGCCAGGTCTGCCGGATCAGCCCCGGGTGCCGACAACCGGACCTGTCCTTCCTGGACCGCCTCATGAAGCCGGGCTTCGATGCGGCCCAGGTGGATGTTGTCGTCATCCCGGAGCCGGAAACTTTCCCGGCCCAGGTGCAGCAGGTCTCTGGCATACTCCTGCCGGTCCGGGGCAAATGCCTGGAGATAGGCATCCTCGAGTGCGCCGGGATCGGACGGGGACGGGGATTTGGCCGGTCGCCGGGCATAGGCCAGCAGGATGCGGATGATGGCGGTGTCGCCATACTGGCATTCATTGCCCGTGCCCGTGGTGCAGGACAGATCCCCGAATTCATCGATAAAATCGGCCAGAAGCCGTGAAAACGGATGGTCTGAAGGGGCCCGGCCGTGCTGTGCCAGGGTCCGGCCCAGGGCCGGATCGGTCCGGATGCATTCGGCCAGTTGCTCCAGCAGGGTATTGCGCCGGACGCTTTTTAAGCCGGTGTTTTCCAGCAGGGTCATGAATTCATAGGGGTCCGCAGGTTTGACCGCATCGTTGTACACCTGCCCGAACAGACGGATGCCGTGGGCAAAAGGGATGAAATCGGCCCAGTACACCTTGACCCAGTGATCATAGACAGCCTGCCGGTGGGCGATTTCAGCGCACAGATCCGAAGTCGGCAGTGCGGACAGATCAATGCGGCCCAGATCGGCTGCCGTCTGGATCATCTCCGGAATCAGACGGTGTTCGATCCTGTCATACAACGCCCTGAGGTTGTCATAACTGCGGTGCAGGCTCAGGTACCAGGTCCGTTTGTCATCCGTGTCCTTTGACACAGCAGTGGTGATGGCCCGGGACTGGAGCACGTAGAACCGGTTCCCGCGGAACGTCCATTCCATATCCTGGGGCTGCCCGAAAAGGGTTTCCAGGCGGCGGCCCGTTTTCCAGACCTGATCGATCATGGCCGGTGCCAAAGGGGGGGTGTCCGCCATTGCCTGGGGCAGCGCCACCTGTTCCACACCGCCTGTGCCGGCCCGCATGCAGTGGGACCGCTCCGGGGCATGGTGGGCGGCAATCCTGCCGCTGTCCCGGTCCAGGTGCCACCGGTCCGGGTCGATATCCCCGTCCACCAGCCCCTGGTTCAGTCCCCACACCGCTTCGATGAGCATCTGGCTGCGGTCCGAAGGGTTCTGGCTGAAAAACACCCCGGCACAGTCCGAAGGAATCAGCTCCTGGATCAGCACCGCCATGGTGCTTTTTTCCACGGCCAGTTTCAGCTCCCTGCGGTAGAGCAGGGCGGCATCGGAAAACAGGGAGGCCCAGACCAGCTTGACATGGGTAAGGATTGAATCGGCAGAGGTGATATTGAGAAACGAAGCATGCAGTCCGGCGAATGAAGACGCTTTTTCATCCTCCCCGGGTGCGGAAGACCGGACCGCCACCGGAAAGTCGCCGCAGGCCGAAGCCAGAGCCCGGGTCAGCCGGTTTTCCAGAGAGGCGGGCAGGGGGGTGTTCAGAAAAAAGTTGCGGATGCGAAGGGCCACATCCCAGATCTCTTCCCACCGCATCCGCTCAAACGCTTTCCGGTTGAGTTCAACCATGATGCGGTCCCGCAGACCGGTGTCCGCCAGATATCCTTCATATACGGACGCAGGAACGCACCAGGTCCGGGGAACGGTCAATCCGTTTTCCTTCAGCATTGCCATGTGAAACGCCTTGGTCCCGGTCTGCTGCCTGCCTGCGGCCAGGATGCCTTCGATATCCAGCAGCGGGGTCACGGCGCCACCGTGAGTTCAAACACGTTCTGGAACCGGTTGACCAGGATGTACCGGGAGATGTTTACACATACCAGGGCCGTGGTGGCGGCTGCGGCAAAAGAGGCCAGGTGGGGGTGACGGGCCAGATAAAGGGTTTTCAATGCCTGTTTTTCAGACTCCGGCACATCGGCCACGGTCCCGGTGGCGGTGACGGCCGCAGCCTGGTAGATATCTTCTGTCCGGTTTTCACTGTTGTTGACCAGAAATGCCACGTTGGGACAGGCCTTTAGATTGTCGTATTTGCGCGTGGTCATCGGTGTCAGAAAAACCATCCGGTCCAGTTCCGGGGTGGGGGC
>NPIE01014640.1_pt1 | contig 10070 bp, 9 predicted proteins | sample 8637661 | NCBI WGS metagenome assembly NPIE01 (sample SAMN07420842, study PRJNA396082) | bioreactor metagenome | isolation source: sample BA12 brine-fed electro-methanogenic bioreactor BA | place: Japan: Kochi | collected 2016-12-09 | reverse complement strand
AAAATGGACAAACTTCTGATGATCAAAGATGGTAAACCCGCCATGTACGGACCGGCCACAGAAGTGCTGGCACAGTTGTCAAAGCGGCAGCCGCCCCGACAGGCGACAGGAGTATAGGAAAAATGGAAAAAAGCAACGAACGGCTGAATACGAATCCTGTGAGATACATTGTTGCGGGCCTTGTGGTCATTGCCCTTTTCTTTGGGGGACTGACCGTATGGTCTGTCTATTTCCCGTTTCAGGGAGCGGTGATTGCCCCCGGGATCGTCGAAATATCGGGAAAGCGGAAAGTGGTGCAGCATCTGGAGGGCGGCATTGTAGACCGGATCAATGTGAGAAACGGGGACCGGGTGGAAACTGGGGAGGTGCTCATCGAGTTGACGGATTCCCGAATCACGTCAAACCTGCAACTGCTGGTCAACCGGCAGTGGTTTAAAAAAGCGGAGGCCGCCCGGCTCCGGGCGGAAGCAGCCATGAAACCGGAGATTTCCTGGCCCCCGGAATTCGACCGGCTGAAGGAAAACCGGGAAATGCAGGAGATCATGGCCAGCGAGCAGGATATTTTTGATTCCCGCAGATCTGAACTTCTGGTCAAAACCCAGTTGTATCAATCCCAGATCAAGCAGCTGGGGAATCAGATCGACGGGGCCAGAGAAGAGCTGCGCAGTGTGGAGGAGATCATTGACAATTTTGAGGAAGATCTTGGAAGCAAGCGGCCTCTGCTGGAGGACAAATATCTGGGCAAAACAAATATTCTGGAACTGGAAAGAAGTCTTTCTCAGTATAAGGGGCGGCGGGGGAAACTGAAGCAGGAGATTGCCCAGTACCAGCAGATGGTTGAAGAACGCCGGCTCCAGATTCTGGATATCGAAAACGTGTATCGGGAAACAGCCGCCTCAAAATTTGGCGAGGTGACCGATATGATCTTTGAGCTGGAGGAACAGATCAAACCGCTGGTGGATGCCAGCGAGCGGTTGAAAATCCGTGCCCCCATCAGCGGGGTGGTCATCAATCTGGAGGTGCATTCCGAAAACAGCGGCGTGATTCAGCCCAGGATGAATCTGCTTGAGATTGTTCCTGAGAATTCCAAACTGGTGGTGGAAGCCCATGTCCGGCCCCAGGACATCACCAGTGTCAAAGAGGGTCAGGATACCAAGGTGGCGCTGGCGGCGTTCCAGAGAAACGCCACCCCGCCGGTCCGGGGGCGGGTCATCTATGTGTCTCCGGACCTGGTGGAAGGTGATCCGGCAATGCGCCAGATGCCCTATTATGAAACCCAGGTGGAGGTGGATCAGAAAGATCTGATGGACAAAGGCGCCTATCTGACACCGGGAATGCCGGTGACCTGTTATATCACCACGGACGAACGCACGGTTATTTCGTATGTCCTGGGACCGCTGCTGAAAAACATTGATGCGGCCATGCGGGAGTAACTCTCTTTAATGCCCCGTGTCACCCATGTGTTCAAGACGTATTTTCCTTATACCAGCGGCGGGCTGGAGGAAGTGGTCCGTCAGTGCGGGAGTTATGCCGCGGCCCGGGGATTTGATGTTGAAGTGGTCAGTGTGGGCCCCTCCAGTGCGACTTTTCATGAGTCCGACGGCCTGACGGCCAGGTTCTTTAAAAAAGATTTCGACCTGTTCTCCAACCCGGTGTCTTTTTCCCTGGCGCGGCAGTTCAGGGAGATCTGCAGGCGCAGCGATCTGCTTCATTTTCACTTTCCCTGGCCCACCGGGGAAATACTGGCCCTGGTGATCCAGCCGGAGATTCCCTCACTGGTGACCTTTCACTGTGATGTTCACCGGTCCATGGTGCTGAAACCATTCTACCTCCCTCTGGTCCGCCGGTTTTTGCGGCGGATGGACCGGATCTGTGTGACCAGCCGCGCGCTTTTCAGAAACACGCCGTATCTGAGACCGTTTAAACACAAGGTTCGGCAGATTCCGCTGTTCATGAATGAACAGCGGTTTACCGGACTGGGGTCACCGGATGCGGAGGTGGTCCGGCAGGTGGCCCCGCACCAGCCCTTTGCGCTGTTCGTGGGGGTGCTTCGCTGGTACAAGGGACTGGACATCCTGCTGGATGCAGCCCGAAACACCCGGACGCAGATTCTCATTGTGGGCATCGGTCCATTGTATGGCCACCTGGCACAGCGGATCAAAAAACAGAACATCACCAATGTCCGGCTCCTGGGTTTTCAAAAGGATGCCACCCTCCAATGGCTGATCCGTCACTGTGCCATGATCGTGCTGCCGTCCATCACCCCGGCGGAAGCGTTCGGGCAGATCCTGCTGGAAGGTCTGTATTTCGGCAGGCCCCTGATTTCAACCGAACTGGGAACCGGCACCAGCCTGGTGAACCGGCATGGATATACCGGTCTGGTGATCCCCCCGGGATGTCCCCGGTCTCTGGCCTCAGCCATGAACATGCTGCTGGCGGATTCCGGCATGGCGGACCGGTTCAGTCAAAATGCCCGGCATCATTATATCCGTCATTTCACCCCTCAGCGGCAGGGGGAAAAATATCTGTCCATTTACAGGGATCTGTTGCATTCCTGACCAGAATCGGTCAGATTTGACCAGCCGCCATGGTCTCCAGATCGAACCGGGAAAACGCTCCCTCAGGGCAAAGCAGGGTTGCTGATTGTCTGGCATCTAAATTGCATAAATGACAGGCATGATGTGTTTTAAACTGCATAAATGGGGTATCATCAGCCTGATTCTTATCGGGTGTCTGATGCCGGATACCGGAAGGGCCGGTTTCAAACCGACGGATCAGTATGTTTTTGACCTGATCAACGAGTATCGAGCCGCACCGTTTGATAAAGCCGTTGCTCTGGGATATGATCCCGCCGCCCTTTACGCTCTGGGAATAACCCCTGAAACAGCGTTGCCGCCCTATGTGCCGGATGATGAGTTGTGCCTGTCCGCATCACAGAACAATGATCACACACTGAACCCGGACCTGCCGGGTGCGTCGGTACTGGCGAAACGCACCCGTATGAAGGAAACGGGGTCCGTTTTGACTTTTTCCAATTTTATTCCCATTGAGACGGCCGGAACCATTTTTGTCCAGAACCTGTTCAAAGATGAGCTGGATTCAGGGCAGTTTGAATTTATCCTCTCCGATACAATGACCCATGCCGGCACGTCAGTCGTGACCGGTGTGGTGAATGGCAGCAATGCCTGGCTGTTCAACCTCGCTGTCGGCACCGGTATAACGGTCCGTGACATGCAGGTGCTCCACCTGATCAATCAGGTCCGTGATGACGCCGCTCTGATTGAACAGTATGTTCCGTCGGATCTGGTGACATTGTTTCAATTCAACTGGCAACTGTATTATCTGCTGAAGTTTGATTTTCACCCCCTGTTCATGGATGAGTTCCTTTACTGGACCGCGGGTGAAAGTGCCGCCGGGATTGAGCATGATGAGGGTATCTACCCCGGGGATTATTTTCAGAACACCATTGTCACCGGTTCCTGGGAAGATATGGCATCGGCCGATCCGGTGACGGATCTTTTTTCCGCTCTGTTGAGCAAAGAGTTTTCCACCTGGCCCTTTTCCGCATCCGTGTTTTCCAACCGGTACCGGCTGGCTGGCACAGCCCTGTTGTTTCAGGATGGAGAGTCCTTTGATACGGGTGTGCTGTCTTTTTCTGCCGGATCGGATCTCCCGGCGGAACCGGATTCCGGATTCACGGCGCCTGCCAGCGTTTACGGCCTGCTGTTCCAGGATCAGGACGGAAACGGGATCTATTCCCCGGGCGAAGAAATGGCGGAGCATCCTGTCATGGTTTATGATGAAACCCTGATCCCGGCAGCCAGGGCGGTGACGGATAACAGCGGTTATTTCACCCTGACACTGGAATCCGAGCGGTACTGGATTTTTGCCGCCCAGGATGGTGACCGGGTTACTTACCGGGAGATCCATATGCTGGGCAATCAATTCGTAAAACTGGGATTTGCTCCCCCGCCCCTTCCTTAAGATCCGTTTTCCGCTTTCCTTTCACTATCTCCTTGCAACACCGCCCCATGTCTGGTACATAAAAGATTTTCGAATCGCTTCAGACACCGGCGTGAACCGGATTAACCGTGAATGATGTAAAGTTGGATCGATGAAACAAGCGTTGATATGCGGCATCTCGGGACAGGATGGTGCTTTTCTGGCCGGGTTCCTCCTGAAAAGAGGATACCGGGTGCTGGGCACCACACGCCGCTCCCCGGAAGCTGAGTTCAAAAACCTGGAACGGCTGGGAATCCGGGACCGTCTGACCCTTCTGACCGTGTCTATGGCAGATCTTTCCCAGGTTCAGGCGCTGTTGAACACGCATGCCCCGGATGAAATTTACAATCTGGCCGGGCAGAGTTCTGTGGGACGTTCTTTTGAACTGCCGAAGGAAACGCATGACAGTATTGCCGTTGCTGCGCTGAATCTATTGCAGACAGTGCGGGATCTGGGATTGAGTTCCCGGGTTTTCATGGCCGGATCCGGCGACATGTTCGGAAATCTGAATGGCTGTCCCGCCAGGGAATCCACCGCTCTGAATCCGGTGAGCCCCTATGGAAGGGCCAAAGCAACGGCCTTTGAACAGACCCGGAAATACCGGGATTCCCATGGCATATTCGCCTGCACCGCTATCCTCTTCAATCATGAATCTTTTTTGCGGCCGTCAAGTTTTGTCACCCGGAAAATTGTGAAGGCTGCCTGTGCCATTGCCCGCGGCAGAGCCCGGGAACTGCGGCTGGGAAATATCGATATCCAGCGTGACTGGGGATGGGCGCCTGAGTATGTGGATGCCATGTGGCGGATGCTCCAGCAGGATGAGCCCGGTGATTATGTGATTGCCACCGGTACCACCATCCGGCTGGCGGAGTTTATTCAGACCGTTTTTTCACACCTGGATCTGAACTGGCAGCAGTATGTAAAAACGGACGAAGCCATGTTTCGGCCGGCGGACATTCAGATTATGGCGGCCGACCCGTCCTCTGCCCGCCTCTCACTGGGCTGGCAGGCCCGGTTCAATGGGCATGATGTGGCCAGGATGATGGTGGAAGCGGAACTGGAGGAAGACCCCTTGTTGACAACCCATTTTGATTCTGAACGGCGGCTCATATGACACATTCCAGGAAAAAAGCATTGATTACCGGTATCACCGGACAGGATGGGGCGTATCTGACTGAATTTCTGCTTGACAAAGGGTATGAAGTCCACGGCATCAAACGCAGATCGTCCCTTTTCAACACCCACCGGATCGACCACCTGTATCAGGAACAGCACATCAAAGACCGGCGCCTGATTCTGCACTACGGGGACATGACCGACGCCTCCAATCTGATCCGGATTGTCCAGCGGGTGCAGCCGGATGAGATCTACAACCTGGCGGCCCAGTCTCATGTGGCGGTGTCTTTTGAAGCACCGGAATATACGGCGGATACGGTCGCACTGGGAACGCTTCGCCTTCTGGAGGCGGTCAAGACTCTGGGGTTGCATCATACCTGCCGGTTTTATCAGGCGTCGACTTCTGAGCTGTTCGGTAAAGTCCAGGCCTTTCCCCAGAACGAAACCACGCCGTTTTATCCCCGGTCTCCCTATGCGGCGGCAAAACTCTATGCGTACTGGATGGTGGTAAATTACCGGGAAGCATACCACCTGTTTGCCTGCAACGGGATTTTATTCAATCATGAATCCCCATTGCGGGGAGAAACCTTTGTCACCCGCAAGATCACCCGGGCCCTGGCACGTATTTTTCTGGGGATCAAGGACTGCCTTTATCTGGGGAACCTGGATGCGAAAAGGGACTGGGGCCATGCCAGAGATTACGTGGAAGCCCAGTGGCTGATGCTTCAGCAGGAGACACCCGAGGATTTTGTCATCGCCACCGGCAGGCAGGCATCGGTGCGGGATTTTGTGGAGACCGCCGCTGCCCGGCTCGGGATTACACTGACCTGGGAAGGGGCCGGTGTCAATGAAAAGGGGCGGGTGGCTTCGGTGGATCCGTCGGTGAGCCCGCTGCGCAAAGATCAGGTGCTTGAGATTCATCGGCCGGCCGTGACTCCCGGCGACATTGTCGTGGCGGTGGATCCCATGTACTTCAGGCCGGCGGAGGTGGAGACCCTGCAGGGGGATACTGCCAAAGCCAGGGAAAAACTGGGGTGGCAGCCCCGGATCACCTTTGATGAAATGGTGACGGAAATGGTTCACCACGATCTGGAAGAAGCCCGACGGGATGCCCTGTGTCAGCAGCTGGGATTTCCCTGCAATCATTTTCATGAATGACAGATGCCGTGAAAATCCTTGTCAACGCCATTCCCATGACCGGTCTGTTGACCGGGATTGCCCGGTATCTGAGAAATCTGTATCAAACGGTGGACCGTTTGAACCTGGCGGATACCGCCTATCTGACCGGCAATAAGGTGTCTGGGTCCATGCCCCCTCTGGCGGATTCTTGCCGGCGCCAGAAAATGATCCGCACCTTCCGCCGTCTGCCGGACCCGCTGATATTCGGGGCGCGGGCGTTGCGCTGGCTTCGGTACGAACACCTTCTGGACCGGATCTGCCGGGCCCCGGGGCAGGGATATTCCCTGTATCATGAAACCGCGTTTACACCGGCCAGGCTGACCCGGGTTCCCACAGTGTTCTCGGTGTATGACCTGTCCTTGCGCCGGTATCGACACACCCAGCCCAGAGAGCGGGTCTGGATGTTCGAGTATTTTATCAAAACACGGCTGAAGTATGCCCGTCATATCCTGACGATTTCCGAGTTTGTGCGGCAGGAGATCATTGAGGAGTTCAATGTCTCCCCATCCATGGTTTCCAGTGTTCCCCTGGCCCCGGATCCGCTGTTTTCACCGAGTTCCGGCAATGCTGTGGCACAGATAAAAAAAAAATACGGGCTGCCCGGTGAGTATCTGCTGTTTGTCAGCTCCCTGGAACCCCGCAAAAATATTGATCTGCTCATTGAGGCGCTGTCCGATGCCGGAACGGATATGCCTCTGGTTCTGGTGGGCTGGCAGGGATGGGGCGGTAAGGAATGGCTGGGTAAAATCGATGCCGCCGGGCTCAACGGCCGGATTATTTTGACCGGCCATGTCCCGGATCAGGATCTGCCCGCCGTATATGCGGGGGCGGCCGCCCTGGTGTATCCCAGTTTTTACGAGGGATTCGGCCTGCCCATTCTGGAGGCCATGGCCTGCGGCTGTCCGGTAATCTGTTCCCGTGCGGCCAGCATGCCCGAGGTGGCGGAAGATGCGGCCTGGTATATTGATCCGCACAATAAAGACAGCCTGGTGCATGCCATCGAGACAGTGGTCACAGACAGCGCCGTCTGTCAGCGGTTGAAGGCCGCAGGGCTGGCCCGGGCAAGCCGGTTTGCCTGGGAACAGACCGCCCGCCGGACCCTGGACATCTTCAGGCAGGTGATCTGATGCCGGGACTGAAACAATGGACCGGAACCCCGGAGTGTTCCGGAGGCATAGCAACAAGGGGGAAATAATGTCAGGCAGCACGATGCTCCGGGAAGTGTGGGCAAGGCGGGATTTCATATCAAGCTCGGTGAAACGCGAGTTTACCGCCCGGTGGATCCGGACCCAGCTCGGTCCGTTCTGGCTGATTGCGCAGCCCCTGGCCACCATCATCATTTTCACGGTGATTTTTGTCAATATCATGCGGCCGGGCATGCCGGCCCATGATTCAAAATTCGCCTATTCCATTTATCTGTGCGCCGGGGTGCTCACGTATCATTTCTTTGCGGAGATGTTGGGCCGCAGTGTAACGGTGTTTGTGGAAAATGCCAACCTGCTTAAAAAGATCTATTTTCCCAAGCTCTGCCTGCCCATCATTGTCATGTTGTCCAGTCTGCTCAATCATGCCGTGACCCTGGCCCTGTTTGTGGGATTCCTGCTGCTGGCCGGGGCATTTCCCGGATGGGTGATCCTCTGCTCTCTGCCGGTTCTGGCGGTTCTGGTGGTATTTACCATGGGGCTGGGGATGCTTCTGGCCTGCATCAATGTGTTTTACCGGGATGTCCAGCAGGTGGTCCAGGTCCTGCTGCAGTTCTGGTTCTGGCTGACACCGATTGTGTATATTCCTTCCACCCTGCCGGAAAGGATCGCCGGGCTGCTGCGCTTCAATCCGCTGTATGCGCCGGTCCGGGCCTGCCAGAACATCTATCTGGATCAGGCCGTGCCGGACTGGTCGTCCCTGATCTATCCCGGCCTGCTGGGGCTGTGTTTTACCTGTCTGGGGATCCTGGCCTTTTTCCGGCTGCAGGCAGAGATTGTGGATGCCCTTTGACGGTTCAGTCCCTGTCTTCTCCGGAGGGCAGGTGGGTCAATATCCAGGAAGGGGGCGTTTCCTGGATTTCCCTGAACCCTGCCATCAAATACCTGGCAAAGCCCGGATAGGAGTCAAAATGACGTTCCCGGAAAAACAGATCCCGGTACCGGTCCGGATGTTTTCGGTACAGACGGGCGTCCTTGCGGAAAAATGATGCCCGGGCCGCCAGAGATTCCCGTTCCCTGGCGCGGGGCTGGGCCGGATGGAAGACCGAGACATCCCCGGCGTAAGGCACTGCGCCGCAGTCCTGCATGCGCCAGCCAAAGTCGGTATCTTCCCTGAAATGGGGGTGGTCAAACTGGAGGTCAAAGCCTCCCAGCAGCTGGAATGCCGCGCTTCGGACCAGGAGGTTGGCGGTCATGAACCCCAGGCCGGTGAATCCCACGTTGGTGACGGGTCGAAACGCCGGATCTCCCGGATGATCGGATGTCACCCGGCCTTCGATACCCACGACGGCCGGGTTGTCAAAATAGGGCCGGGCATTGAGCAGCCATTCTGAATCGGGCAGGCAGTCATCGTCGGTAAAGGCGATGATCTCACCGGCAGCCAGGGCGGCCCCGGTATTCCGGGCCATCACCGCCCCTTTGACACGGGTATGGAAATAGGTGACCGGAACGCCGTAGTCATGATGGCGGCCCGGCCAGGGCGTTCCGCTCTGGTCAACGATAATGATTTCAAAATCGCGTTCCACCTGCCGGGTCAGCCGGGACATCAGCTTGTCGACCTGCTCATGCCGCTCGTACGTGGGAATCACCACGGAGAAACGGGGTCCGGGCTGGCCGGCGGTTTTTGCGCGCCGGTGCAGCATTTCTCCCAGATGGCGGGAAATGGTCTCCCAGGCATAAGAGGCTTTCACCCGCTTTCTGGCAGCCGTTGCCATGGTGCGGCAGAAATCCGGGTTGTCCTTTAACCGCTGAATGCCTTTTACAAATGCCTCCCGGGTGNNCCTGCAGAAATGCGGGGTGCGCACCGGTATCGATGCCCCTGGCACCGGTGGCCGTGACCACCGTCGGCAGACCCAGGGCCATGAAATCAAACATCTTGATATTGGTGCCGGAACCGGCAAACATGGGGTTGACCGCAATGTCCGCCGCCTTGAGCCAGCGGTTCTTGTCCGTTTCCCGGATCTGGCCGGTGCAGATGACGTTGCGGGCCCGGGTATGAACGGTCTGACCCACACCGCCGGCAATGACAAATGTGACATCGGACAGGGCTGCGGCCAGCTCACCGGCAATGAACCGGGCCGCCTGGACATTGGGGCCGTAGGGACTGCCGATGAACACGGCAATGAACCCGTCCGGGTCCAGACCCAGCGACTGCCGCAGAAGACTTCGCTCTTCCAGGCTGGCCGGGGAATCTGAAAACGCCATGACCCCGTTGGGCACCACCCGCATTTTGGCAGGGGAAAATTCATATATCCGGTTAAACCGGGCCAGGTCTTCCAGGGAGCAGGCCAGCACCAGGTCGGCGGCCTGGCCGCAGTGGTATTCATCCTCCGTCACCCTTGCCAGAAGCCCGGCTTCCGCCGGGTTGGTTTCATCCAGCAGCTGGGCCCGGAGAAATCCTTCCACATTCTGGGCGTCATACACCACCACCTGATGGGGCTGAATGCAGTCCGCCAGCAAAGGGTAGACCCAGGGATGAGAGAAGACCACCACATCCGCCTGCTGGAGTTCATCCCGGGCCCGGTCCAGGTAGGCAGGGGACAGGGAAGCCTGGGCGCTGAAGGCCATGTC
>NPIE01005671.1_pt1 | contig 10074 bp, 10 predicted proteins | sample 8637661 | NCBI WGS metagenome assembly NPIE01 (sample SAMN07420842, study PRJNA396082) | bioreactor metagenome | isolation source: sample BA12 brine-fed electro-methanogenic bioreactor BA | place: Japan: Kochi | collected 2016-12-09 | reverse complement strand
CAAGTATGGCATCAGCTTTCTGTCCGGGTTTGAGTGCACCTACTTCTCCTTCAAAACCACAAACCCGAGCAGCATTTGTTGTACCCATTTTCAGAATGTCAAAGGCATTCAGAGGTGGGGTATTAGCCAGATCAAAGCCTGAAACACGGTGGAGATAATACATCATCCTTAGTTCCATGATACAGTCCTGTCCGGCTAAGGGTTAAGAAAATGGCCCGATTCATCCGTGATTCCGATATAATGGTATTGGTTGTAACTCACCGATCGGAAGGGATAAATCAGGCCATGGCTCATTGTAACACGATCCTCTCCCAGATGCTCAGGATTGTTCCGAGACATGTTTTTGACTCTCTGGATAAGGTCCACGGAACCGGACGTGCATCACGTAAATTCAGTCGCTGGGATCAGTTCGTTCACCTGCTTTCCATCCAACTGACCGGCCGGGTTTCGCTCCGGGACGGGGTCCGGGCCATGCGTTCCAGGCTGACCAACCTCTATCATCTGGGAACCAAACCGGCCGCCAGATCCACCTTTGCCGAGGCCAATGAAAGACGTCCGGCAGCCTTCTTCGAGGCCCTGTTCGGACATGTCTATGGCCGTTGTCAACCCGTCGCTCCCAAGCACAAGTTCAGGTTCAAGAATAAGCTGTTCTCATTGGACGCGACCACGGTCAGCCTCTGCCTTAGCCTCTTCCCCTGGGCCAAGTTCAGAAAGACCAAGGCCGGTATTAAAATCAACACCCTGTTGGATCATGGCGGCTATCTGCCTGCCTTTGTGTCCATTTCCGAAGCCAAACGTCATGAGTCCAAGCCCGCCCGATCCATGCGCCTACCCAAAGGATCGATCGTGGTCATGGACAAGGCCTACATTGCCTTTGACTGGCTATTTTCCTTGACCGGTCAAGGCGTCTCCTTCGTCACCAGAATGAAAACAAACACTCGCTACAAGGTTGTCAAGCGCAATAAGGTCAACCGCCGTCTAGGTGTAACTTCCGACCAGGTTATCTGGCTTACAGGGGCCAAATGGGGTGAATATCCGGTCGCCATGCGCCGGGTCGGTTAACGCGACAAGGAGACCGGCAAGCATTACATCTTCCTGACCAACAACTTCGACCTCTCCGCCAGGACCATCGCTGACGTCTACAAGGACAGGTGGCAGATCGAGATCTTCTTCCGCTTCATAAAACAGAACCTCAAGATCAAAACCTTTATCGGCAACTCCGAAAACGCCGTCCTGACACAGGTCTATGTTGCTTTAATCGCGTACCTTTTGCTCTGCTACCTCAAGTTCCTCTGCCGCCTCGGAGGAAGCCTACAGCAGCTGGCCCAACTCCTTCAGCTCAACCTCTTCAGACGATGCACCCTCCAGGAGATCCTCGAACCTCCCAATGACCCAACTGCGATTGTTAACCAAAACAACCAGTTAACCCTTTGCTTCGCTTAGCCGGACAGAAATGAACTCAATTATAAATTATACCGAGGACAGGACCGACTCAGAAATGTTTCCAAACAGTATTCTACCCGGCGCCCACTTCTATTAGTCCCAGAGATTGGAATCCTTCAGAGCTTTTATCTTTTTTACAATTGTTGACTGGTCGACCTTAAGTGCCTGGGCCATCTTTCGCGTGGTCTGGAATTCCTTATAGGCTCTTTTCAGCAGTTGCCTTTCCACTTCCATGACTGCCTTTTTGAGAGGCACTATCTCGGACATCCGAATACTCACACTGGTTTGACGATGAGCAATGACATCCCTTACCGAATCGCTGTCAATTACCTCCTTAGATGAGGTGATGACCAATCTTTCGATGGTATTCTCAAGTTCCCTGACATTCCCCGGCCATTCATAATCACCGAGAATTTCATAGGTCAAAGCGGACAACTTTTTGGCCATTCCATACTTAACGTTAGCCTTATTGAGGAAGTAATTGATAAACATTGGGATATCCTCTTGTCTTTCCCTGAGCGGAGGGATATATATAGGCACCACGTTCAATCTGTAAAATAGATCCTCACGGAAATGTCCTTCCCTGACTTGGCGTACCAGATCCTTGTTGGTTGCGGATATGATTCTCGTATTCAACCTGGTTGGGGAATCATCACCGATACGGAATATCTCATTATTTTCTAGAACATGAAGTAATTTTACTTGCATTTCCATTGATATCTCTGAAATCTCATCAAGAAAAATGGTACCTTTTTCGGCCACCTCAAAGTAGCCTCGTTTCCCTTTGTCGTTGGCTCCAGTGAAAGCGCCTTTGACATAACCAAACAACTCTGATTCAAGCAGGTCGTAGGGTATGGCCCCACAGTTTACTTGTATAAAAGGCCCGTTGCGACGGTCACTCATGAGATGAATAGTGTCGGCGATGAATCCCTTGCCAACACCAGTATCTCCCAAAAGAAGGACCGTTGCATCCACTCCGGAAACATGCCTTACCACATCGAAAACCTTAGCCATGACCTGGCTATTGGTTTTGACAAAACCTCGCTCCGGTAGTTTTGTTCTCAGCAATTCATTGCGAAACCAGTCTAGTGTTTCGAGAGTATCTTCAAGCTTTAAGTTGAGCTTTTCTATTTTGGTAATATCCTGGGAAATGTTTAAAATTCTGGTCAGCTCACCGTTTTCATCAAACATGGGCAAACCTGTGACCATCAATCTCTTACCGGCACCGGTATCTTGTACAATAGTCTCTTTTTTCCGAGATTTTAATACAAGCGCCGTAATAGAAGGCTTCAAAATGCCTTCGCTTTCCAGGTCCTTTACGTTACGTCCAACTATTTTATCTGAACTGATTCCAAATACTTTTTGGGAGTTTTTACTGGACATTAATAATACACCGTTACCGTCTGCAATGGTGATTTGGTCGAAGGAATTCTCTAAAATTTTTTGAAGGTCTTCATAACTTTGCTTATAATATTGTAATTCATCCTTCACTTCTTGAGATAGGTTTTCATACCCGATCATTTTTTTCTCCTAACGAGGTGCCCTGCCCCCAGTTAGTGTACCAGTTCCAAAGTTAGAGATCGATTTGTTTTAAGCCAAGGTGGAGCCATGTCCTCCCATCCAGGGGGTACCCCCTGGATGGCCTCGGGAGCGGGTGGACGGTATTCCAGTGAACTTTGCGGTCTGAGGGTGTTGTACTCAACCCGCCAACGTTCGATCAGCACCTGGGCCTCCTTGAGCGTGTAAAAAATCTCGCCTTTAAGCTTCTCGTCCCTCAGTTTGCCGTTAAATGAATCGATATCCATTCTCCCAAGGGCTCCCCGATTCGATGAAAAGCATCTTGAACCCGAGCCTGCAGAGCCATTATCTGACCTGATGTGATCCGGGATACCGTGTTCTAAAAACAAACCGGCCAAACAGAAAAGAACGTCGTCCGATCTGAGCCGCCGGTCAACCACCAGGGCCAAGCACTCACGCGTAAACTCGTCGATCACGATCAAGATCTTGATAGCCCTGCCCTCATGGGTCATGTCCATGACAAAATCATAGGACCAGACATGGTTCAGGTGGGTTGGCCTTAAGCGGACACACGAGCCGCCATTGAGCCAAAGCCGCCCTCTCTTGGGCTGCTTCTTGGGTACCTTAAAACCCTCCCGGCGCCAGATACGTTCCACCCTTTTGTGATTCACCCGCCAACCCGCCCACTCCAAGAGAGCAGTGATTGGGCGATATCCATACCGCCCGAAGCGTGTGGCCAGTTTGATAATCGCCTCGGCCAGGGCCTCCTCATCATCCTTGACCTTGGGACGATGACGTTGGGTCGACCTGGGTTGCCCGATCACCCGGCAAAGCCTTCGCTCAGACAAATGGAGCTTAACCTTCAATCGCTCCACGTATCTTATCCGCCGCTCCGGGCTCAGTACTTTCCCGACAAGGCCTCCTTCAGGATTACTTTGTCCAGGCTCAAGTCTGAAACAGCCTTCCTCAACCGGGCATTCTCTTTCTCCAACTCCTTCAATCTCTTGGCCTGACTGACTTTCAGCCCCCGTACTCCTTGCGCCAACGATAATAGGTGGTGGGGGTGACTCCAAAGCCCCGGCAGATCCGCTCCATGCTCTGACCCTGACCGTTAAGTACTTCCGCCTCTCGAAGCATCCCGATTATCTGCTCCGCACTGTAGCCCCGCTTCGGCATCTCAACCTCCCATCAACATCCGGGTCGAGACATTATACAACTCTCAACCTGGATCGGTCTTAGGGGGGCAGGTCAGAGGGGTGGTTGCCTGTTAGTATCCAGACTTTGCATGACCTTACGTATTGAGATTGTAGCTTGTCTTTTGAAACTTCGTAAGGGATTTTGTATAAAGGAGGTTATCCTGTCCAACGTCAGGGAAAGGGGGACAATGGTAAAGGTTGATTTAAGTACAGTGCAGTGGGACAATTAAAACATATGACCTCAATCAGAGAGAACCCGGGCTTTAGTTTGGGGGTAGTTTACCCATGCTGGTATTCTCCCAGGCCAACTCAACCACCTCACTGAAGGCCGGAACATATCATATGATCATAATATTAATAAAAGGGATTTGACCTGTGTGAGAGTTTGTGTGAGAAAAACCTTCCAAAATATGCTAATACCTGACTCAAACTGGAAAATAGGAAAGCAGGTCAATCAATTAATTCAGTAACTTCCTATCATCTGAGGAGGTTAGGAAGTCAGATAGCACAGACTTCAAATCCGGTGAAGGGCGTGAAGAGCGTCCTTGGTGGGTTCGATTCCCATGCACTTCCGCCAATTATTTTAAGGGGTTAATCGATAGCGTTAAAAAATCGGCTAACCCTTTCGTCGTCCAGGGAGTAAATCTGGAGTAGATGAAATACTCCCTCCCCTTGTTTTGGACCATCGGATCAGACAGGGGCTCTCCTCCTTTTTCCTGAAAGAAAGCTCCCCAATCCCTCCATGGCGGATTCCGACTGCTCCCGGTCCAGGTGGCTGTACCGAAGGAACATGGAGAGGGTTTTGTGGCCCGTGATCCTCATGATGGTGGACTTGCCCACACCCGTCTTTACCAGGTTGGTGCAGAAGGTGTGGCGGCAATCATGGAGACGGTACTTTCGCCTTTAAATTCCGCCAGGGTCCTTGCCGTCTGATCGGCTCGGTCTTGTAAAGTCCTATCAGCGTTTCAGTCATTGCGTTGTCATATGAGTCACCCCCAGAGCCCCCCGAGGGCTCGATGCCTGCCCCGGCCGACCGCTCGGTGTAACGTAATGAAGGTACTGCGATCCGCGGTCGTTATGATGCACCAAAGGGCCGCTGATGCGGCGGGAACACAGGGCCTGCTCCAGGACAATCGAGTCCGGCCTCAGGTTCAAACGCGAGACCGTCTTTTCGGGAGACAGGACAGGTTTCCGGCGAGGGCGCAGGAGGCGGCCGGCCCTGGTATAGGGCACGGGTCCGTTATTATGTCTGCCGGACATCCGTCCCCCTTTGTCCGCCTTACGATTCCTTTTCCAAGGGCGGTATCAATTTCAGGGACAAGAACAGGCCCGTAATCCCGACCCCGCAGATGACCCAGAAGACCGCCCGCCAGCCGTCCATAAAGCTGCCGCCGGCAAGCGACAACAATCTTTGTCCGGCCTCGACAGACACTTTGCCGGCCATGGCCGCGGCGGCGCCGATGGACTCTCCGGCGCCCTGAATCACCCAGACCGGAAAATCAGGGCCCGCCTTAAGGGCCGCATCCATCCGGAAACGATAGATACCGCCGAGTACGGACCCCAGGACGGCAATGCCCAGGGCGCCTCCGACCTGAAAGGAGATGTTGCCGACAGCCGAACCGACCCCGGCCCGGTCCTTGGACACCCCTCCCAACACCAAATTAAGCGCCGGGGTCATGATGTTTCCGAGGCAGAAGCTGAGCAGCCCCAGACAGAGGCCCATAAGCCAGTATGGGGTCTGGCTCCGCCAGAAAGCGAAGAGCGGGGCCAAAACGGCCATCCCGGCAAAGCCCGACCCCACCACGGACCTGGCTCCCCAACGTAGAACACTCCTGTTGCTGGAGACGGAACCCAGGGCATACCCAAAAGCCACGGGGAGAAAGCCGAGGCCGGTTTCAAAGGGCGAGTAGGTTTTGACAAACTGCAGATAAAGGGTCAACGCAAACAGGGCTCCGAACATGGCAAAGGACATGATGGCGATGCTGCAGCTTCCGGCCAGCAGGCGGGGGCTCTTGAAAAGGGCCAGGTCCAACATGGGGGAATCGGCCCCTCTTTCCCGCAAATAGAACAAATATCCTGAAATGATGGTCATTATCAGAGACGCATACACCAACGGATGGAGCCAGTTCAGATCATTGCCCTTGATGATGGAGAACACCAGCAAAGAGATGGTTGCGGCCGACAGGACGGTTCCGGAGAGGTCGATGCGGCGCCGGACCCGAAGATTGCTTTGGGGGATCAGGAACAATCCCGCGATCATGGCCGTGACCACCACCGGCGGATTGATAAGAAACACCGCGCTCCAGTCGAAGCGGTCGAGCAGCCACCCGCCCAGAAGGGGGCCGAGCACCACCCCGAGTCCGTTCATGGCTCCCCAGGCGCCGATGGCCTTGCCGCGTTCCTCGGCCGGGAATATGCCGGCGATGAGGGCCAAGGTGGAGGGCATGATCATGGCTCCGCCCGCACCCATGAAAACCCGGGCCGCTATGAGCTGCCGGGCGGAACCGGCGAACGCGCCGGCCAGGCTGGCCGAACCGAAGAGGAAGAGACCGGCGCGAAGCATGGTCGTGTGGCCGATACGGTCGCCGAGAGCCCCCATGGTCAGCAGCAGCGCGGCAAAAGCCAGAATATAGGCATCGACCATCCACTGCAGCTCGGAGATGGTGGCCCCCATCCGGACCTGCAGGGTCGGCAGGGCCACATTGAGCACCATGTGGTCGAGCACCACGATCAGAACAGCCAGGGCCAAAACCGAAAATGCCCGCCATCGGTGCGAGCTTGTCGCCGTTTCCATGGGCGCTGCCGGTTGGGACTGTTTATCCGACAATTTTGGTCGCCTCCTTTTCAATCGTTTGTCTGATGCCCCGGGTTTGGCCGGAGACGGGTGGGTTTTTTCTTATGGCCCGCTCCCGGCATGCTTCCAGGCATCGCCCACAGCCCTTGCAACGCCTCAAATCAATCGCCGGTATCCACAAGATCGACCCGGCGGCCGGAGCCTGCCCGGTTTCCAAGCGTTCGACAGGTTCAATCATTCGGTTTGTCTTTTCCTGGAGGGAAGTTTTTCCGTTCCGTCGGGTTCCGATCCGGAGCCCGGAGCCAGGAGCGCAGCAGATCTAACATGGCCTTCAGGTTTGTTCGGCGACGGCCCAGATGGGCGATGGCGTCGGCCGTGGTGTGGAGTATCGAGAACAGAAGCCGGGCCGCTATCTCGACCTCGACCTTCCGGCAGGCCCCGGACTCGATTCCCGTTTTAAGCAGCCCAATGATAAACGTTTCCGACGATTCGTCCGCGCCAAGGGGCCGGTCCGCGATCGGCCCGTGAAAAATGGCTTGATGAGCCTCGCCGAGCTCGCCGAGAAAATCGACGAAATGGAGGCATTCATTCTCGAATGCGGTCCACCAGTCCACCACCGCCGCCTTTGCAAACCTTTGGCCCATCTCAGAGGCATAGGTCGAGACGATGTGCTCCCGAACCTGAAAAAGCAGATCCTCCCAAGAGGGAAAATAAAGATAAAAGGTCCCCTTGGCCGCTCCGGCCGCCTTGGTCACATCCTCCACCCGGGCCTCGGCCCCCCGGTCCCGCAGGACCTTGAGCGCGGCCTGGAGCAGCTCGACCCGGCGCTCCTCGGGGCGCAGCCTGCGGCGTTTGGCTTCGGGGGGGGCCTTTCTCTGACTTCTGGGCGATTCGTTTTTCATGTCTTACTGACCTCCGGTCACTAATATACTGACCAGTGGTCATTAAGGCAAATGAAATTTTGATTGCCGTCGATAAAACGGCGCGGGGCGGCCCCGGGCAGCAGGAAATTTCAGGAGGACAATCGGCCGGTTGAGCGCCGGAGCGGGGTTGGTTGGCGGGAATTGGCGCGGCCGTCGGCCAGGGGGGGGTATCGGGCAGGGGCCGGGGATATGGCGGGACTGCGTCAAAAGCCGCCCCCGGCCCGTTTGGAGCGGTTTATTTTGCCGCCCGGTTATGAGAATCGCCCTATTCCTTTTGGTAGAGCTCGGCCAGACAGCGTCCGATGCAATCGCGGCAGTTTTCCTGGTCGCCGTCGCCCTGGCAGTATTCCTTGAAGGAGGCCAGCCAGTCCGTTCCCACCCGGGGGCATCTGTCCATGAACTCCATGTGGCAGATCAAACGATCGATGACCTGACGGTCCAGGACGTGCTCAGCCCGACAGGCGTTTTCCTCCGCTATGTCCCAGGGCAATTGCAGCACCTCGTGGAGGTAGCGGGATATGGTGCGGTGGCGGTGGATTATGTTGGCGGCCAGCTCCTCGCCTTTCCGGGTCAGGGTGATGTGGCTGTAGGGCTGGTAATTGATGAGCCCCTTTTCGCTCAGGCTTTTCAGGGCGCTGGTCACGGTGCCCCGGGTGATGTCCAGGCGGTCGGCGATATCCTTGGCCCGGGCCACGCGGTCGATTTTCTGAAGCTCTGCGATGGCCTCCAGGTAATCCTCCAGTTGCGAAGTCAGTACCAGAGGGGGAGAGCTCTCTATATCTGTAATATTTTCCATACCTTTACCTGTTTTGCGGTTCCGGTTCACGCCCCAAAATATATCACAAATCATATTATAGTACAATAATGTTTGAAAAGTAAAATTTTGATCGACTCCCTGGCGGCATAGCTGCGGGTCGGGGCAGAGGAAGGCCCGCTGGTGCGAAAAATAACCTAACTATCAGATAAGAAAACCATAAACGATGTCTTGTTATCATCTCCGGGGTTCAGCTCTCAAGGCGGGGCACGAAGTGATCGTGCCATAATAGATCCTTTTTTGCGGACAGACGACAGGCTTGGCCGCCCCCCGGGCCGGATCGGGAACAAGGCACCATGAATTTTTTTTCGGCCCAGGGGCGTCTTCTTTCTTTGTCCTTTTCTGCTCTTCTTAGAAAAATATCCTATATAAAGTAATAATATTTGACAATGACGTTTTGCCTCCGAAATTGAGATAGAGAAAAAAGGCTCAAATATAAGTTGACATCAAAGATAATTTGAAATATCTAACTATCAAATGAACGCCAAACATGCCGGGGGACAGGTTCCGCTCGGCAAGGCGGAAAACCAAAAGTCCAGAGTTGGAGAGAGCCATGTTCCGCAATCGCAAGCAGCGTCGAAAAGGTAGCATTAAAGGCGGAAAATCATCTCAAGGCGGTTGTGCCAGGGGGGGCGGCGCCGGGAACGGCAAGGGAAGGGATTCGGCCCTGAGCGGAGTTATCAGGGGCTGCCGCTGCCGGATCCTGAAGCACCATGCCCACGGCGCGGTGCGCCAGCGGTTGCTGGATATGGGGTTTATCCCCAATGCGGAGGTGGAAGTGTTGCGGGTGGCCACCCTGGGCGACCCCATGGAGATCAAGGTGGGTGATTCCTGCGTCACCCTGCGCAAGCGCGAAGCCGATCAGATAGAGATCGTCAACTGCTGATTCCCCGGAACGGATAAGGACAACAGGCGTCATGGTATCGAAAACATCCCTGCTGGTGGGCCTGGCCGGCCAGCAGAACGCGGGTAAATCGACCATCTTCAACATGCTCACCGGGGCCAACCAGCATATCGCCAACTACCCCGGGGTAACGGTGGACAAGAAGACCGGCAGCTACCGCGACGACTCCGGCCGGGTGGAGATCGTGGACCTTCCGGGCACCTACAGCCTGACCTCCTTTTCCCTGGAAGAGCGGGTGGCGCGGGATTTCCTGCTGGGCGAAAAACCCGACGTGGTGGTCAACGTGCTGGACGCCTCCCAGTTGAAACGAAGCCTTTACCTGACCTTTCAGCTCATGGAGATGGGCCTGCCGGTGGTTTTGGCCTGCAACATGATGGACATCGCCGAATCCGAAGGCCAGAAGCTGGACGTCTCCTGCCTGGCCGAGACCCTGGGCCTGTTGGTGTTGGCCACGGTGGGGCGCAAGGGCGGCGGCAGGGCCG
>NPIE01040373.1_pt1 | contig 10075 bp, 10 predicted proteins | sample 8637661 | NCBI WGS metagenome assembly NPIE01 (sample SAMN07420842, study PRJNA396082) | bioreactor metagenome | isolation source: sample BA12 brine-fed electro-methanogenic bioreactor BA | place: Japan: Kochi | collected 2016-12-09 | reverse complement strand
CTTGTTGATCCACGGCGGCACGATCAGCAGCGGCGTGCGGAACTGGGTTTTGGTTCGCGGCGCGTACTGGATCAGCTGCATCATCGCGTTCTGGTAGACCACTGCACCTTCGGTGGTGGCGATGTTGCGCCCGACCTCGAAGGCCGAGCGGTCGGTCATCGAGATCAGCAGACTGCCGTCGCCGGCGCACAGATCTTCGAGCAGCATGCGGTAGCCACGGAGCAGGTTCAGACCCATCTCGCGCCGGGTCGCCTCAAGCACCTCCGGGTTGGTCAGGATGAAGTTCGACGGCGACAGCGCGTCGGCGAACTGGCGGGTGTAGAAACGGATCCGCATCCGGTCGTCGGGCGAAAGCTCCTGCATCCGCGCGGCATTGGCCAGCATCCAGTCGGCCGTGGTCAGATAGGCCTGCTTGAGCAGGTCGAAAATCAATTTCTCGTTCCAGGCCTCGGAGCGAAAGCGCCGGTCGCCTTTCGGTGCCGCGGCCACCGGCTCGCCGGGCTTGCCGATGGCGCGGAAGCCGAGGTACTTGAGCAGACCGTAGTAGCGCTTGAGCAGGTCCCACTCGGCGATCAGGATGCGCTGCGGGTGGCGAATCGTGTTCCAGCTCGCCTGCAGCAGCGGCCGCTTCAGGTTGAGCGCATCGATCGTCGGCAGCTCGATCTTGCCGACCTGCTTCAGCACCAGCGCCCCGGACAGTTGCGCGATGCGGGTCAGTTCGCGGCTCAGTTCAGCGACGGCTCGCGCGGATTCGGAAACCTGGTTCATCGGACGGTCCTGAAGCGTAGAGGCATACAGTAGAACGCGACCGCGCTCAAAGGCGCAAGCCGCCATCGATCGCGAAATCGCGGCCAGTGACAAAATCATTGTCGAAGATGAAGCGCACGGTGGTCGCGATCTCCTCGGGCAGACCGAGTCGGCCGAGCGGAATCTGCGCGGTGATCCGGTCAATGGCCTTTTGCGGCATCTGGCGGACCATCTCGGTGCCGACGAAGCCCGGCGAGATCGAGGCCACTCGAATGCCGTGGCGCGCCAGTTCCTTGGCCCAGGTCACGCTCAGCGCCGCCACGCCGGCCTTGGCCGCGGCGTAGTTGCTCTGGCCGAAATTGCCGTGGCGCGAGATGCTGGAAATATTGACGATCACGCCGCCGCTGCCGGCGCCAATCATGCGCGTGGCGGCTTCGCGGCCGCACAGGAACACGCCGGTGAGATCGACATCGATCACCGAGCGCCACTGCGCAAGCGACATCCGGTCCTCGACCACCCCGTCGCGCGCCTTGACCAGCAGGCCGTCGCGGGTGATGCCGGCGTTGTTGACCAGACCGCGGATGCCGCCGAGCGCCCGTTCCAGCGCATCGAAGGCTGCGATCACCGCATCCTCATCGGCCACATTGGCGGCAGCGAATGCATGGCCCTCGCCGGGCAGGCTCGCGTGGGCCTCGGCCAGAGCATCCGGGTCGAGATCGATCAGACCGACGCGCGCGCCGGCCGCGGCCAGTGTTTGCGCCATTTCCAGACCCAGGCCGCGCGCAGCACCGGTAATCACGACGGGGGTTGCGGATAAATCCATGAATCAGGTCCAGGCAATGGGTGGAATCGTGGGGCGAGATTTCAATCGCGTCGGGCGTCGTCATCGGAGCCGGCCAGCGGCGGCTTGATCGCCTCCGACCAGAGCGTGAACATCCTTTCCTGAAAACGAAGATACGGCTCGAGCGTTGCCTTGCCGATCCGGTCGAGACCGGTCTTGCCGAGCGTGGCGCCCAAGGCCTGCTCGAACGCGCCTTGCTGCGACTGCAGGTGGATCATCACCCGCTCCAGGTACTCGCGCGCCATGTCGCGCATCGGGTTGGAGTTGACCCGGATCATTGCCGCGAGGAATTCGTCGGACAGCACCGGTCGGCCCATCATTTCCTGGTCGGCGACGATCTGCAGCAATACCTGGCGGGTCACATCCTTGTCGGTGCGCGCCTCCAGCACCTGGATCGACTCACCGGCGCCGATCAGGTCGCGCACATCAGCCAGCGTAATGGTCTGGCTGCAGGCGGTGTCGTACAAACGTCGATTGGCGTACTTCTTGATGATACGGCGCGTCTGGGCCATCGGCTTTGCGTCTGATGAGGAAGTCCGGAAGCAATCCTAACGGAAGGCGGATTGGGATTGCAGCAAAAAAACCCGACCCGCGCAGCGGCGGGCCGGGCCAGGACGCAAGATTACGCGTCGCTCGGTGGCCTCAGGCCGCCTTGGCCGCCGGCTTGGCCTTGGGCTTTGACGTCGTCGGCGCATAGTCGAACAGCTTCGAGAAGTCCATGCTCTGGGCGAAGCTCTGACTCAGTTCGGTCAGCTTGTCGCGGGACTCGTTGCCGATTTCGGTCAGTTCCTCGAGCTGCTGGTTGACCTGCTCGGCGTATTCCTTGAACGCGCTGGACTGGCGCGCGATGAAATCAGCCGGGTTGCTGACATCCTGCAGTCGGGTAAAACTGGCGCGATTGAGCTCGAACAGCTTCTCGACCGAAGCCAGATTGGCGCGTGCGGTCTTGTCGATGGTTTCAGCCAGAATTTCCTGGGCCTTTCTGAATTCTTCCAAAATGGGTGTAGTGGTCATGCTTGCTGTCTCCTTGAGTGAACGATCCTGATTGACAAACGCCAGACCGGATACTTCCGAACCGGGGCGTACCGCGCTGGTCCATCAGCGGCACGCTTTGTGCGGCGCACAAACACAGCATAGCACCAGTTTTTGTGCAGCGCAACATGTGCGTTGCCGGCCAGAACGGACCAATCTCTACCCGGCGACCGTACGGAAACGAACGCCACCCCCCCCACGATTCAGTGAAGAGCCTGTTACTGTAAGCGAGTGTCTCGGGAGTACAGGCCTGCGGTTATTGATTTCCCGGCAGTATTCGGAGCCACGCCAGCGTGGCATTCGGCGCTAATTGCGCTCTGGGGCCGCATGGAGTTCATCGGATTCTACCCATCGATTACCAATCGATCGCCGAAGCCTCCCGATCTTTTGAGGACTTGGCTTGTCACGAGCTTGCCGCCCGAATGCTGCACGCAGGCAGCTGAGTCTTCGAGAGTCGCAATCCTGCGGTCGCGCTCGCTACAGCCACCCCTGATCGCGCGCGATGCGATGGGCTTCGGTGCGGTTTTCGGCGCCGAGCTTGCCGATCGCCTCCGACAGGTAGTTGCGCACGGTGCCTTCGGCCAGGTGCAGGCGCTTGCCGATTTCGGCATTGGAGCAGCCCTCGCCGGCCAGCCTGAGCACCTGGCGCTCGCGCATCGTGAGCGGGTCACGGGCGTCGAAGGCAGTCAGCGCGAGCTCGGGGTCGATCACGCGCTCGCCGCGCAGGATCCGGCGCACCGCGCCGGCCAGTTGTTCGGCCGGTGTGTCCTTCAAGAGATAGCCTGCCACCCCGGCTTCCAGCGCGCGTCGGAGATAGCCGGGCCGGGCGAACGTGGTCAGGATCACGACCCGGATCTCCGGGTGATCGAGCGCCAGCCATTCGGCCAGATCCAGGCCAGTCAGGCCCGGCATCTCGATGTCGCTTACAATCACGTCGGGCCGGTATAGCTCAATCAGGGCGCGCGCTTCATCGCCATCGGCGGCGCGACCGACGATTTCCAGGTCGTCTTCCAGGTCGAGCAATTGGCCGATGGCGCCGAGCAGCAGCTTCTGGTCTTCGGCCAGGAGGATGCGAATCATGTTCTTACCCGGATTACTCATGCCTTGAGCATCGCTGCAAATTGATTCATGGATTCTCCGGGTTGAGTCTATCGGCCGACAGCCGGGCAATGATGCGCGTTCCGGCGTTCGATACGGCGTCCAGTTCGCCGCCCAGCGACTCGATGCGCGCGCGCATGCCCTGTACGCCGGAACCGTCAAGCCTGAGCCCGCCGCGGCCGTCGTCGCGAATCTCGAGTCGGATGTCATTGTCATCCCGTGCCAGCACAATGCGGCAGTGACGGGCATCGGCATGGCGCAGTATGTTGGTGACCGCTTCGCGCATCACCAGCGCCAGCATGGCCTGGACCGGGCCAGTCAATTCGATTTGCTCGTCGATGTCGAGTTCAAGTTCGATATCGGCGGCACGCAGGCTCATTTCGATATGCTCCAGCGCTTCGGTCAGGCCCTGCTCGTGCAACCCGCTGATCGCGTCCCGAACTTCGCGCAGCGCCTGGCGTGCGGTTTGCTCGATCGCCTTGATTTCATCTCGCGCGCCTGCGAGATCGTGGTCCAGCAACCTGCCGGCCAGTTCGCCCTTGACGGTAATCAGCGACAGCGTGTGACCAAGCACATCATGCAGGTCGCGGGCGATCCGCTCGCGCTCGGCCACCCGGGCCAGACGTTTGACTTCGTTCTGGCTCAGGCGCAGCGCGGCGTCCTTGCGTTCATTCTCGCCGAAAAGAATGTTTGCCGTGCCGATCACGATACTGATCGCGGCGCCCGGCAACCAGTACATCAGTATCGGGCTGGCCAGCCACGCAGTAAGTGCCGCAAGGCCTGCCACGGCTGCCACGACCCAGGCCGATTGTCGCGGCGGGCCGACGCTAAAGGCGAAGCTGGCCGCATAAATGAACAGCACGCTGGAACCGGCATTGAAATCCGCCCAGACCACGCCCAGCAGCGCCAGCACACCGATGTGAACAAGAGCCGACCGGCCCCGGCGCCGGAAAGCGCTGAAGTAGACGGCCAGGAACACGATAACCGTCGTGACGATGGCGACCGTCTCGATCGTTCCGGGCCGCCGGAAAAGGTATTCGATGAAGAAGAAGCCGAAATACACCAGCCACAGATACGGCATCCAGCCGAACCGCATCGGCGGCACCAGCCAGGCGTGCAGGGCACGCAGCGGTGAAGGCAGATTCATTCAAGCCGCGCCGAGGAGAGGGTGAAATTGACCGTGCCAGCCTGGCCGCCGGCAAACACCCCGATTGCGCGGAGTCGTGCAGGATCAAGCCCGTCGACGGAACCAAGCTCGATGGTCACCTCGCGGCCGGGCTGGATCGGCACCTGCGCCGGCCGTGCGGACTGGCTTTCGCCACTGAAAAACATCACGCTGTAGTCGCCATCGTCGGCCTTAACTTCAATCACCAAATGCCGGTGACCGGAGTGATCGATCGGCTGCATCGGTGTTGCGCTTGCAAACCACATGGCGCCAGAATACGGGAACGGGTAGCCGGCCGCGACCTGACCAGTGACACGGGCCGCGCCGGTTTCATCCCAGTTCAGCGCGGCGTTGGAGCTACCGCCCATGTAGTCATCGGCGGCGGCCCTCCAGCGATCAGGAGCTGCGAGCAGATCGATTGGCGATTCGGCCACCGATTGAACTCGGTCATCTGCAACGGTCGCAATCGCAGTACCGAATTCAACCGGAATCCCATTCTTCCAGACCGCCTCGATATTTGCTGTTGCCTCGATATCGGTCGACGGATTGCCCTGAACAATCAGCAGATCGGCCCGGCAGCCGGGCTTCAGGCAGCCGCGATCACCAATACCGAATGCTCGTGCCGGCGCGGCTGTGGCCGCATGCAGTGCATCATGGGGCGACATCCCGGCTTCGACCAGCAGGCGCAGCGCATGGTGGATCGACGCTCCATAAGTCGTGCCGGGATTGGGTGCGTCGCTGCCGGCCAGGATCGGGACCTCGGCGGCATGCAGCGCCCGGATGCTGGCCTTGACGTTGTTCCACCCGGCCGGATCGGGCTGGACCGGAAAGCGCTGGCGCAAGCCCTGGATCTGAGATCGCTCCAGGCGCGGACCCAGTACCGGGTGTTCGATCAGCCCGTCGGTGCCGTCCAGATGATGCATGGCGGCCAGAACCGGTGTAGTCGGCACCACGAAAATCCCGGCCTGGCGCGCGCTCGCGATAAACGCCTGGTCGGCCGGGCGGTCGGAAAACAGATGAACCAACCCATCGATGCCGGCCTCGATGGCCATCATTGCATCGGCCCAGGTCGCTACATGCGCCACCGCCCTCAGATCATTGGCGTGCGTGGCCTCGATCAGCGCCGCGACGGTGGCTGCATCCAGCGTCGGCAGGTCGCGCGCTCCCCAGCCGGGCTCGATCACGATCTTGATCCAGTCCGAACCTTCGGCCTTGCGTGCGGCCACCCAGTCGGCGGCCTGGTTGGGTGCGGTCAGCGTCGGCACCTCGATGCCGTACTGGGTGCCGTGACCGCCCGGGGCGGTGGCCAGGAAACCGGCTGAATACAGATCGGCCCGATCGGTGGGTGCCAGCGATTCGCGTTGGGCATGGATCTGCTTGAAGTCCATTGGCGGACGGAACATGTCGAGTATGGTCGTCACGCCGAAGCGCAGCGCGTCAGCCCGGGCGGTTCCGAAACTGTGCACGTGCGCATCGATCAGCCCGGGCAGGATCGTCTTGCCGGCCGCGTCGACGACCTCGGCACCGTCGTCGACGACTAGATCACGGCCCAGCGCGACCACCCGGCCCTCTGCAATCACCAGCGTGGCGTTGTCAATGAAGTCATCACCGTCGAACACGAGCGCGCCGGTGAAAAAGACTCGGTCACCGGTCGATGCGGACTGGTTTTCTTCGACAGCCGGTTCGGGCAATAGCAGCAGCACAGCGGTCAGTCCGGTGACGAATGCAATCAGGATCCATGCGAAATTCTTCATGACTTTTCCATATTCAAAAAATATCGGAGAGTTATTGCCGAACCCCGTCAAGCCGCCGCCAGCCGATCGCGGTCAGCACGACGAACAGTACGCTGTAGCCGAGCAGCGCGGCTACCGAAACGATGACGTCGGCCGGCTTGACCCCGGCGACGTGCAGCGCCAACTCGGCCAGATGATAAGGCGGCAGCCAGGCCGCGAAACCTTGCAACCAGGTCGGGAATTGCGTCACCGGCACCCATAGACCGGACAGGAACACCATCGGCAGAAACAGGATGTTGATGACCGCCGGCGCTGCGTTCGGCGACAGCCACAGCCCCAGGCTCAGTCCGATCAGTGAAAACGGGATCGTGCCGACGACCAGCACCGCGGCCAGTGCCAGCCACTGGCTGGTGAACAACCGGACCCCGCCGAGACCGGCGGCCAGCGCGCTCATCAACACCACGATCATCAGCGCAAACAGCATCGCACCGAAGGCCTTGCCGGCCATCACCGCACTGATTGGCGCCGGCGAGGCGCGTAGAAGTTTCAGCCAGCCCTGGGCGCGCTCGGTGGCAATCCCGACGCCGAATGAAAACAGCGCCGCGGCAACGATGCCGAAGGTTGCGAAGGTGCATAGCAGCCAGGACGCCTGACCGGGCACCATCATCAGCCCGAAGAATGCGTAAAACATCACCGGAAACAGCAAGGTCGGCAACGTGTAGGCGGGTTCGCGAACCAGATTCAAGCACTGGGCGCGAATCAACTGCGCCCACGGATGGGTTGCGATTGCGGTATTCATGCGGCCTCCTGTCGGTCGGTCTCGGTCAGCGCCAGAAACGCGGTTTCGAGGTCGGCGGCGCGCACTTCCAGCCCGTCGATATCGGGATCCGCGGCCAGCAACGCGCGAAGCGTTTGGGTGGCGCTGATCGACAGCAACTCCACGCCGGTTTCGTCGATGCGTACATGCTCGACTTCGGGCAGCGCGCGGAGCCGTTCGGCTGTCAGCGTGGTTCGGGCTCGAATCGTGTCTCGCGGCACCCGTCGCCGGATTTCGTCCGGCGTACCAAGCGCGCGCACTTCGCCCCGATCGAGCACGCAGACCCGATCGGCGAGTCGTTCGGCTTCTTCCATGAAGTGGGTGGACAGCAGAATCGCCGCACCGCTCGCGCGCCTGGCCTCGATTGCCGTCCAGAGTCGCCGGCGCGCGGCCGGATCCAGCCCGGTCGTGGGCTCATCGAGCACCAGCAGGTCGGGGTTGCCGACAATCGCCAGCGCATACAGCACGCGCTGGCGCTGGCCGCCGGACAGGCGATCGAAGCGACGCGCTTCGAGTCCGGTCAGGCCGCATTCGTCGAGCACCGTGGCCGTCCCAGACGGCGCCGGATAGAAGCTTGCGAACAGCTCGATCAGCTCGCGCACGGTCAGGTTCTGCTGGACACCGGATTGCTGCAGCATCACGCCGATCCGGGCCCGAGCCTGACGATGACCCGGCGGCAGCTTTCCGAACATGCGAATGCGCCCGTTCCGGCACGGCAATAACCCCAGCAGCAGATGAATCAGCGTGGTCTTGCCGGCCCCATTGGGCCCGAGCAGGGCAGTGACCTGGCCGGCGGCAAGTTCGAAGTCCACTTCCGACAGCGCCGGGGTGCTGGCGTAGCAATGCGTTAGCTGGCGACACTGGACAATTGCGCTTCTGGTTGGCATGGGAATCCCGATGTCTGACTTGATGAACAGTCTGGCCATCGATCCGGTCCCACGCCAGTGATCCGCATCAGTGAATCCCGGTGACAAATGTCACCCATCACCGACCGGTTGTGAGGTCTTGTCGCTGATGATCTGGCCAGCATTCGGCAAGTGCGTCTTCAGGCGGTTTAAAAAAAGCTGATTCAAACCGCAAATGAACGCAAATAAACGCGAATAAACCCTGGCAATCTCCTGAGTACAGAATTAGATCGAGTTTGGTAACTCAAATTTGCGCGATCAGGACTGATCAGGTTGCTTTCCCAGTTCATCAGACATTTGCGTTCATTTGCGGTTCCGATCACAAAATCGGTTTCGATAGAGGTCCCGTTATTCTGGTGAGTATCCGGCCTGATCGGGTTTTGTATATGAACAAGCCCGGCGCTATGCTGTTGACATGAATGGCATCGACGAGGATCGGCGCTCGCGCTTTCTGCCGCCCGAGCGCGAATTGGAGGAGAAATTCGTGCTCGCCGGCGGACCGGGCGGGCAGCATGTCAACCGCACCGAATCGGCGGTGCAGCTGCGCTTTGATGCCGGCAGTTCGCAATTTCTCGATGAGGCGGTACGCGCACGTTTACTGCAACTTGCCGGCAAGCGCGCCGATGCCGACGGCGTGATCATGATCGAGGCTCGTTCGCACCGCAGCCAGCTGCGCAATCGCGCGGAGGCACGGCAACGGCTGGCCGAAATGATCGAGCGCGCACACAAAAAACCGCGCCGGCGCATTGCCACCCGACCGACCCGCGCGGCAAAGAAGAAGCGGCTCAAGGTCAAACGACAGCGCGCCCGGATCAAGCAGCAGCGCGGCACGCCGGGACTGGAAGATTGAGCAATCCGGCATCCCGATGGGCAGTATCGGCCAGGTGTTTCTGCCGATTCTTGTGCTGTTCTTGATCGCAGTCTGGCTCTGGCGGCGGTAGGATGAGCAACTGGACAACCGGAGTACATTCTGATGAATGACGCGGTGAAACGGAAAGCGTCCTATGACGATCTCCGCGCATTGCCGGAGAACCGGGTCGGTGAGATTCTTGGCGGGCAATTGCATGCCACGCCGCGGCCGGCACCGAGGCATGCACGAGCGTATTCATCGATCACCGGCACGCTCTGGGGCCCGTTCGACCATGGTCGGGGCGGCCCCGGCGGCTGGTGGATTATCGACGAGCCCGAGTTGCATCTTGCCGATGACGTCATCGTGCCCGACATCGCCGGCTGGCGCCGATCACGGATGCCGAGCCTGCCGGAGACGGCCTGGTTCGAACTGGCGCCGGACTGGGTCTGCGAGATCCTGTCGCCGTCCACCACCAATACCGACCGCGCGGTCAAGATGCCGATCTACGCGCGCGAGGGCGTCGAACACCTGTGGCTGGTCGACCCCGATGCCCGCACGCTCGAGGCCTATCACCGGCAGACCGACGGCCGCTGGCTGTTGCTGGAAACGCTCAAGGATGATGACGGCGTAAGCCTGCCGCCGTTTGACGCCATCGAATTTCCGTTGTCGAACCTGTGGGCGGACCCGCCGGCCGACACAAAAGAGGAAAGCTGAACCATGCGCTATCTCCACACCATGCTCCGGGTCACCGACCTGGATGAATCGCTGGATTTTTTCTGCAACAAGCTCGGCCTGGTCGAGGTCGATCGCATGGAATCCGAACCAGGCCGCTTCACGCTGGTGTTTCTGGCCGCCGCGAATGATCTCGCGCGCGCGCGGGCCGAGAA
>NPIE01020864.1_pt1 | contig 10076 bp, 11 predicted proteins | sample 8637661 | NCBI WGS metagenome assembly NPIE01 (sample SAMN07420842, study PRJNA396082) | bioreactor metagenome | isolation source: sample BA12 brine-fed electro-methanogenic bioreactor BA | place: Japan: Kochi | collected 2016-12-09 | reverse complement strand
GCCGGACAGGCCGAAGAACAGGCATGTCTCGCCGGTTTCACTGACGTTGGCTGAGCAGTGCATGGGCAACACGTCTTTCTCGGGCAGAAGGAAGTTCTGAACCGAGAACATGGCTTTTTTCATTTCGCCTGCGTAGTGCATGCCGGCCAGCAACACCTTGCGCTTGGCGAAGTTGATGATGACGCAGCCGTTGGAGTTGGTGCCATCACGCTCCGGTACACACCCGAAATTAGCGGCGTTGAGAATCTGCCATTCCTGCTTGTCGGCCGGATTGAAGCTATCCGGGCGAATGAACAGGTTGCGGCCGAACAGGTTCTGCCACGCGGTTTCCGTGGTCATTTTTACCGGCAGGTAGTGTTCCGGGTCGGAACCAACGTGAACGTGAGAGACGAAGCGGTCTTTTTCAGCGATGTAGGCTTCAACGCGATCCCACAGGGCATCGAACTTTTCAGCATCGAACGGGCGGTTGATCGGACCCCAGTGAATGTCGTCGGCGGTGCTGGGCTCCTCGACGATAAAGCGGTCCATAGGAGACCGGCCGGTACGCTCACCGGTGGTGACCACCAGAGAACCGTTGGATGCCAGCTGGCCTTCGTTCCTTGCTAATGCCAGCTCGACCAGTCGTGCTGTACTCAGATCATTATAAGTGTTGCTCACTTCGACCTCGCCCTCGGGATGTCTTCGTGATTGCCCAGGCCGTCCCCCCGAAAATTGACGGAAAACTGAACAATCGGGTCAATTCAGGCGCGCTATTATGCCAGAGACGCCTGCAAAAAACGACTGCCCTGAAAGCCGCGCCAGAGGCGGCTTCCGGGCAAGTTCAGTGACTGCTTAGTGTAACGTATGGCCGGTGAAAAGGTGATCAATGTCATTTCTATTAAAGCGATAGTTTGCGTGACAGAACTGGCAGTCCATGTTGATGCTGCCCTGTTCGTCGAGGATGCTGTAGCACTCGTCCTTGCCGATGGCCTCCAGAGCGGCCAGGGTGCGCTCCCGGGAGCAGCTGCATCGGAAGGCAACCGGATCCGGCTCGAACAGACGCACGGTTTCTTCGTGGAACAGCCGGTGCAGAAGAGTTTCACTGTCCAGAGTAAGTAGCTCCTCGGCTTCGATCGTCGCGGCAAGGTGGTTCACCCGGTTCCACAGGTCATCGTCGTCATCGGTATGGCCGGGCAGGCGCTGGAGTAACAGGCCGGCAGCGGTATCCTCGTTGGCAAACAGGAACAGGCTGGTGGCGATCTGCTCGGAGCGCTCGAAGTACTCTTCCAGGCAGCCGGCCAGGGTTTCTGATTCCCGTGGCACCACGCCCTGGTAGCGCTGGCCCTGGTCCGGGGTGATGGTGATGGCCATGCGGCTTTGTCCAAGCAACTCGTGCAGGGTTTCGCCGCTGACCGCATCGGCATCAAAGCGGGCCAGGCCGCGGATGTGGCGGTCATGGCTGCATTCGGCCATCAGCGTGCTCAGGGCACCTTCACCCGCTGCCTGCAGCGAGAGAGTGCCTTTGAACTTCAGGGTGCTGCTCATCAGCACGCTGGCTACCAGGGATTCTCCCAGCAGCTCGCGGACCGAATCCGGGTAGGGGGCCTGGCCGGTGATTTCCTTGAAACTCTCGCCCAGCTGTACCCAGGCACCCCGCACCTGGCTGTGTTCAAAGAGAAAGCGTTGGAACTGGTCGCGGGATGCCATGGTGTCTCCTGGAGCTGATGTATGGATTTACTGGGAGTTACTGAAACGGGGTTGTATACGGGTTGTCAGATACGTGGGATTCAATGGTTACAGACCATTCTGTTCCCGGAAGCGCTGGATATCCCGGCGATCTTTCTTGCTCGGCCTTCGAGCCGGGGGCAGCTGTGCAGCCTGCATGGTCTTGCGTTGCCAGGCCAGGTCTTCCCGCCGTTTCACGCTGTCGTCGGTTTCGTGATAGAGCTTCTGGGCTTCCGGGGCGCCCCGGCGTCGGTCGCTGATATCGTCGACGATCACGATCTTTTCCTGCCAGCCCAGGCGCAGGGTCACTTTGGCGCCGGTCTCAACGATCTTGCCGGGCTTGGTGCGCTGGCTGTTGTAGTGCACCTTACCGCCTTCAATGGCCTCTTTGGCGAGCGAGCGGGTTTTATAGAATCGCGCTGCCCACAGCCATTTATCGAGCCGGACTTTCTGATCGTCTGCGTTCGCCGCCGTCATATCTCCTCACCTGTCGGGCAAATGCCGCAATAATCCATTATAACCCCCTCATGGGGTGGATGGCACTGCTGTATGTGAGCGCAAGGCAGGCAGTACTTCATCGAAGTGATGAATGCCGGGAATGTCCGGGTGGTGGTCTTTGGATGGCTGCTGGCTGTCGGGGGCCAGAATCGCCAGGCACTGGCCAATACCGGCGGCACGGGCACTCTCAAGCACCGGGAAACTGTCGTCGACCATCAGGGTAGATTGGTGACGATAGGGGGAGCGGCCGGCAAGGTCCTGCCAGAACGCCGGGTCCTCTTTGGGCTTGCCCAGTTCGTGGCTGGAGACGATGCCGTCAACATGCTGATCCAGTCCGGTCCGCTGAAGCTTCAGGGCCAGAGGATCTGGATGGCAGTTGGTGACGATGACCGAGCGCAGTCCGGCCTGGCGCAGTGCGGCCAAGAAGTCGGTTACATGGGGGCGGTAGCCAATGCGGTCGCCAACTTCCGCCTTAAGGCCGGTTATGTCCAGGGCAAGGCGTTCGCTCCAGTAATCGGTGCAGTACCAGTTCAGTGAGCCCCGCTCGGCCATAATCATCGGAATCAGGTAGTCCCGGGCCTCGGTTGGGTGCAGGTCAAAGTGTTCGGCATAGCGCCTTGGCAGGTGCTCCAGCCAGAAGTGGTTGTCGAAATGCAGATCCAGCAGTGTCCCGTCCATATCGAGGAACACGGTATCGAGGGTTGACCAGTCCACCATAAACAAAACAGCCTGAAGAATTTTCTTCAGGCTGCCTTAGATCCCGGCCAGTGGCAAGCCGGGATTTTACGGATCGGTAAGCCAAATCAGTTGTCGGACTGCTCCACCGTTTCTGACTTACGACCGGTGCGGGTGCAGCCCAGGCAGCGCACGAAGGTGGCCTTGGCCGGGCCAACCACCAGCACTTCACCGGCTTCACCGGCATTGCCGCCAAGCGCCGAGAATGGCAGGGATACCAGATACACAGCACTACCAATAATGGTTGTGGCCAGCAGCGCCGGGCGCAGCAACACCGCATCGGCGGTCATGGCCAGCGCAGACGGGCTTTCGTCCACGGCACGGGCATGGCCGAGCGATGAGAATGCCAGCAGGCAGGCTGCGACGGTGGCTACCAGGGTGCGGGAAATCTTGCGGGTCATGTCATTCTCTCCTGAACGTATCAGCCCGGTTGGTCAGGGCTCGCCTGTCTCTGTATTGCGAGCCAGCATGTTCGCGCTGCGTGCGGCGACCGGGTACTAGCACTCCATTAACTATGAATCATATTGCCTCAATTTCAAACGGTTTTTCGTTGAAAAGTGTGAGCCGTTGCGGAATCTCAGCGCTGGCATCGGGGGCAGTAAACCGTCGATCGGTTGTTCATGCGGATCTCTTTCAGCGGGGTGTTGCATTCGGTGCAGGGCGCTCCCGCCTTGCCATAAACCAGTAGCGACTGGGCGAAATACCCCGGTTTGCCGTCGCTGTTGACGAAGTCCCGCAGAGTGGTTCCGCCCATCAATATGGCGGCGCTGAGGGTTTCCCGGATGGCCTCGGCCAGCTTGTGATAGCGGTCCAGGCTGATGCGGCCGGCTTTCCGTTTCGGGTGAATGCCGGCCTTGAACAGGGCTTCGTTGGCGTAGATATTGCCCACGCCCACCACCACATGATTGTCCATAATGAAGGATTTGACCGGCGTCTGTTTCTGCCGGGACAGGCGAAAAAGCCAGGCGCCGTTGAAATCTTCGGATAAGGGTTCCGGCCCGAGCGCGCTGATCAGTGGATGCCGGTTCCAGTCGGTAGTCCACAGCCAACAGCCGAAGCGTCGCGGGTCATTGAAGCGCAGGCGGCGATGATTGCCGAGGACAAGCTCGACGTGATCGTGAGTCATGGCGGGGCTGTCGTCGGTGATCACTCTGAGACTGCCCGACATGCCCAGATGGACAATCACGGAACCAGTCTCCAGGTGCAGGAACAGGTATTTCGCCCTGCGCTCCACGGCACGGATGGTCTTGCCCTCCAGGTGCTCGGCCAGATCCGCCGGCACCGGCCAGCGCAGGCTGGGGTTGCGGACAATTACCCGCTGGATGGTCTGGCCTTCGCAGTGAGGCGCGATGCCCTGACGGGTGGTTTCAACTTCAGGTAATTCCGGCACAGAGCCTCCACCAACAGACAGACTTTGAGACGAAACAGTGTAATCGGTAACAAAAAAGCCGCCAAACCTGGTTGTCCAGGCTTACACCTGTACGCTAGAGTGGGCCTAACGATCACCCCCTTCGAGTGCCAGCGACATCCCTCAGCAGTATCGCCTTTCGAAGTTAATCGAGTTTCGAGGATTATCTATGTGGTTTAACGGTCTTCTGGACCTTTCTGTGTGGCAGCTGATCGCGGTCACTCTGGTGATGACACACATCACCATCGTCAGCGTTACCCTTTATCTGCATCGTCATTCGGCCCATAACGCGCTGGATCTGCATCCCGTCCTCAAGCACTTTTTCCGCTTCTGGCTCTGGCTGACCACGGCCCAGAACACCAAAGAGTGGACGGCCATCCACCGTAAACACCATGCCAAGTGCGAAACCGAGGAAGATCCTCACAGCCCGGTGGTGCTGGGTATTCGCAAGGTGCTGTTTGAGGGCGCCGAGTTATACGCAGCTTCTGCCACCCCTGAAACCCTTGAGCGCTATGGCCAGCGCACCCCGGAAGACTGGGTCGAGCGCAACCTCTACAGCCGGTACAAGACCCTGGGTATTGCCTTGATGGCAGTGATCAACCTGGCGCTGTTCGGGGTGCACGGAATCTGGATCTGGGCGGTCCAGATGATGTGGATTCCGGTATGGGCTGCCGGCGTGGTCAATGGTATCGGCCATTACCTGGGCTATCGGAATTTCGAATGCGCCGATAACGCCCGCAACATCTCGCCGCTGGGTATCCTGATTGGTGGTGAGGAGCTGCACAATAATCACCACACCTATCCTAATTCGGCCAAGCTGTCTCGTCGCTGGTACGAAGTGGACATCGGTTGGGGTTACATTCGTCTGTTCCAGCTGTTTGGTCTGGCGACGCCGAAAGGCTATCGGCCTATTGCTCATTATGTTCCGGGCAAGCAGGCGGTGGACGTGGAAACCGTTCAGGCTATCGCCAATAACCGCTTTGTGATCATGCGCCAGTATCGCAAGCGAGTAATGGAGCCGGTGCTGCGACAGCAGAAAGCGTTGATGGACGACGAAATTCGTCCCCGTTATCGCAAGCTCAAGCAATTGCTGTCTCGCGAAATCAGCCTGATCAAGCCTCGGGAAAAAGAACATCTCGACACGGTGCTGGAGCGCAACGAAGTGCTCAGGCTGATCTACGAGAAGAGTCATGAACTCCAGGCACTCTGGCGCCAGCGCGGGCTCAAGCCCCAGGACAAGCTGCAGGCGTTGATGGAGTGGTGTCGTGACGCCGAAGCCAGTGGTGTTCGTTACCTGGAAGAGTTTGCCGCGCACCTGCGAGCGTATTCCTTGCGCCCCGCTTCCTGAGACAGGCCTGCCTGTAGGATACGCCGGAAGCCCCCCGTTACTGGGCTTCCGGTTCCTCACCCCGTTCAACCCGGAAAAGACAGTAGCTGACCTGGCCTGCTGATTTCTGTCGGTGCAGATGCCAGCTGGCCGGTACCGCCGGCAAGGCTCTTTCACTCTCGTGTTCGACATAGATCCAGCCACCCGGCTTCACCCATTGCTGGGTGTCCAGCAGCGGTATCAACCGTTCAAGCCAGCCTTGCCGGAATGGCGGGTCCATAAACACGATGTCGTAGCCCCGGCCGTCACCCTTTGCCAGAAACTGTTCCACATCCTGGCAGGCGACATCCCCTTTGTTGGTTCCCAGCAGCCGGAGGTTGTCCCGGAGCGCTTTGGCCAGGGCGGGGGTGTGGTCCACCAGCGTTGCCTGTGCTGCTCCACGGGACAGTGCTTCCAGTCCCAGAGCCCCGGAACCGGCGAACAGATCCAGGCACCGGCTGCCTGCCAGGTGGAAGTTCAGCCAGTTGAACAGGGTTTCCCGGGTGCGGGCCGGGCTGGGCCGCACGCCGCCGGCGTCCGGAAAGCGCAGTTTCCGGCTGCGCCAGTCGCCGCCGATGATTCTCAGTTCGCCGGTTCCGGAGCCTTTGCCTGGTGAGACGACGGGTTTTTTGCGGGCTGGGGGACGTCGTGCCATAGGGGCGAGGCTCCGGGAAATCATGGATGGCTGATGTTTGCGGCTATGGTACCGGAATCCACGAGACCGGTTAATCCTGCCCCATCACTTGTGCCGGCCAGTCTGTTAGAATGCTTCACTTATTTTGGCGAGCTGAGGTTCTTGTGTCCTCTTCGCGAACCTGCGGCCTGTGCCCGCCTTTTTTCAGACAGATGGATAGATTATGACGGCAGAGTGGATTTCAGTCGGCCTGTTGGCCCTTCTTGTTCTGTTTTTTGTGCTGGATATCGCCGGCAACCGCAAGCGTGCGCCCCGGCCCAAGCCGGTACCTCAGCGTAAGCCGGAGGTGGTCAGGGGGCCGGCTCCTGTGCCAGCGGAACCGGAGGCCGAAACTGAAGTGCCGCCTGAACCCGCGGCAGAAGCCGCTGAGCCGGAAGCGGCTCAACCGGCTGTTGAGCCGGCTCCCGCGCCGGAACCCGTTCCGGCGGCGGAGCCTGAGGTTGAGCGCGAACCGGAAACCCGAGTCAGTGTCTTCGAACGCATCAAGCAGGGTCTGGGGAAAACCCGGGCCAGCCTGACCGGTGGTCTGGCCGACCTGTTCTCGGTGGGCAAGAAGATTGACGAAGATCTGCTGGAAGAAATCGAAACCACGTTGCTGATGGCCGATGTGGGTGTGACCGCCACCTCTGAGATCATCGACGCCCTGACCGAGAAACTCGAACGCAATCAGCTGAAAGATGGCGAAGCCCTGCGCAAGGCGCTACGGGATGAGTTGCATGGCCTTCTCAAGGACGTGACCCGGCCGCTGGAGATCGATGCTGGTAAACAGCCATACGTTATCCTGATGGTTGGCGTGAACGGTGTCGGCAAAACCACTACCATCGGCAAGCTCACCAAGAAATTCCAGAGCGAGGGTAAGTCGGTCATGCTGGCCGCTGGTGACACCTTCCGGGCGGCGGCGGTTGAGCAATTGCAGGTCTGGGGCGAGCGCAACAACGTTCCGGTGGTGGCCCAGCATACCGGCGCAGACAGTGCATCGGTAATTTTCGACGCCATCCAGTCTGCTCAATCCCGGGGTGTGGATGTGGTGATTGCAGACACCGCCGGTCGCCTGCAGAACAAGGACAACCTGATGAACGAGTTGTCCAAGGTCGTTCGGGTGATGAAGAAGCTGGATGAATCTGCGCCTCATGAGGTGATGTTGGTGCTGGATGCCGGTACCGGTCAGAATGCCCTGAGCCAGGCCCAGGTATTCCAGCAGGCAGTAGGTGTCTCCGGCATTACGCTCACGAAACTGGACGGCACGGCCAAAGGCGGTATTGTGTTTGCGATCGCCCGTCAGTTGCAGTTGCCAATCCGCTATATCGGGGTGGGAGAACAGGCCGAAGACCTGCGCAGCTTCGATGCCGAAACTTTTGTGGATGCGTTGTTCGAAGACTGACGCCGTAAAGACGGAGTAGCTGCCCCGATGATCGAGTTCCGCCAGGTAACCAAACGCTACGACAGTGATCACACCGCACTCAGGGCTGTGAACTTTCACCTGGATCGTGGTGAGCTGGCGTTTCTGACCGGTCATTCCGGCGCGGGCAAGAGTACCCTTCTGAAACTGATCATGGTGATGGAGCGCCCGACAGCGGGTGAGGTGATCGTGGGCGGCCAGAAACTGAATAGCCTGCCCCGCCGCCAGATTCCTTACATCCGGCGTCATATCGGTGTGGTGTTCCAGAATCACCAGCTGTTGTTCGACCGCACGGTGTTCGACAACGTGGCCATGCCATTGGAGGTGATGGGGGCCTCGCCGGAAGATACCGGCCGGCGCGTGCGGGCGGCACTGGACAAGGTTGGTTTGCTGAAAAAGGAAAAGATGAACCCCATGCAGTTATCCGGGGGTGAGCAGCAGCGGGTCGGTATTGCCCGTGCGGTGGTAAACAAACCACCCGTACTGCTGGCGGACGAGCCGACCGGTAACCTGGATCCCGAATTGTCTGCAGACATCATGCGGTTGTTTACCCAGTTCAGTCAGGTTGGGGTAACGGTACTTGTGGCAACCCACGATATTGCTCTGATTAATGAAATGAATCGACGTACGCTGACTCTGAATCAGGGCCAGCTGGTTGCTGGCGGAGGTGTGAGTGGCCACTGACTCTCGCCAGAAGCCGGATAATCGCCGGGGCGCTAACCGTTCGCGATCACTGTTGAGTGATCAGGCCCGGAGTTATCTGGGCCACCACCGGAAAGTAGCCCGGGATTCTATCCAGAGAATGTGGAAAACCCCGGTAGCCAGCGCCATGACCTGGACAGTGATGGGGGTAGCTCTGGCCTTGCCGGTTGCCCTGCTGTTGCTGTTGACCAGCCTGCAAGGTGTGAGTGCAGGCTGGGAGAGCACGGCCAGGATTACCGCCTATCTGGCGATGGATCTGCCGGCGGAGGAAGCCCGGGGTATGGCCGCGGACATTGAAAGCGATGGGCGAGTGGTATCGGTTCAGCTGGTCGAGCGTGACCAGGCCCTGGCCGACTTTCGAGCCAGTTCCGGGCTGGACGAGGCGCTGGATTTCCTGGAAGAGAATCCTTTGCCGCATACGCTGCTGATTACACCCGAAGACAGCGCTCGCTCGGCAGAAGGCGTTCAGGCACTGGTGACGTTTGTCGAGAATATGAACGGTATCGATCAGGTCCAGGTCGACCTGGGCTGGCTGCAACGCCTGAACGCAATGACCGACATCCTTGCCCGCGCCGTCTGGGCACTGGCTTTGTTGCTGGGGGCCGCGGTTATCCTAGTGATTGGTAACACGGTACGTCTGGCCATCGAGAACCGGCGGGATGAAATCCTCGTGGCAAAACTGGTGGGCGGAACCGATGCTTTCGTTCGTCGCCCGTTTCTTTACACCGGCGCCTGGTTCGGGCTCGGGGGTGGCCTGGTGGCGTGGTTACTGATTCAGGTGTCGCTCTGGTGGTTAAGCGGCCCGATCGAGCGTCTTGCCGGGCTGTATCGCAGTGAGTTTACCTTGCAGGGGCCGGGGTTCGATGGCGCGTTGGCATTGATAATCGTAGCGATGCTGTTAGGCTGGCTGGGCGCCTGGGTTGCGGTGAGGCGTCATCTGGATGACATAGAGCCGGGCGATATTGCTGGAGGCTGATCCGGATCGCGGGAAAACCGTATTGAAAAAAGAGCCTTTTCTGACGTAGTTTGATTTGTAGAAAAGCAAAGGCGATCTTTCCAGATGTATGATTTTTAACGTTTTACTGGGAAGTTCGGGAACTAATTGAGTTCTTGGCGGTCTCATATTGAGTTGCTATATTTAAAGGCTGTCAGGTTCGGAGGTTAATGCATGGGTACGAGTTTACAGCTGGTTGACAGACTGGTTCCGGGTGCGAATCTCGAGTCGTATATCCAGGCGGCGAGTCGCATTCCTGTTCTCTCCGTTGATGAAGAGCGGGAACTGGCAGAACGGCTGCACTACCATGGCGATGTTGAGGCCGCGCGTCAGTTGGTGCTGTCGCACCTGCGCTTTGTGATTCACATTGCTCGCAGCTATTCCGGCTACGGCCTGGCCCAGGCCGACCTGATCCAGGAAGGCAACGTTGGCCTGATGAAGGCCGTCAAGCGGTTTAATCCTGAGTATGGCGTGCGTCTGGTGTCGTTTGCCGTGCACTGGATCAAGGCGGAGATTCACGAATTCATTCTGCGTAACTGGCGCATTGTGAAAGTGGCCACCACCAAGGCCCAGCGC
>NPIE01003167.1_pt1 | contig 10078 bp, 8 predicted proteins | sample 8637661 | NCBI WGS metagenome assembly NPIE01 (sample SAMN07420842, study PRJNA396082) | bioreactor metagenome | isolation source: sample BA12 brine-fed electro-methanogenic bioreactor BA | place: Japan: Kochi | collected 2016-12-09 | reverse complement strand
ATAGGATAAGTAGTAATATGATTATTTTTTTATACATTTTTTTAATCTTCCCCAATTAGATTAAGTTGATTTCATTAAAAGTTTTATAAACTACCATTCCCTATTTCAATACATATATAATTTTTTGAGGAAGATGGAGTAAGTTGAATATGAAAAAGTTCCAGGATCTGGATTTAAGTTTAGAAGATGTTTTACTTTTAAGCTGTGCCCGGAGCACGCTGGATAACAAGACCCGCAGGGAAATAGATTTTATTTTAGATAATGATTTAGATTGGGAGCATATATTAGATATGGCTACCCGGCACCGGTTACTGCCTCTTTTGTATATAAATTTAAATGCTGTTTCTCCTTCTAAAGTTCCAGTAGAGGTTTTAAGGGATCTTAAAGGTAATTTTCATGATAATGCCCGGCGGAATCTACTCTTAACAGGGGAACTTATTAAGGTTATGCAGTTACTGGAAGATGAAGGTGTGCAGGCAGTTACTTATAAGGGGCCAGTTTTAGCATATAGTGCTTATGGGAATGTGGGGTACAGGCAGTTTAGAGATATAGACCTATTTATTGAAAAAGCTGATGTGTCTAAGGCAAAAAATATAATGAATGCTAATGGTTACAATTTGGATCCACCTATTAAAGTTGATAATTCCACTTATATGAAGCTGGATAGTGAATATAGATTTAAAACTAAATCTGGAGTTTTAATTGAGCTAAATTGGAATTTCGAAGGTCCTTATTTTTCTTTTAAATCCAATCCCCGTAAATTATTTAGTGATTTAATAGTTACCCCAATTAATAATTTTGAAATTAGAACTCCATCAGCTGAAAATGAATTTTTAATGATGTGTATCCACTGTGCTAAACATAACTGGAATAGATTATTATGGATTATAGATCTGGCAGAAGTTATAGAAAATAAAGATATTAACTGGCTAAGAGTAAATGAAATTGCAGAAGAATTAGGAGTAAAAAGAATAGTTAGTATAAACCTGATTTTGATCCGGGATCTTAGAGGAAGTCAAATTCCAGATGAAATAGAATTAAATTCCGATAAAAAAGCGATGGATATAGCATTGCAGATTAAAAAAAGATTATTTGATAGGGATAAAAGTTCCTGGAACTTAATTGAAAAATTCTTTTTAGATTTAAAAAAAAGGGATAGTTTTCAAATTGGGATAAAAGATTGTGTTTATGGATTAAGTAAGCCTAGTTATGATGATTATCAGGATTTGAAACTTCCAGAATCTAGTTTTAGATTATATCTATTCATTAGGCCTTTTTTATTGTTGAGAAAATATGGTAAGGGTGAGATTTAGTAATATTTACAAAAAATAAAGAATATTTTTCTTATGCTAAAATTGATTTTTTTAACAGTGCTCACAAAAAATTTCTCGAAGAAAATAAATGAGTGAAAAAATTCAAAATTCAAATTAATTTTATACATCGAAAACAATTTTATCCATATTTAATGCAAAAACTTATACAGAGTGATAAGTTATATTTACCTATTAAACTAAAGATGATCAATATGCATGATGTAGACTTTTTATTACCAGCTTATAATGAAGAACAATCCATTGGAACTTTGCTGGAATCCATTTATAATCATTATCCGGAATGTAGTGTTATAGTAATTGATAATAATTCTAAAGATAGAACTGCTGAGATAGCAACTAAAATGGGTGCCGAGGTTATTTTTGAAAAAAAACAGGGAAAGGCCCATGCTATGCAAAAAGGATTTTACCATACCAATGCACGTTATGTGATAATGCTGGATGCAGATAACACCTATGACCCTAAAGATGCTGAGAAATTATTAGTACCACTGCGCAGTGGAGAGGCGGACCTGGTTATGGGATCCCGATTGAAGGGTGAAAAAGAAGATGGTGCCATCTCCCGAACCAATATTATAGGAAATTACATATTAAGCTTAACTGCCAGTTTATTTTATCATCCCATCTCTGATGTTTGCACTGGATACTGGGCATATAACCAAGAAGTGGTGGATTATCTACTGGATGTGGGCATAGATTGTTCTGGTTTTGAAGTAGAAGCCGAGATGTTTGCCAAGGTTGCTAAAAAGAACTTCAAAATTAGTGAGGTTCCTATTTCTTATCGTAATAGGGTGGATGATGCTAAACTTAACTCCTTTGAAGATGGTTTTAAGATATTTAAAACCTTGTGGAAGTATAAGTTCAAGGGTGTGGGGCGAATAGGAGCATATTTCATATTATTTGAATTAATCCTAACAATATTTTTAACGGATACCTTTATTATCCTTTAATACCTTTTTTTATTGGTGTAAATAATGAAAATTGCAATTATAGGATCCAGAGGTATACCTGCCAAATATGGTGGATTTGAAACCTTTGCCGATGGATTATCCACCCGTTTAGTTAAAAAAGGATTTGATATTACAGTAAGCTGCGAGTATGAAGATCCTGAGGAAAGGTTAGATGATTATCAGGGGGTTAAACTGAAATATTTTCCACTAAAAGCTCCCCAAAATTATTTTCTCAGGATGTGTTATGAAAATCTATCGGATATCTATTTCTTATTCAAGCTAACTAGAAATCATGATATAATTTACTTTCTGGGTATTGAAGTGGGAATGTTTCTATTTATTCCTAAACTTTTAAGCAGAAAATTGCACCTTATGGTTAATATTGATGGTGTGATGTGGAAACGGAGCAAGTTTAATAGAATAAGTAAGTTTTTATTAAAAATTAATCATTATTTTGCCACCATATTTGCAGATACCATAATAGTGGATGCTCAAGAGATGAGAAAGTACGTTCCAGATCGATATCAAAAAAAGACGGTTTACATCTCCTATGGAATAGAAGAACCAGAAGAAATAATCTGGGATAGTGAAAAATTAAAGAAACTGAATAATTTTAATAAGATTGAAGGCATTCAATCTGAAGAATTCTGGTTAGTAGTGGCCCGTTTAGAACCTGAAAATAACATACATATGATAGTAGAGGCGTTTTCTGAATCTGATACTAAATATCCTTTAATTGTGATTGGTGATTATACCAGTGATAAATATAAAAAAGAAGTAGAAAAAATAGCTAATAATTCAAAGAATATTATATTTTTAGGATCCATTTATGATTTAGAATTATTGGATATGTTCCGGCAGAACTGTTTTGCCTATATTCATGGGCATACTGTGGGGGGAACTAATCCTTCACTATTAGAGGCCATGGTGATGAAGAATATTATTCTAGCTCATGATAATGGGTTTAATAGGGAAGTAATAAAAAAAGCAATTTATTTCAAAAATTCTTTAACTATTAAAAATAGTATAAAATTAGTTGAAGAAAATATTGATGTTTACTTAAAATTGAAAACTAGACTTTATAATAGAGTTAAAGAAAAATACTCTTGGGACAAAATTTCCAATAATTACACAAAATTAATGATAAAAATTAATTATCATGATTAAGTTTTTTTTATTCTCATTTATTTAAAAATGATGTGAAATATTATGAAGGTTTCTATAATTGGTTCATATCCTGATCCAAGATTAATTAAAGAAGTAAATACACTTTCAGATAGAGGTGTGGGCATTGATCTAATTTTATGGGATAGAGGATTTCCTTTTTCTAAAAATGATACTCAATTTAATGTAATAAGGTTTAGTTATGGAAATAATTATTTCGATAGTTTATATGCAATAGTTTATATGCCTTTTTGGTGGATATTTATCACATTTTGGTTATTTAAAAGAGATCAGGACATTATTCATGTTGCAAATTTTGATAATTATATTTTTGCATTATTCGTGGCGAAAATAAAAAGAAAGAAAATAATATATGAAATAATTGATTTTTATGGAGAAACCATCGTATTTCCTATATTCCCTAATTTAGTAGGATCAATCATTAAAAGCATGGATAGATTTCTTAAAAATTATGCCGACATAATTATTATTGCAGATAAATCTCGCCTTGAACAAATTGGAAAAACTAAAAAACAAGTTGTAGTTATAAACAATTCTCCAAAAGATGTAGTTAAAGAAAAATTAAAAGAGAAAGAAAAAAATTTTACTGTTTTTTATGGAGGTCAAGTTTCTAATCAAAGAGGCATAGATCAAATAATATTAGCAGTTAAAGATATTCCCAATGTAAATCTTATTGTCATGGGATATTGTAGCTCAGAGGAGTACAAAAATAAATTAACTAAGATTAGTAACGATATAAAAAATGTCAAATTACATTTAGAATCTGTGACTCACAAAGAAATTCTAGATCAAACTTTAAAATCTGATCTTCTCATTGCTTTGTATGATCCTAAAGTTCCTAATAACAAATATGCTAGTCCTAACAAACTATTTGAAGCCATGATGTGTGGAAAGCCATTGATTGTGAATAATGAGACCTCAATGATTGATATAATAACTGAAGAGAAATGTGGAATTGCAGTTGCTTACGGTGATATCAAAGCTATTAGATCCGCTATAATTANNAATTACTCTCATGAATAATAGGGAACTATATGCTGAATTTGGAAAAAATGGAAGAAATGCTTATGATACAAAATATGGTTGGGATATAATGGAAAAAAAGCTTTTAGAAATATATGATTTAATAACTTAATCATAATTTATCTTTTCAACATTATTCTATGATATTATTTATACCTTCTGAAACCTGTTTTCACCCCTTTATAATAGCATTTTAGGCTTTTTAAATCCCTATAATAAAAAGCTAATATAAAACTTCTATACCAAATCCTTAAAGTAAAAAAAAACACCAAAAATACTGTATATTGTTGTTGTGTAACATTCCGCTTCATAAACCAAAAACAATTCCTTGTCATGTAATAAACTTTGCTGGAACTTGTGCTTGAAACTGAACCTTTATGCCAAATTTTTCCATTTGGAACATGCATTATGTCATAACCTGCATTTTGCGCACGATAACACCAATCAACTTCTTCCCAATATAAAAAGTAATCCCTATCTAAAAATCCAATTTCTTTAAAAATTTCAGATTTTGCTAACAGGGCACACCCAGACAGATAATCAACAGAGGATATGTCTTTAAATTGTCCAATATCTATTTCATTTAGTCCTAAAACTTTCTGAAGACCTAATTTTGGGTATAATTTAACCCCTGCAGATTGTATTTTAATATTATCATCATACCAATATATTGTTGGACCAAAAACACCTGTATTGTCACTAGAGGATTCTGCTTTTATTAATATATCTAAGAATTGCTTATCTACAACAGTGTCATTGTTTAAAAGTAATATGTAATCCGAATTTAAAAATTTAAGAGCATACTGTATTCCTATATTATTTCCCTCAGCAAAGCCATAATTTCTATCATTTTTTATTAAAATTAACTTGTTTTTTGAATGTGAATTTTGAAAATTTTCATTATACTCTTTTATAATTTCAATTCCGTCATAAATATACTCAATAATATCTATTGGCTTATTTTTTACATCATATTCAAAATAATCGGATTTAGGCTGAAGTTTACCTTCAAGGTATTCTTTAATCTTCAGTATGGAACCATCTTTAGAATTATTGTCAACAAGAACAACATCATAATTAGAATAATTAATTTGATAAAAAGATTCCAAACATTCTATAGTATCTTTCCATCCATTCCAATTAAGAATTACGATTGCAACATTTGGATTTATTTTTGATGATGTCATTTTATTATCCTAAATTTTAATTAAGATTTAACAATAAACTATATCTATTTTCTCTCTATAATCAAATTAGATTTCTATGACTAAAAAGATATTATATTTAATGCATGTTGATTGGGAATGGACCAAACAACGACCACAATTTATAGCCGAAGGATTATCAAAATTTTATGAATTATATGTTTTTTTCCCAACTTCTTATGTTAAAAAGCTTCAAAGCATATTTAAGAAAAAAGAATTCGATTCAAGTATTTTTTTAAGTCAAATTCCCCACTTACCACTTTATACTAGGATAAGATTTATTTACAATTTAAATAAATTCATTTGGAAGTTATACATTAAATTTATGATTAAGAAATACAATCCCAATTACATCTGGATTACATTTCCAGCATTATATGATTACATCCCATCAGATACTAAATCAAAAGTAATTTATGATTGTATGGACGATGCAATTGCCTTTGACCCTCGTTTCTATTTCAGAGACAAACTATTAAAATCAGAAAAAGAATTAATAAAAAGGTCGTCCGTTATTTTCGTATCTTCAACCAGCTTAGCCAATAAACTAAATCAAAGAGAAAAGTGTATAGATAAGGTAGTTTTAAATAGAAATGCATTTGATGGAATAATATTTGATACAGAAGAGAATTCAGCAAAACCAAAGAAAATCTATAAAATTGGATATGTTGGATCTATCTCATCATGGTTTGATTTTGAATCTTTGTATTACACATTAAAAACTCATGAAAATATTGAGTATCATCTTATTGGTCCAATTGACAACATACCTCGATCCCATAAACGCATTAAAATACATGGGCTTGTTGATCATGCAGATTTGTGGTCATATGTAAAAGATTTCGATTGTTTTATTATGCCTTTCAAATTAAATGAATTGATAATTTCTGTGGATCCTGTGAAACTCAATGAATATATAAATTACAACAAACCAATAATTTCAGTTTACTACGATGAAATAAAGAGATTTTCCCCATTTGTTTCATTTTATCGCGATAAACAAGAGTTAAATGATATATTAGGTTCTATGATCAAACAAAATTTTCCTAAAACATATTCTGATGAAGAAAGAATAAATTTTTTGAAAAGCAATACCTGGGATGAAAGAATAAAAACTATTCTAAAAAACCTTGATTAGCACAAAGTTTAATATAAACCATGCCAAACTAAATTAATCTGAGTTGGTTACATTAAATGGAATATTTGATATTGAAACTTAATTTGTAAGTTAATAGATGGATATTGGGTGTAATAGTGGATTTTATAAATGGTCAAAAAACAACAAAAAATTATTTAATTTTTATGGCATTAGTAATATCAATTATTATAAGTGCTAATCTATCCATAATTCTAAATATACCTTATTTTAGACAAATAATCCCTTTTGTGATGCTAACAATTATTCCCGGTTTATTAATGATTCAAATACTTAAATTGAATCATCTTGATAGTTTGGAAAAAATAGTTTTATCTGTAGGATTAAGTCTTGTTTTTGTTACATTTGTGGGAATGATTACAAATATGTTTCCTTATTCTAGACCTCTGAGTCTTCTCAATCTTCTATCTGTAATCGATGTTTTCTTAATTTTATTTATTCTTTTAGGGTATTTAATTAATAGGAAACCACCGTTCGACATTTCAAGTAAATTAAGCAAATTTAATTCTTTTGAAAAAATAATCTTAATCATTTCTATATTATTACCTACATTAAGTATTGTAGGTACTTATTTAGTAAAAATGGACAATAATTATACTTATTTATATTTAATGGTATTTTTAATTCCAATTTTAGTCATTTTCATGACACTTTTCAATCAAAGGATTAAAAACAATAATGTATATCTCATCACAATTTTCGCGATTGGTTTATCGCTAATTCTTGCATACAGTTTTATATCAAATTATATTTACGGAACGGATAGTCACAGTGAATTTTATCTCTTTCAAATGGTTTTAAGCCATGGAAAGTGGCAATTATTTCAAAATCTTGAACATTTAAAGGCATACGATGCTTGCCTAACGATATCTGTATTGCCTGCAGTTTACGAAATATTAACAAAATTTAATGATCATTACACCTTATTTAAGTTAATTTTCGTAATTCCATTCGCTTTAACACCATTAATTGTTTATCAGATATCTAAAAGATATAATAATGCCATTTATTCTTTTTTAGCTGCTATTTTTATTATATCCTCTATTTCATTCTATTCTCAAACAGAGGCTTATAGGACATATATTGCTGTATTTTTCTTTGCATTATCCATCATGGTTTTTTTAAGTCCTAATATGGCTTATATGGTAAAAAAATTACTTTTTATAATTTTTACTGTAGCTTTAATTGTATCTCATTATTCCTCAGGTTATGTCTACTTTTTCATACTATTGTCGTCTATTTTCATCATGTACTTTCTTAATTTCATTATTAAACGTAAAAATAAAGATAGCAAATTTATAGGAATAAATCCATTCTTAACTATTGGATTGTTATTTCTCAGCTTTTCAATTATGTTTCTTTGGTATTCTCAATTAACTGGAGCTTCATTTGATAGTGGAATAACCTTCTTAGGGAAAACTTTGGGAAAATTTAACGATTTCTTTTTGTTAGAATCTAGAGATCCCGCCACTTATCAAGCTTTAGGCAGTACACTTTCAAATGCTCCTTTAATCAGATATATAAATTTCATTACATCATGGGCTTCAATAATTTTCATTGCTGCAGGAATATTGACTGTTTTAATATCAGTATTGGACTTAAAAACACTGAAAAGAAAATTTAAATTGAATTCCCCCCCTATAATGGTCGATTTTCTTGGTTTAAGCATTTCTTCATTTGTTATTATGGCTGCATCAGTAATTTTACCATTTGTTCTGGTATTTTACAGCCTCCCTCGACTTTATTATCTTTTAATTGTAATATTGGCTATTTTCTTTATTTTAGGCGGGAAAACCGTCGCAGGAATCCTCAAGATTAAGAAGCCGCATCTCCTAATCTTAGTTATATTGATCCCAATATTAATGTCAAATATTGGTATAACACCACAAATATTTGGGACACCTAATTCTGTTCTGTTAAATCCATCAGATGAACTAAATATTACGTATTACATCCATGATTCAGAAGCCTTTGGTGCAAAATGGTTAGGAGATAATAAAGATAAAAACTTTACATTTTTTACTGATTCTCAGGGTTATACTAAGCTTAATAGTATGGCTTTAGTTCCTAGGGAAGATATTTTTGGAATCAGTAAATACGATTACCGTGGTTACACTTATCTTTCTTATAACAATATTAAAAATGGTAAAATAGTATTTTGGAAATATACAACCGTTTGGGATATACGTGACCGTGAAGAGTTTTCAAGTGTATTGGATCACAAAAATTTGATATACAACAGTGGGGGATCCGAAGTTTTAATATAAATTGCTTAATTATGATTTTAGTTTTAATCTATGATAAATTTATAGCGTTAAGCAATTTACTATCATTTCTAACTTCTTTTTTTAATGACTTGCATGTGATTACTCTTTAAAGAATTAATATTTCCGGAAAATCTCTAATACATATGTTAGTTTATTTTTATTCAAATTATAAACTTTGTCTTCATTCAAATTTTAAATAAGTATTTATTAGATAATATAAAATTATTCTTATGGGACGTTATATGAATCTTTTCAAAGGATTTATCAAGAATTTTAATCACCACAAGATAGGTCGATGCAATGTTTGTGGCAATTTAACTTTTTTTTTCGTTATGAATAATATTGATCAAGCTCGTGGAGATTTTCTTTGTATTTCATGCAGGAGTTATTCCAGAAAGAGACACGTAGCGAAGATTATTAATGAAATAGTTAATACATCATATATATCCCAGATTCCACAAAAAGTTGAGATCAACATATATAACACGGATATATACGATGCGTTCTATAGAGTTTTAGATGGATACGAATCATTTGTTTGTTCTGATTTTCTACCTGATGTTGAATTAGGAATGGAAATTAAAAAAGGAGTTTTCTGTCAGGATATAGAAAAGTTAACTTTTCCAAACGGATCTTTTGATTTTGTAATAACTGAAGACATTTTTGAGCATGTCCGGAACGATACAAAAGGATTTGAGGAAATTTCACGCGTGCTTAAAAAAGGAGGATATCATATATTTACGATTCCTTTTAATTTTGATAGAATTACCATTAATAGGGTTGATATTTCTGATGATAAAGAAGTCCATATTTTACCTCCAGAATATCATGATAGTAAAAGAGGTAAGGTTCTAACTTATAGAACTTATGGTATTGATTTATTCAAATTTTTAGATTCCATTGGATTCGAAACACATATAAATTTTTCAGGATATTCTGGGCACTGTCAAAAACTTGGGGG
>NPIE01020178.1_pt2 | contig 10079 bp, 6 predicted proteins | sample 8637661 | NCBI WGS metagenome assembly NPIE01 (sample SAMN07420842, study PRJNA396082) | bioreactor metagenome | isolation source: sample BA12 brine-fed electro-methanogenic bioreactor BA | place: Japan: Kochi | collected 2016-12-09 | reverse complement strand
CCAATAGTATTGGAAATCCCCGCATCTCCCTTGAGTGACAACAAGTTTTGGGATTCACCCTTTTGTCCTGCCAGGTCTTTGTCAACCGGCTTGTTATGTCTGTTGATTATTGTTTCTCTGCCAAAACCCAAAGGGAGTTTCATGTTCTCCCTTTTCATGGATTTCATGGCCGGCATCTCCGCCACAGTTTCAGTCAAACGGGTTGAATCAATGGAAATCTGTTTAGAAACCGTTGCCGGGTGACGACCTTTTTTCTCCAGTGCCTGAATAAAGGCCTCCAAAGAAAAGGAGAGGTGATTTTCTTTGTTTTGGACTGACAGACCCAGTTTCTCCAAGCCGGATGCCACCCGCTGGAAGGTCAGCGACTCCGGTTGCCGTCCCTTTATAATTGCTGTACCATCACCTGAATTGCTGTCCAGTCGAATGCCGGGGAGTTCCCGGGTGGATTTCCGATTTATTTTTTTCGAATCTCCTTCGACCTGAAAGTGTTTCAACAAATTAGGCTCGAGACCGCCTGGCACAGACGGCTGTCCCTGTGTCAGAAGATCGGTTTGAGGAACGGTTCCTTCAGACATTCGCGGGAAGTCAGCCGATTTTTCCATTGCTGCCGCATAGGGCTTCAATTGATTCAGGAGTTTTTCAAAATCAATCTCACCGTTATCCCGGGAAGAAGCCGCCAGCAGCCCGTCCACCTTGCCGGAAGGAATTCCCAGATGCCTTAAAACCACCTCCAGATGCGGCACTGCGGATTCGTCAAAAGAATCGATCGACAAAGACATCGGTGCCCCGGCTGCCTGTTCAAATCCCGACAGATCTTTTAAAAAATGCGCCAGGGTGATCTGGCCGTCTGACCGAACCTGTTTCATCGACTGGGACAACAGGGTCAGTTCAGCTCGGGAGAATCCCATACCTTCCAGAATGTTGCCCAGAAAATCGACATCTTCCCGGGAAAGTACCATGGTACCCGGAAAAACGCCGTTATTGAGAAATGCGGATTCAAGAACGGCGGCAACCGACAGACCATGCCCATCGTTTTCATGCTCGGCAACCAGGAAAGCGTTATCCTGCGAAATTGGAGACCTCGGGTTTTGAAGTCCATCCGATGTCCCTGCCAGCACCCTTCTATACTGTTTATTATGTTTGTCGATCATCATTTCTTCGGCAAAGCCAAAAAAAGTCTCCGCTCTTTCTTTGTTCATGGATTTCATGGCCGGCATTTCCACAACCGCTTGCGCCAGCAGAGCCGGATCAGAGGGAATATGGTTGGAAACCGGTGCCGGGTCCTGGACTTTTTTTTCCAGGGTCTGAATAAAGGCTTCCAGGGTGAAAGGGAGGTGAGAATCTTTGTTGGATGCTGACAAGCCCAGTTTTTCCAGGCCGGGTGCCATCTGCTGGAATGTCTGTGAATCCGCCGCCTGGTTCATAAAACCGGTCTGGGGAGAAACAACATCGGATATGGGGGTGGGGGCCGCCGATTTTTTCATTGCTGCCGCATATGGCTTCAATTGAACCACCAGTCTTTCAATATCAATCGCCCCGTTATCCCGGGAAGAAGCTGCCAGCAATGTCTCCATCTTGTCAGAAGGAATGCCCAGATCTCTTAAAATCAACTCCAGATGCGGTACTGTGGATTTGTCAAAAGAATCGGATTTATCTAAAGTACCGCTCAACAAAGAAGCCGACCTGGTGGCCTGGATCTGAACCGCTTCAAATGCCGCCAGATCCTTTAAAAAATGAGCCAGGGTAATCTGTCCGTCTGACCGGGTTTCTTTCATCGACTCAAACAGCGTGATCCGTTCGGCTCGGGAAAACCCCACGCCTTCCAGAATGTTGCCCAGACATTCAAAATCTTCCCGGGAAAGCACCATGGTATCCGGAAAAACCCCGTAAGAGAGAAATACGGATTCAAGAACGGCCGCAACCGGCGCATCGTCTCCTGTGATTCCTGAGCTGACGGCTGGGGCAGACAGGCTGATTCCATTTGGAACACCCGTTTTGAAAGGATTGGGGCCGGCAGAACCCGAACCCGGATCTTTTCCAGCCAGCAGTCTGGCAAACAGATTGTCTCCGGGAACCCCTGCGGAAAAGCCCGGTTTTGATCCGAGCACCTGTGTTCCTCCCTTAAAAGCCGGCTGGGAAGACATGAATAACGAGTTTAAAAAAGCGGATGAATTGAGCATCACTCTTATTCCCGGATCATTCATTATATGAAAATTATTAACAGTGTCATTTGTAGAATGGGTCTTTGCAAATCATGTGCCTGAATATCTAAACCCGATGTTTATCATCAATTTATTTATAAATAACAGGGGGTTATTTTTTCACAACCTGCACTGAAACCATCGGGGGCATGGCGAACACGGAAAAACCTGCAACCCCTCGGGCCCGGCCGGGAAAAAAGTTCCCACATGATATCACGCCTCATTGGAAATCCAGCCGCGAACCACGGCGGCCGCTCTTTCCGGTTCCCGGGCACTCAATTCGGCCACGCGTTGCCGGGGGGTTCTTTTTTCTTGCGATTCTGAAATCTGTTTGACCCCTTCTTCACCCGGAGGCAGGGCATTGCTTCCGTCAGCAGACCCGGCCCGGGTTCCGATGTCTCTGACACTTTTGATCAGGGGCCGGACCACCAGGAAAAAGGCGCAGAGAATCAATATCAGGTTGAAAATCGTTCTTCCATATTGATCCAGCAGACGAAAAATACCCGGTTTTTCCACCTGTATGTCACCCATTTCTTCCATGGCCATCGCGGTTTTAAATGGAACGGACTGAACCGATACCTGATCTTCACGGTCTTCGTTGAAACCCATGGCATTTTTCACCAAATCCTCAAAAGATTTCAAAGCCTGGGCATCCCTGGGCACATATTCCCGGGTGGTGGTGCCGTCATTCCGGGTGACGGTTCGGTATTCCCCGTCAATCACCGCTGCCACAGAAAGACGTTGAATGGTGCCAGCAGGCCGGACAACCCGGCGGTTCACTTTGTTGATTTCATAATTGGTAGTGGCATTCTTGCTGGTTTTCGATTTTCCGGCACCGGCCCCGGCAGGAAGGATTCCAGCCCGCTGGTTTGCCACCGATTCTCCACCCGTCCCGGCCATCGCATCACTGTCGTTTCCTTCATTAATGGTTTCTTCGATCAGATTATTGCTGCGCACCACCACCACTGTGGGATCATATTCCTCTTCACTGAGCACCACTTCAGAGGTGTCGATTTCCGCACTCACCCGGACAATGGCATTGCCGGGCCCCACTACCTGCTCCAGCATGGACTGGACATTTTCAGAGATCTCTTTTTCAATATTTTTTTTGTACTCCAGCAAGGTACCACCCATGCCAGTCATCTCCCCGGCCTCCCCGGCATCACCTTTGAAAATCACCCGGCCCCGTGTATCCACGACACTGACCCGGCTGGTGTCCAGACCTTCCACAGCATTGGCCACCAGCCGGACAATGGATTCCACTTTGACCTGGGACAGAGATTGATTCAGATCCAGCTGAATGGAGGCGGACGGCTGTTTTTCATCTTCCACAAACAATGATTCCTTGGGGATGGCCAGGAACACGGCCGCGTTTTTGACTTCATCGAAATTCATGATGGTCCGGGCCAGTTCTCCCTGCAATGCCCGACGATAGTTGAGCTGCTGAACAAAATTGGTGGTCCTGAAATCCGGGTTGTCAAACAGTTCAAACCCCACGGTCCCCCCACCGGGAAGGCCTTCACCGGCCAGTGCGAGGCGGGTTTCATATACCGACTGTTCCGGTACCATCACCCCGGCACCGCCGGCGGTAATCTTATAGGGAATATTCTGTTCCTTGAGCCGGGTCACGATTTTGCCGGCATCTTCAGGAGACAATCCATTGTAGAGAACCTGATATTTTTCCTGATTGGCCAGATAAAACATGACTCCAAAACCGGCGATCACCAGCAGAATCACTGCGGCAATACTGATTTTCTTGGCAAGCGGGAGCGCAGTGATAAATTGAACAAATTCCCTGAAAGAGGTGCCCATCGTGCTCATCTTCCTTTTTTATCCATCTCGTTTTGACATAAGGGAGGTGGTAATGCCCCCCTTAAAACTGCATGCGGTTGATTTCCTGATACGCTTCAATGGCCTTGTTTCTGAACGAGACCAGTGTTTTCATGGAGATATCGAATTTTTGAAGTTCAATCATTGTCTTCGCCACATCTGCCTCGCCTGCCAGCATGTCGACAATGGCCTTGTCCGCTGCCTCCCCCATTTGATCCACATGGGAGACCGCCTGCTTCATGATCTGGCCGAAAGAAGCGGGGTCTTTTCCCCGGGTCCCCTGAATGTTCTGATTGGCCGGTAAACCGCCGATTGCGTTGATAGAAACAGGATTCATTGGTTATCTCCCGATCTCAAGGGCTGCGAGCGCCATTTCTCTAGCGGTTTTCACAGCCGCAACATTGGCTTCGAACGCCCGTTTGGCACTGAGCATGTTCACGTTTTCAACAAAAAGGTCCACATTGGGTTTCCGCACATAGCCCGTTTCATCCGCATCCGGATGACCCGGAACAAACTCTTCTTTAAACGGAGTCGGATCTTCCACCACCTCATCGATCCGGACTCCGGCAAGGGCGCCGGTCAATGCGTCGGAAAACGCCAGTTCGCCTTCGGCCGGGCTCAGCACCAGCATTTTGCGCCGGTAAGGAGTCCCTTCTTCCGTTTTGGTTGTTTCGATGTTGGCCAGGTTGTGACTGATGATATCCATCCGCTTTCTCTGCACGGACATGCCGGAAAAACTGATATCAAATGCATTCTGAAAATTCATTCTAACGTCCTCCTTCCCTGATGGTCTCCTTGATGATGGTAATTTTTCTCATCATGGCTTCCACGGCGGTCTGGTAAACCAGCTTGTTTTCCATTAATTTTTTCATCTCGCTGTCCACCCCCACCCAGTTGAGCCCGTCAAAAGCGGACGGGGCTTCATGAATCTCCACATCCATTCCGCCTCCTGTTTTGCCCCCCAGATGATCGGAATGGGTCCGGGTCATGGATGCAGCGCCCATTTGGCTGTCCACCGCCATGGCTTTTTTCAATGTGGCCTGGAAATCGATCTCTCTGGCTTTATAACCGGGCGTATCCAGATTGCTGATATTGCTGGCAATAACCCCCTGGCGTTTCTGGGAAATATCAATGGCTTTTTCCAGAGCCTGGAATGTGTGGTTGAAAACCGACGCGTTCTGAATCATGGTCCTGTCCTTTTAGTTTTGGAAATCTGTTGGTTTGAAAAAAGAACATTGCAACTATCATTCCATTATTACTGGACCGCCATTTTTTCTTTATATTCATTGAGTTTGTTTCTCAGGGTCCGAACGCTGATACCCAGAATCTGCGCGGCATGGGTCCGATTGTCATTGGTGTGATCCAGGGTGCTGAAAATGATATTTTTTTCCATCTCCTTCAAGGACAGACCCGGGGCAAACACCGGGGCGGCGTTTCCGACAAATGGGTGACTGCCCGGCATGGTGAAATCCTCACAGGTGACCGCCGGTCCTTCACACATCAAGACCGCCCGCTGAATGACATTTTCAAGTTCCCGGACATTGCCTTTCCAGGAACGGTTCATTAACACTGACAACGCCTCTTCTGTCAATCCTTTGACGTTCCGGTTGTCGATCCGGTTGTATTTTCGGATAAAGAAATCAGACAGCAGCGGGATGTCCTCCCGCCGATCCCTTAACGGCGGCAGCTGGAGCGGAACCACATTGAGCCGGTAATAAAGATCTTCCCGAAATTCTCCGGACTGAATCATCTTTTCCAGATCCCGGTTGGTGGTGGCCAATACTTTGACATCCACGGGAACGGGCCCGGTTCCCCCGATTCTATCCACTTCCCGCTCCTGAAGCACCCGCAGCAGTTTTGCCTGGAGGGAATAATCCATTTCACTGATCTCGTCCAAAAGCAGGGACCCACCGTCCGCCTGTTCAAATTTACCTTTTTTCCGTCCCACCGCGCCAGTGAACGTGCCTTTTTCATGCCCGAACAACTCGCTTTCCAGCAGGGATTCCGGCAGGGCCGCACAGTTGACGGCCACAAACGGCTGGTTCCGCCGCTGACTGCACGAATGCACATACCGGGCGACCAGTTCCTTGCCGGTGCCGGATTCTCCATGGATCAATACCGGGGCCCGGCTGTCGCAGATTTTCCGGGCCGAAGCCAGAAGATGCTTCATTCCCTGATTCCTGGTAACAATGGCAAACCGGTCCGCCCCCCGGTCATCCGGTCTGGGTTTTGGGTTGGTCTCCGGCCAGGCAATGTGCTTCACCATTTCGGCCTGGACCGGCTTGACAAAAAAATCCGCTGCACCGGCTTTCATGGCAGTCACTGCAGTTTCCGGTTCTGCGCCGTCCACCGCCATGATCACCGGCACAAACGGATGTCGGCCCCTGATCTGCCGCAACAGCCCCAGGGCCCCGGTCACGGGTGGCCGGGCACCGATCACCAACAGGTCCCAGGCCTGGCGGTCCATGCTTTCGAACAGATCCGAGGGGTCCATTACCGCTGTGACATGGTGATTCAGTGACTCAAACACCCGGACCAGATCTTTTTTATCGGGGGTCACCGTCTCAAATACGAGGATTTGTCTTTCCGTCATGATCGTGTCAGGCTCCTTTTTTCCATCCATCAACCGGCCCGGCCGGATCACCTGACCGTTTTGTCGAACACGGCGGATGCCAAGTGTTCTCTGGCCAGCGGACTCCAGAAAGGATCGTTCTGTGCCGCCAGAGTCTCAAACAACACAAGACCCTGTTCCCGCTTTCCGGACCGCCAGAGGCTCAATGCGGTCTTGTACTGGAGAAACGACGGTTCCACCTGTGAATCCGCCATGCCCAGCACATGGGTATACACAGATCCTGCCTGATCAAAATAACCCGCTTGAAAATACAGGTCTCCGACCTGGTCCCCCAGATACCCGGCCAGAGCCGGACACTGATCCAATGTTTCCCGGGCGCTGTCCAGGGCCGACAGGGTGTTTTCCATATCCCTGACCGGCCATGCGGCCCGGGCCTTTCTCACCAGCAGCCCGGCCCGGTCACAGGGAGAAAACGGATAGGAGAGGGCCCGGGTCATGATGGCCACTGCCTCCTCGAATTTTTCATCGGCCATCAGGATCTGTCCCATCAGATTCATTGCATCACCGGCATAGGGGGTCTGGGGATATGCGCTGATCAACCGGGAAAACCGCTGTTCGGCAATGTCTGTCCGGCCGGATTCGAAGAGTGCCTTGCCGGTCACGTACAGGACGTCATCCGGCATGTCTTCCAGAGACATGGATGCCCCCAGTTGCTGGTAAATGGCCAGGGCCGCTTCAGGATTTCCTGAGTGGTGATAGGCTCTGGCGACCATAAGATGGATCGAATCCATGTCCATCAAAGGAAGCACGGATCGGGCTTCCTTTTGGTACACCATAATCACCCGGTCATAATCCTTGTTTGCATAGGCTTCCCGGATCATGTCTTCCAGCAGGCTTTTCATTGCGAACCGGCCGTTTTCACGCAACGATCCATCCGGATGGTTGTCAAAAAACAGGCGCAGGGTCTCCAGACTCTGGGAATAGTGTTGTTCCTCCTGATACAGCATGGCCAGCTTCAATATCGCCAGCAGGGCCAGTGAGTCGTTGATGGGCCGGTCCTGGTATGAATCCCGGATGTTTTCATAAACCTGTTTCGCTGAATAGGAAACAGGGATCCGGTCATCGGGATATTTTTCTTTCTGCTCTGCCAGGCGAAGCCAGCTGACCGCCGCCCCTCTGGAATCCGGATACCGGTCCACCACAAACTGAAAATACCGGACCGCATCCATGACCTTGCCGTCCTGGAGAAACGCATCTCCCACCCGGGCAAGGATCATGTCTTTTTCCAGGGTTTCCGGGACAGTATTGTAATAATGAAGCAAATGCATTGCGGCCAGCTCATACCGGCCCATTTGAAAATAATTGTTTCCCAAGTACAAAGCCACATCCGGATACTGGAAATAGGCTGCTTTGTCCCGGGAAATCAGTTGTTTCAACAAGGTCAGGGATTCATTGAAAAAATTCTGGTCATACCGGATTTTGGCAATTTCAAGCTGGGCTTCGTTCTGAATGGCAGGGTGGCTGGTGGTTGTCTTGATATCTTCCAGCACAATCAATGCCTGGCTCATCCGGTTGGTGGCGCGGTAAATTTTTGCCGTGTCCAGCATGGCCTGCCGGACGATCCACCCATCTTCGTCAGATATGCTGTTCCGGGCCAGTTCATAATAGGCCAGGGCTTCCGCATGGTTGCCCACGCGTCGATGAAGCCGGGCCAGCCCCAGCAACACGATCCCTTTGTGGGAAGACCCCGGATACCGGTTCAACACGTCTTGAAAGTGCTGTACCAATTCACGAAAATGGGCGGCCGGATCGTTCTCATAGAGTCCCTGCAGAATATCGATCAGCAGAAACCGGGCTTTTTCCGCATAAGGACTCTGCGGATACTGATTGATGATCTGCTGAACCTTGTTCCGGGCCAGGTCCCATTGCCGGTTGTCAAACAGGGAGATGGCGTCCTGGAAAAGACGGCTCTCGGGAGTGGTGACCGGGTCTTTGATATTTCCCAAAGCCTGCCGGATGATATGGGATGTCTGGATAGGGTGGATGCTCGGTTTCGTGGGTTCAAATATCTCTGGTTCGGTCGATTCAATGGCGGGGACAACAGGCATCAACGGGTTTTGATCCGATGCGGCAGATGGGGCTGACCGCTGTTTTTCCGAATCCAGTGTGATCACCAGTCCATCCTCCCGGCGCACTACACTGGCCTGAGGAACTTCAGAATGAGTACCATCGATGGCAATCCGCAACCGGTCCACATGATGCCCTAGTCGTAAATGGGACACCCAGCCCGTGTCGACTGGCAGAACAGCTGTCTTGAACCCGGGCAGGGTGTCATACAGATCGATGAATATCACCGGTGCCGACTCTGAAACAGCTAATTCAAATCGTTCCTCTCTGCCCCACCCGGAAATATCGATGACAGGATTGTCATGTCCCCCGGCTTCCAGGACCGCCACTGTGAGCACACGGTCCCGGACTGTCACAGACAGGGTTCTGGCTTCCTGGTCCACGGTGATGTTTGTTTTCAAGCTGTCCGGCGGCGCAGCAGCCCCGGGCACCCCATACAGGGCCAGGCCCAGAACCACCATACAGGCAAAGACCCCTTTCCTGAGAATGCCGCCGGGCGCCCAGCTCAACTGTATCATGAAATTCACTCCTTATGTTCCTGACCGGCTGCGGCACCCCTGTGCCATCATGTGTGAAACCTGATTCGGGCCGGGTAGCCGAAATCCGTTTTCTGGTTGTTTCTGTTTTCATTTAACGGGAAAAATGCAAGAAAAATGCCACCAATAATAAAACCCGGCTGTCGCCTGTGCGGTAAAGGGCCTTACAGGAAGATTCACTGGTCACTTCAGGGGATGTCAAATGGAGAGGGTGTCAGTTTAACGACAGTTTTTTGGCTGCCGTATCAGGAATCCAAAAAGGAAATGTTGTGTTTTTTGATTTTTTCCACCAGGGTGGTTCGTTTGATCTTGAGCATCCGGGCCGCCTTGGCTTTGACACCGTCGCTTTTTTCAAGGGCATTGCTGATAATCCGGGTTTCATAAGCCTTGACCGCATCAGAGAGGTTCATGCCCTCCTCCATCAGCGGCAACTCCCCCCCAATGGCATCGGTATCCGTGTCCGCATCCTCTTCCGCATAGAAATGTTCCGGCAAATCGGTCATCGCCACCACCGGGTTATCACACAAAATGATCAGCCGCTTGATCAGGTTCTCCAGTTCCCGGACATTGCCCGGCCAGTCATACTGAATCAGTGCGGCCATGGCTTCGGATGAAAAGGACTCCACGGGGGTGTCCTGATCTTTTCGGAATTTTTTCAGAAAAAAATCCACCAGCAAAGGGATATCGGTCCGTCGCCTGCGCAGGGGCGGCACATGGATGGGAATGACATTCAACCGGTAAAACAGATCCTCTCTAAACGTCCCGTCTTTCACCCCTTCTGCCAGATCTTTGTTGGTGGCGGCGATAAAGCGG
>NPIE01002156.1_pt1 | contig 10083 bp, 9 predicted proteins | sample 8637661 | NCBI WGS metagenome assembly NPIE01 (sample SAMN07420842, study PRJNA396082) | bioreactor metagenome | isolation source: sample BA12 brine-fed electro-methanogenic bioreactor BA | place: Japan: Kochi | collected 2016-12-09 | reverse complement strand
GGGGGTAGATTTGGGGGTATATTAATCTGAATCAGAATTTTTTTCTTTTTTACCCCATACAGTTAGACAGTTTTTTCGAATCTCGCCTTCGCACCAGTTAACAAACCAGCACAATCCCGATAAACCTAAAGAACCCGCCAAATAGGCGGGTTTTTTAGTATCCAGCGTCTGCATCCGTCCACGCCAGATCGTTGACAGCCAGATTTTTTTTTTTTGGGGGGGGGTTGGGGTATATTGATCTACCCCAAAAACAAGATACCCCCAAAACGAGGCCAGCATGCCCAAACGCGTGCCCCCGCTGACCGATTTCCTGATCAGCAAAGCCTAGAGATCGCAACTACAAGCAGCCCGACAGCGGTTACCCCTCTGCAACCAGGTTTTCTACTTTGGGAAATGAATCCATGTGTGGCTTAATTGCCTTGCCGAGCCAAGCGATGTTTTCTCCGAGGTTTGTCATGTTAGCAACGCCTTCAGTATCGTTTAAGACCTCTTCTTTATGAAGTCCGTAGCCGAGATTCCAGTATGTGGAGCCTGGAATGATCATGCGGGAGATCTGGAACATATGGTTGATTGAATCAAAGGCGTGGATGCCGCCACCGCGGCGCACTGCAACCACACCTGCCCCGATCTTACCACCGAGTACTCCACCGTTGGCTAGACCCACCATGCCGGCACGATCAATCAGTGCCTTGATCTCGGTGCTGACATCAGCGAAATAAGTGGGGGTACCGATGACAACGGCATCGGCACGCAACATTTTTTCAAACACTTCGTTGAGCTTGTCGGTGTCGAGGATGCACTTGTTGTTTTTGTTTTCCCAACATTTCATGCAGGCAATACAGCCACGCATAGGTTCGCCACCGAGTTGATAAAGTTCAGTTTTCCAGCCTGCCTCGTCAAGCGGGGCGAGAACCTTACGTAGCATATTTTCAGTGTTTCCACCCTTCCGTGGGCTACCATTGATTGCCAGTACGTACATATCTTTGTCCTTTCTCGATCATCATTTCAACTATGACTATAAACCCCAGACGTCGCCAGATACATCTTAATAACAAAAGACCACCTGTTCCCAGGTGGCCATTATTTTAATCACGTTGATACATCTATCAACAAGAAGCCGATTCCCTTCTTAAATGTCCTGATTTCCGAGACAAAGTGGATGGGTTCCTATCACTCTTGAACGTCCCCACTTAGATTTCCTCTAAATCTAGTCCCCCCAAAATTTCCACCACTTTCGGCGGTTTTCCCTCGATTTCTGTCCTTGCTCGGAACCCTTATCAAGTTCCTTCTGCACTTGTTCCGATTTTTTTGTTTTCTGTTTTTCAAGTCCTTTCGGTATTTCACCCTGCTTTTTTAAGCTTCTCTCTTGTTCTTTTTTGAAAGCCTCGCCCTTCTCTCTTCCCTCTTCGGCACGCTCCTGATGATGAGCCCTTTCCTTTTGGGCGTCCTCTCTCTCTTGCTCGGCCCGCTCCCTGATTTTCTCCCGGCTCTGTTCGGCCTGCTTCTCAGCGTACTCCTTTTGCTGCTCGGCTCTTTCCTCCATCTGTTCTTTACGCTGTTCTGCCTGTTGCTCCATCTTCGTGGTAGTCTGCTCCGCCTGGATTGCACCCTTTGCCTTGCCTGCCCAATCTGGTTTTTCCGCAACCGCGGGGGTGATCATCAATGCGAATGAGAGAATAAAAAACGGTAATACTTTTTTCATCTTAGGCCTCTTGCTCCTTTGTGATGTCATAAAAAGATTTGCACGGGATTAACCTTATTCGATCCGAAATCTTGCAAAATTCTTGATATTTATTCTTATTCCCTGGGAAGACATGGAACGATAAAAGATCTGTATGTCTTAAATCTGGAGCCAGTAATAGCCCCCAAAAACCACAGACGCATCGTGCGCATAACCGACAAGCTCAGCCTCCTGAAAAGGGTCGTCCGGAATACGGGGCAACTCACTTTCAGACAGCAGGCCCGCCTCACGGTAAGTGCCTGCCATGGACTGCCATCATTTTATCCGGATTTCCCTTCGCCCGTGACTGTCTTTATCCGAGATATGTATTATAACCCAAACCCGCCATCTGTTCTAAAAAAAGTCCCTTTCCCTATGAGCCAAATTGTTTTATTGCCCAAGACAAAGTCTGACCTTGGAGGAATATGGGACGACACCCTTGAAGAGTGGGGTGTTGAGCAAGCCGAAAGTATGTCCTTGAGCTTTGATCGGAAATACAAAAGCAAACCAACGACCATTCAACATCTACCGATATCGGTGGTGTCCGACCTGGATACAGGAAAAGGACGTCTGGACCTCCTGTGAACTTCTTCAAGCTGATTAATGACGGAATAGACGTGATTCGTATATTGCATCAACAGATGGACTTTGACCACCATCTATAGTGTCACCAATGCCTCGCAATGTGAGACCCTGCATTCTTTACTCAGGCAAAGGTATAAATTCCGTCTCACCGGGAATTTCCGGGAAACGTCCCTCCTTCCATTCTTTCTTGGCCCGCTCGATCAGCTCCCTGCGGCTGGCCACCAGATTCCACCAGACGGTCCTTTTGCCAAGGGGCTTTCCCCCGACGACCACCAGCAGGCTGTCTTCTTCGGCAAGCATTTCGCCTCCTGCCCCCGGCTCTACCACTGCCATGTGATTCTGCAAGATCTGGCGGTCGTACAGCCGCACTTGACCGTGAACCACATAGACCGCCCTCTCCTCCACATTCTCAGGCAAAGCCATTGAAGCCCCGGCCTGAAGGCGCGCTTCAAGGTAAAGCGTCGGCGAGTATGTCTTCACAGGAGATTTTACTCCGAAAGCTTCTCCGACCATGACGCGGACGTTGCGCCCTTGCTCATCAATCACCGGCAATTGCTCTGCCGCATAATGGATAAATTCGGGGGCGGTCTCTTCGTTGTCCTCCGGGAGCGCCACCCAGAGCTGCAGTGCATGCAGCGTATGACCCCGTTGCCGCAATTCCGGAGGGGTGCGTTCCGAATGGGCAATGCCCCGTCCCGCTGTCATCCAGTTGATTTCACCCGGTCGAATCGGTTGCACATTACCGAGATTATCACGATGGAGGAATTCTCCATCGAACAGGTAGGTGACCGTCGCCAGACCGATATGNNCTTAAAATCGGCAGGCCCGAGATGATCGAAAAAAACAAAGGGTCCCACCGCCTTCAACGTATCGGAAGGCATCAGGCGCCGCACACTGAAGCCACCAAGATCCTTATCCCTAGGTGTGAGAATGGCTTGAATTCCCTTCTGAGGGGAACATTTCTGCTGTTGGCAATGTCCCATATCACGAACCAGGTCACTCATCTGCATTTCTCCTTTCCGAACAAAAGGCGCACTCGTTGCCTGCTTATGTATCCTTTCAATTTTACTATGCATTGATTCAAGTGCAAAATCATCCGCCTTGTTACTTGACAAAAACCATTTCAAATTTAATGTTAATTAAATTTTCAATTTCAGACTACAGAAGAGGTGTTTCCCTGTAAAAACTGTGATGGAGGATGTCCATGGCAGAGATTGATCTGTTCAAGGCCGAAGGAGAAGCCGGTTTCGATGAGGGGTGGGTGGAAGGATCTGCCGGTATTGTGGGCGGAATCACTGGTGGACTGCATGCACGCATCTGCCATGGGATTGATCTCGGCATTGATATTGGTGCCGCAGCTGAGGCCGAAGGCAGGCTGAGGCTTCTGGTTCTGGGGGCCCGCGCCAATGTCGGTGTTATGGCGCGGGCGGGAGTACGCGGGCAGGTTACCCTCGATCCGAATATTTTCGAACGTTTCGGCCTGACGGCACGCCTCGAAGCAGCGGCGGAAGCTGCTGCCAGGGCACGCCTGGAAATATCACTTGAAGCAGAATATGTTGCGGACCTTGCGGCACAACAGCTTAACGGTTTGGCCCTCGAGCTTTTTCTGGCATTTCTGCGTGAGATCCGTGTCGGGGGCGGAGTGATGGGTAAGATCGCCTACTCGGCCATGGCGCGCGGCCACATTCAGGTCGCCGGAAGTTTCAAGGAAGACGAAGGATTCACTATCGGCGGTGGTTATTCTGTGGGCCTCAAGGGCGGCACAGGAATGGATTATTTCATCAACCTCGGGTTTGACAACCCACGACGGTTTTTCGGCACCGCCGTTGATCTGATCGTTAATGAAATTACCTCAGGGCTTCGCGATGAATTGCCGGCCGGCAGTGACTTCGCAATTGAAATTTTTCGATTCATTACGCCGGCAGCACTTTTTGCCGCTTACGAAGTCGGGCAGACCAGTCTCGCTTCCGGCATCACCGATTCTCAGAAGCTGGTCCGCACCTTCATGCAAGTCATGGCTGAAGAGTTACAGCGGTATCTGATCGATAAAGCCGCCGAATTTTCCTCACAAATGGTTGCTGGGCTGGCCGAAGAGGCCCTGTTACGGCTGGCTGGACGTGAACTCACCGGCGAAGAAAAGCAATCCCTCGAAGATGCTTCACAGCAGCTGATCGCAACCCTCCAGGACGGCAGAATTCAAGCGGAGGATCTCGATGAAGTCATCCTGTTCTCCACCACCCTCGCTCAACTTGTCTCCCCGCAGATGGTTCAGCGCTACCGCCGCCCTCTCGCCATCCTCTGGACGGCCGTGACTGCGGGTGTTGCCTTGCGCGACGTGGGCCAGCTCATGGTCAGCGGAGAGATTTCCATCGGCGTTGTCGGTGCGGGCGGACGGGCATTTATCCGTGAAATGCCTCCTGTCGCCAGCATGCCGTCGGTGGTGGTCCAGGAATACATGCTTGAGGTGGCTGATTTTGACGGGACGCAGCTGACTTTCGACCACGCTGTCGACTACCTTGTCAACATCGGCATCGGGCCCATCATGAGCGAACAGGCTCCGGAGATCAGTGTGCTGCTCGATCAGCTTCACCGCACCACCGGAATTTCCCCCGGGAATATCATTACATTCGGCTTACAGGGCGCCATAGGCGGCTCACTGAATCAGACCGAACTCTACCAGGAGTTGACCGAATTTGTGCGGCACTGCGTTGATGAAGTCGTGCGCACCTATGTTTTTGAAGCATTTGACCGAGCCTCAGGCGACAACGACGATGCTCGACTCTACATGGATGAGGTGGCACGCCCGGCGGTAGAGCTGCTGGTCTCCTTCCTGTTCGAACAACTTGACCGGTCCCTGGCGAGCCCTTCCCTGATCGGCTCAGCCGAGTACCTGGCCAATCTCCAGGGCGGGCTGAGCGCTCTTCTGTACAAGATCGTAGCCCGCAACCTGGTCGTTCTGGAACAGATCGCCGCAGACAAAGTGCGCGAGCAAGCCGTACACGCCTTTTCAATCCTCGAGCAGGAAGTCCGCTCAGATCAGAGCACAGTGTTAATGCAAACTTCTCTTGAGCATATCGACGAAGTTCTTGCACAGCTCAGCCGCTACGTCCCGGTCGTTCCGACCGAAACAGGTCTGACCGAAGCCCAGGTTGCGGCTATTCAAACCTTTATCGCCGAAATGCTCAGCATGGCGCAGGAATTTTTCAGCCATGAGATTTTTACCGACTCACGCTGGGACCGTCGCCGTCAAGCCTTGCTGGCGTTGCTTCTATCATTGGACAAGGACTTCGACTGGTCATCGCGGGATCTGATCCAGGAAGCGGTCGACACCATACAAAGTTGTCTCTTTGTCCCCGACGAACAGGCCATAGAAGATATTTACAATATCAATCTGGAAGTTCTTTCTGATCAGCTTGCCGTCGCCCTGCGCCGCGTTCCTCCTGCGCTTAACTCACTTATCCTCGCATTAATGGCTCCCCAACTCGAGGAAATGAGTGACTTGGCTGAGCAGTCCGCTCAATTTTTCAATTCCCTGTTAAATGCCGCCGAAGCAACTCTCGAGGCGCTGCAGGAAGCGATTGAAGAAGCCGGAGAACTTGCCGCAGCGGCTGCTGATGCGGTTGTGACGGCCATAGACAACGCTGTCAACGGTCTATCCTCCCTCGGCAGCGAAGCTATCCGTACCGCGTTAGTTGCCACGGGGAAGAACAACCTCAGGGCATTAGGCGCCCCAGATAACGTAGTGGACGGATTCGGTGCTGTCTTAGCAGGAATCGCAGGACTTATCAGCCCTCTTATCGATGCCGTTCTGGAACAGATCCGCACCGCTGACTTCATTCAGCAGGCACTGGACGAGGCCGTTACCGGCTTTACACCTGCCGAGCTGCTGATGGCCCAATCTGTTCAGGGACTTCAGCCTCAGGCATCCAACGCCTTCGGGACCACCTTCAGACAAAAAGTTAAGGATCTTTTCATCCCAACGGACGGTTCTGATCCTAACCCCCTGTTCACGGTAGAAACGTTCGGATTCAAAGCCTTGTCCCCGTCCGATTTCGCCGCCACAACTGCGCAGCAGGTGCTGAGCCTGCTGTCTGCGAACAGTCTGCTTTCACCGCGTCTCAAGCAGGCGATTCAAGAGGCAGTGAAAGCCTCCAAACTGGCGCAGAAAGCAAGCAAGGAAACTCAACGCCAAAACGCCATCGCAAACTATCAGGCGGTTAAAGGGCGCGAGGGGACTTCCCTTGAGATTTATTCACCGGCCCCTCTGGAGGACCGCGTCGACCGCATTTTCGCCTATGGTCCCCAGGTCCCCTTGTCCATCAGGATCCACAAAGCCGGGCAGAGTTGGGCATCAAACGACCAGGGTCGACGCATACAGATAAGCTGCAACGGTCATGCGCTTTCCCTTTCCGCCTCGGAGTGGAGCTACAATGACGCCCGGTCGCAAATCCTGATCACCGCCACCCTGCGCCTGGATGCTGGTCAGGTGATTCCCGGCCTTAACGTCCTTGAAATTTCAGTTGCCAATACCGAATCATCCAGATTGCGACACACGGTCAACTTCCTGGTCGATCCGGATGGCCCTCCCCCCATGGAGGAACTGGTGATCGACGGTGAACAGTCCCGTTTCAATGCGCCTGGCAACGATCACCGTTCAGCTTATGAAGAATTTGTGCTGCTGCGCTGGGAAGGAACTTCCGCCCTTGACCTGAGCGGTTGGAAATTCCGCGATCTCGCAAGGCATGAATATACCTTCGGAACCCTGAACATGGCTCCCGGGCAGGTGCTGCGTCTGCGCACCGGCGGCAGTGCGGATGAAGACAGTCAGCCTGATGTGCATTGGGGACGCAAGAGCGCGGTATGGAACAATGAAGGGGATACAGTTCTTCTCATAGACTCGAAAGGACTCATCCGCAGTCAATATACCTACGGCAATCGGCAACAGTGACCCTGTCAGGAGGACAACCGTGAGCAATGTTGCAACGATTCTATTGACTATGGCTCAGCAGGCATTGGCGGCTGCTACAGGCGCGCTTTTTTCACAAAAAATTGAATTTAGAGCCTATCTTGACCACTTCGGCGTCAATGACGATGCCCTCACCGACCAACATCGGGAAATTATGGACAGCTGGGCTGCTGGCGCCTCCACCACAGTCTTTCCATTCAGGCCCGGATCCAGCAACCATAAGCTCATTCGTTTCACGGGGATGGCAAGTCAGACCGGTGCCGAATCCAACAACCTTGACCTGGGCCGAAGACGTGCCCGAAATGTTCGGAACTATCTTGCTGATCGCCTGGCCTCTTCTCAGATCGCTGCCGAGGATGAGAGTGTTTTCAGCGTCGGTTCTTCCAGCCCACGTTTCGGTTTCGACAAACCTGGATCGGAATACGGCGAGAACAGAGCCGTCGAAGTGACCCTGGAAACCCAGATTGCGATTATTGGGGCAACACCACCCCCGCCACCGCCAAGCCCGCCGCCGGCCCCCCTTTCGAAACAATGGGAAATTGCCATCACGCGTGTGACCTCCGCTGGCGATCCCATCCCCTGGTTCGACCTTTTTGGCGGTCAGGTCATCAGGGGACAATTAAAAAATGTTCGCACAGGCGAGATCCGCGATTTTCTCATCGCGGCAGGAGGGTTTTCTCCAGGGAAATCAGCTGCTCCTGTCGATATCGCGGTCAATACTCAGATGAACACCTTTACCCCATTCAATACCCATTATGTCGACTTCGACGATTTTGACTGGCAAACCGTGGTTATCACCTCCGTTTCAGCTGCAGGTGGAGTGGAATACAGCTCTGCCGCCATCGGGTTCATGGATGTGCATCAAGTGGTCAAACCTGCTGGCTTGATGATCAAATCCAACATCGGCGCCGGGGCGCAACTTCATTTCGGTATTATGACAATTGAAGAAGATTGAGTCCTTAGTTTTACTTCATTTTTACGAGAATTTGCGTTCAACTTTTCCAGTGGTAATCTTATGAACTGTCTGCGGACGACACATCTTTTTCGTAACCTTTTTCAGCCTAAAGGAGTGCATCCATGAAAGGAAACAGTAAACTTCTCGAAGCTCTCAACGAACGACTTTCCGAGGAACTTGCTGCAATCAATCAGTATTTTCTGCACGCCGAGATGTGCGAAGACTGGGGCTACGGCTCTCTGCATTCTGAGATCAAAAAGCGCTCGATCCAGGAAATGAAACATGCAGAAAAGCTCATCGAACGCATCCTGTTTCTCGAGGGGAGGCCAATCGTCTCCAAGCTCGGTCCCCTGGCCATCGGCAAGGACGTTGCAGAGATGCATAAGAAAGACTGGGCTGCCGAGGATGACGCGATAAAAAAATACAATGAAACGATCAAGCTGGCGGCTGAAGTCGGTGATAACGGGACGAAAACGATGCTCGAAGAAATTCTCAAAGACGAGGAAGACCATATCGACCGATTGGAGGAACACCAGGATCAGATTGAGCAGATGGGCCTTCAGATCTATCTTTCTGAACAAATCTGACAAAAGTCTGAAGATATAGCATTGTTCAATGCGTGAGGAGTGGGGGGAACCTCCCTCCTCACTTACTTTTAAGTAGGTGAATGATCCGCCAGAGGGTCATTATTACCAACAGCAGTGCGGATAGAGTGAAGAAAACAATTTTGGTCGACGTTGCCAGACTGGCAAATTGAAGCCACGCCGCCTGTACCGGCTCGTCTTTTAAAAAGCGACGTAATTGTTGCCAATGCACTAGATTCTCGACCCAGTCCGCTGCCATGGTGATCCCCACAGGCACGACAAGCCATTGGGGCTTCAAGGGGCGGGCAAGTCCACTCCGGATTATAAATAGCGCGAGGAGAATGGCGCCGCCGTAAATGACGGGAAAGAGCAGGTCGACCTCAAGAAACCGCAGCTCCGCCCCGCGCCCTTCAGGACCCAGCCAGTTCCAATATGCCTGGACCTGCTCCGCAGTATAGGAACCGATGCGAAAATGAAGCGGCACGGATTCAGGCGCGCTGGTCTGGGGAAACGCGTCTCGGCCCGTAAGATTCAGCATCAGATAACCGCCGATGAAAAACACGGCGATCGGCAGAACAATTGCTGTCAGCAATTTGATCAAAGATGTGGTCAAAACCGTCTCTCTACATAATGAAAGAAGGCATCTATTTGCCTGGCGGAGTCGCGACCCCATGCTGAACAGTTACAAAAGAAAATCGAATAAACTCTCCAATTGAACATTACCACATCTATGAGCAGGGGCACCCACCATGAAGGGTAAATCCCTCTCCTTGACAAGGAGCAATGGAAAAGGCTATGCAGTAAAGGCTTTTTCCTGTTAATCCTTTCGCGCTTGTATCAAGGAGAAATCTGTGGCGGCCCCCTCTTCCCTGCTGACGACCCTTCGCAAAATCGCCATTCGCACCATACACCGCCAGATGTTTCTCAGCGCCCTGGTCGGCCTGATTGCTGGGCTCGGCGCCATCGGGTTCTACTATGCCACCAACAGCGTCGACCTTGTCATGCTCAAAGGCCTGGGAGGGTATCATCCCCCTGAGGTTCACGGCGTAACGGACCCATCCTCATGGGAAAGGATCTCTTCCCTCGCCTTGGAACATCGCTGGATTCTGTTTTTGATCCCAGCCCTTGGCGGGCTGGTTTCCGGCTGGCTTGTCTTCAATTTCGCCCCCGAAGCCGAAGGTCACGGCACAGATGCCGCCATCGATGCATTTCACAATAAGAAAGGGCATATACGCGGGCGCGTCCCCTGGAGTAAACAACCCCGCCCAGAGGA
>NPIE01023543.1_pt1 | contig 10085 bp, 9 predicted proteins | sample 8637661 | NCBI WGS metagenome assembly NPIE01 (sample SAMN07420842, study PRJNA396082) | bioreactor metagenome | isolation source: sample BA12 brine-fed electro-methanogenic bioreactor BA | place: Japan: Kochi | collected 2016-12-09 | reverse complement strand
CTGCCCTCTCAAAACAAAGTTATATTATCTTTTTCCATGCTTTTTTCATTTGTCTGCAAAGCCTCATCCAGAGTCCTTCCAAAAGCCTGCCACTCCGCACGGGTAGTGAAATGCCTGACAAGGAGTTTTTCCAGTTCGTCGATTATCTCCGGATCCTCCCTGAAACCTGCACTTGAGGCCCGTTTCCGCAGGTCCTGAAGGAAGAGAATCATATGTTCAATTATCTGCCTGACGCTGTCCTGGCTCTGAAGGCTTGCGGAGATATTGTCAAGTTCATTCTGCACCATATCCGAAATGGCCCTGGTGGATTCTATTCCTTCCCCGATTTTTTCTACATGGGGGAAAAGGATATCCGCTCTTCGGAGCTGGTCTGCCTGCCCCTTCTCGAGGCGGCCGACCGCATCCTCAATCCTTCCATTCTGCTGCTTGAAGGAATCATGTATGTTCACTCTTGCAGATTCGAGGGTAGAACCAATAGAAACAGCGACATCACGGGAAGCATCGGCCAGTTTATGCACTTCTCCGGCTATGACCGCAAAACCCTTACCGACATTACCAGCCCTTGCAGCCTCTATGGAGGCGTTTATCGCCAGAATACCGGTCTGCTCCGCAAGTTCGGAGATTGTGGCAATATACTCCCCTACGGACTGCACCGCGTCGGTGACTGTCTTCATATCGGCAAACTGCTGCTCTCTTACCTCGTGAAACTGTCTTATAACGTGATTCGTCTCCTTGACCTCCTGGCGAAGAGTGGATATCTCCACGGCAAGACTTGATTCGCCGCTGGTCAGGCTTTCAAGGTGATCTCTTATCTTGTCGCTCAGAAGCCGGCTCTTTTCGGCGAGCGAGTAGACATGCTCGGTCAGTTCCAGGGTGGAGGCTTCGGTCATATCGACAATAACTCTGGCAAGCCGCTCCTCCATCGGTACCGCGGAGATAAACTCATGGACACTTTTTTTTACCGGACCAAGCTCCTCCTTGAGAGCGGTAATCTGTATTTCCCGTTTCTTCAGCTCCGCTGCCGCCGCTTCAGAGCCATTCTCTTCCCTCATGCTCAGTTGAACGGTGGTAATCTCGCTCTCCTCTTCCTTTCCGGGTATGAACCCTTTACTGCCGCTCTTCATAAACAGCAGGACGAGAACCAACGAGAGCAGGATCAGAAAGGAAAGCGTATAGAGGAGCCATGGAAAGGGAAAAAAGATCGAAACCAGTGCAGCGGCAAAAGCGGCAATAAGTACCGCAACCAAGACATTTTTCATATGATTCCTGTTTTTCATTTTCTTGGACATACTATCTTTATTATTGATCATGGAGATTCCGAATGCAAGAAATCGAAAAAAAAATTATTCGGTTCTTCCCATAAGAAAAAAGGATTCGAACCCAAGCAGCTTTATCACCGATTCCACTTTCGGTCCGATGTTTACAAGCCGCACGACAAGACCCGCAGCTCTTGCAACAGTCAGAACCGACATGAGGATTCCTATTCCCGCCGATGAAGCATAGGTAAGCCCCTCCATATCAATTATCAGCTCGACGGCTTCCCGTTCGGCACCGTAATCGACAAGTTCCCTTGCGGCATCCAGAAACAGGGCTGAATTCTCGCCGTCCAGCGATCCCGAAACATGAGCAACAACGGCCTTTACCGGATCTTCTACAAAAGAGCTCTTGAGAACAGCCCTCTTCTGACCTTCGGTAAACTGTGCATCAATCTTATCCATCAACTCTTCCTTCGGGCCTGACATAATACACCTTGTCCTCCCTAATAAGTGTACTGAAACTTTTAATGCGTTCAAGCATTTCTGCGGTAATAACGGTTTTTCCGGGAAGGAACAGTACCCCGTCCCGCAGGAAAATATCATTCAGCAATTCCATACCCGGCTTTAATTCCGAAAGTTCCACTCCCCTGCTGCCCGTTTCACCGCTGTCGCGCAGAATCCGGTGAAAAGCCTGAACCACTGCGGGATCATAAAGCGTCCCGCTGTGCTGGAGCAGAAAAGCCAGGCTGTCCGAAGGACTCTTCTTATCCCTGTTGATCATCCAGTCGTATTCGGCAAGGGCTTTCAGAATCCTGGACTCCATGGGAATGGAATCTCCCGACAGACCATCGGGTTTTCCGCTTCCGTCAAAATGCTCGCGATGATGACGGATTATCGTCCCTATATCCTTCATTCCCATACCCTGGGATATCAGATTCTCACCGATCTCCGCGTACTTTTCCCTGGTTTCGGGATCGCTCTCGCCATCCTGCCTGCTGACCCTGCCGATCTCATGAAAATAGGCTGCTATGACAAGATTGCGGAGACGCTCATCATCAAAACCCAGGTGGGAACCCACTCTTTCGCATGTTCCGGCGACCCTTCTCGCGTGATTCCCTATATCCCGCTGAAACAGATGAATCATGCTGTTCAGCAGGTTAGCTGAACCGTTAAAACCTCCCACGGCCTTGTCACGGGATTTCTGAAGCATCTCGAGAGTCTTCTGCAGTTCCGCATTTCGGCGCTGTACAAGACTCTCCAGGCGGCTGTTCATCTGTTCCAGCTCCCTGTTTTTTTTTCTCAGTTCCACCTCGAGCGCCAGCTGCTTCCGCTGAAGCCTTCCATGTTCCAGCGCCCGCCGTACGGTAATTTCAAACTCCTCGTCATCCCAGGGCTTCTGTATGAAACGGTATACCTCTCCCCTGTTGATAGCGGCCATAAGAAGATCAAGATCAGGATGTGCCGTAAGAATAATTCTGACGGCAAGGGGGTAATGAGTCTTGGTAAACGAGAGAAAGGCGTGTCCTTTGACCTCCGGCATATGCTCGTCGCACAGGACAAGATCGATCTGTCTTTCCCGCAGGAGGGTTTCCGCTTCGTGAGGATCAGCGGTGGTAAGACACTCTATCTCGCCGGACTGATGCCGGAAAATTGCATCTACCGCCTTGAGGACTTCCGGATCATCATCCAGCACAAGAATGGCACATCTGTTTTCCATTACCGCTCCTGTTTAAAAGTTTACATAAGTCGGACAACGAATGAAAGGGGTAAAAAAAAACTCCCGCCCGCGGCAGGAGTTTTACAGAAAAATGGGCGACGGCAGATTCGAACTGCCGACCTCATGCGTGTCGAGCATGCGCTCTAACCAACTGAGCTAGCCGCCCGGAAGCACGAGGGAATATACCATATTACTGAAGGCTCATCAATACCCTTTCCAGAACTTTTGCCCTGTCCAGGGGCTTTACGATATAATTCTTTGCACCAAGCATAAGAGCCTTTTTTACCAGGTCCTGCTTGCCCAGAGCGCTGATCATGATAATCCGCGCCTCTTTATCAAACTCGATAATCTTTTCCAGGGCGGTAACCCCATCCATTTTCGGCATGGTAATATCCATGGTAACCAGATCGACATTGGGATACAGCTCCTTGTACTTCTCAAGGCCCTCTTCACCGTCCGCTGCCGTACCGGCTATCTCAAAACCCTCCGAAGTAAGGATCTGGGAAATCTGTTTGCTTACAAACATTGAATCATCAACAATAAGGACGCGATATGGGGTCCCTTCCGGCTTCATGCCGTCCGGTTTTCGTTCGTTTATGCTGGGAAAATCCATCTTCGTTTTCATCGAATCATATCCTCCTACGCACGTTCGCGAATTGCTACATTAATTTCGATTTTACCCTGTTCAAGCTGAACCGGAACAATAAGCGCCTCAACCTCGGTATCGGTCACTTCCATATTTTCGCCGGTTATAAGAGCCGGAGGCGTCAGATCAAACTTGAAACCAAGTTCATGCAGTTTTGTAACGGCCTGGGCGGTGATCATGTTGGCAAGCTCCGTAATTGTTGCCTTTACAAGCTCATCCATTGTGGTGAGAGTTTCCCCGTTCATGGCGGAAGCAACACCAAGGGCGGTCTCTTTTGTCATGTCGAAAAGAACCCTCCCCTCAACATCGCCCGCAAGACCGACTATCGCCGCAACTCCCAGAACTGTCTGTGAGTTGGACTTCAGATAGAGCTCCCCTCTTTCGACTTCCGACCCCACAACCTCTTTCAGAACATTGAAAGCGGATTCAACAAAGGGGTTAATATACTCAACTCTCATCTGCTTCTCCTTTTTAACGATTTTTCCGGTAAGCGGTAAGTCCCGCCTGCTCAACAGTTTCCCACTCGTTGCCAGCTATTCTTTCATTTTTTCCAAGTACAAGCAAACCGCCGCTGCGCAGTTTTTCACTGAACACCCTTATCAGTTTATCCTGGTCCTGCTTGCTCATAAACGATGCAATATCCCGTGCCACAATCAGATCGACATCGGGAAACGGATTTCCATGAAGGATATCATGATACTCGAAAAGGATTATATCCTTCAGTTCCTGACCAAAGCTGAGTCCGTTCTTTCCTTCAACACAGAAGGGCAGAAGATAGTCCGGTATGTCGCCTTTCTGAAAAACAAGATTGGGTGCCGTCGATATTGAAAGAAGGTCCTTATCATGTGCCCATATCTTCAAGGCCTTGTCCGGAAAGCGCTCTTTCAGAACAGCACCGAAAGAAAAGGTCTCATACCCCCGGCCGCATCCCGGATTCCAGACGGCCACCTGGCCGCGCTCCACCTGAAGCTCTCCCAGAAGGGACAGATACGAATCCTTCAGACCGGAAGGAAAAAAGGTACCCGTTGCATCTGAATAAAAGGGCCTCAGGAAAAGATCGGCATCCGAGGGGTCCTTCAGCTGGACCTCTTCGACGGATCCTCCACGCTCCTTCTTCCACTGCTCAAACCTGCGTTCGGTCCAGTCATGATTTATTGGAGAAACCTCAAATCCGCGGAAAGTCCTGAGGGTTTCGACAACAAACGAGAAATCAAGAGCTGAATCGGCAGCGGGCGCCGCCTCCTTCGTCTCTTCCTTATAAGCCGGCATATCCCGGCGCACCTGAGGAACGGCTACAGGGCCGGTACCTCTTGTCGAATCATCATCCTGCTTTCCAAAAATCCGCTCCACATCGAGAATGATGTAGAGCTTGTCATCGTTCTCCACAACTCCCTTGATGAATTTGATATTTATGTCTCCGAATATCGGGTGCGGCGGCTGAACTGTCGATGAATTGATGCCGACGACCTTGTCGATCGAATCCACAATTACTCCGATCAGCAATTCATCGAGACGAAGGATAATCATATCCTCCATTTTTCCCTCTTCCGCCCTTGGAGCCGGAAGATTGAACATGGACCGAAGATCGATTACGGAAATGATATCGCCCCGAAGATTATAGACTCCCCGCACATAAGGCGCCGAATTGGGAACAAAGGTGAATCTGTTCGCCTTTGATATCTCCTTCACCTTCATTATATCGATGCCGTATTCCTTTCCCGATAAGGAAAAGGTCACCATCTTGAAATCGATATTCTCGATACGGGAAGCTTCTTCAGTCTTTATGTTTTGTCGTATGGTACTCATGGCTGCTCCCTATAGCTCTGCAATCATCCTGTCGTCACCGACCGAAGCCGGCGATTTTCCATCTCCTGACGCATTCCAAGGTCCAGCAGCTGACTCACATCGATAATGAGGGCAACCGTTCCATCTCCCAGGATTGTCGCGCCGGCAATTCCGGGGGCATTGGTATATCTGTCCCTGAGCGGTTTGATTACAACATCCTCTTCGCCTATCAGGGAATCCACCACAAGCCCCATCTTTTTATCCCCGGTACCGACAATAACCACAAAATGGTGATCCTTTTCTTCCTGTACGGGAATACCAAAGAGTCTGCTCAGGCGAATGAGACTGACTACATCATCACGCACATTGAACACTTCGTAGTTGTCGATCATCCTGATCTCTTTCGGCTTTATCCGGTGGCTGTCCACAACCGAGGTAATCGGAATGGCATACACCTCTTTTCCCACCCGGATGAGAAGCCCCTGAATAATGGCAAGAGTAAGGGGAATCTTGATGGTTATACGGCTTCCTTTGCCCCATTCCGACCATACGCTGGCGTGGCCGTTCAATTTTTCAATCTGCTTGCGTACCACATCCAGTCCGACTCCGCGTCCGGAAATATTGGTAACCTTCCGGGCGGTCGAAAAGCCAGGCTCGAAAATCAGGTTGAAAGCTTCTATATCCGAAAGCTTCTTATCGGGATGTATAAGACCGCGGTCAATTGCGCGTTTGCGTACGGTATCGACATCAATACCCTTTCCATCATCGATAACTTCGATAATGATCATATTGCCTTCATTGCTCGCCTTAAGACGGATAAGACCTTCCCGCTTTTTGCCGGCGGCTTCCCGTTCATCGGGTGATTCAATACCGTGATCGACGGAATTACGGACACAGTGAATAAGAGGATCAAGAAGGTCTTCTATTACCGACTTGTCAAGCTCCGTATCCTCCCCCTCAATCTCCAGCTTCACTTTTTTCGAAAGATCCCGCGAAACATCACGGACAAGACGCGGGAAACGGTTGAAAATCTGGCTTATCGGTACCATCCGGATCTGCATGACCCCTTCCTGCAGTTCACTCGTGGTCCTGGAAAGATTCTGTGCCGTGCTTCTGAACTTTGCAACACTGTTTTTAAGCATCAGTTCAAGGGGATCTATGAGGGAGTAGAGATGTCCGAAACGCTCCAGAAGTTCCGCCTTTACCTGCTTGACCGTCGTTCCGCCCTGTATCTGATCGAGATACTCGGGCAGCGAATCGAAAAGCTCCTTGAGAGAATCGCGATACTGCTTTTCAATACTGGAAAGAGCCAGCTGCGCCTCTCCGAACTGAACACTTACCTGATTGAAAGTTGCCTTGGTTATGACTGTTTCGCTAACCAGGTTGAGAAGGTTGTCAATCCGTCGGGAATCCACCCTCAGGACCGATCCGGAACTCTGCTTTCGGATCTCCTGTTCCCGTTTTACCGAAGCCGGTGCCTCTTCCTCCCGCTCGGTTTCTCCGTCCTCTTCAGAAGCCTCCTCAACGGTTTCAGAAGGCTCCTCAGGCTCAGGAGCTTTCTTCTCCGGCTTCTTCGCTCCTTTGGCCTTTTGTGCTTCTGCTCCGCCCGATTTCCCGGAAAGAGCCAGTTCTTCCAGGAGAGCGATTTCGGCGGAAATCACAACATCATCAATGCCTATCTTTTTCAGAACCGCATCGGCTGAAAGTTCGCTTGCAAGGTAATATCTGACCTGGGGATAAAACTCATCTTCATAGAGCTCTTCAAAATCCGGAACAGTCTTGAGCACAGTCCCTATTCCCTTGAGCATCGCAAAAACCTGAACACCACCGACGGTATTCATGGGATGATCAGGATTAAAACCGACAAGCACTTCGTAGACGTTCTCCTGGAGCTCAGCAGCTTCCTGCAGTTCCAGAATCTCGTACTCGGACAGGGAACCGGCATCCTCATGAGCGGCCCTGCTCTCAACCTTCGGGGGAGCTTTCTTTTTGGGGCTTTTCCGCTCCTCAGCAGCCGGAGGGGCTCCGGACAGGAGCTGCTTCAGATGCTCCTTGATATCGTCAACAGGCTCTCCGTATACCGTGCCTTCAGCCCGCGAAGTAAGCATGGCCTTTATGATATCGATCGATTCAAGAAGTGTGTCCACCACACCGGTGTCCACACTAAGCTCATTGCTTCTTATGCCATCAAGCACATCCTCAACAAGATGGGTAAAACCGGATAATTCGGTCATCTGTACGGTAGCCGCACCACCTTTAAGGGTGTGGGCTGCCCGGAAGATTTCATCCACCGCATCGTGATTGCCCGGATCATTCTCCAGCACAAGAATGTTCTGCTCAAGGGTATCTACCTGAAGATTAGCTTCAATAAAAAAGTCCTTCAGGAGTTCCTCGTTGTTGGGATCTAAATAGTCGCTCATCTTGGCATTAATGTTTATATAGAACTCGGTTTAAGTCAAGTGACAATTTCGGACGATACTTAATAGTGGAGAGATTCACCTTTTATTTTTGGTTCGGGTGTTATACACTTGGCAATATAGTAACGTTAAGCGAGGAGCCTAGCATGAAATTTTTCCGCCGTCGGGCGTCAAAAGCCCTCTTTTTTCTTCTGATTACGGCAACCGCTTTAAACGCGGCGGACCTTACGGTCCCGAAGCTTGAGCTTCTGACCAGGGGAATCTGGAATCCGGCCACCGAAACGGTGGATCTTGCCACCCTGGGAAACGCCCGGATTGAGCTTTCCGGCGGCTACAAGTTCGGCGGAAACCTCGCCCTGGGCTTCAGTTCCGACGACCTGGCCTTCCTGGACCGTGATGCTGCTGATGCAGTGGAGGTTACAGCCACCGAAGCGGAAAACATTGATGCACTGGCAGCCTACCTGGACAACAACACCTATCTCCGTTTTATCGGCGCCGAGATTGTCTATCGGGAGCTCTTCGGGGTGCCCGGCAGCACCTTATCCTATTTTATCGGGGAGTCTGCCACCTTTGCTTCCGGTGATGTCTTTCCGGCAGTCTTCGGTTCTGCCCCCATCGCAACCCGTTACCGGGGAGACCGCTATTTTGAGAGCGGCTATGACGGGATTCACACGGTAAACGGAACGGGCATGAGTCTCGGAACAAGCTGGGGAACGGAATGGAACCTCACCAGGCTCTTCCTTTACCAGGATGGATACCTGGACAAGGGCACCTACTCTTTCGACGCCTGGAGCGCCTTCAACCTCGAGACCATCAGGATTGAAGCCTTCCTGGGAGCAAGCTTCCCCGAAGCAGATGCAGGCGTCTACCGCACGGGTTTTCTTTTCCATTACAACCCCGGAAGCAGCGGCGAATTCCTGGCCGAGATAGGGATACCACGATGGGCTGCGCCGGAGAGCTTCGAAATCGGCGATTTTTTCTTTCTTTTCGAACCACGGATTCACCTGGATCCTCTGACGGTTATCCTGACCCTGTTCTGGCAGCCCAACTACTATCTTCAGACCGAAAGGGACGAAGGAGAGTCGGTCGATATTCATATAAACTTCCTTTTCGGGGACAGTCCCGATTCCACAGTCTCCGGAGGGCTGGAGACCAGCTTTGTGGTCAACACCGATTACGCCAGCACTTCGGGCGAAGAACAGTTTGAAATTGTCACCACACCCTACCTGTCCCTTTCTACTCCGGGAGTCAGCTGGAATTTTGCTCTGGACGTAAACCTTATCCCCTTCGAACCCGAAACGATGATTGAAGGGATTATCAATATCAAGGCGGCATTCTGATGATTCGAAAACTGCTCCCTTTTTTGCTTTTCCTGGGCCTGATATCTTTTCAGGCAGCCGGTCTGGAAGTAAGCACCCTCTTTCATATGGGCAACCTTTCTTTCGACAAGGATGCCGAAACCCTTGAGAATGGAATTTCCGGAAGCGAGTTTCCCTACGGTCTCTCCGCATATGCTACAGAAACAGTCAATGATTCCCTTACTCTGAAAGCAGGGCTTTTTTATGACCCGATTCTCCGGTATTCCACCTATGCCCTCTTCGAGTACAGGCAGGATTACATATCTCTGAGTGTGGGACCCTTTTTCGGCACCCTGAATACTCCCGGAAGCATTCTTCAGGCAGGCATATCGACTACTGTAAAGGCGCAGATTCCCGGTATTTTATATGCCTCTCTCCGCTCGGACAGTACTATCGGAGGGCGCTTCACGAAGGATGGAGATTATATCCAGGAACTGAGCGAGCTGTCGTTGGGCTATTACATACCAAACGCCATCTGTTCGATCAATATGTCCACAAAGAGCTTTGTCGTTCGGGAAAGTGCGATTCTCGAAATAGACGACACCCTTACGGAGTATTCTTTTAAAGTCGATATTTTTCAGAAGAATATTCCCTTTGGTATTCTGCTTTCTTTCGGCTATCAGACCCTCTCACGAAGTTATACCGATACAAGCGTCCCCACCCCGACTACAGAAGAGAACAAGATAAACAGTATTGTTCTGGGCACCAATTTTACCTTCCAGGCAAACGATGCAATGAAGATAAGTGCGGATCTTGAAAGCAGCGTATATTCCTTCGGAACAGCGGACGGTACTCCGCTGACAATTCCGGATGTGCTTCCTGAGGCGTATTTGTTTAGATCAACTGTTGGAGTTATTTGGAGTTTTTAGAGTAGATACGTGGCTACTGTCCCCAATCCTGCACCTC
>NPIE01009294.1_pt3 | contig 10086 bp, 8 predicted proteins | sample 8637661 | NCBI WGS metagenome assembly NPIE01 (sample SAMN07420842, study PRJNA396082) | bioreactor metagenome | isolation source: sample BA12 brine-fed electro-methanogenic bioreactor BA | place: Japan: Kochi | collected 2016-12-09 | reverse complement strand
CTTATAATTGCAGGTTGACCCAGGATTCGGGTTTGATTTGATTCTCGGGCCAGGCAATGCTTTCTTGCACTGCGGCCTCGATCTCGCGGGCTTTGACGTCGCGTCCGCCAAGCCCCGCAATATACCCATGAACAGGCGTAACCATGCCGCGCTGTTGCAGCGCGGCGCGCAGGTCCAGGCAGATAGGTCCGCCATAACCATAGGTAACGCTCTTGTCAAAAACGCAAACCACGCGCGCCTGCGCGAGTTGCTCGGCAAGGGCCTGCGCCGGGAACGGCCGGTAGGCGCGAATGCCCAGAATGCCGGCCCGCACGCCGGAAGCGCGCAGATTGTCCACGGCCACCGTGGCTTCGCCGCCGATACTGCCGGCGGCAACAAGTACAATATCCGCGTCGTCGAGCATATAGGACCAGGTCAGTCCGCCCCATTGCCGCCCGAAACAAGCGGCGAACTCCTCGTCGGCGACGACGATGGCGTCCAAGGCATCCTGATGGGCCTGTTGCAGTAAGGCGCGAAACTCCATATACCCGTGGCACAAATCCCCGGCGCCGTTCAGACGCGGGTCGGCCAGGGTCACCGGATTGATGTTGCGCGGCGCGGCGGGATCGAGGATGGTCTGGGCCTGGAAAGGCGGCAGATACGCGTCCACTTCTTCCTGTTCGGGGATGGATACCGGCATGACCGTGTGGGAAAGGATAAAACCGTCATAACAGACCATGACCGGCACGAATATCTGCTCGGCAATGCGAAAGGCCTGCAGGAAGGTGTCCAGTATCTCCTGATTGTTGCGGCAGTATAACTGAATCCAGCCCTGATCGCGCTGGGACATGGCGTCCTGCTGGTCGTTCAATACATTCCAGGGCGCGGACATGGCGCGGTTGGCACAGCCCATGACCATAGGCAGGCGTGAACCGGCCGCCCAGGAAAGCTGCTCGCACATATAGGCCAGTCCGTTCGCGCTCGACGCCGTGAAAACGCGCGCGCCTGCGGTGCATGCGCCGATGCATACGCCCATGGCGCTGTGTTCGCTCTCGACGGTGATGAACTCCGCATCGAGCAGGCCGGTTTCAATGTATTTCGCCAGGGTCTCGACCACTGCCGATTGCGGCGTGATAGGGTAGGCCGCCACCACCTGCACTCGAGCCAGACGGGCCGCTTCCGCGGCCGCTCTGTTGCCGGTGATGATGGACACCGCGCGTGTTTCAACGGTCACAGGATACGCCCTCCATGACTTCGCTTTTCTCATGTTCGTCCCGTTCCGGGCGCATTTCTATCGCCCCCGAGGGACACACCTCGGCGCAGATGCCGCACCCCTTGCAATACTCGAGGTCGATTTGCGGCGGCGCGCTTCGGCTCACAACACTGTCCGGACAGTACATCCAGCACTGCATGCAAAGTATCTTGTTTTTTTGCGCGGCAATGCATTTCTCAGGGTCCAGAACAGGGCGTTGGGTGCGCCAGTCGCCGGTGCGACCCGCTTCACCCACACAGGGCCACGACATGGCCGTCTTTTGATTGCAGTGCCTGGTCTGTCCTTGCATATATAATGTCTCCATACTGTATTCCAACGCGGGCGGTGCCCGCAACCCAGAAAATATGAACTTTTTGGAGTGCGCAAGTCATACTTGCGCTTTACCTTTCGNNACTTGCGCTTTCGCTTTCTTGTCCCCGTTAGCCTTGATCTTTAGCAAACGACTCGGGCTCTACAGTGCTACGAAAGATAAAGCGCAAGTATGACTTGCGCACTCCAAATCGAATCGAAATGAAGCGTCAACTTCTTGTTTTTTATAACGGCTACTGGCCGATAATTTATTAACAACAACGATACGTGTTATAAACATTCCGTACATTCGTATGTCCGGCGCGCGGCCTCTATGTTGCGCGCCGCGGCGCGCGGGGAAAAAGAATTATTCACCGCTATCTCAAGGTGTTCGATACCAACCAGTCCGGTGGCCCGCGCCACGGCGCCAAGCATGGCCGTATTCACCATCAAAGTCCCCGAAACGTTGAGTCCCAACTCCTCCGCGATATGGTTGGCGTCCGCCGTGGCCACGCGATAACCGTTATCCAGTCCCAGCGTTTCCGGTGTCCCATGACTGTTTACAATAATATATCCGTCCGGCGCCAACCCGCGGGTAGCGCCGCCGCTGACCAGCAGGCTGTCGTCCATCACCACTACAATATCGGGATGTTCGACCTGCGAAAAATGCCGCAGCGGATTCGATGCCAGACGCGTCGAGGCGGTGACCGGCGCGCCGCGGCGTTCCGCGCCAAAGGCGGGCGCCGATGTAACGCCCTTGAATCCGGCATGATAGGCCGCCTCAGCCAGTAAATTCGCTGACGTTACGGCGCCCTGGCCGCCGCGACCGTGCCAGCGTATTTCGATTATTTTTTTATCTCGCGCATCCATCGGGATATCCTTATTCAACGTATCAAAACGGTTGGTCAATGCCGCCCTGTATGCGCCCTGCCACTATCCATTATCTGGCTGGATATGGCGTCGTGAAGCGCAATAAATCATGCCGCAAATGGAAATCATTTACCATTAGTGAAGGAACTATACCACATGCCCCTCGTTCAAGATCAAATACGCATCAGAAAATGCAAAGGAATCTATCGTAGCCTGATTGACATAACATGTAAAACGGCATCTGCGCCGGCAACAACATCTCCAGCACGCCAGTAATGCCGCCTCCGTGATTCCGTTTTTCGTGGACAATGCGCAACTGGCAACAGGTTTTCCGTCTTCTTTCGAACATCTTCTTTCGGACCATTTGAAAAGCAGGGGTTGTGTATTGTATCTTTTTCTGCAACTGTCTGGCAGGCTTTGGAATGCAATGTATTTGCGTTACGTGCCGCGAAAATAGGGACAGACACGTCTGGCTCGAAGACTCGCTCGCTTGTGTCAGTCCCTATTTTCGCTCAAAATGTGTTTGTTTTGATCGTAATATCAAGGCCCTGCTGGACAGGCGCCTTTTACTTTTATATGGGCGGCCTTGTGACGCTATCAAGCGCCCGGGAAAACAGCATCAAGCACGATAACGTCCGATGCGTAATCCCAGGACATTATTGTTGCGCTAAAACGGAGGTCTTGTTGTATGAATTACCCTCGCAAACCCACCCTGGCTCCTCCTGTTCGAATGTACTGTTCCCTGCTCCTGGCGCTTCTGATGCTGTTCGCGGCAAATACGGGCGCCTGGGCCCAATCCGGCAAGGGACATATCCAAGTCGAATGTGAACCCGGCGTGATAATCTATCTTGACGGGACGTTCGTGGGCGTCGCCAGCCCCGATGTTGGCGGGCTCATCATTCAGAATGTACCTGCGGGACGCCGTGAAATTCTGGCTACAAAGCCGGGGTTCATGGACCAGTCGGAAATCGTGGACCTTGCCGCCGGTCAGGTGCTGGTTCATAAGATCAAAGCGTTTTCATCCCGCATACAAGTGGAACAATACGGGGATGCGGTTGAAACAGTAGCGACAGGTGAAGTAGGCAGTATCGTAATCCAGAGTCTTCCGGTACAGTGCGAGGTTGTACTTGAAACGCATAACCTGCGTCAAAATAAAACACGGGACATACTGAGTTTATCCAATGTACCGGTCGGCGACCATGTACTGCAATTCATCGGGCTGGGCAAAACGCTTCGACAGGAAGTAACGCTGGAAGCGGACGCCACCGTAAACGTAATGGTGAATTTTATCGAAGATGCCGTCCACATCGGAAGTGCCGGGCAAACCGGGTATGCCTCGGACGACATCGAAATTTTTGCCGGCATACAGTTTCGCAAAATCCCTTCCGGCAGATTTATGATGGGCAGTCGGGATGATGAGCAGGACCGTTATGAAGATGAAGGGCGATGGCGGCGGGTTGTCGTCGGCGAGGACTTCTGGATGGGCATTTACCCGGTGACGCAGGAACAATGGCAGGCGGTCATGGGCGAGAACCCCGCCCATTTTCAGGGAGAACAGCATTTGCCTGTGGAACAAGTATCCTGGGACGACTGTCAAGCGTTCATCACGAAACTGAACGCACGCGGCGAAGGAACCTTTCGCCTGCCCACCGAGGCGGAATGGGAGTACGCCTGTCGCGCGGACACGAAAACGAGGTTCTATTGGGGCGATGATCCTGATTATGGCCTGATTGAGGAGTACGCCTGGTATTCCGGCAATAGTGACGGCAGAACCCGTCCTGTCGGTCAGAAAAAACCGAACCCATGGGGCCTCTATGACATGTCAGGCAATGTATGGGAGTGGTGCGAGGATGATTGGCACGACGATTATTCCGGCGCGCCCTTTGAAGGGCAGGCCTGGGTGGATACGCCAAGAGGCGCGGCGCGGGTGGTGCGGGGCGGTTCATGGAACAGCGACGCCAGAAACTGCCGGGCGGCGGCGCGTCTTATAGACCAGCCGGACCACCGGGTGGCGCTTAACGGATTTCGTCTCGTGTTCACCCAGGATGGCGAGTAGTTTTTTTCTTTGCGCTCATAACCCGCTTCTTGATTTTTACAGACATCACAAACGGGTAAGGCGCTACGCTTCTTCCGGGACTTCGCCCGAAAGAAGTGGCGCCTTCGGCGCAATTGCGCAACGGAGTTCAAACTTTAGTTTGTGGCGTCCACGCACCCGCCACAAACTAAAGTTTGAACTCCGTCTGGCCATTTTTTGTGATCTTTGTGTTCTTTGTGGTTGGCAATGGTATTTTGTCAAACCCACAATTTTTTGTCAGCAATATGGCCCAAGGGCGTATTGCGGGCATTCCCAACAACCCAATTTAACACAAATCTTGTGCGGTTCCCGTAGGCGTAGACTCCTGTCTGCGCCCGCTTGACGCCGTACACCAGATGTTACGCGCATACTCAAGGTAAACGCAGACCGCAGCCTACGGGAGCAACATTTTTTTATAGCCGCTACGGGCCGATAAGGCGCTGAAGTAACGCTTGGGCGGGGCGGAACAGACCCACCGTTATACTTGCCCGCCTATCTCAATGTTGTCGGCCAACCTCCTGTATAAAAACACCTGTGTTGACGCAATCCATGGGAACTCGCGGCGGCATCCGGTGAGACATGCAATCCAGGTTAAATCATTTTTCGACTTCTAAAAAACAGCTTGACATTTTGAGAAGATAGAGGTATAATCGGATTACTTGGTTGATGAAGGTGATGATGGGAGTATCATAAAGCGCCAAAAGGATCGGGTATGGGGCGTTTTATTCTGTAGAAATGACGGCATGCGGCACGTCGTCTGACTAAAAAGGGACTACGGGAACTATGAAGGCGGCGAACGCGGGCTGGTGTTGGGAAGTTTTTGAAGACATACGAAATCTAAGGCGAGCGCGAGGAGTATCTCGCCGAGAATCGCTCCAAAGGCACAGAACACTTATTCCACCGTCAAGTCGACACTTTCTTTTTCCTGTCTTGAAAATGCCTACTCCAATCCAGGCCGCGAGGGCTGGGACTCAATCTACCTTTTTCTTCGGGCGCACGTTCTGATCATTTTGGAACCACGTGAGACGCGCTGGTGCGGCTCACAAACCATTGAGGATGAAGACTTATGCGTGAACAGTCAATAAGACGATTAAAATGCGGCGCGTATGTTGCGTGTTGTGCGGCTGTTTTGGTCATGTGTCTCGGGTGTGTGCGACCACTCGCCACCCCCGGACATCGCTACACACTGCCCATCGAACACCGGCCAAACACGAATATTGTCACGGTGGACAATGATCTGGCGGGGCCGCTGTGCAGCAAAATTCAAATCGCCCGTCAGCGGACGGAATGGACGTCTGACGGGCGATTGCGGATTTTCGTGGAAATCGAAAACCGCACCACCAGCGAACTGGACCTCGAGATTCAGACGGCGTTCAAGGATGGCGACGACAATTTCCTGCTGGACGCCGCGCCATGGACCGTAGTCGTGCTTCACCGTAATCAAACGCATGTGTACACCGCGACAGCAATGAACAGAGATGCCGTGAAGGCGCATGTGCGTTTGCGAAATGCGAAGCGATAGAACCCAAGGGCCCTTACTGAAAAGGATATGGTTATGAACAGAATGGTTATCGTTGTTTTGTTATTGGCTGTCTGTTTGGCGCCGCATGCGCTGTTGAGCGGGTGCGCCCGACATTTGGGGCCACACCCAAACAGCACGGCAGCCCCGCCGCTTAATCCCGAACCGCCCGCGTCGCTGGCGCCGGTGGTCTATACACGAACCGTGAAGGCGCAATCGCCACAGGCTGGATTGGAGGCCGTTGCCGCCGCTTATGCGAAACAAGGCAATCCCAAGGTAGGCGTGGCCTTCTACCGGACCCCGGATACGATTGTCGCCAATCCACAATTGGTGGAGGTCTATCCGTATGACAAACTGCAAATAAGCGTGGAGAGCGCCGAGCCCGAAGAGGAGAATGTTCGCATTGATCTGAACAAACGCGAAATATGCGAAGTGGGGCTTGCGGGAGATATGGACGACGTACAACTGATAAGCTGGTCCGAAATACAGCAGGAAGTCTTTACTATGCTGCTGGCGTGCAACTTTCATGTCACCGACCCCGAAATTTCAACCATAACGGCCATTGACAGTTTGCTGGGCCGCAAACGGGAAGGGGTTTCCCAGCATACAGCGGAACTCGAACAGTTGCGCCTGAAAAGCAATGTGGACGTTCTCGTCCTTGTCAACGAGTCCGAGATTGGCAGCAAGTCGGGATTGTATGGGCGCATCTGGGATTTGAGAACCGGGCGTCTTATTGGCGCACACTACGTAAACTTCCTGCTGGAGGAACATTCCCAGGCAGGCAGAATACTGGCCCGGCGAAAGGCTCGTGAACTTGTAACGGAGATGCTGCAGCAATCCGTGCAGGCGTGGGCGCGCTGACAGTTGAATCACCAGGAGATAATTTCAGGCGCACGGGCAACATGCGAAGCGTGTCAACATAGGTGTGTCTGTAATAAATGGCGTTGAAGAATCAGATAGTAAACCGCAAAAAAAAGAAACGTGGAGCAAAATCAATGAATAAGCGTACTGTATGTATCAAAGTTGTTGCTGTTGTGTTGCTTTCAGGCATACTCGCGGCCTGCGCGACGGGTGGCGGCAATCGGAGCGGGTACGTACCCGCGGACAAAGTCGGTCCCGTGGGCGCGCCTGTCGAGACCCAGGACATCATTTCATGCGCCGAAGAATTGGCGCGCGACCTGTTGGAGACTTCGGAAGTGGCCGTTGCCGAGCCGTATTGTCGGATAGCGCTGCGTCACGTACGGAATCTCACGCCCTTCACTTTTGACACGGATATCATCACCAGCGATATGCGCCATATGCTGATGCGTTACAGCGGCGGTCACATCAGGTTCGTGGAACGCGCCTTCGACGGCGAATCCGCCGACACCTCCACGGATATCCTGGTCGAACGCGAACTGAAAAATGAGGGGATGTATGATCTCAGCAAGGAAGCGCCGCTTGCGGGCGTTGACTTCTTCCTGCGGGGCGAAATCCGTTCCCATTCGGTCGAGTCGAGAAAACTGCGCGACGACGCCATCTGGTATTACTGCTGGCTGGTGGACGCCGAGACCGGCGAATTGGTTTGGGAACACCGCTATGGCCCCATTCGCAAAGTCGGGCGCAAACGCTGAGTTGCCGAACAGGTTGGAGCCGGAGTGAACAGACAATCTACGTGAGGCGCATCAGCGCAACTCACAAACCCATCAAGGATGTAGACTTATGCATGAGCAAACAATCAGGCTTTTGAAGCGTGGCGCATGTATGGCGTGTTGCATTGGGGTGCTGGCTGTGTGTCTGGGATGCGTACGCCCACTGGCGGCGCCGGGCCATTATTACACACAGCCCATTGAACACCGGGCGAACACAAACATCGTCACCGTGGACAATGATCTGGCAGGACCGCTGTGCAGCAAGATTCAAATCGCCCGTCAACGCACTGAATGGACGCCCGATGGACGCTTGAGAATTTTTGTTGAAATTGAAAATCGCACCACCAGTGAGTTGGACCTCGAGATTCAGACGGCGTTCAAGGATTGTGACGATAATTTCCTGCTCGACGCCGCGCCATGGACCGTGGTGGTGCTTCACCGCAACCAGACGCATGTATACGCCGCCACCGCCATGAACAGGGACGCCGTGAAGGCGCATGTACGTTTACGGAATGCAAAAAGATAGCCTCAACGCGTATCCATTATGAAAAGGAAAATAGCCGTGAAAAGATTATTTGTTGTCCTGTTGCTGTTTATTCTTCTTGCGCCTCTTGTGACGCTTGGGGGATGCGCCAGGCGTTTGGGACCGCACCCGAACAGCACGGCGGCCCCGCCGGTCAATCCTGAGCGCCCGGCAGCCCTTGCGCCTGTCGTATATCATCGCTCCGTAAAATCTTCTGGACGCTAGTTGCACGCCAGGATAGAAACGAGAAGAATTTTAAGTGCTAAGCCCTGACAGTTATTTCATGGAGGTGCACGCCGACGCCGGCGCCAATCCATGGAAAGTCTTGTTGGGGAGTAACAGCAGATAAGAAACCGACCGTCCTATAGCGGATGCGGGCTGCATTTGCATGTCTGTAATTCCAGCGCTATTCGACGGTCGGTTTGTTTTTCGGGCGCCCCAGTTATCTTGTCCGGATTGAATTCCCATATGGAAAACCATGCGGGGCCAGAACTTCGCGTCCTTTCATCCCCGCGCGCATTCCTGTTACACTTCTATTCATCTTGACGAAAAAATGCGTACGGCAACTGTCTGGCAGCATCTTCTTGTGTCGGTCGCCAGGCATAAAAATATCCCGTTGGGGTTCAAACTTGAATTTGTGACGTACGTGCGAGGACCACAAACTAAAGTTTGAACTCCAACAAGCGCCAACCTCCAGGACGACCACAAGTGGTGCTAGACAGTTACTGCGTACAATACATCAAGCGCAGAAACAATCCGTAAATTGAATGAAACGAAGGTGCGTTCCGATCAATTCGTGGGCGTTGCCGCGCTTGCACCGTTCAGCGCAACATGAAAACGTGAAAGGATATTTTCATGCCTATTATTCCAACCATCCGAAACCGCCGCCATATCGCCCTTCTTTCCGCCTTGTTCCTGCTTGTCGCTTCCCTCTCGTGGTCGTCATCGCCGATTGCGCCTGTAATGGACGATCTGGTGACGCAGCTGTGTGAAGGGCACAGCGCAGAAGAAGTGGCGCAACTGGATGAGGCGACGATTCTCGCCGCGCTCACGCCGAAACAGCGCCGCGTATTGTCCGAGGAATACTGGGTCTTCGAGGTGAGTGCGCCCGCCGTGGTTTCCGTCCTGCGCGATATGGACCAGGCAACAGCGCCCTTCTGGCTCAAGACGTCTGGCTTCGAGAAGACCGACCTGGTGGTGCGCAATGAGAATTACAGCTATGAAGTCTGGCGCAAGGAAGTGCCCGCCGGCCGGGTCGGTCTGGGCATCAACGGTTTTGACCGGCACCGGCCGCACTACTTTGTGGGCGTCGGCCCGCAGGCGGCGGACGCCGATTTTTCCGTGACCAGTGTTGTTTCGATAACAGACGCCGTATATCCCTTCGCTATAGGCGCCAGCATCTATCACGACTGGCCGGATTTGACGCTGACCGAAGTGCCCGAGGCCTTTCACGGCCACCTGCTGCTGCCGACCATCCGCGGCCGCGCGCGCGAGGCGCACCTGACTGGCGCGTTTCGCGAAACCCGGCGCCCTTCTTCGTCAACGCCGGACATGATTACGTTGACCTGGAGCGACGATCCGAAAACGACCCAGACCATCCAATGGCGGACCTCAATGAACAACGAGGAAAGTCGTTATGTACATTTCCGGCCGGCAGCGTCCCTTGCGGAAGAGGATTGGACGGTTGTCGAGGCCGATGTCGTGGTGCTCGAAGACCGCAATATCATCAATGATCGCCGTGTGCGCTGGCATACCGCCACGTTGCGCAGTCTTGCGCCCGACACGGAATACCAGTATGGCATTGGTACGGCGGACAGCCCCGGCGCCCATGGCGGCACATTTCAAACCGCGCCCGACGCGGAGCGGCCCTTCACCTTTTTGTGGATGAGCGACACCCACAGCAACACAGCAAGCATACCGCTGCTCCAG
>NPIE01002860.1_pt1 | contig 10104 bp, 10 predicted proteins | sample 8637661 | NCBI WGS metagenome assembly NPIE01 (sample SAMN07420842, study PRJNA396082) | bioreactor metagenome | isolation source: sample BA12 brine-fed electro-methanogenic bioreactor BA | place: Japan: Kochi | collected 2016-12-09 | reverse complement strand
GGCATCTCGCCGATCTCGTCGAGAAAAATCGTACCCCCGTCTGCCAGTTCGAAACGGCCTGGCCGTGTTGCGTGGGCGTTGGTAAAGGCGCCTCGTTCGTGGCCGAACAGTTCGCTCTCCAACAGCGCTTCCGGCAGGGCGGCGCAGTTGACCTTGATGAACGCTTTGTGTTGCCGTTCCCCGCTGTCGTGGATGGCTCGGGCGACCAGTTCCTTCCCGGTGCCCGATTCGCCGAGCAGCAGAACAGTGGCGCGACTGGCGGCGATCTTGTTGATGATTCCGAAGACTTCCTGCATCGGCTTGGAGTGGCCGATGATTGAATGCCGGCCATGCGGAGCGTGTAGGCGAGCCTTGAGCGTCTCGTTTTCCTTGATCAGCTTTTTCTCCTTTTTCTCGATGGCGCGGTGCAGGGTCAGGAATTGGCCGATCAGGGTTGCCAGAATGGTCAGGAAGTGAATGTCTTCTTCAAATGAGACGTCCCCGTCAAAAAGGCGATCGACAGTGAGGACTCCTTCCGGTTGATCCTGGACGATTACCGGGACGCCGAGAAAGGAGATGGTGCTGCGAGACAGGCCGATTCGGGCGCCGGTGCGGTTGAGAAAGAGCGGCTCGCTGCTGATGTCCGGTACGACAAAGGGCGAGCGCGTTTGGAAAATCTGGCCACATACTCCCTCGTCCGGTCGATAGACGCCCCGCTGCTCTTCTTCGTTCGACAGGCCGCATGAGGCCTTGATGGATAGTCGTTCGGAAAATCGATCATAGAGCAGCAGCGTAGCCCGTTCCATCTTCAGGGTATCGTTGAGCACGGCGAGGATGCTGTCGAGCGTCGTGTCCAGATCCACCGCATTGCCGATCAGTTTGGTAATATTGTAGAGAGCCAGTAATTCCAGGTGTTGAATTCCGTGTGATCCCGGTGGTGCTCCCTTCGGGGTTGACTGCATTGTTTGTTCCTTTGCGGGCATGGGTTGGATGGGTCGGGTGCCTGTGTGGGTGCGGGGTGCTGTTCCGCGTCGGACAGAGCACCGTTCGGCTGCTGTGTACCCTGCGGGTTCATATACAAATGGTGTTCCACCATGGAGATTACCTGTCAACAAGCTGAAAACAGATAACATGTGGTGATCGGGAGAACGCGCTGTGAAGCATAAAAATTACAATATAGTAAAGTAGATAAAGGCTTAAATTACAAATATGTGATAATAGACGAGTCGTCATAATGTTTCATCCTGTGTCCGATGGATGACAAAAATGTTGGAATTGTCGGAATTGCCGATAGGCCCGGTCGGGGCGTACGTACTCAGGAAAACCCGCGCAAATCATTATAAATAAATAGCAAATTAGATACTGTCGTCGTTGGCACAGGGCTTGCTGTAGAGGAGGACAACAATCAGTGGCCTCCCTGCAGGTAGCGACCGGCAGGGGATATGAGAACGTTTCGGACGAGTGAAATCCCAGCAAGAGGAGGGAGCGATGAGGAAAGTGGCAATTTACGGTAAAGGCGGCATCGGTAAATCAACGACGACCCAGAATACCGTTGCCGGTTTGGCGGAGATGGGCAGGAAAGTGATGGTCGTCGGCTGCGACCCGAAGGCAGACTCAACCCGGCTCCTGCTCGGCGGCCTCGCCCAGAAGTCGGTGTTGGACACCCTTCGCGAGGAGGGCGAGGATGTCGAACTCGAGGACATCCGTAAACCGAGTTTCGGCGGGTCCTGGCCGGTGCCCATCGGACCGACGCCGACGATGATTCTTGACGCCGCCGGGATCAAACCGATCGCAGCCGCCGGTTTTATAGAGGACGGTCTGCGAACGATCTATGAAGATCGGAAGGCAGGCCTCATCAGGGGGCGGAGGACAGCGATTGGTTCTGTGACCTGCACCGGTTCCGGCGGCGGGTGCGGTTGAAGATTAGAACTGGTTGGCATCGTGGTTCAACATGTGAAAATGGTTTGCCCGATGCTTTGATACAGGCTATTGATAGCAAGTATTGCTTAAACGGAGGATGTCAGCACGATAATGAATAGTTGATAGTGCGTCGGGGGTAGGACCGTGCCGGGTAAGGAAGCGGACAATCGTTCTCAGAAATCGGTGTATCGATTTGATAGAGTGGAGCTTGCCGGGGCTTTTGGCGATATGGGTACACTGTTGCCCATAGTCGTGGCGATGATCCTGATCAACCAATTGAGTCCCACCACCGTATTTTTGGCCTTTGGGCTATTCTATTTACTGGCCGGAATCTATTATCGCCTGCCGATTCCCATTCAGCCGCTGAAAGCGGTCGGGGCGGTTGCCATTGCCTACCCGGCGGTCATTACCGAGTCGGTAATCGGTGCGGCCGGGATCTTGTTTGGAGCGATCATGCTTGCCCTGTCGTTGTCAGGGATGGTTGATACGATTGCCAGGCTGTTTTCCCAGGCCGTGGTCAGAGGAATTCAACTGGCACTTGGACTACTTTTTTTGAAAAAAGGTGTTGAGCTTATCATCGCCAAAGAGCTTTTCCTCACGGGAGCAGATTCTTACTCAACCGGTTTCCCGATCAATGTGGTAATCGGTGTGGTCGTGTTCGGCTTGGTGCTGCTGTTCCTCAATAGCAAGCGGTTTCCGGCTGCCCTGGTAGCGATGGCTATCGGCATCGTTGCCGGTATCGGACTGGGTGGGTTGGCGGGGCATTCACCGTCCTTTGGACCGACCGGCGTGAAGGTTATTCTGCCGAATCCGGGAGATTTCTGGACTGCCTTTATCATGCTGATTCTGCCACAGATACCGCTCACTATCGGTAATGCTTGCGTCGGGACCGCGGATACCTGTGCAACACTGTTTCCCGGGCATTCACACTTGGCAAAGGCAAAGGCCGGCATATTCGCTCTTTCAATGGGCTTGGTCAATTCGATTGCCGGCTTTTTTGGAGCGGTGCCCATGTGTCACGGCACCGGCGGTCTTGCTGCTCATTATCGATTTGGGGCCAGGACTGGAGGGGCTCCGCTGATGATCGGTGGGATTTTCGTCGTTGTGGCGTTGGTGCTCGGTGAGACCGGTTTCGCCTTATTGGCTGCCATTCCGCAGTCAGTTCTCGGCGTTCTGCTGATATTTGCCGGTCTAGAGCTGTGTCCGTTGTTGCGTAGTCTGAAAACGAACGAAGATTACTTTGTTGCCCTGTTGATTGCCGGTATAGCCTTGGCGGTACCGAACATGGCGTGGGCTTTTGCCATCGGCATCGGTACCGATCTGTTCATAAAAAAAATGAAGATCAAGATCTAACCTCCCCATCACCGAAGGTCACAACGAACAATGAAAATCGGCTGGTGGTCGGAAGGGCTGGCCACTTCACTCTCCAGCGTTGATTTTGTCATGGGAGTGAAATGGAGCAAACGGACACCAAGAGATATATGCCGAGCGCACAACACGCAAGAAAGGGGAGCAGTTCAAGAAAGAACTGTTTGGTGGACAGCCTGCTGGGCCTTCTGCAATCGGCTTCGCAGCCGATTTCTGCATGGTATATGTCGTGTCCGGAGCCGAATACCACTTCAATCAGAAAGAGAAGAACAAGCCCTATTCCTATAATTGCCAGAGCGACCATGTCCCCGATTAGCTGGATTTAAGGGAGCCTTGAAAAATTGTCGTTTCGCCCGATCCCATCGTTGCGCAATCAAATTTAATCGTCTTAATATCATGTAGATGCCTGCGGTAAAATTTTTTTGCGCGCCTCGATCTTGAACGAAATTCAGAATTTTTCAAGCTCCCCTTACGCCGTGCACCGCAACTAGAGTACGAGCACGGCTTGACGGATTGATCTGAACCGATAAAGGATGCCAGTTCCGTCGCATTTTAGTTACTGCCGGTAGATGACGGTTCCCACATGCTCACCATGCAAGGCACGAGTTATCGCCCCTTCAACCAAGCCGTTGACGATTTGTACCTTCTCGATAACCTCGCTGTTCTGGATAATTTCAAGACAGGGCCTTTCGATAACAAGATCGTCGAGGTCTCGATCAAGAAGGTCCTGGGCGCCGATTTCCGGAATGAATTCGGCCTTCGGGTTTTTCTTTGGATCTTCGGTATAGAGACCGTCTTCATCCTTGATGAAGAGAATGGTGCGTGAACCGATCAGATCGGCAAGAATAACCAGGCCCACATCGGTACGATGGATCGGTATGCGTCCGACTTTCGGCTTTATGGCAAAATAGTCATACGGCGGCATGCCGTGCATGACCGGGATGATGCCTTCAGCAAAGTAGGTTGGTAGTTTGACGATATCAGAATGCGAAATTTTCACCCCACCCCAAGGCGATAACAGGGTGGCAATCATCAGTGCATTTTGTTCGGAGATCATGCTGCCGAATTTGGCGATAACTCCGGTCGGCATGCCCATCTCCAGTCCGATCGTGTAGATATGACGACTCCGGGTTCCACCCCCCGTAGTTATCAGAATCTTGTGATCCCGACGATTCCTGACGATCTCTTTGAGGATATTTGGCAGTGCTTTGACTCCACGGTCGCAGATCGACTGGCCTCCAATTTTCAGGATTGCAATATCCGGATACAAACGAGATTGCGGAGCAATGACAAGGTTCTCAACGAACTCTTTGCTGACCAGACTCTCTCCCATCAGCCTGCTTTCCACGTGCAATCGATTGCCATCTTGATCGCGGACTAGGGTCATGTCTCCGTCTCCTCCTGTCGATGATTAGTCGTGTGTACCGTATGTGAACCTTGAAAAATTGTCATTCCGCCCAATCTCATTGGTGCGCAATCAAATTTTATCCTCGGAATATCTTGTATATGCCTGCGGTAAAATTTTCTTGTGCGCCTTGATCTTGAACGGAATCCCTGATCTTTCAAGCTCCCCTTATGCTGCCTGCTGTGATCATATACCAGGGCAATCCGTCATCAGGTGTGCTTTGGCCCGCGTTTCAGGGCGATGAGTTCGGCGCCTGTGGCCCCGGCGATCTGCTCCAGTTCGGTCATTCTCAAATGATTGCCATACACCTTGAGATCGACGCCGCTGATGGCTATGATTCGGTATCTCGGTGTTTGAGCGCCTTCTCTGATCTTTTGTCGTTCCCGGAAGAAAATTTTCCCTGACATGTCGTTCTCCTCGTTTTGTTTTGGCGATGGTGCGTTCTGGCTATTATATGTTGCAAGGGCTGTAACAGCAAGGACCAACAAGCTGTAATAATTGGTTATTAAAGGTTAGAATTTTGAATAGTGGGGCGGTCACTGAGTACATTAGGTTATCTTTTTATGCGATTATCTGGGGATTAGGAAGGCTTGCCAGCAGATTATTAACGTGCCGATTAAAAAATGGAAAAAAATAGAGAGAGTAATCCCGGCGTTTAAGATTAATTTACAATAATATCAATGATATTAAAGACTAACAGACATGATGAAGATTGACTAACATCTCTGGTGTCAGTTAAAGGTAGTTAAAGGATTTTTGATCATAACCACTGAGAATGGTTAATCATTATGCCATGAGAGAAGAAAATAATTCTACGTACGGTGAAAGAAACCTATGGTCAACCTCTTGATCGGTATCGACGATACCGATAATCTTGACAGTCCGGGGTCAGGGGTTTTGGCTGATCAATTGAGCAGGGAACTGCATGATAACGGATTGGCCCTGTGTACCGCAATTACCCGTCATCAATTGCTGGTTGATGACAGGATTGCTTACACATCTCACAATAGCGCAATGTGTTTTTCTGCGGTCTGCAACGAAAGTGGTGTGGGTGATTTGATCGACTACGCGCAAACATTTTTGCAGACGCATGCAGTCATCGAGGCTGATCCAGGTTTGAGTGTTGTTGTCGACAATTGCCATTTTGACCGGGAGCATCTCATTTCATTTGGCCACAAGGCAAAACGGTACATGGTCGATAAACAAGAGGCTTACGATCTCGCCAAAACGCTCGGTGCGCACCTGTCGGAACATGGAGGCAGCGGTATCGGTGTTATCGGAGCATTGGCGGCAACGGGCCTGAGACTCTCCGGTTGTGATGGCAGATATCGTGGCTGGCACCAGATGGGACGTGCCGGCGAGGTTACAACCGCAGGATGGTTGGCCGGCCACGATTTTATCGATGCCGTCGTTGCTGATGACGGCACCCGTTTGGATGAAAATGCCACCGTCATGCTCACCGAGTCTAGCCTCAAGACGGTCCTTCTCAACGGATGCCGGATTGTGCCGGTTGCAAATGATGCCGCTTCGACCTCCCAGCCATGCTGGAAAACGTTGTCACGGAGTATGATGAAGCGCTTTTGATCGGTTGTGTCTGAACCGATTTTCGAAGTTCTTGTGCGTCTTTTCCTTACAGGGTGTCCTCGTTGTCCTTACGTGATCCTGCTCTCCTTGCTTACGATAAATAAAAGTAATTACATGACGATACACCATATGTGTTAGAAATGGTAATTTTTGGAAAATCTATTGGCGTTAGATTCTCCACAAGTAGAATAGGGATAAGACAGTTGCTGAAATTAACTGCCGACTACGAAAACGATCAATCTTCAGTAACGGCACGGTGGACTATCGTCAAGGGTAGGCCTCGCCAGCGGAAGCATCCTGTGAGACGATAATGGGGGCGTTATGAGATACGGAAACCATGGAGATACACCATCACCGACATTTGCAAGACCGTTGCTCGCCCTCTCTTTGTTGAATCTGGATATGTCCGCTCTGGAGGCGTACGTCGAAGAGCTGATGAAAAAAAATCGTATCCGGACGGTAAAAGAAGAAGATATCGTCATGGCCGCCGGCAATGCCTCTTTCCCTCCGTTTCGGCAGGAAACCAGGTTCCCGGAGGAAGCGTCCGTCGATCGTTTTTTACCTTGATTAAGCAGCCCCTCCTCCAAATTTCGTAAGCTGATGGTAACGCTCCAGACACTAAGCGATTTGCATTCGTTGGCTCAAGAGATGGGTGAAAAGGCGGTGACCCAGCCGCACGTCGAGAACTTGCTCAAGGCGTTTGGTCCGCTCATTTTGATGAAGCAACGATGGCTTCAAGAGAGGGAATGTCAAAGGGTATCCGTGGATATCGACAAGCATCGATTGAATGAAGGCGTACCACTGATCGAGCACGGTGGTTTTTTTGATACTGAGGACCCATGGGATGAAGCAGCGTTGTTTGCGGTTGCTGCCATTTTCCAGGGATTCCCGGAGTATGGCGTTGAGATGTCAGTCCTTTCTGAGGAAATCGAAAACGGACGATACAAGATTGATCCGTTATCCATCACCACACAGAGAGACAGCGGGGTTTGTGTTTTTACATCGGAGAGAATCAATGAAGTCAATCCGATCGTGGTGGAACTGTTCAGCAGGTTTCTGTGGCGGTTGATCCTTTGCAGCAAACGTCGTGATCGTGAATCAGAGATGAGACATATCGTCTGGTCGAAAGGGTATTGTCCGGTGTGCGGCAGTTACCCACAATTGGCTATTCTCGAAACCCATGAAGAGAAGATGCTTTGCTGTTCTGAGTGCGGTCACCAATGGCGTTTTTCGGGCCCGTATTGTCCCTATTGCGAGAACGAGGATAAGAAAAGGATACGGCTTCTCGGTATTGAAGGAGAAGGCGACGGGGCCGCCTTTATCTGTATGGAATGTCGAAAATACCTGATTAGCACCGGGACGTCGGCGATGTGCCGACAACCAAATAGTGACCTGTTGTCGCTCGGGTTTGTTCACCTGGATATGATCCTTCAAGGTAAGGGGTTCATGCCGATGGCCGAGTGTGAATGGAATGTCTTATATCCCGATGCTCATGCGGATCGAACTGCACGGGATGGTTCTTGAAAATATGCTTGCGCGGCAGAGAACGTAGCATGTAGCGCACGCGTCGTGTCATCAATGAAAGGATGCGTCTTTCGCGCTGATGGATTAAAGAAGGGCTGACCGTCTTTTAATTCGTCAGTGATTTATTGCCCGGAAGCGATCCTTGGATATATCTCTGTACCACATTACCTTTGTTCTAACGTTTTTCGGCGTTGCTCTGCTTGCCCTTCGGCGGGCAAAATCGGTAGCAACCCATGCCGATTTTGCTCTCGCCGGGCGCAGTCTGCCGGCAACCGGTGTGGCCTGGATCATTATCGGCACCCTGGTCGGTGGAGTGGCCACCATCGGTACCGTTCAGACCGCGTACACACACGGTATTTCAGCAGGAATTTTCACTTTCGGCAGCGGTATTTCCTGTTTGCTGCTTGGTTGTTTCTTTGCCAGAGCGCTGCGCGAAGAAGGGGTGGTGACCGTTTCCGAATATCTTGGCCGGCGCTTCGGTCAGCCCTTTCGTCGTTACAGCAGCGCCATCAGTGCCTTCGGCATGTTCATTCATGTCGTCGGTCAGTTTCTTGCCGCCATTGCCATCATCCAGGCGGTATTTACCTGTGGCGATGTTATCTCGGTTGTGCTGGTGACGGCGCTGATCGGGATTTTTGTCGTTTCCGGGGGGATTGCCGGTGCCGGTCTGATCGGCCAGATCAAGTGTTTCATGCTTTATCTGGTCATGTTGGCCAGTGCCGGTGTTGCCTTGCAGAAGGGCGGCGGTTGGTCGGGGATCGTCGACAAGCTGCCGCCTGAGGCGAATCTTTTGAGTTTTGCCGACTACGGCCATGCAACAGCGGCGGTGGATACGGTTTCGATGCTGGTCGGCGTCCTGTCCACCCAGATCTATCTGCAGGCCATCTTTGCCGCCCGTGATGTGCGAGCCGCCCGTAACGGGGCATTCATGAGCGCTGTCGCCATCCCGCCGCTCGGAGCGCTCGGCATTGTCGTCGGGCTCTATCTGCGCACCGCTTACCCGGACCTGGGCGGCAGTGGCGCCCAGGCCCTGCCGTTTTTTCTGGCGATCAGTTTTCCGCCGGTAGTGGCAGCTTTTTTCAATGCCGGTATCTTACTGATCGTCCTCGGCACCGGGGCAGGGTTGGTACTTGGCGTGACCACCAATATCTACAACGATTTCCTGTCGGGGAGCAGTCTCATGCGGCGGGTGGTGCAGCCGGTGAGGCTGTTGCGCGGCTGTGCGTTGAGCGTTTTGCTACTGGCATCGCTGCTCGTTTTTTCCGGTCTTGATTCGACCATCCTGTCCTGGAGCTACCTATCGATGGGGCTCCGCGGATCGGCGGTGTTCGTGGGGCTCTGCGCTATCGTCTTTTTCAAACGTTTTACCGACTCCAGGACACTGTTGGTGCTGCTCTACCTACTTCCCGTCCTGTATCTTTGGTTGAAATTGTAGTTCCGCGGTGCTCTTCGGAGTTCGTCGTTCGTTCGGGCGCGAAGGGGTTAGATTAGCCGCTCAATGCCGCTGACGATAAAATAGCCGGAGAACAGCACGAGAAATGAGGCGCAGGTACCGACCAGCAGGCGATACCTGCCGTCGGTAAAGAAGCGTCGACCGCGGGCGATGCCGAAAGAGATGAAGCCGTACCAAGTCAAGTCGGCCAGAATGTGTCCCACGAAGAAGGCGGCGACGCCGATCAGTCCGAATTGCATGGAGTAGACGATATAGCCGAGGCCGATGGTTGCCCACCAAAGCAGCCAATACGGGTTGGCAATGCTCAACAGAATGCCGGCCAGAATCAGATTCCTCGAGCGTTTTCCCTGGTCGTCCAGGCAGAGGTGCAATGATGGTAGCCCCTTGAACATGGAGACGGCCATCCACAACAAAATGACACCGCCGACAAGAGAAATAGCGATGAAGACCTCGTCGCGCGAGAGCAGTGGCGCCAGACCGGTGATCAGCGCGCCGACCAGAAGCAGTTCGAGCAATCCATGTCCAAGAATCATCAGTGGACCGACTGTCGCGCCACGCCGTACACTTTCACTGACAGTCACCGTCATCACCGGGCCCGGCATCATGGCTCCGGACAGGGCGATCACAAATGAGGACAAACTGATGGAAATCAGAGCAAGCGACATGATAGGGTGCACTCCACATAGACAAGAGGATCTGTATAATACCGGACGGAATTGTTTCGGGCAATGATCCGGCCGATCCTTTCTGCCTTTTTCTCTCCTTCCGGGCCGTTTGGACGCAACAGGTGCTTTTTCTCTCGCCCTTGGGCTCGGTGACATTTTTATATGAAACTGCACAGTTTCATTGTTCGTTGTGACGCCCCGTCATG
>NPIE01006336.1_pt2 | contig 10106 bp, 10 predicted proteins | sample 8637661 | NCBI WGS metagenome assembly NPIE01 (sample SAMN07420842, study PRJNA396082) | bioreactor metagenome | isolation source: sample BA12 brine-fed electro-methanogenic bioreactor BA | place: Japan: Kochi | collected 2016-12-09 | reverse complement strand
CTACTCATACAATTTACCGTTACCCCGACCTTCTCCTCCCATCTACTTGACCATAGCATAAAATCTCTTCAAAAAGAACCTTTTCCAGTATCTTATTTTGCAAATCAGGATGAATATCCCTCACATAAAAAAAATCAATCCTGCGTACCCCCCCAAACCCTGCCAATAAAAAAAGGGCAGCCCCAAGGACTGCCCCTACATCAATCGTATTTTATCGTAAGTGATCTTACTTTGCTGCTGCTGCGCCCTTTGAGATGGCGTCTTTGTTGAGGGGGATCAGCTTTTTGTGCTTGATGGCGATGTCGAGGGCGGAGTCGATGGCAGGTTCTGTGACTATGCCGACCTTCTCCATTATTGCGCCGAGCATGACCATATTTGCAACACGCAGGTCGCCGAGATCCTGTGCCACCTCTGTGGCTGGGATGCCGTATGCCTTCACGTCGTCGCGCTTTACGCCACGGTCTATCATGGAGGTATTGTAGAATATCGCGCCGCCGGGCTTGACCTTCGATTCGAACTTGTCGAGTGAGGGCTTGTTCATGGCGACGAGGACATCTATCTCGTCCACGACAGGTTTGCCGATTTCATTGTCGTCGAAGCGGACATGGCAGTTTGCTGTTCCGCCTCTCATCTCTGGGCCGTATGACGGTATCCAGCTCACATTCTTGCCCTCGCACATGCCGGAAACCGCCAGCATATTACCGAGCATAAGAACGCCCTGACCGCCGAAACCTGCGATGATGAAGCCGGGATTGTGGAACTGTGGTTCAACCTTGGCAAGATCGACATCGTGATGGGGTACATCCTTGAGGAGACCCAGTGCCTCTTTGATGTCGTGCTCTGTCAGTTCTTTCTTTGGTGGGTGATAGCTCTCGCGCTCCTCTGTTACGTCTTTCTTCACGCCGAGGGGGTAGAAGGGTATCATGTTCTTCTCCAGCCATTCCCTTGCCTTGACAGGCGTGGTCTTAAGGCCGGAAGGACATGCGGAAATCGCCTCCACCATGGAGAAACCCTTGCCGTCTATCTGGGTCTGAATGGCCTTGCGGACGGCCTTTCTTGCCTTCATGATATTCTTGGAGTCTGTGATGGCAACCCTTTCGATATAGGCAGGGCCATTAAGGCCGGAGAGAAGCTCGGAGACCTTCATCGGATGGCCCTCTGTCTCAATTGCACGACCGTATGGGGATGTCATGGTCTTCTGGCCGACGAGTGTTGTCGGTGCCATCTGACCGCCTGTCATGCCGTAAATGGCATTGTTGATGAAGAATACCGTGATATTCTCGCCTCTGTTTGCAGCCTGAAGGATATTGTTTCCGCCGATGGCTGCAAGGTCGCCGTCGCCCTGATAGGAGATGACGATAGAGTCGGGATTTGCCCTCTTGATGCCTGTGGCGACAGCCGGTGCGCGGCCATGTGCCACCTGGAAATTGCCTGTGTCGAAATAGTAATAGACAAAGACAGAGCAGCCAACAGGGCTGATCATGATTGTCCTGTCGCGAATGCCCATGTCGTCAATGGCCTCGGCGATGAGCTTGTGCATCACGCCGTGTCCGCAGCCGGGGCAATAGTGGGTATTGTCCTGATTCGTGTCTGGCTTCCTGTCGAAATTCTTATAGAATGAAACCGGAGGTGCGAGTACATTCCTTGCCATTATTTTACCTCGGCTTTCTTGAACTGTTCGTAGATTTCCTTAACTGTTGGAACAACGCCGCCCATTCTGTTGTAGAAGGATATGGGCTTTTTGAACTGTGTGGCGACCTTGACATCGTCAACCATCATGCCGGAGGACATCTCGACGACGAGGAAGGCCTTGGTGCTGTCTGCAATCTCGTTGAGTCTGGCATTGGGGAAGGGGAAGACCATCTTCGGCCTGAGCATGCCGGCCTTAATGCCGTCTGCCCTTGCCATGTCCACCGCTGACTTCATGATACGCGAGACAATGCCGTATGCAACGCCGACAATCTCTGCGTCATCCGTCATATAGTCCTCAAAGTCAACTTCATTCTTCTCTATGAGTGCGTGCTTGTCGATAAGCTTCTGATTGTGTGCCTCAAGCTCAAGGGGATCGAGATAGATGGAGTTGATCAGGTTCTTGCGTGACTCTGCATCGCCGAGTACTGCCCAGTCGTATTTGTCCTTTTTGTAGTCGTGCATATCAGGCTCGGGGAACTCGACTGGCTCCATCATCTGACCTATGAAACCGTCTGCCATGATGATGGTGGGGATTCTGTATTTGTCGGCAAGCTCGAAGGCCTTGATTGTCATGTCGCACATCTCCTGAGCGGAGTTGGGTGTGAGGACTATGTTCTTGTAGTTGCCGTGACCGCCGCCTTTGACCATCTGATTGTAGTCGTTCTGCTCAGGGGCGATATTGCCGAGACCGGGGCCGCCGCGGGTGATGTCTGCTATCACGATTGGCAGCTCAGAGCCTGCTGAATAGGAAATGCCTTCCATTTTCAGCGAAAGTCCGGGGCCGGAGGAGGCCGTCATTGTCCTTCTGCCTGCTCCTGCTGCGCCGTAGCACATCTGGATGGCAGCCACCTCGCTCTCAGCCTGCAGGAATGCGCGACCGAGCGGGGGGAAAAACTTTGCAGCGGCATGGGCGATTTCCGATGCCGGGGTGATTGGATAGCCAAAATAGGCCTCGCATCCTGCAAGAAGTGCGCCCTTGACTATGGCTTCATTACCCTTTATGAATTCCTTTGCCATATCAGCTCTCCTTCTTGATGACTGTTATACTGTAGGGTTCGGGACATGTGTAGAAACAGATGCCACAGCCGATGCAGCAGTCAGCGCCTTTGAACTTGACGGGATTATATCCCATCTTGTTGATCACCTCGGTGTCAATCTCAAGGCAGCCCTTCGGACACATGTCAATGCAGAGCCCGCAGCCCTTGCAGTTGTCCTGGTTTACCTCTATTCTGGGCATTAAGCCTCCTCTGTGATGATTATTTAGAATGTGAGAAAAATCTCATACCCCATCAATTTAATCTTGACAAGAATATCCGCAAGGTCTTTTTCGGGTTTTGGGCTTATGCTCATTAGAAATTGTGTTTTTTTTCACATTCTTTCTCTTTGCTGTGGGCATCAAATTGGGGGGTTGGAAAAGGCAGTCGACTATGGATGATATATTGGAGTGAAGCAGACTGCCTTTTTGAGGGGTGGGAGAATTTCAAAACTTTGTGAATCCCCCGATTGATTGGACAACCGGGGGAAAGCTCTGCCATTATCTTAGACTTTCAGAGTTCCGGGTGGGCGATTTTCCGTCTTTTTGCTTTTTCTTATCTCTTTGGCGGAGAACAAGGTGCAGGTGGAAAAGCATTAGTCGCTCTCAATCGTCTTTTTCATGATATTGCCGTCCTCGTCCATTATGATTTCTATCTTCTTTGTGACCACCTTCTCGANNGATTTCCTTGCCCTCAAAGCCCTCATCGTCGACCCAGATGGTTATCTCATCACCATCCTCGGAAATTTTGATATTCTCTCTAATATCCTCGGAATCGATGTCGATCTTGCTCTGCTTGCCGTTCTCGTCTATGAAAATGGCATTGGTCTTGCCGCCTTTGGCATTAACTGTTACCCTTTTCATTGATTTGCCATCCATATCTTCTGAACCATCGACAAGAACCTTGATATTCTTTATGACCTCTTCCAAACCTTCATCAACCGATGCAGCAATTATCTCTTCGATATTGATATCTTCACCATCAGACTTGTCTGTATAGAGTTTGACTGTGCCATCCTTGACAACAATAATCTCCGCTTTGCTGTCGTCCATTTTTACGGTTTTGCCTTTGTCATCAATGGTATATGTATAGGAATGGGAGTTCTCATCGTCAATGTCCACAGTGAAGACCTCGACATTGTCACCGCTTCCCACCTTNNCACCTTTACTTCCATTGTGTTGTCGTCTGTCTTTTTCACCTTGACTGTCATCTCCTTTTCCTCTGCATAGAGCGATAGTGCGAGGAAGACGAGAAGGAGCGTCATTGCTGCTAATATCGTCCGCGATTTCATATTGTCTCCTTTTTTAAGTTGATATGTTATCCGCTCCTTGAGATTGCCGTGTGTGCGGGAAAAGGCCGTAAAGCTGGACACACTCGCTAAGGACAGCCTTTCCGACATTCCAAGAAGCTCAACTGCATAGTCCTTTCTATCTCTGCCTGTACGTTTGACAGCCCTGTCGTCGGCAGCCATTTCCGCCTGCTGGCGTATCCTGCCGAGCAAAATATATGAAAGAGGATTGAACCATGTGGCAGCCACAAGAAGATGGGCAAAAATCCCTACAAGATGATCTCCGTTCTCAATATGTGCCCTCTCGTGCTCTATGATGGTCTGTCTCTGAAAGTCATCGAGGGCAAAAAAGGGGGCAGGTACAACAATCTTGGGCCTGATGATCCCCAGAACAAGTGGACCCTTTTCTCCAATATATATGCCCTTTTGCCCGGATGGAACAAGCCTGCCAACTGAACGGCGGAGCATAAAATATCGGATCGCAACAAAGGCGAGTATAGACACAAATCCCGTGATCCAGACCAGAAAAAGCCATTCCTGCCAGCCAAAGCTCCTGTGTCCAGCGGCATAGGCCTGCCCAGTCAGCTGAAGCATTTCTTCCCGGGCAGGTATAACCGGAATGCCGATAAATGCAGGTATGGCCAGCTTCAGAAGGGCCATCATATAGAGCAGTTTCCTGATAGTCGGGCTGAAATGGGGCAGATATTGCAGATAGATCAGCGTTATCACTGCAAAGAGGGAGCCGGATATCAGAACGGTCGGCAGATGTGATATGAAGATATCAGCACCACTGAAAATCAGATCATTCATTCTCTCCCCTTTCAATGAGCTGCTTGAGATCGGCAAGCTCTTCGTCTGAGAGTTTACCTGAGCCGATGAGGTACATGGCAAGTTCGCCGAAAGAACCATCAAAAATCTTGTCAACAAATCTACGTGTCTCGCCGCCCATCAGGTCTTCCCTTTCCCGTGTCGGCTTGTAGAAGTTGACAAGACCGATCTTCTCCTTTGTGAGAAAGCCCTTCTCCTCCAGTTTGTTCATAACTGTTTGAACTGTTGTATATGCCTTTTCGCCATCGGGATATAGCTCCTCGAGGACGCTGCGCACGGATATCCTTCCTTCTATATTCCAGATTCCGTTCATAATCTCCCATTCAAGGTCTGTAAGTCGCTTTTTCATATCTTCCTTTCAAGGCTATTTTCAACATAGAAATCAAAATTTCCACTGCCTACTACTTTCATAGTAGATATATTATATTGTTCGGAAGATGTCAAGCCCAATTTACATTTTTATCGAAAAAAGTTTGGCAATCAGTTTGTCCCTTGTGGTTTTCTTATGCCTGACTATTTTTATTGCGATGAAAAAACTTTTTTACATAGCTCTATTCTCTGTCAGTATTGTTCTTGCTCATCCCCATGTCTTCATTGACGTCGGTGCAGGTCTGAACTTCAGCGGTCAGAAGCTGACCGGCATAGACATAGAATGGATATTCGACCAGATGTATTCCTATGACATCATCTCCTCCCTGACAGACGGCGATATGACTGTCGATGACTCAGAGAGAGAGGATATTGAGGCCCTTTTTGCCAAATCCTTCGGCACTCTCAGCTATCTGACAGTTATTGAGCGGAAAGGGCAGAGGCTGGACATACAGGAGATTCTCGATTTTGACATGGTGATACGCGAGGATATGCGAGTGGTGATCAGTTTCACTATACCANNACGATCAATCTCTCTTTCCACGATGAGAGCCTCTATCACGGGCTGACACCACAGAAGGGAACCCCTGAGTTCAATGGTGCCGAGCAGATATCAACAACTGTAAAGGCTCGAAACTCTATTAGTTTCGACATCACCATGGAGCCGAAATGAAAAGATTATTGCCAATTTTCATACTCGTACTGATTGGCTTTGCCCAGTTCCCTGTGGGAGACAGCCCCCAGAAGGAGAGCTCAATCACCACTGAAATATGGCAAAAATTCGTGACAATGCAGAAGGATCTCAATGCAAAGCTGTCCAGTGCAATGGTGGAGATGAAGCAGGATTTCTCGTCAAAGACGATACTGATAATACTCGGCATTGCCTTTCTCTACGGCATACTCCACGCAGCAGGCCCGGGCCATGGCAAGATGCTTGTAGGCTCCTATTTTCTCAATTCATCGGGCACTTGGAAATCTGCACTCAAGGTTGGCTCAACTGTTGCCATGACCCACAACGGCGTTGCCCTTCTTATAGGGCTGATTTTCGGCATATTTATCCGCGCTGCAGGACCTGAATACAGAAATGCCATACAGCACGACATCCGGATAGCTTCGGGTGTGATGATAATTCTCGTGGGAATTGCATATTTTATCGCAGGCTTCCCGGCTGTCAGGCGCAAAATGCGAGCCTTTGCCGAAAGGAGGCACGATATTCTCATCGGTGTCCTGTCGGGGATTATTCCATGCCCTGTTGCGCTGACAGTAATTCTTTTCTCTATTTTCCTCGGAAAGCTATGGCTCGGTCTTCTGGCGGTTCTCTCACTTTCCATAGGTATGGCAGCCACTGTCTCGACATTCGGAATGGTAGCCATCTATTTTCGGGATCTGCTCGCCAGAACAACCTCAAAAAAATTCGATACAGACAGAATAGCCTCAATATTATCCTTCATTGGCTCATTCGGGATCACACTTGCAGGTATACTCCTCCTTTTAGCATCGATTTAGGGGACTCTACCTGACTATCTACCCTTCTCCATTATTGTATTAATTGTAATCACGATGACGGACAATATTTTATGTAAATTTTTTCACATTTTGCCACATATACCCGTCATTCCAAAAGGGGTTGTTTTGTGTCTTACTATGTAATGAATAATAACACCCAAATTGCACTTCGCTATATACCCTGTAAAGACGGCAATTGATAATTTCTTATTTCTACGAGAGCTACAATCTTTAAATAGCAACTATCTAACAGAAATATCAAATCAGCTGCCGTGCCTTGCGAATAGTAGCAAAGAGAGATTATTATTTCCTGCTAAGTATGAACAATTTAGTGCTCACTTCACTTTCACGGAAGCATCTGTTTTTTGCTCTGATCAGGTTTGGCAAAGGTCTTTTTGGGAAACAAGAGGCTTTGAGAGTGAGAAAGCTATCCCGTGCGAGACAGGGGAAATAGTAAGCGGGGCGACAGAGTCGCCCCGCAAAAAATAGCACAGCCAAACAGCGGAGCTGTTTGTGCAGTGTGAGGGAAATAGTAAGCGGGGCGACAGAGTCGCCCCGCAAAAAATAGCATCCATTTGAAGACATCGCTTGTATCCCCAGTATTCAGATCCTGAGGATCGAATGCGCCAATTGGATATCGTGGATCAGTGCAATTAGGAAACTGCGTCTTTGAGCTGTGCGCCTGCGCGGAATTTCGGAACCTTTGTGGCCGGGATCTCGAGAGGCTCGCCGGTCTGTGGGTTTCTTCCTGTGCGTGCTGCACGCTCGGATACGTAGAATGTACCGAAACCGATGAAAGAGACCTTGTCATCTTTCTTCATGGCGTCTGATATCTGTCCGAGAAGGGACTTGATTGTACGGTCTACCTGTGCTTTGGACTGATCTGTCTCCTGTGCGATGGCTGCTACCAATTCTTTCTTGGTCATACGCACCTCCTTTGTTCTTAAGGGTTCTAGGGATAATTTAGACATATCAGGGGGTGTGTCAAGGGAGAAATTGAAGAAAAGTGAAAAAAACCCAATGTTTTTGGGGCGTGAAGGCCATTTCATGACAAAAAATCGGTTTTAATGATAAAAATCAACTGTCAAAAGTCCGTTTTGCCGCGTCCTGTAGATACTGGAGAAGAGACTAGCGGACACCACCCTTCGAGCCTTCGACCTTCACATCCGGCAGATCCTTTATGTAGACCTTGAAATAGAAGCCCTTCCTTGTGCCGGTGGGATACCACTTGAGAATGCCGGCCCAGCAGTGCATGTCTCTCCTTATCTCGAAGGACTGGGATATGCGCTCCTGATCGTCTATATCGTAGTAGATATTGTAGTCGAGTGACCATTTCTTTGTGATATTAGTCGAGAGTTTCAGCTTGACCCATTGCTGAGGCTCGGATGAATCTGTTATGAAGTCCTTCGAGAGATAATGTGTCACAGATGCCGACCATTTCTCATTAACTGCGCCGAAGGGGAGCTGACCGTCGAGCTTCCAGGTGCTTGTCATCTTTGCGGATTTGAGTATCAGTGCAGATGGCTTGTCCTCGCCTGACTGATAGAGGGTATGATATGCGCTCAGGCTTAAATTAAGGAAGGAGGCGGGTTTTGCGCTGGCTGTAGATGTGATGTCTGAGAAGAGATCATCCTCGAAATTATAGGACATGCTCGATTTAAGTGAGAAGAGCGACAGCTTTTTCAGTTCCTCTGTATCTTTTGATTTGTAACGGGCATAGAATGTATTGTTCAGCGAAAAGGAGGCAGACTGCCTGTCCGTATTGCCACCGGTGCTGCCGAGGAATGAAGGGAAACGCCCGGCATCGTCGACAGCAGGGGTATATGAATAGGATACACCCGGTGTCACAATGTGCTTGAGCTCCTGCAATGGCCCGATCCTTGTTGGGAAGGTTCCGTACATGGTTGTGGATAGATTTGCCCCTGCATCCCACTTGGTGAGAACGGGCATGGCATTGCCTGCTGTGTCTTCGTCATAGATATTCACATCGATATTGAAGTTAGGTGTGAGTGTGAAATATGACTTCCAGCGAAGTGGCATAGAAAGTCCGCTGTTATTGGTCATCCCCCACTCTGATTCATATGAAACCGAATCCCTGTCAATGGAGTTGATAAATCGACCCGAGTACTTGATCTTCAAATCCTCAAGGAAGGAATCCTCGGGACCGAGGGACTTGCTGGGCAGGCTCAGGCGTATAGATGGCAGGCTCTCCCGAATCTTGCCTGTCTGGAGATTCTCATTTCTGGACACCTCAGCATTGAGCGACAGATCCCATATCCTTGTGGATAGATATACAGAGGATTTCAGATCCTGATTCATTGTCTCCTCAGGGGTCAGCAGCCTGTCCTCGAAGAAATCTCTGCTGGAGACAAAGCTGCCTGACCCGCGTATGCTTGTCCTCTCGCCTATTGTCTGGCTGTGACTGAAGTTGAATCGCCACTGCTCCGAGCGGCTCTCCTGTTCCCATGTCCTCTGCCTGTTGAAATTATATGAGCCGGAAAGGCTGCCTGAGAAACGATATCGCAGGGCATATCGGAACTGCCCGTGGAGTTTCAGACCTGTGTCCTCGTCAAAGTCGAAGGCAGCCTGCATGTCCATGTAGTCATTGGGTGCGATATAATAGCCCACATTGCGGATGAATCGCCTGTCCTGTGTGAACTGACCGATGTCAAAGGATAGGAGGCCGCTGCGCCTGCCGCTCTTAGTGGGAAACACAAAGAATGGCACATAAAAGACAGGCAGCTCTCTAATATATAGTAACACATTCCTGCCAAAGGCCTTGTCATTGGGGATTAGCTTAATTGTCGGCGAGTAGAAATGATAGTCAACTGTGTCCGTCTCGCAGTCGCAGGTGGTGAACTTGCCACCTGCTGCATAGAGGGTATCGCCCCCTGCCTTCTCAAGTCTCTCCCCCCAGAAGTAGCCGGGGTCTACCTTGCTCCAGCCCATCAGGACCCTTCCCCTTTCAGTACGAAGGTCATAGACCATTGAGCTGCCCTTGAGGGAACTGCCGTCCATAGTCAGAACAGGCTCGCCTGTCAGGGTATCGCCGTCTGTTAGAGCCTCTGCAAAGAGAAGTCTATCGCGGCTGTTGTAGGTGACATAGTGGGCAATCAGATTCATGTCTTCATATGAAAGATCCGCCGCGCCGGATAGGCGAACAGCCTCCGAGCCAACGCCGAATTCCCCCTGCTCTGCATTGAAAAAGAGTGAGTCCGCCTTGCCGCTCTCCCTTTTAAGTCGTGAATATATTCCGTCGACCCCTCCGTCAACACGGACCGAGTCCATCTTCTTGTCCACAAACCATACTGCAACAGAATCGCCCGTTACTACAAGTTGCTCCTCGTATGCCGTATCTTCAGGCTCAGGCTTGTAGTCGACCTTGACCT
>NPIE01012474.1_pt2 | contig 10108 bp, 10 predicted proteins | sample 8637661 | NCBI WGS metagenome assembly NPIE01 (sample SAMN07420842, study PRJNA396082) | bioreactor metagenome | isolation source: sample BA12 brine-fed electro-methanogenic bioreactor BA | place: Japan: Kochi | collected 2016-12-09 | reverse complement strand
GGATCGATCAGTTCGATTCCGCAGTCGACAAAGTCCTTGATATTGCGGGTAGCCAGGCTGGCGCCGCGTGATCGGTAATCGCGGAGGCACGCCAAGCTGGTCGGCGTGGCGCGGGCTCATCCGACAGACGCAGGGTCGGGCTTGCCCGGGTTGGTGTCACGATACAGCAACCGGTACAGCGCCGGGATCACGAACAGTGTCAGCAAGGTGGATGAGAGTATCCCGCCGATCACTACGGTGGCCAATGGCCGCTGGACTTCGGAGCCGATGCCGGTGTTCAGCGCCATCGGGACAAAACCCAGCGATGCCACCAGGGCAGTGGTCAACACCGGGCGCAGGCGGGTCAGCGCTCCGTCGGTGATGGCCTGATCCAGCGGCAGTCTGTCCTTGCGCAGTTCACGGATGAACGACACCATCACGAGGCCGTTCAGGATGGCGATGCCCGACAGCGCAATGAAGCCGACCGCGGCGGAGATGGAAAAGGGAATGCCACGCAGCATCAGCGCGGCAACACCACCAGTCAGCGCCAACGGCACGCCGGAGAAGATGATCAGCGCGTCCTTGAACGAACCCAGCGCCAGCACCAGCAGCCCTACGATCATCAACAGCGTTGCCGGCACGACGATGGACAGGCGTTGCGAGGCCGACTGCAATTTCTGATAGGTGCCGCCATACTCCACCCAATAGCCGGCGGGTAGCACTACCGAGCCCTCGATGGCCTCCTGGATGTCGGCCACGAAGCTGCCCAGGTCGCGACCGCGGACGTTGGCGGTGACCACGACCCGGCGCTTGCCGTTCTCGCGGTTGACCTGGTTGACGCCCTGCACGCTTTCCAGGGCTGCCAGCTCCTGCAGTGGCACACTCGATCCGTCCGCAAGATGGATCGGGAGGCGATGCATGCCATCGACGTCACTGCGCATTGACTCGCCCAGCCGCACAACGATGTCGGCGCGGCGGTCACCTTCGTAGAACTTGCCGGCAACCCGGCCACCATAAGCAGTCGCCAATTGCTCCTGGATCTGCATTTTGCTGATGCCGTATTGGGCCAGCTTCTCCAGCTTCGGCGCGATGACCAGCATCGGCAGGCCGGTGGTCTGCTCCACCTGCACATCGGCGATGTCCGCAACCGATCCGATCGCGCCTTCGATTTGATCGCCCAGTGCCGCCAGCGTTTCCAGGTCATCGCCGAACACCTTGATGGCAAGCTCCGCGCGCACGCCTGCCAGCAGCTCGTTGAAGCGCATCTGGATGGGCTGCAGAAATTCGTAGCGGTTGCCGGGAATGTCGCTGACCAGTGCATCCAGTTCCTCCACGATCTGCGCTTTGGGCTTGTCGGGATTCGGCCACTGATCGCGTGGTTTCAGGATGATGAAGTTGTCGGCCACGCTGGGTGGCACGGCATCGGTGGCGACATCAGCCGTGCCGATCTTGGCAAAGACCCGCTCGACTTCCGGCAGTTCCCTGATTCGTTCCTCCAGTGTTTCCTGCAATGCGATGGCCTGGCTCAACGAGGTGCCGGGAATGCGCAGCGCGTGCATTGCGATATCACCTTCATCCAGATTCGGAACAAATTCGCTGCCCAGCCGAGTGGCGCCCAGCGCGCTGACAATGACCAGCAGCGTGGCCAGTGTGACGACCGGCAAACGGTGCTGCAGCACCCAGCGCAGCGCCGGCTTGTAAGCCGCTGTTGCGCCGTGAATCAGGGGATTGTGTTTTTCGATAAAGGGCTTCTTGAACAGCAGTGCAATGGCCGCAGGAACAAAGGTGATGGACAGTAGCATGGCGCTGAGCAGGGCAATCACGACGGTGATGGCCATCGGATGGAACATCTTGCCCTCGACCCCGTCCAGCGCAAAGATGGGGAGATAAACGACCGTGATGATGAACACGCCGAACAGCGCCGGCCGGATGACTTCCCTGGTGGCTTCGAATACGATTTCCAGACGTTCGCGCGCAGCCATCAATTGGCCACTGACACTGGCCTGGCTCAGGCGTCGAAGGCAGTTCTCGACAATGATGATGGCACCATCGACCAGCAGACCGAAGTCCAGCGCACCAAGACTCATCAGGTTCGCGCTGACCCGCGTCTGCACCATTCCGGTGATGGTCATCAACATGGCAAAAGGAATCACCAGTGCGGTCAGAAAAGCCGCCCGGATATTGCCCAGCAACAGAAACAGAATCACGATGACCAGCAGCGCACCCTCGATCAGGTTGGTCTGCACGGTGCGCAGGGTTTGATCGACCAGTTTTGTGCGGTCATACACTGCCGTGGCGACCACGCCCTGCGGCAGGTTCCGACTGATTTCCTCCAGCTTTTCGGCCACTGCGCTGGCCACGGCGCGACTGTTTTCGCCGATCAGCATGAACACCGTGCTCATGACCACTTCGCGACCGTTCTGGGTCGCCGCGCCGGTGCGCAAGCCACCCCCTTCAGTGACTTCGGCGACATCGGCCACAGTTATTGCAGAACCCTCCCGGGTGGACAGCGGAATCCGGCCGATCTCCGCGATATCCTCCGCTTGTCCGGGAATCCGCATCAACCACTGGGCGCCGTTACGCTCGATGAACCCGGCGCCCTGGTTGGCGTTGTTGGCCTCGATCGCGGCCACCACATCGGCCTGAGTCAAGCCGAACGCCAGCAGCCGGGCCGGATCGAAGGCCACCAGGATCTCGCGCTCGTAACCGCCGATCGGGTTGGCTTCCACCACGCCGGGCACGCGCATCAGCTGCGGGCGGATGATCCAGTCGTGCACTGTGCGCAGATCCATCGGCGTGATCGGCGCGCCGTCGGCACCGGTCGCACCCGGCTCGGCATCCACGGTGAACATGAAGATTTCACCGAGGCCGGTAGCAATGGGCCCCAGTTCCGGTTCCAGCCCGCTGGGCAGCTCCGAGCGGGCCGCCGATAGGCGCTCATTGATCAGTTGGCGCGCGAAGTAGATATCGGTGTCGTCGGTAAAGATCGCAACGACCTGCGACAGGCCATAGCGCGAGATCGAGCGGGTATGGGTCAGGCCCGGTAGCCCGGCCAGCGAGGTTTCCAGTGGATACGAGATGCGCTGCTCGACCTCCAGCGGTGTATAGCCGGGTGCCTCGGTGTTGATCATCACCTGCACGTTGGTGATGTCGGGCACGGCGTCGATGGGCAGCCGGGTGAAATTCCAGACCCCGAGACCGGCCAGCGAGAGCACCAGCACGATCACCAGCCCACTGCGCTGTATCGAAAAACGTAAGATCCTGTCCAGCATGAGAGTAAATCCTAGTGATCGTGCGAGGCGCCGGATTTTTCAACATCGGCCTTGATGATGTAGCTGTTCTCGGTGACATACTCGGTGCCGGGTGTCAGTCCGCCCAGGACTTCCACCCACGGGCCGGCTTCACGCCCCAGTTCGAGCATGCGGACCTCGTAGTCCTCACCCACCTTGGCAAACACCACGGTGAAATCGCGAAACGGTTGCAAACCACTGCGCTTGACCGCCAGCGGCACGGGAATGGTCGCGACTTCGATATCGCCGACGATGAACAGACCTTCGCTCAACAGCCCTGCTTCGTTATCAAGCTCTGCCAGAAACAATCGGGCCTGATCGGTACGCAAGCCGGTTCGGGCCCGGCTGATTCGGGTTTGTACGGGCTCATCGACTCCGTTCATCGAAACGGTGACCGGCGCGTCCAGGTGGACTTTATCCCGGTCTGCCGGATACACCGCCAGCTCCGCCAGCAAGGTATCGGTGCGCATGATTTCCAGTAACACGCGCCCTGCGGTCTGCTCACCGGCGCTGGCGAACTGCTCACTGATGACACCTGCCATCGGGGCGGTGATCGAGTAGGTCTGCAGGCTCTCGTTGCTCTCGATCGTGGCCAGTTTCTGACCCTGACTGACCGCATCGCCCAGCCTGACATGCATGGCTTTCACGACACCGTCGAAGCGCGCCTGAATCCGGCGTCTGGCATCCGGCGGCAGAACCAGTTTGCCGTAGGTCCGGATGGTCTGGTGCAACGTGGCGCTGCCGGCAGTTTCCGTGGCAATACCCATGACAGCGGCAACGCTGTCATTGATGCGTGTGCGTCCTTCGAAGCTTTCGAATTGCCAGCGATGGGTCTTGCCCTGGTACTGAGCAGTCAGCGTCACGACAAAGGAGTGCGGTTCGTAGATCACGGTATCGCCGCGCAGATAGCCGTCTTCGGTGCTGAAACCGATTTCATCGACCACGTTGCCAAGACGATCAAGCCGCACGGTCAGGCTTACCGCATCGGGCCGCACCGGCTGGCCGTTATCGGTAATCCAGGCCCGATACTCCGGCGGTACGCCGGTTTCAAAAATGACCAGCTCGACGGCAAACTCGCCGTCGCGCAACAGCCGGCCGCCTTGAGGACCTTTTTCCGGCTCGGCTTGCTGGGCCTTGGACTCCGCTGCTGGCATGGCAATTGACGGCAGTAGCAGTGCGCTCAGTACCAGTTGACACAGAAGTAACAGGCGGCCGAGGTTCAAATAACAGGAGTGGTTCATGATCGATGGTCTCAAGGTAACGGCGTAGTCTGGAAAAACAATGTCGAGCCAGTCAGGCGCTGAAGTTCGACATGCTGCAAATGGATGGCCTCGAAGGCGCGCAGCAGATCCTGTTGCGCGCCCAGGCTCTTGTTGACAATGACCGCCCACTGCTGATAACCGAGCTTGCCGGTTTCATAGGCCTGCGTGGCTTGCGCCTGGGCGCTGTTCAAGGCGGGAATGATTCGCTCCTGCAGTGTTTCGATGACATGTTGACTGTGCTTGATTTCCTGCAGCAGCACATAAAGCTGCGTGTCCAGTTGCAACGCGATCGCCTCGGATTCGCTTTCATACTCGGCCTGTCGGGCCGTCAGCTGCCTGATCTTGCCGACGCTGCTGCGATCACGGCCCAACGGCACCGAAAACCCCGCGACCATGCCGAAATCGTTGGTGGTCTCGAAGCGGCGCACACCCACTGAGAACTGCCATTGCGGCCGGGCCTCGATTCGCGCCAGCTCGATCTCGGACTGCACAACGCGCTGCTGCGTGGCCAGCAAGCTCAGCGCCGGGTTCTGCTTGAGCTGCTCGTATTGCCGATCGATATCGTCGATGACCGGCATCCTGAACAGCTCACCTACCAGGCGATACTCCTTCCGCGCTTGCCCCCATTGCGCGCTCAACTGGTGGCGCGCGGACGTCAGCTCGTGCTGAAGGTCTTCGGCCTCCAGTTCGCGTTGCGCCAGTTCAACCTCGGCCTGAAGCTGTTCGAATTCCGGGCTTTTGCCCGCAGTCACGCGCTTGCCGATATCGGCGACCGTCTTTCGGGCCTGTTCCACGGCTTCTCTTGCGAGATTCAGACGCTGCTCTTCGACCATTGCCTGAATGAACAACCGTGCCGTCCTGGCTGACAGATCAAGAGCCTCGATGTTGCGCTGGATATCGACCTGACTGGCGGCAAGCTGTGCGGACTGGACACGACTGTCGATACGCGCGCCTTGCATGACCCAACTGATCGACAACGTGGTCTCGGCACTGTCGAAACCGCTGATGTCGTCAGTGCCTGCGAAGTCCTCAACCCGAAAGCCGATCTCGGGTCGCTGGCCTGCGCCGGCCTGGTCGATCAAGCCCTGGTAGGCTTCGCGTTTATTTACAAAGACATTCAGTCTTGGGTGTTGCTTCAGCGTCAATTGAACCGCCTCATCCAGCGATAGGCTTGGCGGTTCCAACGTACTTTGTGCATGGATGGCGGGCGCGAACATGAATGCTCCGCCGAAGATCAGCGCGGCAAGGGAAAACAGCGGCGATCGTCTTGAAAACCGATGAGCGATCGGTATTTCAGGCAAGTCCGTAGTACGCAGATTCATCGATCAACCCTTTGGGAAAGTGAAATCAGTGAGAGAAACCGGCTTCGATCAGGTGATGCAAAACGTCGATCGCGATGGTGGACAGAAATAGTGTCAACATGACAAGCGGCAAGCAATACCCCCAGGGGAACGGTCGACTCTGTCGCGGGGCCACCAAGGCCCGGACCCGGCAAAAGACATCGTCGTCGACGAAACGAGTCACGAGTGCCGACTGTTGGGGAACTTCCGGATTTGAATTTCCGACATCAGGCTGCTGGATTCGGGCCACGTTAATCAGCGTCTGGGCAATGTCGAGGCTGCAGTGAGATTGGCTTGCTTCGGCATCGGCCTGCAGTTCGGTCGCCACCGAGAACAGCCGGTTCACACGGCGAGCGAGTGGACTTGGGTAAAGCGATGCCAGCAAGGCAAACAGCAATTTCCTGCGCGTGTCGTTGTTCCGGATATGTGCGCGTTCGTGTTCGATGATGATCTCGAGGTCTTTTTCCGACACCCGCTCGATCAAACAAGTCGTCACATAGCATTTCGGATGGGCCAGTCCGGTGACAAAGGCCGCGGCCGTGTTCGATTCCAGCACGACGATATCCTGGCCGGCATCCCAGCGCCTGCGTTTACCTCGGGAAAGGCGCGTGAGCGTATTCAGGGTGTTCAGATGACGGACTGCATTCAGGCCTTTCCGGGCCAGCACGAAAGTGGCGCCGAGAATGAACATGGCCAGCGTCACGCCGTGCCAGCTGCCCGGATCGAAGACATCGGGATGGTGCCAATGCGCCAGCCGGTCCAGCCACTGGGCGTTGTCGGGCGGAAATACGGAAGGCATGAAGACCAGCACACAGAGGATGCTGACGATCCAGGGCATGGCCACAAACAACCACAGCGTCCTTGTTTGCGTGCGCGCTGCCAGCACGGTGAGCCGGCGAACGACGAACGGCGAGATCGAAGCCAGAAGCAGGGTCGCTGTCAGCAGGCCGATCAGGCCGATACTGAGTAGGTTCAGGACGCCGGCCCACTCATTGATCAGCATCGGGATCTTCCTGACGGCGCCGCTGGCGCTGTTGCTGAATCAAGGCTTCCAGTTGCGACAGCCTTTCGTCATCAAGTCGGGCGGAAACCGATGAGAATGCGGCAACGAAGCTGTCTTCGCCCTTGTGGATGAAATCGCAGGTGACATCCTGGATCAGTTGGGCGATCAAGCCCTCTCTATCGATTCTTGGACGATAACAGTACGCATGGCCCTTCTTCGTGCGGGCCAGAAGGTTCTTCCTGAACAACCGGTCCAGGGTGCTCTGGATGGTGTTGAGCGTGCCGCCCTGGCGCTGGGTCAGCGCCGCGTGTACCTGCTTGGCATCCGCCTCCGGTTGTTCCCAGAGATACACAAGAACCCGCTTTTCCAATTCGCCCAGTATCATGCGGCCGCGCTCCGAGTGCGCATTCCGGAAGTCTAATCGAAGCGCACTCTAGCACAGAAATACCGATTAGCGATCGGTTTTCCTGGCCTGGCGCCTGTACGCCCAACTCGGCCAGAAGCTCGATGAAAAGCTCGATGAGCTGCACCTGATCGACGAACTCAGCACCACGATGTCCGCCGGCGTGTTAGTCATTGGCACCCCTCTCGCCAAAGGCCTGGAGTTCGACCGGGTCGTGGTGTCCGATGCGACGGCGGCGAACTACGCCACCGAGATGGACCGCAACCTGGCTGATCGAAAACTGATCGCCAGGTGCGGTTTACTTCGCCGCCGGGAGCGCGGAAAATGAAAGCCTGGTCGGACATCGAAGAAGCATGAATCAGCCATGAATCCCGGCGTCATCCATGCGCTTGCCGCGGCCGCGCTGTTCGGTGCGAGCACGCCGCTGGCCAAGTGGCTGCTGGAGGGTACGTCGCCGTGGCTGCTGGCCGGGCTGCTTTATCTTGGCAGCGGCGTCGGTCTTGGCATCGTGCGTGTGCTGCGTGACCGAGGCTGGCGCTCATCCGGGCTGGTGGCGCATGAATGGCCCTGGCTGCTCGGCGCAATCGTCTTCGGCGGCGTGCTCGGCCCGCTGCTGCTGCTGTTCGGACTGACCTCCACCAGCGCCTCGACAGCATCACTGTTGCTGAACCTGGAAGCTGTGCTGACCGCGCTGCTGGCGTGGATCGTGTTCCGGGAAAACGCCGGTCGGCGGGTCGTGCTGGGCATGGTGGCCATCGTCGCCGGCGGAGTCGTGCTGGCCTGGCCGGCCGGCGAGCTCGCAGTATCGAACTGGCTCGGCCCGCTATTGATCGCCACAGCCTGCCTGTGCTGGGCCATCGACAACAACCTGACCCGCAAGGTCTCGGCAACCGACGCCTTGTTCATCGCCGGCAGCAAGGGACTGATCGCCGGAATCGTCAACGTGGCCCTGGCCATCGCGCTCGGCGCGCGGCTGCCGGGCACCGGCCACGTATCCGCCGCATTGCTGGTGGGGCTGCTGGGCTACGGAATCAGTCTGGTGATGTTCGTGCTGGCCTTGCGCGAACTGGGCACGGCGCGCACAGGGGCGTATTTTTCCACCGCGCCGTTCATCGGCGCGGCCATGGCCGTCGTTGTGTTCGGCGAACCGACGACGCCGGCGTTCTGGCTGGCCTGCGTGTTTATGGCGTTCGGGGTCTGGCTGCATCTGACCGAGCGCCACGAACATGCCCACACCCACGAGCCCCTGGAACACGTGCACATGCATGTCCACGATCAACACCACCGGCACGAGCATGAAGGGGACCAGGATAGCCAGGCATCCAGCAAGAAACCGCACAGCCACTGGCACCGTCACGAGGCGCTGACGCACAAGCATCCGCACTTTCCGGACATCCATCATCGCCATGGGCATCGACGCGATGATTCCGGGTGTCGGAGATGAGTATTTTCCAATCCTTAAATGAGTCTGAAGGAGCGGGTTAGAGTCAGCCGGTTTTCAGGGTCAGCGCTGGGGTCTTGTTTCGTGCATAGCCCTCTCCGGTAGGCTTCCGCGCTGATCCAGCCCACCGAAATCAACCACATCCGCTCGCCCGATTCGATCTGATCCAGGATGGATTTCCTGGCCATGCGCCCTCCTTTCCACGTTAGTTGGACCGCTCCAGAAATTGCAGGCGTCCCGTCTCCGCTCATTCGCACCGGAAACCATTTTTACATTCAAGCGCTGCGGGACTTGAAGGACACTCGAACTCACGCTATTCCTCGAAAGGAAGCATTTCAAAGCCAATCAGAAGGCCCAAGGATCGATCAGTTCGATTCCGCAGTCGACAAAGTCCTTGATATTGCGGGTAGCCAGGCTGGCGCCGCGTGATCGGGTGATGGCGGCGATCATGGCGTCGAATTGACTGATGGGCTGACCGGCGAATCGGCGAGATGTGGCGATCTCGGCATAGGCATCGGCGGCTGTGCTGTCGAAGCTCAGAACTTGTCCGGCCAGGTCCTGATCGAAGATGTCGTGGATGGCTTTCAGGAGCGATGTACGGCGCCGGCCGTCAGGCAGTAAAAGCAGGCCATAGAACAATTCGCCCCGCGTGACGGTGGTGGTGAAGAGCGTCGGGCGGGGCTGGGTGGCCAGCCAAGCCATGACTGCTGCGTCCGGCGCGGGGCGCAGGGTTTCCGAAAGCACATTGGTGTCGAGCACAATCATCCGTCAAGCCGGATTAAAGTCCCGATGGAAATGGATCGCGGATCGCTTCACGTTCGGGAAGCTGCAGTTCGACCCCGCCCAAGGGTTCGATGCGCTTGCGAATGGCTTCTGCCAGCGATGCGGTTTGTGCCGGCTCGGTCGACAGCGCGGTGCGCAGAATGTCGCGCGCCTCGTCTTCCATCGAGCGTCCATGCCGCGCAGCCTGAACGCGCAGGCGGGCCTTGAGCTGATCGTCGATTTTCCGGATGGTCATGGTTGCCATTTCGCGGCCTCCTGCCGGTACAGCTTGCTGTCAATGAGTGCATATTAGTCATTGACAGCAAATCAAGCAAGTGAGTGAGGGGCTTTTTCAGCGATCTGAAAGCCGTCTGCGGATCTGTAAGATAGTCGCCCACCACTTTGCAGGATCTTTTCATGTGTGGACGCGGCGGTCATGACTATAGCTGGAAGCAGGTTTATGACTACCTGAGAATATCGAGTCCCCCGCCTGAGGGTGGGCAGCACCAGCTCAATATCGCACCTTCGACCCGGCGCGGTGGAGAAACGCACTGGACTCGCATTCCCGTTGCCCGGCCGTTGTCGGACGGCCGGCGCGAACTTGCTTCCCTGGTCTGGCCGCTGGTAC
>NPIE01002158.1_pt1 | contig 10108 bp, 8 predicted proteins | sample 8637661 | NCBI WGS metagenome assembly NPIE01 (sample SAMN07420842, study PRJNA396082) | bioreactor metagenome | isolation source: sample BA12 brine-fed electro-methanogenic bioreactor BA | place: Japan: Kochi | collected 2016-12-09 | reverse complement strand
GGCCGCCAGGTTTTCAAATTTCAGGATCTTGTGCAGTTCCACCGGTTCCACGTCAATTTCGACCTTGCGCCGGATCTTTCTGTCAGTTGTCATGGTCATCATTTATGCGATTTTATTTGAGTGATCGCTTCGTCCATGCTTATTTTATCCAGCCATTTTCCCCGGTCTTGTGTATAGTCGCCATGACCTGTTGAAAATTGATTCAGAAAACGGATTGTTTCCACGACTCCCATCTCCTTGAAAAGTATATGTGTCGCATGGCGATTGATTTCAGATATGGATCGTACTTCTGTTTTCATATGTCCAACTCCATCACCAATTCGGTGGGATAAGCCACCGTGGTATTTAAATTTTCTAACTTTCTGGCTTTCTTAATAAACTTATCATCACACGTACAAAAATAATCAATTCCTGAAAAAGATGCAAATGCAAGATGTAATGCATCAAGCGGTTTTATACCGTGATCTTGAATGTTTCTGGCCAGCGTTTCAATTTCCGCTGTGAGCTCAAGGGTCTTTTCCGCAAGCATGAGAATTTCCAGTGTGTTTTCTTTGCGAATCTGATCTGGAATCTGTTTGATTTCAAACAGCAACGCATCGGATGAAAGGAGTTTCAGATGACCGGATTCGCACAATGCAAGAACAACAAGGATCGCTTCTGCTTCAACCGCAATCCTTGGTTGAGATTTATCATCAAAAGGGCGTTGCAGACAACAGCAATCGAGGTAAATTTCCATCTATAATATATGCTCCTTTGGGTTTCCCGCGTTGGCCACCTAATGTCTGTCACGGATGAAACCGATTGTCATGAATTTTGGGCGGTTTTCTGGGCGGGGCCTTGACCTCGGCAGCCGGCGCTCCCACCAGCACCGCCCCGGCAATATCGAGTTCCGAAGGAATATTGAGGAGCGGTTTCACGTCCTCCGGATCAAAAAAGGTGAACCACAGGGTCCCCAGGCCCAGTTCCGATGCCATCAGCATCATGTTCTGGATACAGGCGGATGCTGCCTGAAGCGCCCCGTGGGGCTGGTTGAAAAAGTTCCCCAGCCCGCCTTTGGACGGATCACTCACCACCACCAGGATCAAAGGGCAGTCCCCCACAAATTCCATGGGGTATTTCCGGACCCAGCCGGGGCCTCCCTGGTCTGCCACTGCCTGTCTGGCCGCCGTCCCCGCTTTCTGAATCCCGGCCCGGAGCACCGGGTCGGTGACGGCAATGAATTGAAACGGCTGCTGGTTCAACGGGCTGGGCGCCCACTGCCCGGCGGTCACAATTGCCTCGATCTGTTCTCTGGTCACCGGGGTGTCTGTAAATTCCCGGCAGCTCCGGCGGTGTTTCACCAGTTCCCTGAATGCCATCATGGTTCTCCTTTAAACGGGTTGTGGTTTTTCCTGCGGCCGTTTCGGTTTTGTCTGTTACGTTTCATAGTAAATTGTCCTTGGTTTTTTTATCGTTACGTCAGCGTAATCGGCATGCCCAGAAGGGGCCAGATCACCAGGACGGCCAGGGCCACGGCAGCCATAAGCAGGATGCTGGCCGGAATGCCGTAGGCAAAGAATTCACCGCTGGTGAACTGTCTGGAATTGTAGGCAATGGCATTGGGGGCCGCGCCCACCAGAAGCAGGAAAGGCATGCCGGCCGTGACCAGGGCCGCGAACACGATGACTTCCGGGGCCACGTTGAGATAGGGCGCCAGCACCAGGGCCACGGGCACGGAAATGGCAATGGCCGCCACGTTCATGATGAAATTGGTCATGACCATGACAAAGAAGGCAATGGCCATGACAAAGACAAACCAGTGGGCATTCTTGAAAATGTTCAGCCAGTTTATGGCCAGCCATTCCGCAGCCCCGGTCTGCCAGAGGCAGAACCCCATGCTCATGGCGCCGGCAAACAGCAGAATGATGTTCCAGGGCACAGCTTCAAGATCCGAGATGTCCAGGATGTTGAGAATAAAGAACAGAAGAGTGGACACCAGCAGGACCGCGGCTTTGTTGAACGGCTTCAGGGCCGGCACAAAGGATTGCAGGGACAGGAAAACGATCACCCCGAAAATGATGAGGCAGGACAGGATCTCGTTTCTGGAAAACGGCCCCATTTCCGCGCTGAGCTGCCTGGCTTTTTCCTTGAGTCCGGGGATGGTGGCTTTCTCGGGTCTGCACAGGACCATGATCAGGCCCCAGATGAGAAACACCATGAGCCAGCCGATGGGGAACATGTAATAGGAGAGCTCGAAAAAGGAGATGCTCTTCTGGGTGATCTCCTGATAAAAGCCCAGGGCCACGATGCCCCGGGCCGCGCCCAGCAGGGTGATGATGGACCCGGCCCCGGCGATGAACGCCATGCCGATGAACAGGCCTTTTCCGAACCGGGTAGGGAGCCTCTTCGTCCGTGTACAGGGCGTAAATGGAGAGCAGCAGCGGATACATGGTGGCGGCCACAGCCGTGTGGGCCATGATGTGGGTCAGAAGGGCCGTGACCACAAAGCAGCCCAGATAGATCATGGACGTTCTCTCTCCCACGATCATGAGCATCTTGAAGGCCAGGCGTTTGGTGATACCGACCTTGGTGAATACCGCGCCGATGATCAGGGACCCGAAAATGAAGAGCACGGACGGGTCCATGAAATCCTTGAACGCGTCTGCCGCCGGCCGGATGAAAAACAGGGCCTGGATGACCCCGATGGTGATACCGGTCACGCCGATGGGCAGCACCTCAAAAATCCACCAGGTCCCGGCCAGAAGAAACAGGGCCAGGGCCCCTTTGCCCTGCTGGCTCAGGACAAAATGTTTGCCTGCCGGATCCACGGCATCCGGCCAGGGGGCCGCATAATACACCCCGATGAACAGAAAGATCCCCGTAAACAGAAAAACGAGCCGCCGCCAGTCAACCGCTGCAGCGTGTGTAATTGAATGTGCCATATGTGTTGCTTGCCTCCTCAACCAGAGTATAAAATGTCAGTATTTTTTAAAGTGTCACTGGTTACAGGGCAATCTCAACTGCCTGTGTCGTCTTTCCACCGCCGCTCACGGTCCATTGAAAACAGTTTCTGTTTCTTTTTGTGCGTCATCACGGTTTTACAATGTCTGGCAAATGCTTTGTCTTTATGCCTTTTTTCCACATAGGACATGTCGTTGAACAGGGATTCCCGGATCATTTTCATGTAATTCCGGTATCTTTTCTCGGACAGGGTTCCCTGTGTCACCGCCGCCAACACCGCACACCCTTGTTCACTGGTATGGGAGCAGTCGTTGAACCGGCACTTTCGGGCCAACGCGGTGATTTCCCCAAAGGTGTCATCCAGGCCCGTTTCCACGGAAAAATTCTCCAGCTCCCGCATGCCCGGCGTGTCCACCACCATGGCCCCGCCCTCCAGGGTGATCAGCTGCCTGGACGTTGTGGCATGCCGGCCCTTGCCGTCCTTTTCCCGGACGGTCCGGGTCCTGAACAGGTCTTCACCGATGAGATGGTTCAGCAGCGTGGTCTTGCCGACTCCGGAAGATCCCAGCAGGCAGCAGGTCAGTCCTGGCTCCAGGAGATCTTTGATCCGTTCCAGTCCGGATCCGTTTTCATTGCTGAACGGCAGGACCTGCAACTGCGGCATGATCTCATGGATCTGGTCGATCCGGCCTTCGATCTCTTCGGACGTGAGAAGGTCACTTTTGCTCAACAGCACCACCGGCCGGATATGGCTGTCGTTGACCATGACCAGATACCGCTCCAGCCGCCTCAAATTGAAATTGTGATCCAGAGACTGGACAATGAATGCCGTATCGATATTGGCGGCAATCAGCTGAAACTCGATTTTTTTCCCCGGGGTCTTCCGTTTCAGCAGGGATTTTCTCCGGATGATCTCATGGATGACGGAAAAGGTGTTTTCATCATAATAGTTGACCAGGACCCAGTCCCCCACCGCCGGATAGTCCAGAGGAGACGCGGCACTGAACAGCAGTTTTCCCACCAGCTCCGCCGGAACCTCCTCCGCACCGCCAGTGACGGTATACCGGTCTTTGTGCACCGCAATGACCCGGGCGATTTCAAATTCCGCCAGACGGGCTGGATCGACATGGTCTTGGAAACATTTTTCAAAGCCGAGTTTTTTTAAATTCTGTAAATTTTGTATCATGATAATATGTTTTTCAATAAGATGCCGCTTGTGCGGCATCTTATGTGCAAGCGAATAATGTCTATCTGAACAGCTCATTCCCATATTTTTTTGGACATGTTAAATAGAAGCTTATGTCTTTCTTCAAGTTCAGAAGGGCCAAATTCGTTCATTGGCCTAAAAGACAATTTGTGCTTGTCAATCATGTTGGTGAAATCTAATTTTGATTTATATGTATCTTCTCTTAATGTCTCATTCCAATACAAGGTATTTGCATATGATTTTAGTTTGTTGGGGTAAGTCTCATTATTGCTTGAAATATTATCTTTGCCTTTTAATAATAAAAGCCCACCGAGACGATTCCGTTCACGTTCAAATAGCTCTTCATCATCACTGAAGATTTTTTTATTTTCATCATTCTGAGCCAAAATATGTTCTATGTGAAAACCATTGACAGAACCAGTGTTAGCAACCAAATCGTACAATGAATGTTTCATATTTAAATTCGTATTTTTTGCTATGAACTCCTCAATGCGAGCAAAAAAATATCTTTTAAACCTCTTGCTTAGTTCAATACCCGTGTCTTTAAATAAACCATATGAATAACCGTCTGTTGTCTGAACGCCTCTAGCAGCTGAGAGTAATTCAAGCATGTACTTATCAAAAACGGGTCTTATTCCATCAATTGATTTGTCCCTTATTTCAGAACTTATCTTGTAAATTGCAACGTTGAAATCATTACTGTCATAGCTACGTTGTAGTTGAAGCAGCGAGAACAATCTATCGACGTTATATGAGATTAATTTGATTTTATCTTTTTCATGAGGGTCATTAAGTGTACATGCTGCAAGTATTAATAAAAACTGGCTATCCATTTCATTGAGTCTGTTGTAATAAACATGAATAAACTCATCAGTCGGACTCTCCGAATATTTATAAATTATGCTATATAAGTTAGAAAAATATTTAAATGCATTTTGCAGAAAAAACTTCACTTCTTTAGGGTTATGTAGCAGTTTTAATTCGTTGTTGACTTCAGGAGTGAATATTTTTCTGTGGTAATCCCGATCATAATTACGAGCTTCACCAATTGTATTCGCAAAACGAGAACGAAGATAATAAATGAAAAAATTATCAATTTCGTCTTCTTTGTAATTGTTGACTGTCGAAACTTGATTTTCCCAAAGATCATTTAACTTAAGTGACTCAAGTTCCTCTTTATCAATTTGGCCAAGCAGCTTTCCTTTAAGAATCTCATAAGATTTTAAACGCACTCCACGGTCATTGATAACTTCGAAAACCATCGGGACATCAGTTTGTTCGACATTTAAATTTATAAGAACCAACCTTTTAAGGAAATAAAATATGAAACTTTCAAATTTACGCTTTTCGGAAAGTTCACGATCAAGATATGATGAAATGATCTTATAGTTTTTAACCATATTAATTGCTGTGATGCCTGTCGATGTATCAATCTTGTCTAAATCGGTATCTTCATTAAAGAGAGACTGCATTGCAGATTTATGCGATTCATGGTTCATCCAAAATTCTTTTTTAAATCCCGATTGGCCAGCAATCTTATTTGTAACCCAGTCTTTGAGTTCCGAGGAGAATAAGGATGCGAGGTGTCTCAGTTTTATTAGAATTAATGTTAAAGTTGTTAACCGCTGTTGTCCGTCAACAACAAATCGCTTACCATCAATAACGTTTGTTACATATGTATTGAGATAGTACCAAGAATATTTTTCAGTCAACTTTTCAAAATCTATATCACTGTCTCTATATTTCGAATATTCAATACCGAATTTATAAAATATATCATCAAGAAGACGCTTAACGGGTGCATCATCCCATTTATACTGCCTTTGATAGAAATCAATATAATAGGTCGTGTTTGCAAAAACTTGATCAAGGTTTTGTTTATCAGGCGAAACATCCATATGTAATTCTCCTTTATTCACATCACGTGCGGCTTTGGGGCGAGAAAAGCGAGACCCACAACAGCCGATTGTTGTGTAATATTTTTTAACAATAGGGATGCAATTTTATAAATTGCTCAATTCATTACTTTTTAGTCCCTTTTATATTCTGAATTGTTCTTTGTGTTTGCATCGGTATCTTTAACTTTTCAGAAACCATTTGACGGGTTTTAAAATCTACATCGTTTTGATAAATATATTGGACAATAATTTCTTTCAATATTTTCTGACAAACAACATTATCTTTAAATACTTTCTTCTCCAATATAATGTCACTTAGTTCTAAATCCTTTGAAAAAGTCAATAAAATTGAAAAAAATATTAATTGATATGCTGGTGAGGACGTGTTTGTATTAAGTTCTTCGTATATCTCCAACGCATCCTGAGAACCGGCTGAAAAAGAAATTTTTTTGACAACACTAAATATCAAACCATACATCAAAAATAGATAGTTTTTTCGAGCTTCAACTTTTATTTCTTCCGGAGTCAGATCAGGATTCGAAATCAATTTATGCTCTATCATTTTAACGATCTCATCTTGGTATGTCTCAGAAATTTTTAGATAAAAATTCAAAAACCTCAATCCGACAGCATAAGCGTTTTCAGTCAACTCAATCAATGTTTCTTTTTCAATAGATGCATATCTGTTTCTGATAATCTGCCCCACTATTTCGATTGATTTAAATGATTTGTAAATAGTTGATAATATATTTTTGGAATCTAACTTCTCTATCTCACCATTATACTTTTCATCCGATTGATCATATTTATCTAATTGAACATTTTTCTTTTCTCGTTCTTCTTCTACAGATTTGTTTTTAATTAGAATTGTGGGAAGCTTCTCTATAAAATCTTTCATAAAATCTAATTCTGTTGATTTTAAAGTAGCCTCTTCATACTCATCAAAAAGGCCCATTATATTGAGCATAATATCTTCAATAATTTCTTTTTTCTTCGAATGATACGTTATAAAAACAATTATGTTAGCGTTTTCTTCGACGTGTAGGTTTTCCAATAAACTCAAAAATAAATCATGAATATCTTTTTTATCAATTTGCTCTGCAATATATTTTGCAATATAAAAATACTGAATATATTTGTACTTAAAACTTATTGAATCCGATTCTAATTTAACCAAGTTGCAATTTTTCAAATTCGTAGCGATTTCAATACCATCAACTTTGATGAATTTTTTGTTATATGATTCACAAAATGTTTTAAATTGTTCTGTGGATATATTGTTTTCTTTTCTTTTGAAAATAAAAAACGATAATTCTGTTAAAAAGTTTAAATACTTATCTATTTCGTTGGGCTTAATTCTTATTTTCTCTAAACTTTTATATATTAAAGATTGATAGCAGTGCCCATAAGAGGTTATCTCTTGATTCCCGGGTTTGAATGCTTCTAAACTCGTGAGTATTGTCAAAAGAAAAAATGGTTTCGGAGGAACAATATTATTTTTTATAATGCTATTGATTTGAATTTTGATGAGATCTATTTCACGATAGATTTTATTGGTATCTTGATTAGGATTCAATGAAATCCATTTTGTGATTAATTCTTCTCTTTTTTGATTTCCGAAAAGCAATAAATTAAATTTTTTAAAATCATTAAAACAATCCAATTCATGGATTACAAATCGAAAAGATTCAGAAGCGATTAATATGATCTTATCAAAAATTTTTAACGAATTTTGAATAAATATTACTTGCTTTTTTTCATCTAATCTAATTAGGTCGTAGTTGTCTATGATAAGTATTTTGTGTTTACCTAAAACATAATCTTTAGGCTTCAGATTTTTGTATTCTATTTTTAAATATTTTTTAATCAGGTCTTCAGGATTAGTGTGATTTATTTCATGAGCATCAATCAAAATTGGACAAAACCCGTTGTAAAAAGAATCTAAAAATAACCTTTTACACAATGTTGTTTTACCACATTGTTCTTCGCCATAAATAATTGCACGCTCCCAATTCGTCAGGATCTCATTTGAAGATATTGCTTTTGAAACTCTATCCTTTTTTTCAGAAACCTTTTGTAAGTCTGGATAAATGAAAATATTATCCAAGCAGATTTTTTCTATAAAATCGTTTGGATAATCAATTTCTGTGTCATTTAGGAAGTTAGCGAATTTTTCGTCTAATGCTAAAACGAATCGATCATCAATGTCAAAATCAAGATTATGAGGATACCCCATTGCCTCTAGAGAATCGCTAACCGAAGGCCATTCTACCGTTTTGATATAGTCAATACATTTTTCTAATGCTTTTCCATGACTTTGGGATTTTGGAGTTGCGGAAACAATTATTCTCGACCCATCTACTGTCCAGCCTGTGACTGATTCTCTAGCTAATTGTTTTGGATCCTGCTTACCACAATCACAAGCTATAAGGTTCCTTTTAGGAATTCTTGAATAATCATTGTGAAGAGTGTCCCCCGTTTTAAATAAAATGGCTAAATCTCTGATTTTTATTTTCGTGTTGCCTATGGATTTAAATCTATTAAGGGCTGCAACCTTTTCTTGAAATTCCGAATTATCATAATTATGGATACTGATTATATCCGAAATAATGCATGCTATATGAAAATCATCAAAATATGTTTCATATTCATCTAAAATGTACTTCCCTGAACCTTCTCCATGGTCAATCTTGATTATATTGTCGCTTTGTGGAATAGCCTTATAAAAATCGTGACAACATGAACAGCACGATAAGATGTACAATTCTTGCAATTCTAAAGTTTCAATTTTTCCACAGTCACAAATAATTCTCCAAATATTTTCTTCAACCTGCTTAACATGGTCTCGTCCATTGTCATTTGATGAAATGTTATTGGTTCGATTATGTATTTCTTTTGATATGAGCCAGAGGTGTTCTAACTTGATACTTAAATTTTCATTTTTTTCTCTAATATATTCACGGATATTTGTTTTATAAGGAGATACCATAGTCGACTCCTACAGATAGAATTTTGAAGATTCAATATTATTAAAGGGATAGATACCAGCAAGGCAGTTTACCTGTAAAGATTTATGTTTTGTTTATAACGGTTTTTATGCAGGCATTATATGTCATTGTCTGGTTGGACTATTTTTCATAGGTTACCTTAACGTTGCATAAAAATTTGTAAAAATTACTGTCAAAAATTGCTCAAATCAAGCAGCCTCAAGCAATTTGCCTACAAGATGCATCAGATCCTTTTTTACAGCATGGTTCCCACTCATTATCAGGGTGAGTTTGCCCTGAGGCTTGATAAATCGGCCTGCCCTTTGAAGGATCTGATGACGGATTGTATCAAGTCTTTTGAATGTCCATCCTGCCGGGCGTTTGGGTCTGGCGTGTGTTTTGGCGGGATTTGCAACCATCTGCATCTCACGGGACAAGTTGTGGGCCATCATCGATGCCAGGGTGAAAATCCGGTTGGCATTGAGTCTTTTGCATGGGATAACGCTGAGGGCCGTATCATTTTTGGCATTTCCAAACAAAAGCTCCTGAGATCCGCGACCATTATGGAACAGGACAACTGCTTTTGCCGATTCCGTTTTGTTGGTGACGATAGCCTTGTATTGGTACTGTTCAGAGACCGGCTCAAAAAGATCCAGCTGAAGAGCGCCTTTTTGAATCTTTTTCACTTTTTTTCTGGTGAAAACAAACCGATACCGGCTGCTCCAGGATTTTGGTTTCCACTGAGTTTCAAAATATGACCATTTTTCATCAATATCGATCCATGAATCGCAGGTTTCGATCAATTGTTTGAGTTCTGTAAACCGGTAGAAAGGAACGGATGCGGTGAAACTGATCCGTCTTTCGGACATCATATCAATGATTTTCTGATTGAAAAATGCCCCATCCATGCGGGATTCAATGATTGATCCTGGAAAATGACACTGGATATACTCAAAACATTTTTGCATGAATTCAGGGGCGCCATTTGAATCATGGACATTGCCGGGACGATGGTGCATATCAAAAAACTGTCCGGTCTGGGCAATGGTACAAAACAAAGGATAATAGCTCCTGGC
>NPIE01001383.1_pt1 | contig 10108 bp, 9 predicted proteins | sample 8637661 | NCBI WGS metagenome assembly NPIE01 (sample SAMN07420842, study PRJNA396082) | bioreactor metagenome | isolation source: sample BA12 brine-fed electro-methanogenic bioreactor BA | place: Japan: Kochi | collected 2016-12-09 | reverse complement strand
CCTTACCATGGATGTGCTCTACCTGCTGAGCTAAGTCGGCTTGTCGTGCTGGATTGGTGGGGGGAGGAGGATTCGAACCTCCGTAGACGTATGTCGGCAGATTTACAGTCTGCTGCCTTTGACCGCTCGGCCATCCCCCCACACAGTCGCCCTGTGGGACCTTTCACGTGCGGTTTTCGCACCTGAAGTATCTTATCAACTTCATCCAAGTTGTCAAGAGAGGGCCCGGCATTTTTGCCGGGCGCCCCTCATGACCTGACTTCTCGCCGCATGAAGACCACGTAGGAGATACCGAAACAGACGATGGAAAGTGCCGCCAGAACCGTCAGCTGGGGCCAGACAACCATCAGGCTCTGCCCAAGGGAAAGGGGCGAGGGAATGATCCCCTGGAGGCGCTCCGGCGACAGGGGGCCCATGATCCGCACGGCGGGGTTCAGGACTGCCAGGGATACCTCCTGGAGAAGGTACGCCGGGGAAGACCTCATGATGGCAATGCGGAGTTCTTCGTGCCTGATGAGCTCCTGCGGCGCCGAATTGCTCCCTACAGGAACCACCTGGTCAGCCACGATTCCGGCGATCATGTGGAGAAAAAATCCCAGGACTATCCATACGGCCAAAGCCGCAAGGGCCGAGGTGGATGTCTTGTCGAAGAGCACCGAAAAAAGTATGGACAAACTCAGCCAGAAGCCGATGTACAGCATGGAGGCCGCGTAGAACACGGCGGTCCTTGCGATTTCGGCCCCGCCGGGGACGATGCCGAGTTTTGCTATGGAAACCCCGCCGATAAGGGCAAGTATGGCCGCCGTCATGATGCCCGCCGTGGCCAAGGCGGCCAGGAACTTTCCGTTAATGACGCTGTCGCGGTAGATCGGCTGAGACACGAGCAGGCTCAGCGTCCCCCGCTGGCGTTCGGCGTTGATGGCGTCAAAACCCAGGATGATCCCAAGCAACGGGGCCAGAAAGGTAATGAAATACAAAAACGAGGGGATCGGTCCACCGCTTTCCGTCAGGAGGGAGAGGAACAGATACTCCCGGTCTGTTCCGGAAATGGCGGGGCTTTCAACGGCTGCCAGCGAGGCCGCCAGACTTGCGAGGACAACGATCGTCGCGATGACGGCGAAACGCCTGCTGCCGAGGTGATCGGCCATTTCCTTTCGAAACACGGCCCGGATGCCCGTCATGGCTCACACCTCCTGAAAGTACCGCATGTAGATTTCCTCGAGGCTGTATTCCTCTCCCCGGACCTCCATGGGGAGATACCCCTTCTCGAGGATGTGTCGGATAATTTCCTTCTGCCTGGTCTCGTCGAAATCAGCAACCACGGCGTCACCGGCTTTACGGAACCCGGAAAGCCCTTCGATGGCCGAAAGGATTTCCTCTTTCACGGGGCTGTCGTTTCCGGATGCGATCTTTATCGTCCTGCGGCGGTCGCCAAGAATCTTTTTGCCGATCTCCCCGATGGTACCCGAGGCGATCATGGAGCTTTTGAACATGATTCCCACCCGGTCGCAGACCTTCTGGACCTGATAGAGCATGTGGGAACACAACATAACCGTTACTCCGGAATCTTTCGCCAGTCCCCTGATCAAGGCCAGGATCTTTTCCACTCCTTCGGGGTCGATGCCCGTGGTAGGCTCGTCAAGGATGGCCAGCCGCGGCTCCTTCAAAAGGACCGAGGCCAGCCCAAGTCGCTGTCTCATACCCTTGGAGAAGGTCCCGACAGGCGAGTCGATCACGTGAGCCAGATCCACCTTTTCGAGTGACTTTTCAACGGCTTCGCGGGCCTTCAGCCCGAAAATCCCGTTCAGGTCCGCAAGGTACAACAGGTTCTCCCGCGCCGTCAGGTCCTCGTAGAATTCGACGTTTTCCGGAAGGTAGCCCGTTTCCCTCTTGACCCGAAGGGGTTCGCTGACCGGGTCCATCCCAAGAACCGTGGCGCTGCCGGACGTAGGTTCCGTCAAACCCAGAAGCATCAGGATCGTCGTGGTCTTTCCAGCACCGTTCGGGCCGAGAAGGCCGAAGATCTCGCCCCGGCCGATTTCGAGGTCCAGTTTGTCAACGGCCGTGAAGGCCCCGTATTTTTTTGTGAGTTCTCTCGTCTCGACGGCCTTCTCCATGCCTACCGCCTCTTCAGCTTCCAGAATATCCCGAAGAGGAGCACCAGGACCGCCGCGATGATGCCGATGCCGAACCATCCCCACGTGGTGGGGACTTTCACCGTCGCCCTCAGGGTGATCGAATCACGACTCTGGTCACCGGCGGCGCTGACGGATATCTGGTAATCGCCGGGGATGGTCCGCTCCGGCGCCTTGATCGTCATCTTGATCTGGTCCGGTTTACCCCTGGATGAATAGGAAGCAAGTTCCGTAATTTTTTCAGGTTCGAAGGAGACTTCCCATCCTTCGGGCTTTTGTGAATAAATATCTATATTCTCGATCGGCGCAGTCCCATCGTTCCACAGGTAAAGGACCAGCGTCTTTTCCGTTCCTGCTACGGTTTCGAAGCTGAGCCGCTGGGTCTCGGGCATGAGCTTCAGGTCATAGGTGCCTGTTACCACGGCCTCGAGTCGCAATTGTGCCTTTTCTTCCCCGGACGTGACTGTGAAAACGACGGGGTAGCGTCCTTTTTCCACACCGGGCGGCGTTGTGAGGGTAATGCTCAGTTTTTCCGTGGATTCGGAATCAATTTTCATTGACTGTATCTTTCTGTCCGATTCCCACCTGGGCGAAACGGAACCGGACCATCCAGCCGGAACGGACAGGCTGAAGTCAGCGGTAATATTTTCTGTACCCTTGTTCTTTAGGCTGACCTCATAGGAGAATTTCTCACCCGCAGGATTTTCGATGACCGGGTAGGAACATTCAAGCCCCAGAATGTCTTCAACGGGGACAACTTTTTCGGCGACAAGCTCTACAGACAGGGGGATGATCTTCATGACGCCGATTTGCGAGGACGCCACAAGGTCAAACTCGTAAACGCCCGGAGGTGTTTCCTTTTTCGGGGAAATGGTGAGCGTGACTTTTACTTCGTTAAAAGGTTCTTCCGTGCCCAACCTGACCCTGGAAACTCCATGGCCCTGCCATTTCGAACTGGTCAGGCTTACGTCCCACAGATCTTTCTTGACTCCTTCGAGAGCAAGTTCAATCTCGGCGGGGTCCTTTTCGGTGTTCTTGAAGGTTACCTCGATCTCTGCCTTTTCTTCCCGGCCGATAACAACCCCTGTATAGGGAACATGTACGGAAAAGGCCTCGGCAGATTGGAGAGGCGTCACGACTTGAGCAAGAAACAATGCCAGGAACAACACCAGAATACCGGACTTTTTCGTCATTGTTGTTGCAGCCTCCTTTTCTGGATTCACTTTGATACTTCGACGTTTCCCCTTATCGAAGCCCAAATCACTAATGAACGGGAGGACATCCCTCTTGGCATGTCCTCCCTGTTTTCCTGCTATGGAGCCGGCGATCCGATTCGAACGGACGACCTGCTGATTACAAGTCAGCTGCTCTGCCAGCTGAGCTACGCCGGCCTGGCGACATAGATTATAAAAGGCCTTTCGGCGTTGTCAACTGTCCTCATCGTCGAGGGGGGCGTCTTCCGCCCGCTGGACGAAGGCCTTGAGACCGGCCTTTCGGATATATTTCTGCTTCTTCAGCTCCTTGAGCCGTTCGATGATTTGATCGACACAGTCGCAGTCATCACAGATCAAAAAAGCCCAGTTTTTTCCCGGGAAGACGGAAGTTCCCCAGTGTGTCTTGTCCCCCTCGTTGTCCTTGCCCAATACATCGGTCCAGACCGTGTACGCCCTGGCCCCCGAAGAATCGAGGCATTCAATGACCTCTTCGCCGATGCTCTCGTTGCACAGGATCCAGAGCATTTTCATTGTTCCGTCACCTCCCGGGCTTCCCTGAAGCGCGGCTTCCTTCGGACTTTCTCTTCCACGATGCTGTAAATCACCGGGACGAGAACGAGGGTCACCAGCATGGACACCACGAGTCCTCCCATGACGGACACGGCAAGAGGACGCCACATTTCGGCCCCCTGCCCCTGGCTCAGGGCCATCGGGGACATACCAAAAAAGGTGGTGAAGGTCGTCATCAATGCGGGACGCAGCCGGCGAACGCCTGCCTGTAGCAGCGCATCTCTCAGAAAGGCGCCCCTGGCCCTCGTCAGGTTGATATAGTCCACGAGCACGATGGCGATGTTGACGACGATCCCCACAAGCATGATGACCCCGAGGATCCCCTGAAGGGAAAGGTACAAACCTGTCAAAAGGTACGCGGCGACGACGCCCGTCAGGGCGAAGGGAATGCTGAACATGATAACCAGCGGGTCCAGATATGCCTCGTACTGACCGGCCATAACCATGTACACGAGGAGGATACCGAGCAGCACGAGATAGCCCATCTGAAGGAAGGCCTCCCTCTGTTCCTTGACCTGGCCACCGAAATCGATCCTGACACCGGGAGGAATGTCGATTTGATTCAGGGACTGCTGGACATCGGCCGTGACTTCGCCAAGGGAACGCCCGTGAACATTGGCGCCGACGGTGATGTAGCGCTGGCGGTTTTTCCTGTCTATTTGAGGCGGCCCCTGGCCTTCGTCGATGTCGGCGAAAGATGAAAGTCGGACCGGACGTCCTGTTGCGGAAGGCACCATCAAGCGTTCCAAAATTGCCATGTCGTTTGCCTGGGATTCTTCCAGTCGAACACGTATCGGATAGCTGTTCTCGCCCTCCCAGAATTCCTGGTCGGTGAGGTAGCCATAATAGTAGGTCCGCATCGTCTGCCCGACGGTGGCGGTACGCACACCCATAAGTGCCGCCTTTTTGCGGTCCACCTCGATATGTATCTCGGGCCTGGGCTGTTTCTGGCTGACCGATACATCTACGGCTCCCCTGACCGAATCGATCCTGCCGGCCATTTTTTCCGCCGTCTTTTGCACCTCATCGAGATCATCACCATAGATTTCTATGCCCAATGGTTTGGAGCCCAGGAACATCGCCTTGATCGGGGAACTGACGAGAACGGTCATCTTCTCGATCCCCGGAATGGTTCTCATCCATTGTCTCACATCTTCGGCGATTTCAAAGGCAGACCGGTCCCGTTCGCTCTTGTCGACGAGCTTCATCCCCACCGTCCCGATATTCGCCCCCGCTTCCCGACCGACAGCAATGCTGAATCCTTCCTCCTCGCGACCGTCGAACCCGAAAACGTACCTGGCTTCTGGAACGTTCTTTTGGCAGTAATCGATGATCTTCCGCATGATCCTGTCGGTTTCCTCGAGCCGTGTTCCTTCGGGAAGATGAAAGGTTATGGAAACATCCCCGGTATCCGGGTCGGGGGTCAGTTCCGTCCCCACGAAGCGAAATCCGAAGACGGTCATGGCCATCAAAAGCAAGGCAAGGGCGATGACCTTTTTCCGGTTGGAGAGGCTCCATTCCAGCACGCCCCGGTATCCCGTCTCCAGGGCGGAGAAAAACCTCTCGCTCCACCTGTGGAGGAAAAGCCGGCCCGGTTTCCCGTGAAAGAACTGTCCGCCCATCATTGGGACAAAGGTCAAGCTCACGAAAAGCGATGACGCAACGGCGAGAACCATGACCACCGTAAGGGCTTCAAAGAAAACTCCAACGAGCCCCGATATGAAAGCCAGCGGCAAAAGGACCACCACCGTTGTCAAGGTGGATGCCAGAAGGGCCGGCCCCACCTCTCCGGCGCCGAGGACGGCGGCCGTCTTCTTCCGTTCGCCCTTCTCGATGTGATAGATGATCTGGTCCGTGGCGACGATGGCGTTGTCCACCACCATCCCGCTCGCCATGGCAAGAGCCGAGAGGGTGAAGATGTTGATGGTGTAATCCAGACGCCCCATGGCGATAAATGTTATGATCAGCGAAAAGGGAATGGCCGCGCACACCACCAGCGAGGCGGGAAGACGCTTCAGGAAAATCCAGGTGACGATAAAGACCAGCACGATACCGGCCAAAAGAGACATGGCCAGGTTTTTGAGGGCGTTGATGATGAATTCGGCGGTGTTCATGACGACACCGTAGGAAACGTCTTCCGGAAACTGTTCCTCCTTTAGTTCTTTCATTCGCTGGATGACGTCGTCGGCCACGCGCACCGTGTTTGCGTCGCTGTTTTTCATGACAATCAGCACGAGGGCTCTCCGGTCGCCTTGCCAGGCATTCATGATGGGCTCCCTGAAAGTATCCTCCACGCTGGCCACATCATCGAGGAGAATCGGTCTTCCTTCCTGGCTCCCGACAACAATGTTCCTGATTTCTTCCACTGAGGAGAAACGACCGGGGACCCTGACGAAATATTCGAGGTCTCCCTGCTCGAGGGAGCCTGCGGGGATATTGATATTTTCGCTCTCGAGCAACCGGTTGATGGTTTCCGGAGCCACCTTGTAGGCATCAAGCACCATTGTATCCAGACTGATTCGTATTTCCCTGGATTTTCCGCCGAATATCATAACCTGGCCCACACCCGGAACCTGGGAAAGCTCCTGGACCACCACATCGTCGGCGAAATGGTACAGACCGTCGTAGGTCTTTTCAGCCGTCATCGATATCTCGACCACCGGTACCGTTCCGGAGGTTATCCTGAAGATAACCGGTTCTTCCGCATCTTCGGGAAGCTCGTACTTGGCCATCGAAACTGCGTCTCTCACGTCTCCGGTCTTGACGTCCAGATCCGACCCCCACTCGAACCTGACGGAAACGGCGGATATACTGTCCAGCGACTTTGAAATAATGTCATCCACGCCTTCTATCATGGCAAGGCTGTCTTCCACGGGTTTTGTGACTCTTTGCTCCACATCCGTGGCCGATGCGCCGGCCCAGGAGGTCAGCACAGTGATGACGGGGGGCTCGATGTCGGGAAGCAGGTCGAGTTTCAGGTTCAGGAAAACGATGCTCCCGATGACGATGACCCCCACAAAGACCATGAGCGTCGCCACCGGTCGCCTGACGGATACTGCAGGAAGCTTCACTGCTCGATCACCCTGACTTTCGCACCGTCAACGACCCGCCTGGAAAGGGTCGCAATAATATCCTCATCCCTTTCGACCCCGGCAACAATTTCAACCCATTCCCCCTGAGCTGCACCGGTCTTGATGTTTTGGAGGATGGCTCGGTCTCCTCTGAGAACATAACAGACATACTCCCCAGTCCCTCCGAGCTGCTCGATGGCACCCCTCGGAAGAACCCACGCTCTTCGCTCTCTGAGTAAAATTTCCACGCGGGCGAACATGCCCGGTTTAATGACGCCCTCGGAGTCGAGCTCTACTTCCACCATTCCAGTTCGCGTCACAGGATCCAGCGTAGGCGAAACCCTGGAAACCTTCGCCTCGATTTTTTTGCCCGGTATGGCATCAACGGTGACCAACGCAGGCTGTCCTTTTTTGATCGCCGTGAAGGCACGCTCCGTCACTCCGCCTGACACCTTGACACGCTCCTGTTGGAAGATGACGAAGGCGGCCATCCGGGAACTGCTCGTATCGCCCGGATCGATGTTTCGTTGAGCCACTGTCCCAGCAACGGGCGCCTCGATACGATGATATCCTTCCAGGATCCGGACCTGTTCCAGGGCGGTCCTGGCCTGAACGTAGGCCTGACGGGCATGATCCAGGCGCTGCCTGCTGATGACTTCCTCCTCATAGAGGGCCTTGTATCTTTCGTAGTCGGCTTTTGCCGTCTCGTAAGCGCTCCGGGCCTCGGCGATCTGCTGGTTGACGACACTCTGATCCAAAAGGGCCATAAGCTCTCCTTCCTGGACGGCATCCCCTTCTTCGACGAGGACTCTCAGCACGGTACGCCCGTCGAATCTGGCAACGACGGCAGCTTTCGATGCAGGTTCTACATTGGCGGTAAAGGTGGCGGTTTCCAAAATGGCCTGTTGCTGGAGGTGCGTCAACTCCACCGCCGGAAGGTCTTCCGCGGGCTCGACCTGTTGGCTGAGATATTGCTGATATGCACGATATCCCACGAGTCCACCAAAAAGGAGAAGTATAAGCGTAATCAAAAGCCATTTTTTCACTGTGTCGTCACTCCCTGGCTGAGATACTCGCCCAGAGGCAGCCCCATGGCGAAAACAAGATCAGCACGCGCCTGCAGTGCATCATGCACGGCATCCACGTATTGAGTCCTGGCGTTTTCCAGAGCGACCCTGGCGTCGAGGACGTCGATATTGGTTCCCACCTGGGCGGAATAGCGTTTGAGAGCCACGCGGTAGTCTTCTTCCGCCGAGGCGACCTGCGCCCGGGCGACATCCACCCTCTGCCTTGCCGTTTCAAGATCGTTTGCGGCTTTTTTGACCTCCAGCACAATCGACCGGCGAAGGTCCTCGAAATTGAACAGAAACTCCTCGGCGCTTGCCCTGGCCTCGGAGGCCCGGGCCTTCGCCTTTCCTCCGTCATGAAGGGTCCAGACGGCGGAAAGCCCCACTTGCCATTCATCCTGGGGATCAGTAAAGAATTCTTTGTCGGCGACATACGTTTCGCCCGTCAAGATAATTTTCGGCCGGGTTTCGCCCAAAGCGGCCTCGGCCATGGCCAACGCCGACTGTCGGGATCGCTCAAGGGCCGTCAATTCGGGACGGTTCGCCATGGCGGTATTGACTGGGTCCTCAGGCAAAGTAAAGGTTCCGGGTCTATCCGGTGGTTCAGGAAGACGGTACCGTCCCTCAAGCGGAACGCCAACAACACGTTCCAGTACCGACCAGGCGGTATCAAGCGCGTTTTTTGCCTGTATGACCTTGAGCTTCGCATCGGAATGAGCGACCTCGACACGGAGGACCTCGTTTTTCGCCACGACGCCGTTTCTGTAGAAGGCCTTCGCCTGGCGCAGATGTTCAGCCGCCAGATCCAGAGTTTCCTGCGCCACCTCGACCCGCGCGGCGGCACGCTGCAGGTTGTAACAGGCCGAAGCCGTCTGGTTTTCGACGCTCTGACGGGTACGCTCGAGCTCCGCCTCCGCAGCCTGTCTGGCAAGTCGCCTCGCTTCGACGGTGTTTTTGACGGAACCTCCGCTGTAGATCAGGATGTTCATGGAGAGGGCCGCCCGCCACGTCCGGCGGAAACCGGCCATGGCGTAATACCGCGTAGGTCCTCCTGTAGCCCTGTCAAAAACCGGATATTCGAGGGCATGCGCATTTTCCTGACACCCCAAAGACATGTCCAGCCGGGGTGATTTTGCCGAAGCTGCCTGAATAATCCTCGCCTGTGCCTGTTCAATCCGTTTTTGCGCCGCGCCGATCCGGGGGTTTTCGTTTGCAGCAAGCTGAAGGGCTTTATCCAGTGTCAGTGGAGGCAGGTCCTGTGCCCGGGCCTGAACACCAAGACCGAGGACTACCACGGACAATGAAAGGAGTAAGGCGAAAAAGAACACCAGGCGCTTACGAAACATAGCTTTTCCCCCCCTTGATAAAACGGGTGATCATAAAACGCCAGTATTTCTGTGCCCCTTCGAGGTCGATGGTGATTCCCAGGTTTACCAACAACCCGTGAAAACAGTAGTCCACGATGCGAACAAGGTCTTGGACATCCAGGGTTTTTTCTCTTCCTTCAAGGCCGGGAAATGAACTGGAAACCACGGGGACCAGTTTTTCAAAAGCAGACGTCATGCCCTCCCTGATGAATTGTGACAGCTCCCGGCCTGTCTCTCCTCCGCGGTGGGATTCCAGAAAAAGGTGGACCCAGATCAGGCGAAGGTCCTCGTCTTGCCACAGGGTCTCGAGATATTCTTCTCCGCGACGTGCGAAAAACTCGAGGGGGTTCTCTCGCATCTCGCCGGCTCCGGGAATGAAATGCCTCACGATCTCTTCGATTTCTTTCTCCATGACAGCCTTGAAAAGAGCTTCCTTGTTTTCGAAATGCCAGTACAACGCACCCTTGCTCAGGCCCGTCGCCCTGACGATGGAATCCATGCTTGTGCCGTAAAATCCGGATCTGGCAAACTTTTTTCTCGCCTCCGCCAGAATCCGTGAACGTGTTTCCCTGATATCCACTATGTGGCACCTCCAGACCGGTCGGTATGTCCAAAAAAACTATCACCGACCGATCGGTCTGTCAACAGTGCAAAAAATGGCATGTGGCCGGACAGCGATAATGT
>NPIE01020344.1_pt1 | contig 10110 bp, 4 predicted proteins | sample 8637661 | NCBI WGS metagenome assembly NPIE01 (sample SAMN07420842, study PRJNA396082) | bioreactor metagenome | isolation source: sample BA12 brine-fed electro-methanogenic bioreactor BA | place: Japan: Kochi | collected 2016-12-09 | reverse complement strand
GATTTCACCAAAGCGATGCTCTGGACCACGGCGGTAGAAAGTACGACTGGAATTACGAGGTGCTGCCATCACATTACTTGCACAAGACCTTAAGACGCCTGAAAGCCTGCCTGAATATCAAAAGGGTTTCCAGCATTAGAACACGCATACAGCGACCACAGAACTGCGCGCACTTTTGATTCAGGGCCCGCGCCAGCTTTTGCTGCTTATTTTGCAGGAGGAATAAAGATCAACCCAACTCCAAAAGTCGCCTGTGAATGGCTTTGAAATCTCCCCTTTGCGCCAACGCGCTCAACTCTTCGGCGAAACAAGCACTTTCTGGATGTTGCTTGCCCAGTTGTTCACACCATTCGGTTATATCAGTAACAGCACCCAACTCCAGCCACACTTCCAGCTGTTGAATGGAATCCTCATTTATAACAATACTTGAGGCCGTCACACTACCTGAAGAATGCGCTTCCGAAGAGTTCGACGCTTGTATGTCAGCCAATCCACACGCACGAGCAACCTCATGACGCAGCAGAGCCAGGTCCACCGGCTTGCCCAGCAAGGCGGTGTAACACTCTCCCGTTTCTTGGCGTTCCGGTTGCAAGTACCAGGTAGCTGATAACAGCAGTACCGGCACCAGAGGGTCTATTGCTCGCGCCGCCTCGAGGACGGCACCACCTGACGCCTTTGGCAAACGATAATCAGTCAGAATGATGTCCGGCATTGTGATCTTAGCCTGCAAAGCATTGATCGCTGACTCCGCGTCGGCGAACGTTTCAACTGCAAAGCCAAGCTCTGACAGCTCTGTGTACAGTAAATGACGAATCTGTTCAGAATCTTCAACCACCCAGGCCTCAAGGCCATCGGCATTATACAAAGGCAACATCCGAGTCGGGCTTTTAAGCACAGCAATGCCTGCATCTTCTCTACCCGGCTTGACCGGCACAGTGAAACGCACGCAGGTACCTTTATTTGGCACACTGCTCAAGAAAATATCCCCCTCCATTCGCTCGACCAACTCTTTGACAATAGCCAGCCCAAGGCCGGTTCCCTCCCCGTTATCGGACACTCGAAAAAACGGGTCAAAAAGCTGATCATGCTCTTCGGCATCTATACCACACCCTGTATCTTCAACCTCACACACCAACTGAAGCACGGACCCTTTATCACTCTCGTGTGTATTCTTATCGTAAATACGAAGCGTAATATCACCATTAACCGTATATTTCGCTGCGTTATCCAGCAAATTAAGTAATACCTCACGCAAAAGCGTCTCATCACAACGAATTACCGACGGCAGCAATTCATCAACTTCAAGCCTGAAGCCGTTATTGTTTTTACCGGCCAAAATACGGCCTTCATAAGCGATATCACTGATAAACGCGTGTGTATACAGATCTGTTTGTACGACTTCAAGGGTTTTAACGTCACGCGCATAATTAATCAGGCGATTGATCAAGTTGAGCATATGACTGGCGCTGCTGTGTATGATACGGCTCTTTTGCCCGATTTTACCCTGTTCGACACTCAGCAACTGTGCATAGCCCATGATCGATGTCAATGGGGACTTGAGATCATGCGTCACACGGCTGAGAAATCTGGTCTTGGCATCCGACTTTTGGGCTGCATCCAGCGCCAAATTCAACTCTCGGGTTCGTTCAGCTACCGCCAACTCCAGCCGAGCACGCTCAGACTGCTCTGCATCACGTAGCTGCTGCTCCAGCGAGCGCTCGTAGTTGCGTTTTTGCAAGGCATAAATCAGCAGCAAAGCCAGTGCCTGAAAAATTTCAATTAGAAGCCTGACAGTAGCCATTTCCGATGTGTAGTTGATGTTCAGTGCATAGCTGAATACGTAAATGCTGTTGGTCAGCCAACCAACGCCCAAGAGCAGCAGTATCGTGTTTTGCAAGCGGCGCTTCTGTCGCAATGCAGCAGGAAGAAGCAATGGCCAGACAAGTGCAAATGCTATATGGAACACCATCGCACTGTTTCTAAGCTGATTATCTTCCAGCACAAAGGTCAGTCCGGTGTAACTCAATGAAAACAGCAGAGTCACCGGCAGCATCCAGCGCCAGATCTGGTGTCGATTCAACCCCAGCAGATATACCGACACCAACATGAATAAACTCTTGGCGATCACCGAAAATGAGAAGCGCAGGTGACTGGCATAGTCAGCCAAACCATCAAACAACAGATAGCTGATATAAGCTTCTTTTTCCGCTTCAAACACAAACAGTGACAGCATCCAGAGACAAACCAGCGTGTAACGAACGTTAGCCTGAAACAGCAACACCACTGCCAAGGTCAGCGTAATGGCCAACAAAATGGAATGAAACTGGTAACGTTGAGCCTGATCAGTGGTAAAACTGATCGGGTCCCAGTTTTTGATGAACAGAAAGGGACGACTGTCACTATCTATACGAATCAACAGATCAACATTGTGACCAGCCGGCAGATTCAGCGGTACAACCGCTCGGTTGGAAGGCACCCTGCGCGCGCTGATTGGTTGATCCAGTCCGATTGATATATGATCGTTGAGCTGACCTGTCAGCGGATCAATCAGCCATGTATCGATCCGGTTCAATCGCCAAGGTGATAGTTCCAGCCAACGTTGAACGGGTTCCGGTGACCCGTTTTGTACTCTGGTGCGTAGCCATATTACTGTTTTCCGCCGTGGTGCGCTCAACAACTCGGGGACATCGCGCACACTCAGCCATCCATTGGAATAGAGGATATCGCCCGGTCCAACCTTCGTCCCCTGTTCTTCAGACAATATCTCCATTTCAAGCACACGGTTGCGCTCGGAGAGTTCTGCCAGATCCAACACGGGAAGCGCTTTTACCGAAAAGGGAAATAACAGTAATGACAGCAGCGTCAAGAGAACTGTAATGCGAACAAGGTTCATCACATGCTCACGGTGTCATGCGAGTTTGGCGAAAAACCGAAGGGGTCATTCCATACCGCTCCCTGAATGCAGTGGCAAAGTTGGCACCGCTGCTGAAACCGACGCGGGCCGCAATCTCGCCGACAGAGAGGCCGGTATTTTGAAGCAATTTGTGCGCTTCTTTCATACGTTCCTCTCGAAGATACTCAAAAACAGTCATTCCGGAACAATGCTTGAAAGCGGCATTCAAACGCTTAGTGTTGGTGCCTGTCAGGCGCGCCAATTCCTGAATACCGGGCGCATCATCAAGGCTGCGCAACAGATACACCCGGGCACTGTGAAAGAGGACAGAATACAGATTGCCATCATTATTGCTGACTTCGCTCACCGTTCCAGGTACACCCATCACATCCGTAAAATGCCGAGGGCTTTGGATCAAACGATTCCGCAGGTGGACCGACAGTCGCAACCGTACCTCGTCAAAACTGAAAGGTTTTCCAATAAAATCCACAGCTCCAGCCAGCAACCCCTGCACCCGCTGTTCGGTACCGGAGAAAGCAGACAGAAAAACAACCGGAACCTGGGATGTAGCTGGATCACCACTTAACGCTTTACATGCCGCAAAACCATCGCAGCGCGGCATATCCACATCCATCAAAATCAGGTCTGGCGACAGCAGTTTGGCTTTATGGACACCATCGACACCATCATGCGCATGATAGAGGCGACAACCATATTGTTGCAGATAGGTTGAAATAAGCATCCGCTCCGCTTCAGCGTCATCGATCACCAGTATCCTTTTTCCCTTCAGCACATCCATTCCATACGCCCAACCGAATTACGTTCATGCTTGTGTTGTCGGCAATCATCGCACACAAACAAGCGTTTCATGCAATCAATCTATACTTTTTCCCTCTGGCAAAAGACTTACCCATAGGGCAAAAACCGAACCTATTCTATAACAAAACCAATGCTGTTAATGGGCATGACGACTACAATCGGCACGGCAACACCTTCTTTTCATGAACGCCTGACAGCTCAGCTACCATAAAGTCCTGCCAACGCCGCGCTTGTCCAGCTGCAACTCTCCAGATAGTAACGATTCAAGCGGATCACCGCTCTATCGGTTGTAGCTCCCAATGCAGCATCTTCAAAGGCAATCACCAGCTTTAAAACTCTGCCAAGGTTTCCTGTGCGCAGCATCAGTGCCCGCTTGATTGCGCCACTCAAGGGCAACTGCTCACACACGGACTCCAGACTTTCGCTCAACATCAGGTCTGCCATCGACAGCAATCCCACCATAAATGCGGCATCAGGGTCATCATTGAATTCACCGGCCGCCAGTCGCAGACACATTGCAGCCCGCGTCAGAGCCTGTGGTAACAACAGCATATTGCACGGATCATCGTTTGCGAGCACCAGCGTGGTGACCAGTGTGCGCAGCCGATCGATACCCAGCAGAAGTATTGCCTGGCGCAAACTGCTGATAGTGTTGGCGCGCTTGCAATGCGCTGAATTGATCATTCGCAGCAGGCGTACACACAATTGTGGTTCATGTGCCAGCAGTTGCTCGATCCTGTCATAATCCACTTCCGGGTGTTGCAGCTCGCTTAGTATCTGCAACTGCGCCTCTCGATGCCCCTCCCGCTTGACCGCCGTTTTCCGTTTGACTTCAGGCCGCGCATAGAAGTACCCCTGAAACAGGGTAAACCCCTGCAATTTGCAGGACTCAAACGTTGCCAAATCTTCCACCTTTTCCGCCAGCAATGTGATGCCCCGCGCCCGGTATTCATCCAGGTCGCGCTCTTTGAAGGTCTGATTGAGCATATCCAGCTTGATAAAATCCGCCAACTCCAGCAACGGTCGTGTGGCCGGTGTCAGTTCAAAATCATCAAGCGCCAGCGCATACCCCCGTGCCTTGAGCCCTTGCAACGCCGCAAGCACTTCGGAGTCGCCTTCAACACTTTCCAGCACCTCGATTACAACCTGTTCTGGATTCGGTGGCAGCAACTCCGGCTGTAACAGCCAGTCACGTGGTGCATTGAAAAACAGTTTGCGACTGCCACACAGTGATTCAATACCGGTTTCGTAGAAGGCCGCATTACAAGCCCTCGCGGTGGCCATCATCTGATCATCTATAATCGCAGTATTTGCATTTGCACTGGCCCGATAGAGCAACTCATCTGCCACATGCCTCATGCCCACATCACAAATAGGCTGCAGGGCTATGCAATAGTATTGACTGAACGACATAAGCTGATGCCTGAACGAGTGTTAGACGTAAACCAGCCTTAATCATAAAGGAAGTCCCTGATCGGAACTTTGGAGGCAAAGCCAACAGGTTTGCTCAAGGCGACTTTTGCTTGTGTGATATTTCAAATCGATACCGATCAAAAAACTTACCTGCCAGCAAACCCCCTTCCCCTCCACCAAACAAAAACAAACGCCAGTTTGGTTATAGTCGCGTCTTTGTGTGTGTTAACAACTCAGGGATAGTCAATATGATGTTTTTCCGACGAAGAAACAGGTACAGCCCGCCAAGTAGTGCCGGCGTCCCCGTAGTGGAAAGCATGGGTTCACACGCCACAGTGAACCTGCTGCATAGAACCAGAACCATGTTCAAAAAAGCGGCTTTTGCAGCTGCACTTATGAGTACGGCATCAGCAGCCTGGGCCGCTCATGATCTGGTATTGCAGCATACCGGGCCGGACACCATATCGTTAACGCAAACAGCGACTTACACCGTCAGGCTGGACAACAGCTCTCCAACCTGGACCGATACAGCTACTGGAGTAGCTCTTACATACACTTACAATTCAAGTCTTGCCGGTTTTACCGGCACTACATTCAGCAATGGCACAGGCTCATGCTTAGATGACACAGCAGGCACAATCAATTGCGCCATTGATGACATTCCACACGGGACGACAAACTTCACCATCGATTTTGATTTCCTCGTTCATGGTGACACGCTGCCAGACGACAATCCTCCCTCTGCAAACCTGTCAACCACCGCCACTGTTACCAGCACCGGTGACCAAGTGTCTGGCAACGAGTCAGAGTCTGTAACGACCAATATCCAGGCAGGAACAGACCTCGCAGTCACACTGATATCCAGCCCAGTAAGTGGTGGAAATATTGCATCAGGTGCCATCTGGTCTCATGATGTTACCGTCAACAATAATGGCCCCCTGAGCACAACCGGCACCACCGTGACGCTTGTACCTGCAGCCGGAACTCAGTGGGTACCAAGCAGCCTGCCCTCTGGATGCAGCATTGCCGGCGCCAATGTCGAGTGTACCATCGGCGGCAGCTTTGCTGATCAGGCATCAGCAACCTTTAACGGCATTGAGTCACAAGTGATTGCTGCGCAGGGATCATCTTTAAGCCTGACAGCGAGCGTTGCGTCTGACCTGACTGATGATAACTCAACGAACAACTCAGCAACGTCAAGCGCCTCTGTGACAGCGGGTACTGATCTGATACTGGATCTCAGCGAGAGTCCCACGGGCACCATCATCGCTGGTGATCCATCCACTATCACTGTGACCCCTCAGTACACTGGCGATGTTCCCGATACGCCCATCTATACGGTAACGATCCCGAGTGCGTTGACCGTTGATACCGGCTCGCTCAGCTATGATCCCAACTGGGGCAGCTGTAGTTTCACTGGCACAACCACATTAACCTGTAGTGGCTGGAACGCCGGTGGTGCAGTAGCTGGTGCATTACAGCCAATGGGCGCTGCCACTTTTAATGTAACCGGACCAACCGGTCAGTACACCTTGAGTGGTAATCTAACCAGCAGCTCGACTGAGGCCGACTCTACAAACAACACTGACGACGTAATCGTAGATTTTGCAGAACCAACAGTTGACATTACCATTTCGAAGTCAGGGCCTACAGCGCCTGAAAACAAGTTCGAAACGGGCACGAACATTCAATACACCGTGACGTTGCGTAACCCTTCCGGCAGCAATGTTGACTTTTGGGGTCCTCTCTCTTTTTCAGAGACCGCACCGGCAGGGCTGACAATTAATAGTATTAATGGCCCTGCAGGATGGACCTGTAACACTTCAGGCTGTAACCGTACCTACACCGAGGCCGATCCGTTCCCACGGAACTCCAGCCAAATATTCACCGTAAATGCTACGGTATCCAGTGACACGGCCACTAACCTGGAGAACCAGGTCTGCCGCGCCGCGTTCACCCACCCGTTGGTGGGTACGCAAAACAATCAAGTATGTGACACAGCAGCTGCTGTTACCGGCCATCCAGCCGCCAACAGTACCGATCTTGCAGTCGCCAAGTCTGTTACAACCCCTGCTGGCAACATAAAGGCAGGCGACTGGCTGGCGTATTCAATTACAATGAGCAACATCGGCAGTAACTCTGCCAGCAATGTTGTTGTTTCTGACAACCTTACCGGGCTGATCACCAGCACTGACGGCGGCAGCTTCCAGATCACCACGATTCCTGGAGGCTGGACATGTGAAGATACAAATACCAGTACGGCTTTAAATACCAACGACTACCTGAACACGTCTTCGGTCAACCTGAGCTGTACCATTGCCACACTGGCAAGTAGTGCCAGCGACACCCTAGAGTTCCGCATTCGCCCACAGGGCTCTGCCAGCAACGGTAATAACCTCAACCGCAGCAACACAGCCTATATTCAGTCAGATACCCCAGAGCCTGACTTCAGTAACAACACTGGCTCAGTCAATGCCGCGGTACAGGCCAAAACTGACTTTACAGTCACCAAGGCGGTGACAAGCTGGGACAACAAAACAGGTACCGAGCTGCAGTACACCATTACTGTCAGCAACGCCAACCTCTCAGGTGCGAACAATGTTGTTGTAACAGACGTACTGCCGGAAAACGTGACCTACCTGGGCCTTAGCGGATCTACTCTACCGTCCTGTAGCGGCGTGGATGTTGATGATACAATAACATCAACGGATAAAACCCTGGAATGCAGCTGGGGCAGTTTCCCACGCGGTGGCGATCGCAGCTTCATTGTGCGTATTCGTCCGAACAACGAACAGCAAGGGCAAACCTTCGCTAATAATGTCTACGTCAATGTAGAACCCGGTACCCAAACTGCCAAAGCCGGCACTACGGAAGAAACCGACTACACCAATAACGCCGCACAGGCGAGCGCCACAGCACTTGAATCTGATATCGACCTTCAGGTCAACAAGCTTGATATGACAGACCCTGTCTATGTCGGCGACACGGTAACGTATCAGGTACGCATTACCAACAACGGCCCATCCGTTGCCACTAACGCGTCCATCTACGATTATCTGCCAACTTCCGGCTTCAAGTGGGTTGGTGACGTTCGATTCTATGAAGGCAGCTATGATCCAGGCAACGAAATTACAGGCACGGATCTGACCGACGCAGGTATCAGCTGCTCCGTCTTGCCCAGTGTTGATGATGTTGGTACCGGTGGCGAAGACAAAAACCTGCCGGGTAAACTCAGCTGGATGTGGCCGCCCAATAACGAGAACTGGGGCGGAACAGAGCCGGACTATAACTCCGATTACATCAATGGTGCGTGGGACTCACGCATTCTGGATAATGCGGATATCGCCTGTAACATGGGTTTGTTGGAAAGCGGCCAAACACGCGTGCTGACATACACCCTCGAAGCTACAGACCGCGGCGTGTACATGAACCACTCGGTTGTACGTTCTCAGGAACACATCGACCGTGTTGGTCAGGGGTTCACCGACCGACACTGGGAAAATGATGTTGTACAGCACCGCACCACGGTACGTACCACACCGGATCTGACTTTTACAAAAGAAGTATCCACCCCGGTAGTATCGTTGATGGAACCGTTCAGCTACACCATCACTGTTACCAACAACGATACCGACGCTCAGCTGTACTACCCGAAAGTTGAAGATACGTTGCCCGCGAACATGGAACTGGCTGGCACACCAACACTTAGCGGAGCATTGGTTAACGGTGCACTTGTCTGTACCACCATTCCGGTGCCGCCCGCTGCAGGAACACCGAGTGCCGCTGGCGATACAGACTTTGCCTGCGCACTGGGTGAAGGAGTACCGGCACAGGGGCAGGTCGTTTTGAGTGTTCCTGTCAGGGTTACCGGCGGCTCTGTTGCCACATTGAACAACACAGCTCAGCTGCATTTGGATACCGACCTCGAGTTTGATAATCCTCCGCCACCTGCGGCTGAGGACAATGTTGATGTTGATGTCGTGGTATCCAGCCTTGCAGGCCGCGTCTATCACGACAATGACGATAGCGGCAACTACACCAGCGGTACGAACCCGGCCATTTCAGGTGTTACGGTGAACCTGACGGGTACTGATGATTTCGGAAACCCGGTCAGCCGTTCAACGACCACCGATGGTAATGGTGAATACCTGTTCACCAATCTGGCACCCGGTAACTACACTGTTACAGAGCAGCATCCGGCCAGCTGGATTGATGCCGAAGAAACAGCCGGCTCTGAAGGCGGCAGTATTGCCACCAATGATGTGATCAGCGACATCACATTGCCCGCAGACACAGACGCAACCGAATACAATTTCGGTGAACTCAGAGATCTGGGAACCGGCACCGTCACGGCCAGCATTTCGGGCCATGTCTATCATGATCGCAACAACAATGGCGTGTTTGATACGGACGAGGCTCCTATTGCCGGCGTAACCGTACGTCTGGAAGGTAATGGTAATGGTGACGTTCGGACCACAACCACCAATGCCAGCGGCTATTACGCTTTCAGCGGTCTTGAGCCGGGCGTGGAGTACACCGTTACGGAGGAACAGCCTTCAGGTTGGGTCGATGGCCGTGAGACAGCAGGCAGTGTCTTCACCGACTCAGCCAACAGCAACGATGTGTTTGTCGTGAATGTTGGAGATGATGAGCATGGTGAGGAATGGAACTTCGGTGAACGCAGGTCTTCAGACCTGACCCCCACCGCCATTCCGGTGATGGGTCCGTTCGGTTTGCTGTTGACTGCATTGCTGCTGGGCCTGATGGCGATGCTGTCACCGCGCATTCGCCGTCAATTTTGTTGATTCACTTCAGCATCTGAACAATTAAACAAAGGCCACACCGCAAGGTGTGGCCTTTTGTGCAACTACAGGTAATAGCGTCATATCACCGATTGCGAGATAAACGCATCCCCGGTTATTATGGCGTGTTTTGAATATTCAATTTGAAATGGAGTTTTGATATGACTGAGCAGGTAGTAACTG
>NPIE01036163.1_pt1 | contig 10111 bp, 9 predicted proteins | sample 8637661 | NCBI WGS metagenome assembly NPIE01 (sample SAMN07420842, study PRJNA396082) | bioreactor metagenome | isolation source: sample BA12 brine-fed electro-methanogenic bioreactor BA | place: Japan: Kochi | collected 2016-12-09 | reverse complement strand
CCCTTGGAGAGTAGGTTTTGAATAGCTGTACGGCAATACGCTGCCGAAATTGTGGCCGTCCTCATCGGCAGGATTGTAGTCACTGACATCCACATTCAAACTGGGAATTGTACGAACGGATTTAACGGCATTTTCACTGACAATATACTTTAGCACCTTGTAAACAAGCCTGCGAAGATTATTGGTTCGGATAGTCAAGACCGCCGACCAGAAACCCGCCTGCACATGACTGAGAATTATATCATCGAAAACCTGGTTTTCTTTTGTTAGTTTTTGAGTGATTCGCTTTATTGCGCCTTTCACTGCATCTGCATTACCTGCCAACGATATCAGAAGCTTACATATCACAGGATTCTGTTCTTCATCATCGAGATCTTTCCAGGAATCGATCTCATCAACACGGGCGACAGGAATCCAGGGTCTACTTCGAACGGCATTAACATTTGAAACCTCGCGGAGTTGATTCTTAAAATCATTCGCTTCGTTCCAATGCCGAAATCCTCCTTGAATAAGGATTCGCTGAGTGTCATAGGTTATGAACATTTGAATGGCTTGTTCCTTATCTTTATTCTTCAAAATATTCATCGCAATTTCATGCAGAATGCTCAAAATGCGATTGCTTGAAACGGGAGGCTTACGAGTCTGTTGAAATGTTTGAGGATCTGCACCATCGTACTCGGGTCGCAGAAAAAAAGCTACCCAAAGAGGATATTCAGGATGAACCCGCAAATCATAATTCTCTGCATTACGGATATCGTCCTTCTCAAAATAAATACGGTGACAAGGTAAAGCATATGTCTCCCGAATCCCACTGATTTCCTCGATTGCAGCCCGGATTCTGGATCCCCAATAAAGATTGGGTGATCGCAGCAAAAGCGTCAGATCCCCTTTCCCGAATCCAAGTCCCACAACCGCACCTGTTTGATTCGAGCAGTCAATTTTTCGAAGTTCCTCAAGCCGATATCGACGGCATTCATCCAGGGAAGGTAACTGAAACGATTGTCGTACCCGTCTGCACCGATTCTCGATAATACCTTCAGGTCCCTTGAAACTATCGATGCATTGTTGAACCTCAGAGATCAATTTTCCCGTGTTCTTGATCAGGTCTTCTTTTCGCTTTCCGGCACGGATCACCGGTATGTGGCAAGAGATCAATATAAGTTCGTACGGTAGAAAACTCAGTTCCAATCTCAGATCACTCATCGTGTCATCCAATCCGGCCGCGGACGGCTGCCATAGGGCGAAATGTAGATTATCCGGACTTTTTAACCTGTTTGTTTCTGAACTCGCGAATACTCTCACTCAGATCATTAAAAAATCTGGTTTCTGCATCCGTAGCCGGGTAGACTTCAATTTCTTCGCTGGTACCGTAGGAGAGGTCTGCAGGAGGAATCATATCTCTGTATTCAATAATCTGCTCCGATGAAACGTCAATCTCCTTGATAACTTTGAATTTGTAAGATCTAAGCCTATTACTGAATTCTTCCAGTTCCTTCTCGATATGACTCATTAGCGATCCTCCGTAAAGTACAGTGAACGATAACTGAGCGAAAAAGTCAAGTTGTCCGGCTTTTAAATTAACTACATAACGAAACATAGAAACAAAATTGACCTGTGTCAAGCAGCAATGGAAAAGAGCCATTTGCGCTGTGGCATGTTCTCGAGAGTTTGATCTCGCCGGACAAAGCGAAAGCGGGTCAAAAACAGAAGATATGAGTGAAGTGATCAACGACAAATTAAAATAATTTCCGACGACAATTAGATTTGAGGTAATCGTCGTTCACTTAAAAAGGCCATCTCAGTCCTGTATAGTTGTTTTGAAACAAACGACAAAGACAGGAGGATCGCAGATTGCCACCAGTAAAAAATCAATAGTAGTCGCCGCGATGAAGGCCGGGATGTGTGAGAATACTGCCCGGAAGTATTTAAAAATCAACACACCAAATTACAGGTCGGTGAACGGTTACCAGTTTTGGTGCGAAAGGATCATCTTTCGTATACCCCAGCAGTTCCCAGTCCAATATGAGATCGATATCTTCAGAGAAACGCACTATCAGCCCATAAACCTTGGATAGACTCGTTCCTCCCTTGAAGATCAATTGTGATTTCCAGGGGCTTTCCCGGAACAGGTAATCGAGAATCCAACACACCCAAAAATTCTTCTCGATGACGGCTTCATGGATATTCAGCTTCTGAGAAGTTGCTCTGAACAGATCCCTCCTCTTCTCTTCCGGAAATTGTGCAACATTAATCATTTTGATTTTCTTTCATCTCTGCAAGGTTTTTGATGATCTCATATACCCAGGATGTAACATACCGTGCTTCCCGGACGGCCCGGTTTAAATCATCAGCGCTGTACTTTTCCAGCAACATTTTCATGACTTGCTCTGTGACATGAGCCCGGCCCAGTGTCTTCAATGTCTGCGTGAGTAAGCCTGTTTTATATGAGAGAGATGCTGTCTCCTTATTCGTTCGATGTTTGAATACCAGTGTTCCGCCCTCCCACTTGAATGTCTTTGTCGGACCGTCAGTAAAATACTGCCACTGTGCCGGCACCTGGGTTGACAGTCCGAGAAAATTTAAAGCGGTATTTCCTTCGGGCAAAATCGACCACCCATGCGTCCTGGCAAGCGCTCTGGCAATTGCATCCGGATCCGGTGGTGCCGGTCCTTTGAACAGCGTGCTGATAACAGGATACTCATAAACGCCTCTCATCAGTCGGCGGATGGTTCCGGCAGCCGTCAAACGACTAAGTGTTTTTCTGACGGTTTCATGATTGGCAATATCCACGAAATCTTTTGGAGTGAATACATGACCCCTCTTCTTCCCATAAATCCTCGAAAGTATTTTATTGGAGACTGTTTGTATCATATTGATTACTCCTTTTCTGTCACGAATAATAGTTATTTATCGTGACACAGTCAAGCCTTTTCGCAAATGGCTACAATATGTCTGATTTCAGCCACTCCCCTTTTTCACCCAAATTCAGCCATAACCCTTTGAACCCCTATGATTACAGGTCTTCATAGCGGATCCTGCGTTTAGGTTTTTTCCGCCTGTCACGCCGTTGTTTCAACGAAGCAAACGGCTTACAGCACCGGCATAGAGAGAGAATCTATCGCCGTCACAAACTATAGTATATGGAAAAAAAGAAACTCTTAAATCGAGTAAAAAATCTCAGTATGCAAATGACTCCCGAAGAAGGGTTACTTTGGAGCAAACTGATCATTGACTCCAAAAAGATGGGACATGATACCTGCGATGCTTTTCGGATAATATGACAAGGTATTTTTACTTTGAGAGTTCATTGTAACGATCAATTAATGATTTGTACATCGCTTCTGAAATGAGCTCGTGCCCCTTTATTGATGGATGAATGACATCTCCCGGGCAAAGATACAATACCGAAGGGGATTCATCGGGGTGATCGCTTAGGTACTCCAGGAAAACCTTTGATATGTCTAAATAGGGAATATTTCTCGCTTGCAATAAACTTAATGTTTCCTCCCGAAAAACAACCTCTTTCTCAAAATTGAATGGAGAAGATACTGCGGCATCCCCATTTATCTTGCGGATGTAGACCTCACTTGGAAAGATGACATAAAAACAAGGAGTGTCTCCCAAAGAATCCAGAAACAGGTTCATTTTCATCAGGTAAGGCTGCATGATGGTATCCATATCTTCGCTGTTTGAAAATTCTTCTATTTCCGCACTTCTCCTGCTTTTAGCCGAATCCAGTCTCATTCTGTTCATAAAAGATACCAGGCTATTTCGAGGAACCAGCCACTGATAAAATCTTTCCAAGTTTGCCGTTACAGGATTTCTACCGGGTACAATTGCACCGGCGGCAAGATTCTTCAGATATTCCTCTTTAGCGATCCCGTCTATTTCCGCCTGGGAGACTCCTCTTTCAAACTTATAATCCCCAAAAGGATCATTGGGACAAACAGAACCGATGACCAATTCAGGATTGTAGTTTTTTGCCTCAATTTGCCACAAAACCAGATGGTGGGATGGATTAAGGCAAGGAATCGCAGTATTTATCAACTCGAATCTTCCTTTTAATCCATTGTTCTTTCTTTGTTCATTGATTTTATCCTCCAGGAGTTCTAGAAGCCCTGAACCATATTTAACTCCATGACCAAAAAACACAGAATCTCCAAAAGCAACAGCTCTGAAAGCGACATCTTCCGGCTTAACATAGTGTGTGTCCTCGCTTTCCCGATATCCTTTGTTGTTTAGATGTGTCCAGCTGTTTACATCATCATCCAAATCGGATTCATAAATATCGGGTTTCGTCCAAAATCCAAGTTGAGGATGTGTCACATACATTTGAGAGACTTTGCCGTATTGTGTCGTAGCATGTTTAATGAATGCCAGATCCGTAATTACATGCACACAACCCAATCCCAATAGAATTGCAAAGCCTGAAAAAATCAATTTCTTTAAAGGAGACAATTTTTTGATTCGATCCCGATTATCATCCTGCATATCCGTCAATCCCCTGAACGTTATCGATCACCGGACAAAGCTCCGTTGGATCGAATTGTCGTGTGTTTATCTTTCTTAAATCCTTGAGTGATCTCGAAAAATCTTTTCCGATCAGCCTTTGAACGCTTGCCGTTTCCTTCAGCAATGTTTCTCGGGCTATCTTGTGATGCTCGTATGAGTTCATCTCGCGCAAATCGTTTATTTCTTTTGAACCCGGCTCAACAAATAAGGAAAAACTTGCCGTATCATAACTTTTGTGAAAGAAGGACATGAGATTCGCTTTTACTTGAGCCCCACGAAAATATCCCGCTCAAATGAATCCGGAAACACCTCCACCTTGAAACCCGCCCGTTCCAGTTCATGGATCCAGGTTGCCCGGGTGAACACACCCATCACATGCCGGTCGTATTCCGCCCGAACGGTACCGTCGCCGTCTTTTATCAAGTATGCGAAATCAGTGACCGTTGTCGTATCCGAAGGATCCGGATCATAACTCCACTCCACATAGCGCAATCCTTTTCCGGACCCGTCCGCAGCATCGTGACCGCCATGGCTCGTAGACGATTTAAACGTCTCGACGGTATGATCCGGCACCCACAGGGAGACGCCGCCGGACCTGCAATGAACCGCGGCCGTTTCCATGACTTTTCGCAAATCATCAAGGGTGGTCATATACATCACAGCATCATGGATAAATATGCCGTCAAACTCACGCTTAAGGCGGATGGTTCGCATATCCCCTTGAAAATGTTCACAGTCCGGGTTGATTGACTTGCTGTTGGCAAGCATACCCGGCGATCGATCCGTCAGCGTCATTTTATAATGCCTTTTCAGATGGAGAGCGCTGTTTCCACCGCCACACCCAAGCTCAAGGAGATTTTTAATCGGAAAACCTGAAACCTTCTGAAAGATCCGGTGAAAATCATCCGCCTCCTCACCGTAATCATCCGGCGACGACAAAAGGTACCACCATTCCGCCAGATCCGAATACAACCGGTCATTTTCCTTCATGCTCTGCTCTCCTCCACAAATCTGAACAAATCAATTCCAGCCAATACTGCCATGAGGTCACAAACGTCTTTTCTTCAAGGCTAAAAGTTACCATACATTGAGTTCTTGTTTAAATATGTCATTTTATCTATGATTTCTGCCATGCAGGCGAAAGCAGAGAATCTGAAGTCCTTCGATAGCAGACACAGGAAAGATATGACCATTTGGGGATTCATCGCCGGATTTCTGTTCGGCCTGGGTTTCCCATCCATGCCGGGAGATCCGGGTTGGTGGTATTTCAGTACATTTTTTTCCGAGTCAGCCGGCCTTTACATCCTGTTTCATTGTGTCGGCGGCGGATTGATCGGATATGTGTTGTCGAGGTTGATTTGGAGAAAAAACCGCCCAAGAAACAGGTAACTACAGATCGAGTTCGCTGTCGAAATTCTCTTTTTTATCGAAGATATAAGGCCCGGCGATCGCTCCCCAGACCTGTTCGTCTTCGGAGTTGTATCCCCTGTCCCAGGATCTCATTTGAACATCGGTCAGGGTCACCTCCGATGTGGCATAAGAAGCACCGTTCAGACTGCTTTCACACCCTTTCCCGTCGGTTCCTCCCGTGAACGTTTCCGGGTCTGTCCGGGCAAGGAAAACGGCACATCCTCCGCGATACTCGAAATCATCCGGAGACAGTTCCGCCAAGGGTTCATCCTCCGCCCAGGCGCCTACTGCCGCGTCTTCATCGGCGGTATTGAGGAACTCATAAACTTCGCTTGCAACCTGCGTTTCGCTGTCCATGTGGACCTGATAAACACGCTGGCGATACGGCAGACTTCCCGACATTGCCTGCTCGATGTAGAGCCAGTATCCGTCGGCTCTTTGCCGCCAGATCCTCTTCATCCGCAGGGTGATATTGTAGTATGCCGGCTGCTGCTGGGATTGTTCCAGGCTGTCAAAATCCCCGGTCATCCAGGCAGATGCCTGTCGAGCGTTGACGGAAACGTCGGGAGGATATGGAAAAAAGGTAACTCCGATCCGATAGTCGCCCACGGCGCCGTGATGTGCGTTCACCATCAGATAAACCGAGGATTCCCCCTCCGCAATGACAATTTCCTGAGGTTCCGGCATGCCCAAGTCGATATTGTTGAAATACGGCGTCATTTTATCTTCATGAAATGCGGACACGGTGATATCGGCAGTGGCGGTTTCACTTCCGGAGGACAGATCATCCCACCAGAGATAGTAAGTCTCACCCGCCGTTCCTTCGAATTGAAAACCGGCGGTTTCGGACGCACCGTCGATACTCCCCTCGAGCCAATCTGAATTACAGGACATCTCCGTGAACGTTTCCGGCATTTCCGTCCATCCGAAATTCACCTGGGCCAGATTGCTCACCAGCGCGTTACTGTGTATAACCGCCGCCAGAAACATCGCTCCGGAAAACGTACCGGTTCCGTCCGGCCAGGGAAATTCCGGGAGTATCGACCAGGTATCGGTGGAATCCGCTGCGATATCCACCATCGCTGAATCGACATTGGGCGGAAATTGTGCCCAAGACGGATAAAACCAGTAGTCGTCTGTTCCGATATTCAATGCCACAAAGAGAGTGGAACCGGGCATGGCCGCTCCGGGATTATCAGCTTCAAGATCAAGCGAAAACAGCGCTCCCGGAACCAGCATTGAAACCGGCATATCAAAATTAAGCTCAAGCGTTTGAGCAGATACCGAGCCGGTTAAAACCAGGATAAAACAAAGAGCTAATATAACCATCGTGTTTTTCATGTCTTCTCCTCATCTGGAAAATCCTATAACAAACATGGGTTACTGCGACCAAACTTGTATCAACATTACTCCTATTCAAAAGGATTTTAAAGGAATAAATCGTGCGATTTGGAGAAGCATAATTGTGCCTAAAAAACAATTTCCCAAAGATGGATGAAACAAATCCAATGTCTATTGGGTGAAGAGACGATATTTTTCGAAATCAGCACTATATCAGAAGGCAAAAATTCGATACTGTTTTTTTCTTTAATCATGGAAGGCAAAGAACGCGGATATTTTCAAATAGTCGGGGAATTTTTTAAACAACTTCCCTCCCAACATTTCACGGGGTATAAAACCTGCATCATTTTTTGATTTCGTATCAGCTCCGGCATCCAGCAATAACTTCACAATCTTTGGATTTCCCCGACCAACCGCATGATGCAGAGGTGTATTCCCTTCACACACCCTGCCATTGACGTCAGCCCCTTCCTCGAGCAGCGCCTCTACAGTGTCCGTAAAACCTCTGTCGACCGCCAATGCCAGAGGCGTAAACTGCCGAGATGTCCGTGCTTCAATATCCGCACCATATTCCAGTAACAAAAGAACAATATCGGTGTAACCGTTCAGGGCAGCAAGATGCAATGCGGTCGCCTGATCATAACCTGCCTGATTGGCTCGATGTTGAATATCTGCACCCATATCCAACAACAGTTTGACGATTTCAGAATATCTGCGACTTGCAGCCGTCATGAGCGGTGTATATCCGCATATATCCCTCGATTCAGTATCTGCACCTCTATCCAAAAGTAACCGGCAGATTTCCTTGGTTCCACTGAATGCCGCCCAGCCAAGTGACGTCATTTTTAATTTAAAATCTATTGCTTCAATGTCCGCTCCTTCATCAATCAGCAATTTTGCAATCGCCGGCTGTTTCATTGCCACAGCCCGGTGCAGGGGAGTCAGACCCGTGGTTTCATCGTTCTTCTCAATATCAGCTCCTTCTTCGATCATGGCTTTCACTGCGTCAAGATTCCCACTTTCAATTGCCTTATCAAATGGACTGATATCGGAACAGAGGCCGATGGGTGTAGAAACAACCAATATGATCATCAGTCCGGCAAACGCTTTAAAAATGTCTCTTTTCATTTTTTTCATCGCATCCTCACGTAAACTACGAAATCCAGTGATTTAATATTCACAACTTAACACGATAAGGTTCGATTATGACAGAGGTACATTTAAAAAACTCCTAACCGGTTTCATTAGACAACGCAGGGCAAAACCGGGTACAATTGAATGCAGTTCTCTCAAAGGAGATTTTGCCATGAGACTCACATTAATGCTGCCGTTAATCGTCATCATATCTGCAGCTGTGGTACCGGTAACCGCCGATCTCGGTCCGCCTGAACTGCTCTGGGATCGCGGCGGGTGCAGCTCCTGGTGCATGACCGGCTGGTATGCCTCACCCGCAGTAACGGATCTCGACGGCAACGGTTCCATGGAGATCATCTGGGCGTCCTACAAACTCTGGGTCCTGGACGCCGTCACGGGAGCCGAGTATTGGAGTGTCCATACCGGCCATGACATCCACTACACAGGCTCCGAGTACGTGGGCAGAACCTGGTCCTCCCCCGTGGTGGGCGACCTTGAAGGCGACGGCATCCCGGATATCATCACGGCCCACTCCGTNNTGGCCGGTCCAGGCCTCTCCCGACAGCGAACTGCGCACGCTGGCGGCATACGACCTGGAGAAGGACGGTGACCTGGAAATAATCGTCGCATCCACCTCCTTCGGATCCGACGAGGAGTGGTACATCTACGATCACACCGGCGACCTGCTGTCCGGTTGGCCGCAACACGACGGAGAGTGCTACGCCGCCGGCTGCTTCAACCAGAACATCGCCATCGCCGATATCGATCAGGACGACCGTGCGGAAATCATCGGCCCCAACGACACCCATTACATTTGCGCATTCGAGGATAGCGGCGCGTGCATCCCCGCCCATTCCATCTATGAAGACCGCTATTGGGGCCAGGTCGGCGTCTGGGTGGATCTCGAAGCGGAACTCCGCGGCTGGGGCAACTGCGGTGTGGAGCATCGGCCCAATTTCTGCCACGCCCCTCCGGTTATCGCCGATATGAACAACGACGGCTTCCTGGAAATCGTCATTGTCGGAAATGTCCACAACTGCGACACCTCGCCCTACACGGACCTGTACCAGGTGCCCATCATATTCAACGCCGATCGCTCCCGGTTCAACTCCGGCGGCTACGATTGGATGGTCTGGCCTTCACCTCCCTCCCCAGGCGCCTGGTCCGCCCTTTCCCAGGATTATTCCCGAATCGAAAGCTGTTACTCCAATCCCACAGTTGCCGACATCGATGCCGATGGAATAATGGAGATCTTTTACCCTTCTTATGACGGAAAAGTGCATGCATTCAAACTCGACGGATCCGAGTTCGGCCGGTGGCCCTTCAACGTTACCGTTCCTGAAGAAGGTTTTATCCGGTTTGCATCGGAGGTGATCATCGCGGACCTCGACGGAAACGGTTCCATGGAGGTGATTTTCGGCTCCTGGACGGAAAAAGACTCAGCTCTTCCGGGACGGCTCCACATTCTGACATCATTCGGCGACCCCCTGTTTGCTGTTGATGTTCCGCACAATCCCGGGGAATGGAACGGAATCATGGGTGCCCCGACGGTGGCGGATATCGATGGAAACGGCGATCTGGAGATAATCGCCGGGACCGCCTCCACCGGCGTCATCGCCTACGACCTCCCCGGCGCGTCGGGAGGAGAGATCCCCTGGGGCACCGGTCGTGGCGGGTTGCTGCGAAACGGCGCCCTTGAAACAAAACTGCCGGA
>NPIE01002563.1_pt2 | contig 10116 bp, 8 predicted proteins | sample 8637661 | NCBI WGS metagenome assembly NPIE01 (sample SAMN07420842, study PRJNA396082) | bioreactor metagenome | isolation source: sample BA12 brine-fed electro-methanogenic bioreactor BA | place: Japan: Kochi | collected 2016-12-09 | reverse complement strand
CGGGCGCTCGGCCAGCCGCTCAGGAACGGCTGGGCCAGCAGCAGGGCCAGGGCGGAAATTACGGCCAGTCGGACTGCGAGCAGGAGCAACTCGTCAAAGCGCAGGCGCCGCCGCGGCCTGGCTTTCGCCGATAGCCAGCGCAGCGCCGCAAACTCATGAACTTGCAGCTCGGAGCGACGGGTCAGATGAATCAGCAGCGGCACCAGCAAGCCGGCCAGCGCCAGCAATCCGGCAGGCAGCAGCAGGCTCGGTGTCATCGCAGGGTTGTTCCGTGCCGGCGCGACTCGCCGAACCAGCGCTGCAGCGGCGCATCCAGCGGTTCATCGAGCAGGTACTCAAGATGCCCGACACCGGCGGCGGCCAGTCGTGCAGAAAGTTCGGCGCGCGCCTCGGCGAAGCGCCGCAGGAAGTCCTCGCGCACTGCCTCGCCATCGCAGACCAATTCGGCTCCGCTTTCCGGGTCGCGAAAGCGATGGCCGCCGCGAAACGGAAAGTCGCGCTCCTCGGTGGTCAGCAACTGGAGATGCAGCACATCGCGGCCGGCTCGAGCCAGGCGCTCGGTCAGGGCAACGCAGTGTGGCTCGAAGCCATCGCTGAGCACGATCACCAGCGCATTGCCCTGGACCCGCTGCCATAGCGGCCCCAGAGCCGCTTCTTCCGGCCATTGCCCGGCCGCCGACAGCGCATTCAGACGCATCAGGCAGCGATCTCGCTGGCGCGGTCCGGTGGCCGCGTCGGTAGCTTGCAGGCCCGCACCGCCGACGCTGAGCAGGCCGAAGCGGTCGCCCTGGCGCAGCGCCAGTTCGATGATGCAGGCGGCCAGACCGCGCGCTGCATCCAGGCGCGTGGGTGCGCCCGGTCCGATATCGTTTCCCGAATCGGCCTGACCCATCGAGGCAGTGGTGTCGATCAGCAGCCAGACCGTCAGCGGACTGTCGCGCTCGGCTTCGCGGACATAGAACCGATCCGAGCGGGCATACAGCTTCCAGTCGATCTGGCGCGGCTCATCGCCGGGCTCGTAGCTGCGGTACTGGGCAAACTCCATGCCGTTACCCAGATTTCGGCTGCTTTGCAGGCCGAAGCCTTGCGCCTGGGCGCTGCGTCCGGAACGCAGTCGCAGTCCCTTCAGGCGGGCCCGAACGTCGGCTGGAATCAGGTCAGGCGGCGTCATGGATCGGCTCGGTTTCTGCTTCGGGTGCCTCGATCGGGCCTCAAGCCCGAGCGAACGGCACTGCGTCGAGCAAGGCCAGTACCACTTCATCCGGATGCCGCTGCTCGGCCTCGGCCTGAAACGATAGCAACAGCCGATGGCGCAGCACCGGCAATGCCAGCGCGCGTACGTCCTCGCGGGTCACTGCAAAGCGGCCCTGTAGCAGTGCGCGTGCCTTGCCGGCCAGCACCAGCGACTGCCCGGCGCGCGGTCCGGCACCCCAGCGCAGCCAGTTCCGGACCGGCTCGGGCGCATCCGGGCCCGGCCGGCTGGCACGCACCAGCCGTACGATCCAGTCCATCACCTCGTCACTAATATGCACGTCGCGCACCAGCGCCTGCAGCGCCAGCACCGCCGCGCCGGTCATGACTTCGGAAACCGTGCCCTGGGAAGTGCCGGTGGTGCGGGTGAGGATCGAGCGCTCCTCGGATTCGCTGGGATAATCGACCCGAAGCTGGAGCAGAAAGCGATCGAGCTGGGCCTCCGGCAATGGATAGGTGCCGGCCTGTTCGAGCGGATTTTGCGTAGCCAGAACAAAAAACGGTTCGGGCAGTTGATGCGTCGCACCGGCATAGCTCACGGTGTGTTCGGCCATCGCCTCCAGCAGAGCCGCCTGGGTTTTCGGTGGTGTGCGATTCAGCTCATCGGCCAGCAGCAGATTGGTGAAAACCGGCCCCTTCTGGAACTTGAATACCCGCCGACCGGTGCCGTGGTCCTCTTCCAGAATCTCGGTGCCGATGATGTCGCTGGGCATCAGGTCGGGCGTGAACTGCACCCGCCGAAACTCCAGCGCCAGCGCCTGGCCCAGCGCCCGCACCAGCAGCGTCTTGCCGAGGCCCGGCACGCCTTCGAGCAGACAATGACCGCCGGCCAGCAGCCCGATCAGCAACTGCTCGACGACATCGTCCTGGCCAACGATGACCTGGGCAATGGATTCCCGCAGCGCCTGCAGCGACTGCACTTGCGCGGCGACCGCGTTCTCGTCAATGTTCATGATTCACCTGGATTGGGGGCGGGGTTCGAATTTCGGAATCGCTGATCAGGCAGGAGACTCAATCAGAGAAAGTAGTCTCCATCGAAAACACTTTTTTGATTGGAACCGCAAATGAACGCAAATGAACGCAAATCCCTGATGAGCCAGGCGAGCGAATGAATCAGACCTGAGCGCGCGGTTTTGACTCACCAGTGCGGAATTGATTGCCTGCTCTTGAGGATTTTATTCGCGTTCATTCGCGTTCATTTGCGGTTTGAAACAGTTTCTGGACATCCTCGAGCAACTCGCCGAATGCTGGCAGAGTCCAGTACGTAATCAGGTCGGAACATGCATGCCAGAGACGGGTTGCCGAATCGGCATGAAGCCGTCGCTCAGGCGGTCAGTGCATACATCACGATATTGACCCCGAACCTTGTGTTGTCCTCGGCCAGCCAGCGCTTGTTGCGCCAGTCGTAGTCCCACTCGCAGCCGTAGTCCTTGTTGCTGTAGAGCACCCCCAGACGCCCGTTGATCTCGATGCCCTTCAGATAATCGTGGACCAGATCATCGCCCCAGCCATTGAGTTCGAAGCTGGTGGTCGGCGGGCCGTCGAATTCGAAGAAGCTGGAGTAGATGGGGTGGTCATTGGGCAACTTGCGCAAGGCATCGGCGCCGAAGATATCGGCCATCTGCGATTCGAAGGAGCGGGCGAACAGGCCGTCGATGTCGTGGTTGCAGTCGTCGGCGAAGACGAAGCCGCCATTGCGCACATAGGCCTCGAAATTGCGTCGCTCATCGGGATTGAATTCGACCAGCTTGTGGCCGGCCATGTAGCAGAACGGTGCGGTCAGCATGCGCGGATCGGCCAGCGCGAGCACATGCTCGGTCGGGTCGACGCGCAGCGGCGTGTAGTCGATCAGCGAGGTGATCAGGTTGGCCGGCATCCGCTCATCGACATCCCAGTTGCCCGACTCGTACATCAGCCGGGTAAACCAGAAGTCATATTCCGCATCGGCAGCATGCGCGGTGCCTGCCAGGGAAGTCCCCAGCAGGGCACCGCCGGCGCCCAGCCCGAGTGATGCGAGGAAGCGACGCCGATTCACGCCTGGATCAGACTGCGTCGGACAGCGAAGTGAAGGTGAAGTCGCGCACCTTCATCGCCGGCACCATCATCGCGATGCCCTGGCCGCCGCCGACGCCCGCGCCGGCATTGATTCGAATCGACTTGCCCAGTTCCTCGATGTTGTTGAGCATGATGATCGGCGACTCGTTGAAGCGGAAGTTCTTGATCGGGTACTTGACCTCGCCATTCTCGATATAGAAGGTGCCGTCGCGGGTCAGGCCGGTCAGCAGCACGGTCTGCGGATCGACCATGCGGATATACCAGGTGCGGGTGACCAGGATGCCGCGGCGGGTCGAGGCGACAAGTTCCTCGGTGGTCTTGTCGCCGCCGGTCATGATGATGTTGCCCGGCTGCGGTACCGGATCGATGCCCTGTTTCTTCGCCCAGAAGCGCGAATAGTTCAGGTGCTTGACCACGCCGTTTTCGATGATCGGACGACGGTCACGTGGCAGGCCATCGTTGTCCCAGGGCAGCACCGGGACATCGGCATTGGCCGGATCGGTGTAGGCATTGACGCGCTCGTCGAACAGTTTCTCGCCGAGCCGGTTGCCGCCACCCTTCTTCGACAGGAAACTGCGTCCTTCATCGGCCTGACGGGCATTGAAGCCGAACAGCATGAACATCAGCAGGCCCGACACGGCGGCCGGTTCCAGAACCACGGTGTACTTGCCCGGCTCCAGCGCCCGTGCCTCGGCCGAACCCTTGGCCTTGGTGATCGCGGTGCGGATTTCGCGACCGACCTCGAACTTCGAGGCATCAGCCAGGTTGCGTGCCACCCAGCCCGAACCGGCATCATCGGCGGTGCGTACCGTGCAGGTGTAGTCCATGCTGGTCAGGGGCTGATAGCCGAAGTTGCCGTTGCTGTTGGCAGAAGCGATGAAGCCGCGGGTGTCGGACAGGAAACCGGCAGCAACCAGGTTTTCGTCACGGCAGGGTTTGATCGAATCCGCTGCCACCCTGGCGCGGAACTCCGGGGTGATGTCGGCGGTCGCCTTGACGAAGGTTGGTGTGGCGGTGTATTCCTGCTTGCCGACTGCCGGCATGAATTCCTCGTTTTCCGGTGCCAGCCGGGCCAGCTCTTCGGCACGACGCACGACGCGTTCCAGCGAGGCATCATCGAAGCGATTGATGGTGGCGGTGCCGACACGCTTGCCGAAGGCAACCTGGACGGCGAGCGTTGTCTGATCGACCAGACCGCTGGTCGAGACGGTGTTGCGGGCAAACCGGACATTGCCCTCGATTTCACCACTCAGCGTGGCGCTGCATTCGTCGGCGGTCGAATAGCCGATGGTTTTTTCGAGGATGGCCCGGGCTTCGGATTCGTTGAACATTGCCATTGAAATTCTCCTTGAGCGTCGGGTCAGCCGAGGCTGCGCGCGGTGTTGATGACATTGATGCCGTTGAAGCGCGCGGTCGAAGAACCGTGCGAAACCGCCGAGGACTGCGATGGCTGGCCCTTGCCGTCGAAGAACGAGCCGCCGATGCGGTAATCGCTTTCGTCGCAGATCGCGGTGCAGGCATTCCAGAATTCCGGAGTCCGGATCTGGTAGGCCACATCCTCGATCTGACCGGTGATCTTGCCGTCCTTGATCTCGTAGAACAACTGGCCGCCGAACTGGGCGTTGTAGCGCTGTTGGTCGATCGAGAACGAGCCGTTGCCGATGATGTAGATGCCGTCTTCGACATCGGCGATCATCTTTTCCGGCGTCAGTGGCGTCTTGCCCGGTGCCAGCGAGACATTGGGCATGCGCTGGAATTGCACGCTCGACCAGGAGTCGGCATAGCAGCAGCCGTCGGATTCGCTCTGACCCAGAATATGGGCCTGATCGCGAATCTTCTGGTAGTCGACCAGTATGCCGTCCTTGACCAGATCCCAGCGCCGGGTCTTGACACCCTCGTCGTCGTAGCCGACCGCGCCGAGGCTGTGCGGCTGGGTCTTGTCGGCAAACAGCGTGACGATATCGCTGCCGTAGCGGAACCCGGCTTCGCGCTTGTCGAGCGTGGCAAAGCTGGTGCCGGCGAAATTGGCTTCGTAGCCCAGTACCCGATCCAGTTCCAGCGGATGACCGACCGATTCGTGAATCGTCAGCCAAAGGTGGTCCGGGTCGAGCACCAGATCGTACTTGCCGGGCTTGACCGAGGGTGCGCTCAGCTTTTCGCGCGCCTGGCGGGCCGCGGCGGCGGCGTCTTCGACGATGTTGTAGGAATTCCGATAGGCGACCGCGCCGCCAGGCATTTCCNNTCTGCTCCCGCGCGATCTCCACGGCGTCCGTCAGGTAATATTCGTGCTTGGCGTTGTCGCAGCCGATTTCGTCGAGGAGCGCCGGCAGGTGGGCGCCGCGAAAGCCCATGATGCCGGAATTGCAGAGCCTGATGCCGCGCTCGGCCGGATCGGCGTCGAGATATTCGTAGCCCATGCCCATCGGCGCGCCAAAGCCCGAGCGCGAGCGGAACTTGCCGCTGGCCTGGTCGACCGCGGTGACCTGCATCGGCACCCAGATCCGGTGCACATCCTGATCGATGTAGCTGCCGTCGGTGGAGGCGAAATACTTCTGCTCGTTGACCAGGAACAGCGTGGAGTTGACGAAGTTGGCGCCGGCGGCCATCGCGGCGGCGTTGGCCGACAGCAGCAGATCGACCTTTTCCTTGACCGGCACTTCCATCGCGTTCTTCTTGATCGGGGTCTTCCAGCTCACCTCGCCCACGCCCTTGACCGGTGCCAGTTGCACCGGCTCGGTCTGGATGGTGGAATTGGCCTTGGCGATGGCCACGGCCTGCGCTGCGGCGGCAGCGATGGCGTCAGGCGTGAGCGTGTCGGTCGCGGCAAAGCCCCAGGTGCCGTTGGCAATGACCCGCACACCGGCACCGATCGATTCGGTGTTGACGATGTTCTCGACTCGGTTTTCGCGGGTGACAACGAACTGGTTCAGATAGCGTCCGATGCGCACATCGCAGTAGCTCGCGCCGGCCGCCGTGGCGGTGGACAGTGCGCGATCGGCCAGTGCCTTCTTGATCGCGACATCGATGCGCCCATCGGCCAGCGCTTCGGCGGCAATCAGACGACCGGGGAGCGGAATCATCAGCCCGGCGGCGGTCAGGCCGGTGATGGTAAGGAAATTGCGTCTGTCCATTGCGATACTCCGATGGGGGGCGAGCAGCCCGGATCATCCGTCGCCCGGAGACCCTGAGGTTTCGATGGCGATGAAATTGTGAGTGCGCCGCAGCGATTGCGACCTGCACACCGCATAGTGCATGCGTTTGGGGTCGCTGTCATGTGACGATTGTCATGGTTGACGCATTCGCGAGCATGCTGCTCACGCTGTCGCGCCCGCTTTGCCTTGGAGATCGTCGTCCCGATGTTTCCGGCTTCGGGCGAGTCAGCCGCGGTCGTCGTGAGCCACGCTCAGCGTCTCCGCAGTGCGTGCGGTCGCCATCGCATGCAGCGGGTGCGTCGGTCCGAGCTGCTCGCGCGCCAGACGCTCGGCTTGCCGCCATTGCGGGGTGGCCAGATCGAAGCGGCTCTCGGCGGCGAGTACATCGCCGGCCAGCAGGGTCAGTTCCACCAGATCAATCGTCTCCAGACTCCAGCGATCCAGTCTCGACTCGGCCGCGTCGAGATGCTCCCGGGCGCGGGCGGGCTGGCCGTGCGCGAGCGCCGCGCGAGCGGCCACCATGTGTGCCCGGCGGAACGCGAGTTCTGCGTCGCCGGGACGGTTGCTGCCATATTTGAAGATCTCGGGCACCAGCGCCAGGGCACGCTCGTGCTGCCCGGCGCGCGACAGGATCCGGGCACAATCAGCGCGCATCTCCAGCAAAGTGATTGCATCGGGCGCGTAGACCTCGCGGTAGATCGCAAACGCGGTCTCGATGTTGGCGATCGCCGCCTCGATCTCGCCGTGCAGGCTCTGGTGCAGCGCAAGGTTGCGCCGGTAACTTGCCGTGCGGGCAGTCGCGACACCGAAGTGGGACTGGGCCAACCGCAAGGCCTGGTTCAACAGTTCGCCGGCCTGACGACCCTGGCCTCGATTGGATAGCGTCGTTCCCAGATTGTTGACCGTTGCCGGTTGCGCTTCGCCATAGGCGTCGGTCTCTATGCTCAGTGCCTCGCGCAACAGCCGTTCCGCAGTGGCGGAATCGCCGGCACGCAGGTGCATCGCGCCGACGGTATTGAGCGCGGACGCGGTGCGCAGGTCCTGATTGCCGAACGTCTGGCGCGCCATTCCGATGGCCTCGATCCCGACCCGGATCGCCTCATCGAGCCGCCCGGCGCGGCGCAGGTTGAGCGCGATTTCGAGACGGATCTTCGGCAGGAGTTCAAGCGCAGCCGGGTCCAGTCGGGCAAGTGCCTCGGCGCGTGTGAAGGTGCTTGCGGCGAGGTCGAGCCGCCGCTGACTGCTGTAGGAAAAGGCCAGTTGTTGCAGGATCTGGGCATGCATTGCCGGGCGGGTGTCGTGGCTTTGTGCCAGAACATCGGCGGGCGCAAGCGCCCGGATGGCAAGCTCGAAGTCGCCTTCGGAAACGGCTGCAGCGCCGAATTCCTGCAAGGCCGCGATCCAGCGCGGATCCTGCGGCGGCATATCGGCACTCTCGAGCGCAGCCAGCGCTCGCTCCAGCAGTTCGCGCGTGCGCTCGGGGAAGCCGAGTTTGCGAAACACTCGTGCGACCGCGATCAACACGTCGATGCGCGCACCGGGCTGCTCGCCCAGCGATTGGTCGAGGCGCTCGATCGCGCGCTCGGCCAGTTCGCGCTGGGTGATCACCTCGAGCTTGCCGGGGGTCGGCGCAGTCGCATCGAACACGTCGAGAAGAAAACCCTGAACGATGCGCTCGCGCTCCAGTGCCGCCGCGGTCCTCTGCGTCTGCACCACACTGTAGGCCAGCGAGATGCAAAGCGCCGCAATTGCAGCGCTGCTCAAACCGACCCCCAGCCAGTGACGACGGATGAACTTGCAGATCGCATACCAGGGACCGGTGCTGCGCGCGTCGAGCGGCAGGGCAGCAAAATAGCGACCGAGGTCGCGCGCGAGCGCGTCGGCCGAGACGTAGCGATATTCCGGATCGGGTGCCAGGGCCTTCGAGACAATCGCGTCAATATCGCCCTGTACTCGCCTGCGCAGGTGTTTCCGGTCGCGCAGTGCCTGCGACGGCAGCGGACCGCGGGTCGGGTCCGGCGGATCATCGAAAGCGGTCGTTGGCGGCCGCTCACCGGTAATCAATTCGTAGGCAATCACTCCAAGCGCATAGATGTCAGCCGAGGTGCCAACGGCTCGGCCGCGCTTCTGTTCGGGAGCAGCATAGGCAGGTGTCGAGGCCGCCAGCAGTGTCAGCGGCCCGGCGGTTGCAGGCTGGTTGTGCAGCAGGCGCGCAATTCCGAAATCGAGCAGGTGCGGCTGCCCGTTGCGGTCGACGAGAATATTGCCCGGCTTGAGGTCGCGATGGACGATGAGCCTGGAATGGGCATGCTGCACGGCACGCGCAATCGGAATCAGCAAGCGCAGGCAGTCATTCAGGTCGAGTCTGCGCTCGCGACAATAGATGTCGAGTGGCTGGCCGTGGATGTACTCCATCGCATACCAGGGCTTGCCGTCTTCGCACATGCCACCGTCGACCAGGCGTGCGATTCCCGGGTGATCGAGATCGGCCAGGATCTGGCGTTCCTTGCGCAGCTGCTCGCGCAGCAGCGGGCTGTCGGTCAGCCCGTCGATCAGCTTGATCGCAACTTCCAGGCGATACTGGCCGTCGTCGCGAATGGCGAGCCAGATTCTTCCCATGCCGCCACGACCGAGCTCGCGCTCCAGCTTCCAGGCACCGATCCGGGTGCCGGCTTCGACCGTCGAGCTGTCGCAGGACTCGTACTCTTCACCATGCAGGACGTTCAGCCGAACGCCGCTGTCGAGGATCGGGATCCGGGTTGAATCCAGCGCCAGCGCGCGTCGCAGCAGGGCTTCGAATTGCGCATCGCCGTCGGCCAGCGCCGCGATGCGCTGCTCGCGCATGCCTGGGTCGAGTTCGAGCAACTCCTCCAGCGCCCGGTTGAGGCCGACCCAGGGTTGGGTGTCCACCGGCGTGCGACGATCAGACGCTGCGTTCCAGCAGCGTGCCCAGCATCGCGCGAGCTCGGCGCCAGTAACGATTGCAGCTGCGCGGCGAAAGTCCGAGGGCCTCGCCGCATTCTTCAATGCTCAGGCCGCCGAACACCCGCAGTTCGGTGATGCGCACCAGCCTGGGGTCGACCGCCTCGATCTGATTGAGCGCCTGATCCAGCGCCAGCACCTGCTCAGGGCCCGGGTAGGCCGATTCGCCCTGATCGTGCCATTCGATCCGAGTGTAGTCGCCGCCGCGCCGCGCACTTTGTTGCTGGCGCAGGGTGTCGACCACGATACTGCGCATCACTCGTGCGGCATAGGCCAGAAAATGGGCGCGATTTTCGAAGCTGATGTTCTGGCGATGGGCCAGGCGCAGAAACGCTTCGTTGACCAGCGCGGTGGTGCACAAGGTTCCGCGCGAACCGGCACGCCTGAGCATCTGACGATGCGCAAGCGCATGAAGTTCGCGATACAGGATCGGCAGCAGCGCGTCGCGCGAGCCTTCATCGCCGGCGCAGGCTGCGTCAAGCAGGCGACTGATCTCGGTCGACTCGCTGCTTGAATCGGCATGAAGACTGTCGTGACGACAATCGTCGCCGACGAGGTTACCTGAATCGGCACCCGCATCGACGCTTGTTCGCTTTTCGGAGCTTGTGCTCATGCTGTTTTCCGCTGCCACTCAAGGCTGTAGCCCCTTGCTTACTAAGACATGCATAAGTATTAC
>NPIE01031308.1_pt2 | contig 10117 bp, 4 predicted proteins | sample 8637661 | NCBI WGS metagenome assembly NPIE01 (sample SAMN07420842, study PRJNA396082) | bioreactor metagenome | isolation source: sample BA12 brine-fed electro-methanogenic bioreactor BA | place: Japan: Kochi | collected 2016-12-09 | reverse complement strand
GATCTGCGCGACTTCGCCCTCTTCGGGCAGTTGTTCTGATCGGCGGCCGTCCGCGAATCGGCGCGCCTGACCAGCGCGACCAGCATTGACATCGCGGGCAGTCCGGACCAGCACGCCCGGACTGCCCGCTTTCTTTTGGACGAAAAAGAAGGATGCTCTCCATCATGAAGTGCGGCGGCTGTCTCATCGGTATGGTTTTGCTCGCCGGGCTCGCGCCGAACGCGGCCCGCGCCGAAGAAAGCCTCTCCACCGTCCCGGACGGATACCGGCTGGTGTGGTCCGACGAATTCGACGGCGAACAACTGAACAGCGACGCCTGGCTGCCCCGCACGACCAAGCGCGGCAAGGTGTCGATCTGCCGGCCGGAGAACCTCAGCCTCGCCGACGGCCGGCTGCGNNAAGCGCGAGGAATACCAGGGATTTCCCCTGACCGGCGGCGGGGCCATCACCCGCCGCCAGTTTCGCTACGGTTACTACGAAGTCGCGGCGCGCATGCAGGGCGGGGCCGGCTGGCACGAAGCCTTCTGGACCACCATGACCACCGATTTCGACCTGACCGAGGCGGAGCGGGCCACGCCGCGCATCGAGATCGATTGCTTCGAGCACTACGCCGACCACGACGCCCGCGAGTTCAGCTACGGCATCATCGAGTGGCACCCCGTGCGCGGCGGCCTGAGCCGCGCCGTCCACCAGACCACCGAAGATCTGGGCGAGACCCTCAACGTGTTCGGCTTCGAGTTCACCCCCGAGGTCATCAACTTCTTTTACAACGGGCGACTGCTGGAAACCGTGGACGTGCGCGACGTGCCGCACAATCCGTTCCATCTGTGGCTCTCGAGCATCGCGACGCAGAACCTGTCGGACATGCAGGACGGCTTCTGCGACTTCGAATACCTGCGCTGCTACGCGGCCGACTTCGATTCGCCGACCTATCAGCGCCGGCGCGCCGAGTTTCTCAAGAAGATCAATGAGCAGGCCGCGCCCATGCCCCCGTCGGACGGCGTCGATCTCTGGATCCAGGCCGAGGACTTTCACAAGCCCGGCCCGTGGTCGGCCAAGCGCGACGGCGCCGTGCGCATTCTCCAGGGCGCATCCGACCGCAAGGCCGACGCCGACCTGGCGGAACGCACCGCCCAGACCATGGTGACCATCCCCCNNCGGGGCGCTATCATCTGTGGGCAGCGGCCCGCGACTATGCCGAGAAGCAACCCGGCGCGCGCTTCTTCCAGGTCGCCGTCAACGGCCAGGTGGACGACCACCGGTTCGGCACGCACCACCAGGAGGGCTTCGCCTGGGAACGCGGCGGGGTATACGACCTGCCGGCCGGTCCGGCCGTGATCGAACTGATCGACGCATCGCGCTACTTCGCCCGCTGCGACCGACTGCTGCGGACCACCGATGCCGACTACCGCCCGGCCGGCCTGGGCCAGGCGAAGAGCGCACCTCACGCGTGGAACGAAAACGCCGCGGACAAGTTGAGGAAATGATGTCGAATCACGCCGAACAGCAGAACGCCTTGCGCCGGATCCTGGTTGCGACGGCCGGCATGCTCGCCATGCTTGCCGCGGTCGGCCGCGCGGGCGAAATCCGCACGGACTTCAACGACCTGTCCGGCGGCGTGCTGGCCGGGCAGTACGGCGGCGCCGGCATGGCCGACGCCGAAGCCTGGGGCAATTCGGATACCCTGCTCGTCATCGACGGCGATCTGTCGGCGCCGCCGGCCACGCAGTTCGGCCTGACGCAAGCGGGCGCCGCCCGCAGCGTGCAGGGAACCAGCGGCGCCGCGGTGCAATCGACGCGCGGGCTGGCGAACCCCCTGGGCGGCGTGGTGTGGTTTTCCCTGTTGATCCAGCAGCCGGACAGCGCGTCGCGGGCGGGGCTGTCCTTCAACGCCGACAGCACGTCGTCGGCGATCGTCCCCCGCGTGGTCGCCGCCGGCGCCAGCCTGTTCATCGATTACGGCGACGACGAAGACGATGTCTGGGTGGGCAACGCCGTTCCCATCGGGCAACCGGTGCTGATCGTCGGCCGCATCGAACTGGATCTGATCGACGAGAGCCTCGACCGACTGAGCGTGTGGATCGACCCCGACGTGACCGTCCCGGGCCCGCCGGACGCCGTGGTCGATTCAACGGACGCTTTCGGCAGCACCATCGACCGCATCGGGCTGATCTCGTACCACTGGAGCGGCACGATCGGCGGCATCGTCGACCTGGTGACGGTGGCCAACGGCCCCACCGCGTATACCGCGGTCACTGGCGTCGCGGGCGGCGACTGGCTGCCCACTTTTGCCGACGAATTTGAACTGAGCGGGCTCGACCTGGCGACCTGGGAGCTTGACGACGAACGCTACAACGTCGAGGTCTCCGACGGTTTGCTCCGGCTGGTCACCACCCAGGTGGATGACGGCTACCTGACCGGGCGGATCGCCTCCTACTTCACTCAGCGGTTTGGGTATTTTGAAGCGCGCTACCGCTNNCAGTACGTCGATCGCACCGAAGTGGACATTCAGGAAACGCATTATCCCCACAAGCTCAGCATGACCCTCCACGACTGGGCCCCGGTCCACGACCCGATCCAGCACGAGATCGCGTACGTGGGCGGCAATCTGGCTGAGGAAACCCACACCTACGCCTTCGAATGGCGCACCGACAACCGCATGATCTGGTATTTCGACGGCGCGCCGCAGATGGTGATTCCCCTGGCCGAGGTCAACCGCGCCCGGACCGGCCTGCCGCTCGCGGTGCTGTTCTCGACCCTGGTGGCGACCTTCGCCGGCCCGCCCGGACCCAACCTGGACGGCACGTCGATGGACGTCGAGTACGTCCGTGTCTACCAGGCGCCCGGCTGGAGCGGCGCAGTCGATGGCGACTGGGGCGATCCCGCGAACTGGGGACGAACCGGCGTGCCCGGCGTCGACGGTGCGGCCGTCTTCAACCGCCCCACCGCGCAGTCCACCGTGGCGCTCCCGGCCGACGTCAGTTTGCGCGAGGTTTACATCGAAGGCGCCAACACGCCGGGCATCACACTGGCGCCGGGCGGGCGCGTCATGTACCTCGGCGACGTGTCCAGCAGCGAAGGCATCGCCAGCGTCACGCTCAACACCGACGTCCACGGCATCCATACCTTCGCGGTGGACGTGGTCGGCATTCGCGATTTGGTGCTGGGCAACTACAGCCGGGCCGGCGCGACGCTGCGTTTCGCGGGCGGGGTGGACAGCCTGGCCCCCGGGCGCATTCTGCACCTCGGCGGCGGCGCCATCGAACTGCTCGATGCCATCGGCGGCAACATCGGTGACGTGGTGATCTTTGCCCGCGCCCACGTGCTGCTCGCGTCCGCCAACGCCTTTAGCGGTGAAACGGACATTCGCGGCGGGGTACTGACGGTCAGCACCAACGGCGCTCTCGGCGTCGCCTCGGCGGACGCCCCCACCACCGTTGCCGACGGCGCCACCCTCGCCTTCGCCAACGGCGTGCACTACACCGAGCCCGAACCACTTTACATCGCAGGCGCCGGCGATCCCGGCGAGAGCGGCGCTGTGCAGGTCGCGGACGCGTCGGCCGTCACCTGGTCGAACCCTATCTGGCTGAATGACGACGCGGTGATCAGCAGCGGGGTCAACGGCGGCACCCTGACTATCGGCGGCGCGGTGAATTCACCCAGCGGCGGCACCCATGAACTCACCCTGGCGGGCAACGGCCACGTGGTTCTCGCGGGCATGCTGGGAACGCGCATCTCCAACCTGAACAAGGTCGATGCGGGCCGGGCAACCCTGTCAGCCAACAACTTCTACGGCGGCATCACCACCATCGCCGAGGGCACGCTCGCTCTCACCGGAAACGGATCGACCGGGCAATCCAACGCGGTTCACGTGGCGAGCAACGGCGTGTTCGACGTCAGCATGCGAAGCAGCACGTACACCGTCGCAGCAAACCGCACGCTCGACGTCGGAGGCCGGGTGATCGGCGACGTGACCATCGCCTCCGACGGCCTGCTGTCCGGCGCCGGCGCGGTCGAGGGCGGGGTGCTCGTGGAAGCGGGCGGCCTATTGCAACCCGCCGCCGGCTCAGGCCCGGGCATGACCATCGACGGCAGCCTGGCGTTGTCGGCCGACGCGGAAATCACGACCAGTTTGGGCGTGGTCCTGCACGTTGCCGGGGCAAACCTCTCTGGTCCGGCAAGTGGCGCGGTGACTTGGACGATCACCGACGCGGACATTGCACCGGGCGTTTATCCGTTGATGGACTGGCGCGGCGTGCTGTCCGGCGGAATCGATCCTGCGGACATCGACCTTCAAGCGGCCGACGCGGACGCCACGCTGACGGTCAGTGGCAAGCGGTTGTGGCTGGTGCGGCTCACGCCCGAGCAGCGTTACGACTTCGACGCCAGTGGCGCCGTGGACGAGGCTGACCTGGTCCGGCTGCTGGCGGTCTTCAGCGGGCCCGACGGACCGTTGCCCGGCGACGACCTGGTGGCCGACTTCGTCCGGGCCGATCACGACGCCGACGGGGACGTCGATCTCGCGGACTTCGCCGAGTTTCAGCGTCGGTTCACCGGTCCCTGACTCCGCCGCAATCACCCGGCCAACGCGGCCCACGCGGCGAAGTCGGCCAGGTCCACGTCGTTGTCCGCGTCAAAATCGAACGCTGCACGGCACGCCCCGGCCGATCCCGGCGGGGTCGGGCTGGGCGCCTGTCCGGGACCGGCCGTGCAATCCTCGAATGCCACGTAGTCCGCGGCGTCCAGGTCGCCGTCGCAATCCGCGTCGCCCTGCCGGCAATACACCACGCGGAAGTAATCCACTGCCGCGCCGCCGATGCTCTGCACGTAATCCACAACCAGATTGTCGCCCTGGATCGTAACGGGCCGGTCGGCGAGCGCGCCGCTGGTCATCCGCGCCGCGGCTTGTATGCGTCCGTCGTCGGTCCAGCTTGGCGGTCGCGCGATCGGAACCGCACCGTCATCACCGGCCGGCTGGCGAATGTCCACCCGGTACGGCTTGTGATCGAAAAGCAGATAATGCGGCGTCGAGCCGCTGAGCGCCTGTCCGCAGAGCCCGGCGAACACGCCGCCGACCACGTCGCCCTCTTGAACGGCCAGAAAGCCGTGCGGAGAGATGACGGCCATCGGCTCGATACGCAGCGACGACTTCATGTTCGCGGTGATCTCCACCCCGTTGCCGAACGTCGTGCGCGACACGTTATCGGTGAGGAGCGCGAAACCGGTCATCTCCGTGCCCACCAGGTCGGCGACCAGGTGCTTTTGAAAGGCGTCGACCACGTTGAGCCACGCGGCGTCAAACGACGACAGGTCGAACGATAGCGAATACCCCATCGCGACGTCGTAAGTCAGCGCCGGCAGATCCACCGTCATGGTCAAACCGGCGAGATTGTGCGTGGAGAAGTACAGGTTTTCGTGGGCCCACAACTGGGCCATCGGGTACGCGGTGTAGGTGCTCTCCGGCCACCAGTGCCAGCCCACGCGATGGGAGTTGCAGAAACCGCTCTCCACCCAGGCGAGCCGGTCGTAGCCGCCCTCGGTCATGATGGGCAAACGCTGGGCGCTGGCGGCGGCCATGTCGATCAATCCCTGGTTGTACTGCATGGGCGCGGGTGCGTCCGGATGGCCGTCAAAGGTCGGACCGCGCGCGCCCACCTGGTCTTCGAACAGGAAATCGCACGGCGCCGTCTGGGTAAACTCATCACGGGTTTGCGCGCGCCGCGCCGCGGCCGCGGACGAGAACGGGCTGATCACGTAGCCCCCGTGCACGCCGTAGGTTTCGTAGCGCAGATTGCCGGAACGGTCGCGGGCTACGATGCCGGTCCCCAGCGCCGCCAGAGTCGGCGATTCGTTGTCCCACCAGGTGGGATTGGTGTACGGCATGACCAGAAAACCCGCGCCGCGGGCGCCGGCCACCAGGCTCACGAAATCCGCCTGGCTGCCCAGCGCGGCATTGGGCGGCAGGTAGTCCGGATAGTTTTCGTCGAAGCCGCGCTGCCAGAACGCCACGAAGTGCAGCAGGCTGCCCGCCGGCAGGCTGGGCAGCCAATTGGCGAAAGAGGCAAAGGTCCACGATCCTTGCAGGAAATCCGCCTTGAGCAGGACCGCGTTGGCCAGGGCCGCCCGCTGGGATGATCCGAGCTTGTCGGCCAGCGTCGGCATGGCGTCGTGACCGTTCCGGCTCCAATACGCCGCCATCGCCGTCTCCAGCGGTACGCCCACGCTGAAGACCGTCTTGGGCGCGATCCATTGTGCGCCCGGTTCGACGGCCAGGTCGTAGTCGTGATGATACTTGTACGACCCTCCGGCGTAACTGTCGTCGCGCAGCACGAGCAGCGTTGACGGAATCAAGGGAAGGCCGTTGTCGCGCACGCTGTACATCGCAAACGCGCCCGAGCTCAGGTCGGTGTAGGCGAAATCCGCAAAAAGCTGGCCCGGATAGCCGGAGTTGAACTCGTGCCCGCCGTCGAAAAACGCGGGCGCCAGCCGCATGCCCTCGATGTAGGGGACGTACAATGCATCGATCTCATTGCGGCGGAACGAAAACTGTACGGGGTAGGCGAGCAGTTCGATCGAACGGCTGCTCTGGTTGTCCAGCGTGAGGCGGGTAACGAATTCCGGCCCCTCCGTCGCCTGCACCTCGACGACGACGTGACACGCGTGCGTGCCCGTTGCGGCGTAGTCCAGGTTCAGCGTGCCGGTCGCCCCATTCCACGCATAGGTGAATCGGCGCGATGCGTTGGTGGGCGAGAAGCTCTGGCCGTCCAACCATGTATTGTCGCTGAAGCGCAGCACCCACGGCCCGTGGATGTTGCCCGGCGAGACCTCCTGACCGGTGGTTTTGTCGGTGAGTGAAAGCAAGCGCCCGTCCGACTTGCGGATGGCCAGCTCGTAGTAGTCCGCGTTCCACAGCCGGACGCGATCGTCGGCGGAATTGTCGAAGCCGACCTGGGCCCTGGTCCACTGCGGCACGCCCAGCACCACCAAGCAGACCCCCGCGACCATCCATGTTCTGCAATGCATAAATTCCCCGTCGAGCAGCGGCACCCACGACACCGATCCCGCGAGAGATCGGCGCCGTGGGCGCCGGCAAATTACCAGGAGTATAGCGGCTTCACGGCCATATCCGCTGCGCCCCGGCGTCAGGGCGCCTCGAGCAGCGCGTTGAAGCCATCCACGTCCGCGGCGTCGACCTGCCCGCTGCGATCCAGGTCGAGCAACTCACAGGCCAGCGGGAGCACCGGCGCGGCCTCCACGCCCACGCATTGCTGCAACAGGCCGAAGTCTTCGAGGTCGTTGTCGCCGTCACAATCGGCGTCGCCGGCCACTGTGCCGACGCACACCCGGGCGGCCCGGGCCTCGAAGTTGCGCGGGCCGCTCAGCAGAATGAGGTTATCAAACGTTACGTCCATCACCGCGCCGGGCATGCCGTTGTGGAACGCGCCGGCAACGTGGAACAGGTTCAGATCGGACAGATCCAGCCCCGGCACCGCGCCGGGAGCGTTGTCGTTGTTGAAGTCCGACAGGTCCCGGGTCAACGTGTGCGTGCCGTTGGTGAGGTTCTCGAAGCGGTAGACGCGCTCGGTCCCGTCGCCGTCGACCAGGATGACCACCAGCTTGTCCGTCTCGTTTGCGGGGTTGAACGTGACGTCGAGTTGCATCACCGCGGCGGCCCCGGCGTCGACGTTTGGAACCAAGTCGTACAGACCGCCGCCGAAGTCGGTCGAGACCACGCGGAAATCATCGGGGCCGGACGTGAAGGCGGCCGACGCCCACTGCGCGTACGTCTCGGTCAACGCAAAATCACTGAAGTCCGAGAGCACCGTGCCGCCCGCGGACCCGCCGCCGGGATTGGTGAAGTTCACGGGCGCGTTGCCCGGGTTGTACACCTGGTTGCCCCCGCCGGTGCCGTTGCGCATTGACGGCAGGCTCTGGTCGGTGGCAAAACCCAACGGCCCGCTCACCATGGTCCACAACTGGATCACGCGCGGCAGGTCGCCCGCGTTGAGTCCCAGGTCGGCCAGGGGGATGGCCATCTCCATGCCGGTCGTCGCTTGGCGCGCGAGCGCCGCAACCGTCTCGGCGTCGGCGAGGAAGCAGGGATCGCCGTCGGCGCAGCCCATCACGCCGGAAGTGTTCATGTTGTTGAAGGCCATCATCAGGCCGTTGGGGTTCTCGGCCACGACCCCGCCGGGATCGTCGAACAGAACCGCGCTGCCGCTGTTGGGCTCGACTGCGCCGCGGAAGGCGAAGAGGTCGTTGGCCAGGTCGAAGTAGTTGACGTATGCGCGGTGCGGCGTCACGCCCACGTTCACGCTGTAGACGTAGTCGTATTGCGCGGCTGCGTCGGCGACGAAACGCTGGTTGTTCAGCACGTCCAGCGGCCCGTTGGCCAGCTCGTCGCCGTTGAGGGAGAGAATCGGAGTGACGCCGGGCAGCGCATCGACGAGAGCGATGTTGTCAAACACGATGTCGGTCGTGGGGAAGTCGCCCTGGATGTGGAAAAACGATACCGTGGAGAGATCGAACCCGGCCACGCTGCCCGGCTGGACCAGGTCGCCATGCCCCAGGTCGCCGGTGAGCGTGTAGCTGTTGTCCGGTTCCAGTCCGAACCACGACCAGCGCAATTGCGTGCCGTCGCCGTCTTCAAAGACGAGAAGGACGCCGCCGGGCGAATTCGCTGCGTTGAGCGTCACGTCCATCTGCACGGAGATGGCCCGCGTCGCATCGACGTCGGGGCTCAGATCTGCCCAGCCGCCGCCGAAGCCGCCGCTGGCCTCGATTCGCAGATTCGTCGACCCGGAGGTGACGGTCCCGCCGCCCCACGAGCCGTACGTGCCGCCGAGGTGGAAGTCGCTGAACGTGCACACGGGCGTCTCGGTGAACAATTCCGGGCCGGGGTCAAAGTCAAGCACGTGTTCGCCGGAATCGGCGTCGGCCAGCGCCAGGCGATCGAAGGTCACGTCGAACGCCACCCCCGGGTCGCCGTGATTGGCTCCGCCCGCCAGGTGGAAGAAACTCAAGCTGGACAGATCCAGGCCCGGTTCGCTGCCCGGGGCGTTGTCGTACGCGTAGTTGCTCAGCGGCGTGGTGAAGGTATACGTGCCCGGACCGGGTACGGCCAGCTCATAGACCCGCTCGGTCTGATCGCCGTCCACCAGCAGCACGCGAATCACATCGGCCTGGTTGGCGGCGTTCACCGTCGCGTCCAGAATCAGCGTGGTCGCGCCCGGAGCGTGAATAGCCGGGCTGACGTAATACCAGCCGCCGCCGAAATCGGTCGACTCCACCCGCAGGTCCGTCGGCCCGGCGGTGATCGTGGCCGTCTCCCACGCGTCGTACGTGCCGGAAAAGGCGAAGTCGCTGAAGTCGCTGATCAGCCGATCGCCACTGCCGGCGCCGGGTCCCGCGTCCACAAAGACGTTGATCGAGGTGCCGCCCACCTGGAGGTTGCCGGTCAGTCCCAGGTACAGGTACGTCTCGTCATTGTCGACGTATAATGCATCCAGTTCCGATCCGTCCTCGAGCGGCAAGAGCAGCTCGCCCGTGCGGGCCTGGTCGCCCGCCGAGGTCGGGCAGCTCTGGGTGGCGAAGGGGGCGCCGCCGGCGTAGTCGGCCGGGTCGATCACGCCCTCCAGGACGGCCGTCGGGCTGAGCGGCGCCACCGTGCTCAAGTCGATCGTCAGACACGCGGCCGTGCTCAGGTCGGGCCGCATCCCCAGCCCGCTGGGCGGATCGCACGCCCCGCTTCCACCGCCCAATGCAGGCAGGAACTGGTTGATCACCGTGCCGAAACCGCCGCTGAGGTTGTGCTCCCCGTATTCGTCCGCATCCATCGTCAGAATGAGCAGGTGAATTGTATCGTCGGGATATACGCCGCCATCGCCGATGCGAAATAGCGGGATCGACAGCTCCACGCCACTGGTGGACATTGCCGCCAGGGTGGCGTCCACTTCGGTGACGCCGGTGGTATTGCTGTTGACAAAGCCGCCGCGCTGGTAGCCCGCCGTGGGGTCGCCCCCCTCGAAAATCTCGTTCCCGTCATCCACCGGCGATTGCAGCACGAGCGTTCGCGTGGCATACGTCGGCATGGCGGCGTCGTTGGGATTCTCTGGAG
>NPIE01013738.1_pt1 | contig 10117 bp, 12 predicted proteins | sample 8637661 | NCBI WGS metagenome assembly NPIE01 (sample SAMN07420842, study PRJNA396082) | bioreactor metagenome | isolation source: sample BA12 brine-fed electro-methanogenic bioreactor BA | place: Japan: Kochi | collected 2016-12-09 | reverse complement strand
AAGGCCACCGCCGACGGCGTGGCCGCCTACCTCGCCAAGCATGGCTGATCGCTCCTGACCCGAAGATAGCAGCAAAGCCCCCGGCTCTCGACAGAGGACCGGGGGCTTTTTTGTGCGTTCAGACGACGCTCACGAGTTGGCCGATCAATTGCCGGCGCTGACGGCTTCCTTGCTGGGCTCCGCGGCAGGTGCGGTCTCGACGGTTTCTGCCTGAAGGGCCGGTTTCCGCGGCGCCTTGACGAGGGCTGCGAGTACGGCGGCGACGAGGCAGAGCACGCCGCAGATGGTGAAGGCGAGCGGGTAGTTGCCCATGTCGCCCAGGCGACCGCCGAGCATGGGCCCGAAAATGCCGCCGATGGCGTAGGCCAGGAAGACGAGGGCGTAGTTCTGGCCCACGTAGCGGGTGCCATAGGTGTCGGCAGTGATCGCGGGGAAGAGCGAGAAGCAGCCGCCGAAGTTGAAGCCGATGAGCGCCGCGCCCACATAGAGCGGAGCGACAATGCCGGCCATTTTCGGGAAGGCGATCACGACGACGCCCTGCACGGCCATCATCAGAATGATCGACGGCTTGCGCCCCAGCTTGTCGCTTACGGTACCCCAGATGATGCGGCCGAGACCGTTCGCGAGCGAAAGGACGACGATGGCGGTACCCGCGATGGCGCTGGCCTCGAGCGCGGCGATGCCGCTGTCGGTGAGGGCCTGCATCGGGAACTGCTTCATGAGGCCGATGCTCATGAGGCCGGCACTCGCGCCGAAGGCGTAGCACAGGAGGATCATGTAGTACTGGGGGGTGGCGAGCATTTCGCCGCTGGTGAAGTCGGTGGAGCCAGTGGGGAGGGCGGCGCCGGGCTTCGGGGCGGGAGGCGTGTAGCCTGCGGGCACCCATCCCTCGGGAGGATTCACCATGACCAGACCGCCGAGCACGACCATGATCAGGAACAGCACGCCCACCAGGATGAAGGTCCAGGGGATGCCGTGGACGGCGATGGTGCGCCCCCAGGCGCCGGCGAGCTTCACCCAGAACATGGCGCCGAAGCCGAAGCCGGCGACCGCAAGACCGGTGATCATGCCCTTCTTATCGGGGAACCAGCGCATCCCGACCGCGATCGGCACCACATAGGCGAGCCCGATGCCGGCCCCGCCCACAATGCCGACGAAGGTCAGCATCAGGGGAAAGCTCTTGCCGGCAAACAGCCCGGCCAGGACGTAGCCGCCGCCGAGGGCGAGACCGCCCGCGATGGCCAGCCTGCGCGGCCCGAATTTGGGGAGTTTCCGCCCCGCCCAGACCATGACGAGTGCGAAGGTCACGAGCCCCACCGTGAAGACAGCCTGGGCCTGGGTGCTGGTGAAACCGTATTCCAGGGCGCGGACGGTCTCCTGCCCGAGGCTGGCGTCCACCACCTCCAGCATGGCGGTTTCCTGGGCTTTCACGACGGCCTGAGCGGCGGTCTTCTCCGGCCCGTCCGCAAGCTTCGCGGCAGCGGTGAAGTCCTTCTTCCACTCCGTGCGCATGGGCGTCAGCCTGGCCTCCAGGGCCGTCAACTCGCTGGGCTCGATACCGAGCACGGAGGCGCTGTACGTGGCGCTGAGCTGCCAGGGCTTGGCGGTGAGGCCGGGCGTATACACGCCCCACGCGTAGATCGCTCCCAGGGCCAGTTGGACCATCACGGCGCCGACCACGACATACCAGCGATTCATGACTCTCTCGTCACTCATCTCCACTCCCCACTAGCTTGAGGTGCATGTGTCAGTACATATCCGAGACGCTGCCCGCAACGTTCCCCCGTTGCCGTGCAGCCAGATCATTCGAGCATACTCTTGGATCCTCCAGGCTTACGTTGGTATTCAAGTATGCCCACAACTTAAAGACGCAAACGACGTTTTCAAGACAATCACGGCACCGTGTTCAAGATGGCGTTCGAAAAAGCCTCGACTTGCGCTTTTCGAGGGCCGCCGTTAAGGTAAAAACACCATGAATCTGCGACTGCTTTATATAACCGCCGCCGACCGGGAGGCCGCCGCGGCGCTCGGTCGGATGCTGGTCGAGCGACGCCTTGCCGCATGCGCCAACATCATCAGCGGTGTGGAGTCGATCTACCGCTGGGACGGCGCAATTCTGCAGGAACCGGAGACCGTGCTGATCGCCAAGACCCGTGCCGNNCCGCACCCGTGCCGATTTGGCGGAAGCCGCGATCGCGGCGGTGGCGGAAGCACATCCCTACACATGCCCCTGCATCGTGTGCCTCCCCATCGAGAGCGGGCATGAGCCTTTTCTCGACTGGTTGCGCCGGGAGACGGCCGACCCCGCCGCCGATGGCTGAACGGCCATTGCAAGGCGCCGCCCCACGGTTACATTGGGGGACGTAGCTGCTACCCGCTCTGTCGAGGCTGTCTCCCATGCGCCGCACCATCCTGGCTTTCCTGCCGCTCGCCATCCTGATCGCCATACCCATGCTCCTGCGCCCGCGCCCCGAAGTGGGACCGGCAGCAGAGCTCACGCTGGTCATCATCACGCCGCACAACGAGTCCATCCGCCACGAATTCGAGCAGGCGTTCAGTGACTACTATTACCGCGAGCATGGGCAGCGGGTGGACATCGACTGGCGGGCGCCCGGCGGCACATCCGACATCGTGCGCTACGTGAACGACCAATTCCAGTCCAGCTTCCGCCGCTGGTGGCTCGCCCAGGGACGCGAATGGAGCGATGCCATCGGCGGAGCCTTCGACAACCGCCGCCTGAACGTCGATGATCCGGAGGTGCCCGAAATCCTCCGCCAGGCCCGGCGCGACTTCCTCGCCGGCGACGTGGGCATCGGCATCGATCTCCTGTTTGGAGGCGGCCAATACGACATGGCCATTCAGGCCGATATGGGCCACGGCGTCGACGCCGGGCTCCTCCGCAAGCACCCGGAGTGGTTCACCCCCGACGTGATCCCCCAGACCTACTCCGGCGAAGTGTTTTACGACCCGCAGGGGCGCTATTACGGCGCCTGCCTCTCCGCGTTCGGCATCTGCTACAACGTGGACCGTGTGGCAGCCCTGCCCGAACCGACCCCGCCCACCAGGTGGTCGCACCTTGGTGAGCCGCGCTTCTTCCGCCAGATCGCGGTGGCCGATCCCACCAAGTCCGGCTCCATCAACAAATGCTTTGAGATGCTGGTGCAGCAGACAATGGCCGAGGCCCCGATGCCGCCCGGCGGCACCGAAGCGGACCGGTTGAGCCAGGGGTGGGACGACGGCATGAACCTGATCAAACGGTTGGGCGCCAACGCCCGGTACCTCACCGATTCAGCGTCGAAGGTGCCCCACGATGTCGGCACCGGCGATACCACCGCCGGCATGTGCATCGATTTCTACGGCCGCAGTGAGGCGCAGTGGACTGCCTTCCAGGGCGAGGGCCGCGAGCGGATGGTCTACGTGACGCCCGAAGGCGGCTCGTCGATCTCGGTCGATCCCATCCAGCTATTCCGTGGCGCGCCGCACCGGGAACTGGCCGTCGCCTTCATCGAGTTCGTCCTCTCGACCGAGGGTCAAAAGCTGTGGAACTACCGCACGGGCACGCCCGGCGGGCCGACCACGTACGCGCTGCGGCGCCTGCCGGTCCGGCGCGACATGTATACCGCCGAGCACCGGCAGCACATGGCCGACGCCGGGGAAGATCCCTTCGAGCGGGCTCGCGGCTTTACCTATCACGGCGGGTGGACCGGCCCCTACTTCAACCTGATTCGGGCGCTCATCAAGACCATGGTGATCGATGCCGGCCCCGAGTTGCGGGAGGCCTGGGGCGCGATCCTCGAAGCCGGTGGCCCCGAGGCGGTCCCCCAGGCCATGGCGGTCTTCAACGAGCTCCCCTTCAGCTACACCGAGGCCGCCGACGCCCGCAATCGCCTGAATGTGGGCAGTGACGGCGTAACGCCTCTTTCCGCCCTCCAAACGACCCGCCAGTGGGCCGAGTTTTTCCGCACCCGGTACCGCACGGCCGCGGCGCTGGCCCGCGACCGTATCGCCCAACGCTGAACCACCCATCCGCGAGCCCTCCCATGGCAGCAACGATGACCACCCGCGAGCGCTTCCAGCGCATGTTCGAGCACCGCGACGCCGACCGCATCCCCATCTGGGACGGACCCTGGGGCTCCACCATTGAACGCTGGCAACGCGAAGGCATGCCCGCCGACGCGGATTGGCGCGACTACTTCGGCACCGACCACATCTCCGGCATCGGCATTGACGCCTCGCTCCGGTTCGAGGCCCGCACCATCGAAGAGACCGACGAGTACCGGATTTTCACCACGGCCGACGGCGCCACCATGAAGGATTTCAAGCACGCCGCCACCGTGCCGGAACACCTCAGCTACACGATCACCTCGGCGGACGCCTGGCAGCAAGCCAAGCCACGCCTCACCCCCACGCGCGACCGGGTGGACTGGGATCAGTTGGCGCGGGACTATCCCATCTGGCGGGAACGCGGCGACTGGATCAACGCCTATTTCTGGTTCGGCTTCGACATCACCCACTCCCGCATCGTCGGCACCGAGCGGCTGCTCATGGCGATGGTCTACGAGCCGGAGTGGATTGTGGATATGTGGCAGACCCAGCTCGATCTCAACATCGCCCTCTTCGACCAGATCTGGGACGCGGGGTACACCTTCGACGGCATCCGCTGGCCGGACGACATGGGCTACAAGCACAACACCTTCTTCAGCCTGGGCATGTACCGCGAGCTGCTCAAGCCGTTCCACCAGAAGGCCGTCGAGTGGGCGCACGCCAAAGGCATCAAGGCGCAACTGCACTCGTGCGGCGATGTGCGCACCTTCGTGCCCGACCTCGTGGAGATCGGCATCGACGCGCTCAACCCGCTGGAGGTGAAGGCGGGGATGGACCCGGTGAAGCTCAAGGAAACCTACGGCGACCACCTCGTGCTGCACGGCGGCGTGAACGCAGTCCTGTGGGACCAGCCGGAGGCGATCCGGGCCGAAATCCAGTCTGTCGTGCCGCGGCTCAAGGAGCAGGGCGGCTACATCTTCGCCAGCGATCACTCGATCCCGTCGGCGGTGTCGCTCGAAGACATGCGCGGGATCATCGAGCTGGTCAAGGAGCTCGGCCGGTATTGACCGCGGCAATGCCTTCGACGTAGGAGGCCACCCCCTCCGGCAGGTGGGGCGCCATGGCCGGCCACGCGGAGGGGCGCCCACGCTCCTTCCACACGCGGTGGACGCGGTCGGGACCGGCGTTGTAGGAGGCCAGGACGAGGCGGCGACGCATGGCCGCGGGTTGCCCGCCCCAGANNCAGGTAGCGCAGGTAGGCGGCGGCGACGTCAAGGTTGGTGGCGGGATCGTGGAGGTCTCGCCAGCCGAGGCCGTGCCGGCGGGCCGTGGCGGGGGTAACCTGGGCAAGACCGATGGCGCCGCCGGTACTCACGGCATCGGGACGGAAGCTGCTCTCGCGGCGGACGAGCGCCTTGAGCAGACGCCAGTCCCAGCCGGGCAGGTGGCGGGCCGCCGCTCGCTGGATAGGGGCATCGAAACGGTCCGGTGAAGCACTGGGCGCGAGGGCACCGCCCACGGTGAACAGGAGCCCCGAGGCGACCGCGCACATGGCCAGGCAACCGGCGAGCCGGGTGGCCAGGCGCTGGTCGCCGAGACTCATGCGAGGTGCCCGGCGAGGAAGAAAATCCCGCCGATCAGGGCGACCAGAAAGAGCCCGAAGACGAGGGCTACCGCCAGGTTGCGTTCCTCGAGGTGCTGCTTCAGGTCGATCGGCAACGCCGCCCGGAAGAGCCGGATGCCCACCACGATGGCGGCCAGACAGACGGCCAGCCAGCCGATGCCGTAGACATAGCGGCCAAGCAGGTTGAGGATATTGCCGATCACGGCCATGGCTGCTTCCGATGGCGGCTGCCGCCCGGCAGGTCCGACGGGGGTGGCTACTTCTTCAGCGTCACCTGGTCGGTGGCGACGGTGACCTGGGTGAGCTGGGTGAGGACCATGTCGTTGAGCTTCTTGTAGCGGTCGCTGCCATCCATCAGCTTCCGGTACAGGCCGAACACCTGTTCCTGGAGGTAGCCGCCGATGACGGGCAGGCGGCCCGCGGTAACCGCGGTCGGCTCGAACTGCACGCCGGGTGTTCCCTCCGTGACGGACGCGGTGCCGGTGACACTGAAATAGATCGGCACCTTGCCGAATGCCATCTCCTTGAGTACGAACCTGGCGCTGCTGTCCGGGATCAGCTCGACGGCGATGGCATCGGGCACCAGATACGCGCTTGCGCCGGATTCGGCGCGGGCGATGGCGGCCTTCTCCTTCTCTTCGTCGGTCAGCAGCATGGCCTCGGTGAGCAGAAGATTGGCTTCGGGGGCGGTGAAGGTCTTGCTCACGCCTCGTTTGGTCATCAACTCGACGAGTCGGGTACGGGCGATCTGCGCGTCGTTCTCGGCCACGGCTCCGGCCTCGGTGGAACCGGGAGGAATGAAGATCAGGGCGACAACGCCGCCAATGGCGAGGATGATCACGAGGACAATGAGGTTGCGGACGATGTGGGCGGTCGTTTTGGCGGCCTTCTTGGCGCTGCCCTCGATGTGCTCCGGCTTGAGGTTGTCCAGGTCGAGTTTCTGCCCGCACTCACGACAGAAGATGGCGCCAAGTAGATTCTCGGCATTGCAGTTGGTGCACTTGATCATGGCTGTACGCCTGTTGAGGGGTTAGCGCCGGCACGTCAGGAAGAGGTGCCGGAGCCACCGGTTGTGGTGGAAGATGTGGCCGTCGGTTTGGATTCCGATTTGCTCTTGCTGTCGCCGGATGGCGCCGCGGACGCCTTCTCCTTGGCGGCGTCTTTGCGATAGCTTTCGCTGCGATAGTCGGTCTGGTAGAAGCCGCTGCCTTTGAAGATAATGCCGGCGCCGGCGCCGATGAGTCGCTTCACGCGGCCGGTGCAACTGGGGCATTCTTCTATGGGATCGTCGGTCATCTTCTGAATCAACTCGAATTCGTGACCGCAATCCTGGCATCGATAGTCGTACGTGGGCATGGGGGTTGATGCTCCCGGAAACTGAAACGCGTCATATCTCCCGCCTGGGGCTTTTCCCCGACGGGATGGCAGGAATTTGGAGAGTGAGAAGGTAATGCGGGTTGGCCCTTTTACAAGCGGGCGGTTGAGGTGTCGTCGCGGCTCGCGCCGAGCAGTATGCCGATCGCGATCATGGTGGCGCACAGCGAGCTTCCCCCGTAGCTGAGCAGCGGAAAGGTGATGCCGGTGGGCGGCAGAAGACCCAGCGTCACGCTCACGTGGAGCAGCGCCTGCACCGTGAGCATCACCGTGATCCCCGCGACAATGAGGGACGCCCGGTAGTCCGCCTGATGGCGCGCCAGGTAGAGGCCGTAAGCGAGCCACGCCAGCACCAGCAGCAGCAGCGGAACAATCCCCAGCAGCCCCACCCGCTCCGCCACGGTGGCCACGATCGAGTCGCTGTAGCCGAGCGGCAGGTAGTGTTGCGACCACAACGGCTGCGACGTCCCGGTCACGCCTCCGTGCGCCAGGGTGACCTGGAACTGGATGATGTGCCAGCCGGAGCCGCTTGCGTGCCCCGCCGGGTCGAGAAAGCCCGCCAGCCGCCGCCGCGCGTACGGGTGCAGCAGCAGCGCCAACACAAAGACCACCCCTGCCGCCAGGATACTCACCGCCAGATGGGTGAAGCGCCCCCCCTGCAGCCAGTAGATCACCAGCAACGTCGCCACAAAGACCGCCAGTGTGCCGAAATCCGGCTGCAGAGCGATGGGGATCAGCCAGATCGAGGCCAGCGCCAGCCACAATGCAAACTGCTTCCACCCCGGGCGGTCCTCCCGGATGGGGTCGCGGGCGATTGCCGCCAGAAAGACCACGAACAGCGGCTTGGCCAGCTCGCTCGGCTGGATCAGAATGGGCGAGAAGACCGGTTCGAGAAACGGCAGTTCAAGGCGGAACCAGCCGCGCATGCCCCGGATCGTCGCGCCCCACATTAGCAGCGTGTACAGCAAGCCCCACGCCATGGCTGCCAGCGGCCACGCCAGCTCGCACCAGGTGCCGGCGCGCACCCGGCTGCACCCGATCAGCGCCCCGGTCCCGATCACCAGCCAGATCAGTTGGCGGTAGACGAAGTAGTACGGATGGGCCAGATGCGAGGTCGCGTTGTAGATCGCCAGGCAGCCGGCCAGCGCCAGCAGCAGGCACACGGCAATCGCCGGCGACAGCCGAAAACGTCTCACTTCTTCCCTCCGCACGGTCAACACTGGCGGGCCTTTCGCCTGAATAGCTCTATCCGCGCAATCGCGACGGAAGATACCCCGCCCGCCAGCCAATATCCAGGCATTCAGCCCGCCCGCCCGCGCGTGAAAGGGGTTGATCCACACCCCGGATCGGGTTATTGTATACGTCTATGGCTGCCTTCAGATTCTACTCCACCAAGACCTTCACCGGCCTCCCCTGCGCCCACCGCCAGTGGCGGGACGATGGGCACTGCCGCTTCATCCACGGCTACGAGCGCACCGTCACCGTCACCTTTGCCTGCAACGAACTGGACGAAAAGGGCTGGGTGGTCGATTTCGGCAGCCTCAAGGATATCCGCCGCTGGCTCGAGGAGCTCATGGATCACACCCTCCTCATCAACGAGGACGACCCCGAGCTGCCCCTTTTCCGGCAGATGCACGAGCGTGGCATCGTCGATCTGCGCGTGCTCCCCAGCGTCGGCATGGAAGGGACCTCCCGCTACGTCTTTGAGTACGTCGACCGTGCGATCCGCGAACAGACCGGCGGTCGTTGCCGGGTGATCCGGGTGGAGTGCCGCGAAAACGTCAAGAACTCCGGCATCTGCGAGGCGGTGGAGTAACCATGCGGCGGGGCATCTGCAAGTGGGGCTGGGCGGCCGTGTTCATGGCGGCCTGGGCGCTTGCCGGTCAGTCGGATGTGCCGGAGATTCTCCAGGGCACCTGGAAGATCGATGTCGAAGCCAGCATCGCCTCCCTCAAAGAAAGCTCCCGGTTTGCCGATGCGGAGCCGGAAGCGCTCGCACGCCTGCCCCGCCAGGTGAGGCATCAGGCCGACATCACCACCGTAACCATCGGCGAATCGAGCATGGTGGGACAGCGCCGGATGCTGCGCCGGAGCGCCGACCTCCACCTCGTCAAGAGCGAAGCAAACCGCTGGGTCTACTCCACCGAGGAAATAGAAGTGGACGAGGACGGCAAACCCATCCGCAAACCTCGCGGCGAAGTCATCTTCGAGCTGCACGAGGACGGCCTCCTCAGCATGATCTCCAAACAGCACGAAGAGATGAATCCGTACCTTTGGCGCAAGGCCGACGAGACGCGGCAGTAGCATCGCCTGGCACTCAGTCGGTAACGGCGCTCTCCACCAGCGGCGCCAGGCGCTCACGGCTCAGATCTCCCAGCGTNNCAGATCGCGCCGCCGTCCTCCCGCACGTGATCCACCAGGCCCGGATAGAAGGCCGCGAAATCCTCGGCAAAGCCGTCGTAATCCGCCTCCAGGTCGGCGATGGCCAGCGTCAGGTCGATCCCGTAACGCGATCGCCGCGACAATCCGGCCAGTGCTCGCCGGATGCCGTCGACGCGGGCATACTGCAGCACCCAGTTGTCGGCGATCATGCGCGGCAGCACCTGCCGGAGCCTTGGCGGCAGCCACGCCTGGTGCGACTCGAGTACCTCGAAGGCCCACGCGCTGAAGGCTTCCAGCGAATGGGGCGCGTACTGTTCCCACGTAGTCGCCAGGAAATGGTCGTAGAGGACATCCACCACCACCGGCGCGTACCGCCGATGTCCCGCTTCGATCCGCCGCATGCTCCGCCGGAAACACGCGTGACGATCCGTGTAGCCGTCGATCCGCTGATGCCGCTCCCACCCCGCCCGGATGGACGGATGCGGCGGCAACGGCTGCCCCGGCGCTGCAAAATCCGCCGCCAGGTTGCCGATCAGCCCGCCCGGGTCGTTGTCCGACAGATACAGATGTGCCAGGTAATTCACCCCCGCAACCTGCCGCCATTCCACCCGCCTTTCAACCCCGGAATCGCCAACCACCCCGGAATGTCACCGCAGACAACGGCACACCGCCCGCCACCCGGGCTCCATGTCG
>NPIE01025756.1_pt1 | contig 10119 bp, 4 predicted proteins | sample 8637661 | NCBI WGS metagenome assembly NPIE01 (sample SAMN07420842, study PRJNA396082) | bioreactor metagenome | isolation source: sample BA12 brine-fed electro-methanogenic bioreactor BA | place: Japan: Kochi | collected 2016-12-09 | reverse complement strand
AACACGGAAGTTAAGCTCTTTAGCGCCGATGGTACTGCATGGGAGACTGTGTGGGAGAGTAGCACACCGCCCGATTATCCTTTAAAAAGCCCGTATCCCTGATTCTTCAGAGATACGGGCTTTTTTTGTTCAGTTGAACCAGATGTCGTTTTCCAGATATGCCTGGTCCAGCTTCTCCTGGTGCTGCTTGACCTCATCCCCCATATCTGATGCCAGGGTGTGAAGCAGGTAATGGATCAGGCTGATCATCGACACCGGCGTGCCTAAAAACGGGATGCTTTTCTGGGGAGTGATCAAGACATGGTCGCTGAACTGCACCAGTGGGCAGGAAACACTGTCCGTGATCAGCACCTGGCGTAATCCCAGGCGCCGGGGGATTTTTCCCAGACGGACCAGTTCGTTGGGATACCGGGACGTGGCGATGACCACCACCACGGATCCCGGCGGCGCCATGATCATCTGGTCCATGGAGGTGCGGTCGCTGCCGTTGAGGATACAGACGCCGGGCCGGATCTTTGACAGGGTCCAGCCCATATAGTGGGCCGATGAATAGGACAGCCGGGATCCCATGACATACACGGCCGGCGCGGATTTCAATTCGCTGCGGACCGTCTTCACCACGGCCGGATCGATGGTCTTGTGCATGGCTTTGATGCTGCGGATATCCTGGTTGATGAGCCGGTCCAGTTCCGCATCGTCGCTGCCCGCCACCAGATGGCTCATCTGTCCCCGTTCCACCAGCGTCAGTTCCCGGTCGATGAGGTCCCGCAGCGTGTTGATGAAAACCGCGTAGTTCTTGAAACCCAGCTGCCGGACAAACCGGACCACGGTGGCCTCGCTGGTGTTCACGGCGGCGGCCAGCTGCCGGGTGGTCATGAACACGGCCTTGTCCGGGCTGGTAAGAACGAAATCCGCCAGGCGTTTGCCTTTGGCGGTCAGGGTGTCGTATTTTTCATGGATGATGGCCTGCAGAAAGCCGGGTTTCTGGATCATTGATTTTCCGTTGTTCTGGGGTCTGTATTGTCCGTATGTGTGTTATCCGGTGTGATGATTACCAATTCAGATGTATGTAACAAAACCTTTCAGTTTTTTCAATAAATAAAAAAAAGATAGCTTTTGTTACACTTTGGTTGACACCCGGACCAGGCCGTGACATAACACAACTCAGGGCGTATTTATCTGCAACACAACGAGGCAATTGAACAACGTGAGGAGACCGAGATGAATTTAATGGGATTACAGGGCGGACAGTATCAACCGCTTTCCGCAAAACAGGTTGACACCATCCATCATGCCGCATTGACCATTCTGGAAAAAACCGGCATCACTTATGAATCGGGGCTGGATGACACAGTGGCCATGCTGGAGAAAAACGGGGCTTCCGTGGACCGGGAGAAAAAACGGATCCGGTTCCCCAGGGACCTGGTCACCGCCTGGGTGGAAAAAGCGCCGGAAAAAGTGGTGCTCTGCGGCCAGAATCCGGAATATGACCTGAATCTGACCGAAGACCGGGTCCATCTGGGCACGGGCGGGGCCGCTATCAAGATCCTGGATCCGGATACCGGAGAGGTCCGGGCCACCACCCTGGAAGACCTGTACCAGGTGTCCCGGCTGGTGGATCAGCTCAAGCACATCCATTTTCTGGTAAGGCCGTGCATTCCCACGGACATCGATGAAAAAGACTATGACATCAATATGTTTTACGCCTGCCTGTCCGCGTCAGGCAAACATGTCATGTCCGGAGTGAACAATGAAGCGGGCCTTCATCAGGTCATGGAGATGGCGGCCATGATCGCGGGCGGCAAGGAAAAACTGGCGGAACGGCCGATTGTTTCCGTGATCACCTCCTTTGCCATCAGTCCGCTCAAACTGTGCACCCAGTCCACGAAAATCATGCGGGAAGCGGTGCGGCACAAGATTCCCGTGGCCCTGTCTTCCGCGCCCATGGCCGGGTCCACCTCGCCGTTGACCATGGCCGGCACCCTGGCTCAGCTGCATGCCGAAGAACTGGCCGGCGTTGCCATCTGCCAGATGACCAATCCCGGTGCGCCGCTGCTGTACGGCGGGATACCGGGCATGGCCAATCTGGCCACCATGGGATACTGCGGCGGGGCCGTGGAGTGCGGCATGATGAATGCGGCCATCCATCAGCTGTCCCGGCATATCAAGGTGCCCAACTACAACTCTTCGGGTCTGTCCGATGCCAAGGTGCCGGATGCCCAGGCAGGGTATGAAAAAGCCCTGACCTCGGTGCTGGCATCCATGGGGGGATCCAATTATATCCATCACAGTGCGGGCATGCTGGAATCCATGCTCACCATTGCCCATGAGCAGTTTGTGATCGATGATGAAATCAACGGCAGCTGCTGCAAGGTGTTGAAAGGCATCGAGGTGGATGAGGAGCACCTGGCACTGGAAGTCATTGACTCGGTCGGTCCGGGCGGCAATTACATGACCGCGCCCCATACCATGACCCATATCCGCAGCGAATACTTCAACGGAAACGGCGTGACCGACCGGAAAAACCGGGACCGCTGGGTCAAGGAAGGTTCTCTGGATGCCCGGCAGCGGGCACTGGCCATTGCAAAAAAGCTGCTGGCCAACCAGACCGCCTACATTCCGGAGGAGGTGGATACGGCCATCCGGGAAAAATTCAATATCCTGCTGCCCCGGCAGAAGTGAACCAATGATGGACCATACAGGGCAGGTACTGGACTTCATTCAGGACATCACCTGGGAAGATCTGCCGGAAACCGTTCGCCGCCAGGCAAAACGCTGTCTGCTGGACAGCACCGGTGCCATGGTGGCCGGTCATGACACACCGGTGGGAAAAATGATGGACATCCTGGCATCGGAACAGTTTCCCGGCGATCAGGCAACCATTGTGGTGTCCGGCCGCCGGGTGTCTGCGGCCGGGGCGGCCCTGGCCAACGGGTTTGCCGCCAATGCACTGGATATTGATGATGGATACCGGCGGATCAAAGGCCATCCCGGGGTCTGCGTACTGCCGTCCATTCTGGCGGCGGCCCAGCTGGCTGCAGCCGGCGGCAGGATCCTGTCCGGAAAGGAGTTTCTCGTCACCCTGGTGAAAGGATATGAGGTGGGGATCCGGGCCGGGTTGATCCGGCATGCCACCAGTGACACCTATCATTCTTCCGGATCCTGGGGCGCGGTGGCCGGGGCCGCGGCTGCCGGCGCAATACTCGGGCTGTCTTCCGTCCAGCTGCGCCATGCCCTGGGGACGGCTGAATACCATGCCCCCCTGGCCCCCATGATGAAATGCATTAAGACCCCGTCCATGGGAAAGGACAGCACCGGCTGGGGATCCCTGGTGGGGCTTCTGTCCGCGTGTATGGCTCAGAAAGGGTTCACCGGGGTGGCCCCGCTTTTTGACGATACCCCGGATCCGGCCTGGATCGATTCTCTGGGAGACTCCTGGGAAATTGAAAACCTTTATTTCAAGCCGTATGCCTGCTGCCGCTGGGCCCAGCCCGGGGTGGACGGGGTGTTGAAACTGGTTCAAGCCCATGGGATCATCCCGGAAGAGATTCACGCCATCACGGTGTATACCTTTGCGGAATCTGCCGCATTGAGCCGGGCCTGGCCGGAAAATACCGAAGAAGCCCAGTACAACATCGCGTTTCCCATTGCCGCGGCCCTGCTGGATGGCGAGGTGGGACCGGCCCAGGTGCTGCCTCCCCGGCTGATGGATGCGGATATCCGTGAAATGATGGACAAAATCGATATTGTTGCCCAGGAACGGTTTCAGAAAAATTTTCCTCAGCGGGCGGAATCGGAGGTGAGCATCCGGACCCGGTCCGGACACACGTTTGTTTCCGGAATCATGTCCGCCCGATGGGATCCGGCCACGACGCTTCCCACTGACCGGGAGCTGATCGACAAGTTCCTGTGGCTGGCCGAACCGGTGATAGGCCACGACAAGGCAGCCGCGCTCACCGATTATATCCTTGACCTGGAAACTGAAAAAACCGTGGACCGGTTTTTTCAGTTGTGTATTGCATGAATGGATGGTATCAGCGCCATCAGGAAAACGGATGAGGAGACAATGACATGTGCGGTATCGTGGTTTATTACGGGAATGCCCAGAACCGGCTGACGCGGATTTTGACGGGGATGTGGGCCATCATCTACCGGGCGCCGGACAGTACCGGTATCGGACTTATCGGCAGTGACCTGGAACCCCTGAAAATCCGGCGGGAGCTGGGGTCGGTGGAAAACCTGATCGACCGGCTCCTGATCGACCCGGTGTTTGAGGAGACCGACCTGCAGGCCGGGGCGTTCATTGAAACGGACACGGCCAGCCAGGCCGGATATATCGCCCGGTTTCAGAAACGGCTGCTGGCCCATGAAGGGTTTTCTTTTCAGGAGACCGCACCGTGTCCCACCTGGTCACAGATGACGGACCTGCAACCCCCGGTGCAGGTGTTACCGGGAACCTGCGGCGATCCCCGGATCAGAAAAACCTTTGCCATCGATTCCCCCAAGTCGCTCAGAGCGGCCGTGGACGGTCTGGTCCAGGACTATGACCTGCCGGTGGCCGTGGTGGAAAAGCTGATCAGAAACGGGATGGCCGTTCAGGTGGATGCCGCGGAAGCCGCCGGTCCTCTGGTGGTGGACCGGCCGGATCTGTTTGATGAATTTCAACGGATTTTCAATCGCTATGCCTATGATGAAGCACCGGTCCGCCCCCGGCGGGTGGTCAGCAAACAGGGGCAGAAACATCCGTTTGCCAGAAAACACGTGTGGTCTTTTCTGCGAAAAGTCCGGATCACGCTGCCCGCCGATTATACGACGGACGGCATCGCCACCCTGTTCCGATACCTGGACGCCTGGGTCCTCAACGGGCTGACGTCGGAAGCCTCGGAACATATCCAGCTGATTTTTGAAAGTTTCTGGAACGCCCATACCGACCGCCCGGTCCGGCACTGGCAGATTCTGTACCGGATCGAACGCACCTGCAATGTCTACGGCCTGGCCGCCACCGCCGTTATGGCCCATTACCAGACAGACATCTACATGCCCCGGGCCAGGGCCGCGCCGGCCGGGCCGTATCTGCCTGCCGGCCATGTGCCCGGCCCCACCCATCCGCTGCTGCTGCTTTCCATGGTTCAACCGGTGATCGGTCAGGGCCGGTGGGCCCTTCAGTCCGCCATCTCGGTGCGCAACGCCCATCCGTTCATGGACCGGGACAAGGTGCGGGCCGTGGTGCTCAACGGCCAGTTCGATTCAGAGGTGGAATCCCGGATTCAGCAGTATGTCACCCAGGTGGCGGGCATCGGGCTCCGCACGGAAAATTCCACGGAACTGTTCGCCATGCTCTGGGGGCATTATTTCGAGACCGCCTGGCAGGAAAACCGGCGTTTCAGAACCATTGAAGCCCAGCATCACTTAGGACTGGAGGAGATTTCCATCTGCAGCCAGTCCATTGATTATTCCATTTTCAAGGCCCTGAGCGATAAATCCATCCATGACATCGATGAGATGGCGTTCATCAAGGCGGTACAGGCCATGATCCGGTCCGGGGGACAGTTTGCCGTTTCCGGGATCAGCCGGGTGTCGCCGGACCGGCTGTTTGTGGCGGCCCATCACCGGCCGGTGTATATCGTCCGGCGCCGGGACACGTTTGATTTCATGGTGGTGTCGGACATCAACGCCGCACTGGGCCTGTTTCCCCAGACCCTGATCCGGTCCACCCGGGTGAAGCTGCTCAAATTGATGAAAGAGCACTCCAGAAAGTCCATGATTGTGGAATCCGATGTGGCAGACAATGTCCGGCCGGAAAATGACTGGTTCAGACAGGCCAAAAAAGCGCTGCTCAAACCGTTTCTGGTGGATGTTTATGCCCTGGATCAGCCGGAAATCTTTGCCCGGATTCAGACAACCGCCGGCAAAGACACCGTGATGCGGCATCTGCATATTCAGGATTTTTCAGGCAGAACGAGGTCTGATATCCGTCCCGAGCAGACCTGGATTACACCGGTGTCGTTTCACAAGGATTTCGGCAAAACCTTTTATGAAGAACATCTGTATGAAATCCCGGGCCTGATGGGGGATATCCTGAGCCGGTATGTGGATCCTGAACACGGCCTGCCCCGGTTCGATATCCGGAAACGCCTGCTGGAAAGACGGTTTGGCAGCGGCCTGGCAAACCTGAACCGGATCATTCTGGTGGGCACGGGATTCAGCTTTCTGGTGGCGGAAATCGTTGAAAAAACCATGGAGCCGTTTTTTCCCACAGTCAATCTGCTGGTGGCAACCCCCCAGGATTTCCCGGATGTGAGAACCGCCATCAATCCGGACCGGGACCTGGTCCTGATGATTTCCTGGTCCGGCACCACCTCGGACATGATCGATTTTGCCGGACTGCTTCTCCGGCACCACATTCTCATGGTGGGGATCACGGAAAAACCGTTTTCAGACATGGCCCTGGTGGTACGGAAAAGTGCCGGGGTCATTCCGGTATACAGCGGCGAAGAGGTGACGGTGGCCCCGTTGAAAAGCGCCATGTGCATGCTGCTGACCCTGGACCTGTTCTGCCTGTCCCTCTGTGATGCCGCCCCCGGCACCCGGGAGTCCGTGGCCGACCGGGTCAGAGAACTGTTTCCCATGCCCGGTCATCTGGACAGCCTGCTGGGGGATACCCAGGTGATTCAGGACTGCAAAGAGCTGGCGGCCGGTTCCCGGAACTCGGTACTGCACTATGTGGTGGATGCGTTTCATGATGTGGGCGCCGCCAGAATCGGTGCATTGAATCTGGAACTCAACGCCTGGACATCCCTTGGAATGGCCGTGGATTATTCGGAACAGGAATTGTTTTTGAATATCCCCATGGCAGGCGATGAGTTCGTTCTGGTGCTGGCCACCACCCGGCACCGCCTGGACGAAGCGGTCCGGTTCATGACGGCCCTGCATGAGAAAGGACGCTCCTTTTATGCGGTGACCTACCTGAACCGGGAACTGAAACAGATCCAGGGGATGGCTCGGCAGGTGATCGTGGTACCGGAACTGCCGGATCATTTTCAACCGTTTCTGGATCTGCCCCTTCTGTTTCAACTGGGATTTTACTTTGGCCAGGCCCATGGCCGGATGACCGGTGAAATGCCCCGGAACATGGCCAAATCCGTGACCGCCGGCCGCACCCGCAACGGCCGTGACCGCTCCTTTTCAGATATTCTGGACGACATGGATCAAAAGCAGGACAATCTGGGATTGGGGATGTATCCGGTGGTGCCCCGGTCCGGAGCACTTTGCTGGCTGACCCGGGCATCTGATCCGGTGGAAAACCGGTATTACCGGGACCTGCTGGAACTGGGGCGGATCCTGAATGAACCGGACGGGTTTGCCGCCATGTTCTCTCTGCCTGAAGACCGGCCCGGAGATGACGTGCTGGCGGGTCTGGCGGAACTGATTTTTACAAACCTGGCGGAAGACGGGGTGTTGATTTTTGTTCCCATGGACAAGCAGGCGGAAGCCGGATGCCGGAATGTTGCCAGGCTGTGGGAACCGTTTCTGGAAATCCCCATTCAGGTGGAATTTGCCGAAAAACTCAAGGGCGTCACCCTGGGGGACAGCCTGATGGTGGTGACCGCCACCCGGACGCCGTCACAGGACCGGTTGTCTGCGGTATTTTCCCATTCCCATAAAAACATGGTGTGGATCGGTCCGGAAAACCCGATGGTTTCAGAAAAAAAGAACCAGGAAGGGGTATTGCAGGCGTTTTATTTGAACACGCCGGGTCTGTTCTGCCGGTACGAGCAGTCATATGCCGCCCTGTCCGTGTTTTTTGCACAAATCATGTCATATAAATACCCCGGCCGTGCCAGGCGGTTCTCGGCCCATTTCAAAACCCTGCTGCCGGTCATACAGACCCTTCTGGCGGACAGTGACCTGCACCGCCGGATTGAGCAGACCATGCATGAAAACCAGGGATATGGGAAACAGTTGTTTTTGACGGGTGTGAGGGGAAACTGCATCGCCTGGAAGATTGCGTTTGCCGCAGCCGGAGCAAGGGGCGTGGAAAGCGATGCCTTCGGGGTTTCCGCATATTCCCATCTGGTCCTGGTGGATTCCCGGGTTCCGGTAAAATATGTGAAACTGGAGTCCCGGCACCGCATGGTTTCCATTTATGGGGAAAAAAAGGTGGATGAATGGGAATCGCGGTATCTGGGCGGGGCATCCGTGGATCTGTTTTTGTCCACGACCTCCATGCCGTTTTCTCCGGATTCGGTGCTCCCGTTTTATGTGGATGACCAGTGGTATCTGCCGGTGCTCAGACCGGATTACGATCCAGACAACGACTGCCTGATCATTATCGACGCCACCAGTGAGACGTCATTTGATGCGGCCCTGGATGAGCTGGCCACATTCGGGTCCCGGTATGCCAGAACCGTGGTCATCACCCAGCAGGGATTTGCCGGGGACGCCCGGATGGCCAATCTGAAAAAATACCCGCTGAGTCATATTGTCATGGTGCCCGGGCCCCTGGATAAAACCGGTTCCGCCGGGATCATATCCGACCACCTGCTGCCGGTGGTGATCGGCCTGCTGGGGGCGGCCATGAAATTTTTCAGTCCTGCTGAAGCAGGGCCTGAAAAATAACAGCCGTTCCGGCCGGATGAGGCGATGACCCGCATCCGGCCGGAACGGCCTGTATAAAGAGTATAACGGATTTGAAAGAAACAGCCCCTACAGGGCGGTCAGGGCTTCTTCCGCCACCAATGTTTTCTTGACCTCATGGGAGGACAGCAGGGCTTTTGCCTTTTCATTGGCCCGGGTGAACAGGTCGGTCTTGCCTTCCTTTTCCCAGGATTCGAACCGGGACCGGTCCATGAGTTCCGGCAGCAGATGGGCGGTCCGGAAATTGGCGAATGTGTGGGGGTCACTTAAGAAAATCGCGTTGTCCGGCCCTTTTGCCACCCGGTCGATGACATCCAGGGCCAGGGTCTGCTCGTTCACGGGGATCCCTTCGGCAAAAAATTTGGCCATGGCCACCAGTTCATCGGACAGGGTGAGCATCTCCAGGCTGGAGGTGTGGCCGGATTCGATATATCCCACATCGTGAATCACGTTGCATCGGGACAAGAGGGCCGTGATAATGGAGAGCATGCCTTCGGCGCCGGCCTGGGCGTCGATGGTCTTGGAGTCCGTGGACCCGGCAAAGGACCAGATGGGAATCTGGTAGAGCTCGTCTCTCATGTCGGCGAAGGCGGCCTGGGTCAGGCTCCACTCCGTGCAGCCATAGGAAACCACGGTATGCTTCATGTCCAGCACCGACACATTGGGGGCGAACAGAAACGGAGCTCCGGGGTTGGTCAACTGATGGATCACCAGCCCCGCCAGGTTTTCGGCAATACCCTGGGCCATGGCCCCGGCCAGGGTCACAGGACCCCCGCCGCCGGCGTTGCAGCCTGAAGGCAGGCAGATGGGAATCTCTTTTTCCGCGCAGAACACCAGTTTTTCCATGACGTTTTTGGGATACAGCAACGGGCTGATGGCTTCGGAATAGTTGAACAGAAACGGTTTTTGGCGAAGCGTTTCTTCTCCACCCACCACGGCGCATGCAATATCGTATATCTGGCGGATATCGGTGCCGCTGTCAGCGATAAAGCAGATGGGTTTGTTGCTGTTTCGTACCATCTCTTCAAACACCCGGACATAGATCTCCTCGATTTCCACATCTTCCGGGTTTCCCATGGACATGGAAAAATCCATGTTGGGCAGGGCATCCACCAGCCGGGCGAAATTGCCGGTATCGGCGAGCACCGGACGCCGCCGTTCTCCGGTTTCCAGATCGATGGTGAAAATCGTGTCAGACCCGGTGCCGAAGAAAAAGTTTTCTCCCTCCAGGGGCATCGCCAGGTTTCCGGACTGATCGTAAATATCGAATCGCTTGGGCGCGGACATGACGGCATTGTCCACCAGTGCTTCAGGCATGATTACCCGGTTGTCCCTGTCCAGGGTGCATCCATGGTCCAGAAGCATCTCCAGAACCCCGTCATGTTCCATGCGGAATCCTGTGTCGGCCAGTATTTTCAAAGCTGCATCATGGATGGCCATGGCCTGTTTTTTGTCAAAGACTTTCAACCGGGGTTGAAATGT
>NPIE01012206.1_pt1 | contig 10121 bp, 6 predicted proteins | sample 8637661 | NCBI WGS metagenome assembly NPIE01 (sample SAMN07420842, study PRJNA396082) | bioreactor metagenome | isolation source: sample BA12 brine-fed electro-methanogenic bioreactor BA | place: Japan: Kochi | collected 2016-12-09 | reverse complement strand
CAGTCTGCTGATTCAGATTGTTAGCTAGAGAAAGGAAATGCTATGCAAGACAACGAATTCCTTGAGAAAGTATACCTCTATGCGGAGTTACTTAAGAAATCAAGACTGACTGCCGATGAGAAGAGACAAATCATCGAGCAATTCAACCAACTCAAGGGTTCAGCTGAATATCGAGCTGTGACTGCTGTAAGAAAAGTACTTGGTTATTCGACATTGACTGAGGAGATTCGTAAAAGTGCGAATCTAGATAACTCAAGGAGATTACTACAAGATTTACAGAGAGCAGCTCGTGAGTGGCAGGCGAAGAAGTCGTGATACAGAAAACCTTAGAGCAGAGCGAGGCTGTCCCGCAGTGGGTTGCCCGGAATACAATCGCATTCATCGAGCAGCACAATGCTACAGCACTTGTTGTAATTATCGTACTGGTTGTAGCAGCATGTTACGGGATATTTATTACAGTGAAAAACATGCTTGGCTATCGCTTGTCAAATGAGGACTTAAAAACAAAACGTTTGGATAACTTAACGAAGTTTCATGATGCTATGGATAAGCATGATGAGACTTCTCGCAAGCACAATGATAACCTTGCTGAGCTCTTTGATGCAATGACAGAAGGTGCAGAAAAAGATATTCTCAACGAGTTAAGAGAGAAAACGATAAGCTTCTACTCGCAGATATATCTCCAATCATTGGACAAATACCTAAATGTGTACCAAATCTATCATAAAAAGAAGAAGCAAAGAGAGTTTGTGGTTAATGTAGTCCAGAAGGAAATGGTCACCGCAAAGGAGTTTTCCGATACCGTAAACATGACTCCTTTGCTTGAACTACTTGGTAGAGCACCCTTAACATTGGATCAGTCATCTTTCAGCAGAGTCTGGTGTTTTTGGAGGGAGAGTCTATTGGTCTATCCATTCTCTTGGAAGCTAAGAAAGGATTTAGACATTACAAAGAATAGTTGGCCTAAGCCCAAATCGAAGTGAAGGGATAGTCTAACTCAGATACTAGTTGAGCATAGAAGTTATGGAGCGTGGTGACATGTCAATTCTTATTACCGAGTTACTCTCTAAAGGGATTGTTTTCGGTGCTGACAGGAATCTAACTGAGTCTAATTCTAGTGGTATGTCGCATCAAAAAAGGCAAGTAACGAAAGTTATCAAATGGCCCAACGATAAAACACTTTTTGGTTTTGTGGGAGTTGCCGAAATAGAAGGAATGCTACTTCCGGACTGGCTTAAAACGATCGAGACTGCTTTAGAGGATGAATTTGGGATAGAGGCTATCGCACACTATCTTCATGAACGAATACAACGTAGCTGGACTCATTCCCTACCAGCAGAAGGTCTGATAATTCATCTTGGTGGTTTCACAAAAATTGATGAGATTGTACTTCCATCTGTATGGCACATAGCTAATGTTGAAAAGCATGGTGAATACGGATATACAGAGTTTTCTAATGACTTCTTTTGCCAAGAAGCTTTCCTTCGAGAGTTTAAGCATCTTCACCCTATTGAGATTCGCAAGAAACTCAGGGTACTAGAGAAAAACTTGCAGCCATTTTGGTTCCACCAGGGTTTTGATTACCCAGCGTTTAACGCTATGCAAGAGGCACTCAAGTCTTCTTTCCGTTATCTCTGCCTAAATCACCCTTCTTTTGACTTCCCAGAATCACTTTCGGATTGGGAAAAACATGTAAATTTGCAAGTACTTCTTTACTCTGCGTATTTCGAGTCCTTTCATCCTGTCGGTAAAAGATATGTTGGTGGTGGAACAGATGTCGTATCTATTAGATGGCCAGACTGATTGAGGTCTAGTTTTTGAAAGCAGTGAAGCACGAAGACAAGCAAGAGTATCATTGAGCAAGTATCTCCGAAAGTAGGTCATGACGTGGGCAGGTATGGTGTATTCTTTCCAGTATTTGGATTATCTCTTGATGATGATATTGGAAATGAATTCAGATTCAGAAGAGTGTTATTTATCTCTGCGAAGAAGATCCCAAGGATTAGAAAAAGACTTGGGTTGCCGGAGGTTCTATCCTTCTACAGAAAGAACTGCCTCTCTTGGAAACCCATCTTGAATGAAGCACAAACGTATGCTTGGGTTCCATTTTCCGTGAATGAGAAGAAGATAGATATTTCCCTCGAAAGAAGACTTGCACAAAACGCCGTATGGATCCTCTCTTCGTCACTATTCTCTCGATACGACAGGCATAGATATCGTCTCAGCATAAAACCGAATATTGATAACGGAATACATGAATCAGCCTTCATCTTTGATCTATGCAAGCCTGAAATGCAATCATCTCAGGGAGTGTTAGAACCAATTCAAGACTACAATCTTGGCAAAACAGAGTACGCCTATCTCAGAGGACATTTCTTCAGTGAATTGATTGAAGTAAACTCCAAGAATACTCCTATCAAAGCGAAGTGGTTAAAGCTCATTAACAGAGCAGCTTCTTTGGCTGGTAGGAGCTATCTTGCAGATACCCTTAGTGATGCCTTTATGTATGTAATGATTGCTATTGAGGTTCTGCTATCGCAACGAGGAGACAAGCATCGTGATGTAATCGCGAACAGAATTAACTCCCTATTCTCATGGTACTTTGACAATGATGATGAAGAATGGAAATCAATTGTAAACCGTCTGTATAACCTAAGATGTGATTTTGTGCATGATGGCAAAGGTGATGATCTAAACGGGCTTGATCTTTACTATGCTGAGATTATTCTTCGAAACTTAATTCGGAACATATGCATGAATCCTTCCAGATTCCCTACGAAAGGGTCTATAGCTGCATATGCGAAGAAGGTTGAAGCGAGACGCGTTCTGGGTTTGCCTCTTAGATTGAAGGATGAAGGATTCTGGTTTTCGAAAAAGTCTATTGTTCATGATGTGGAAAAGGTTAAGAGAGCATCATGGTCAATAGAGTAAGAAAGAATGAGCAGCTAACCAACGCATGAACCAGATGTAAGGGATTAGGTTAAGTTCACAGCGCTGGTTACGCTCATTGGTTAGCTGCAAGAGATTGCAGGATTAGTCTTCGTAAATATATAAAGGAGGAAATACTGAACATGTCGCCTGAAACCCATTCGCAAATGGCCGACTTCATCTGGGGCATCTGCAACCTGCTCCGAGGCCCGTACAAGCGGAACGAGTACCGCAAGGTCATCCTGCCCCTGACGGTGCTCAGGCGATTCGACTGCATCCTTGCGCCCACCAAGCAAGCCGTGCTCGATGCGCACAAGTCACTCAAGGGTAAGAGCGAAAACATCGTCCGACCGAAGCTCTGCGCAATCACGGGCACGCAATTCTACAATATTTCGAAACTCGACTTCACTAAGCTGCTGGACGATCCGAACCAACTCCCCCCTAACCTCAACAGCTACATCAACGCCTTCTCGCAGAACGTCCGCCAGATCATGGAGCGATTCGACTTCGGCCAGCACGTATTGCGTATGGCCGACAAGAACCTGTTGTTCGAGGTCGTCAAGGCATTCTCGCAGGTGGACCTATCGCCGCAACGCATTGATAACATGGAGATGGGCTACATCTTCGAAGAGTTGATCCGGATAGGAGCTGAGCAATCCAACGAAGAAGCCGGAGAGCACTTCACGCCGCGCGAGGTCATCTGGCTCATGGTAAACCTGCTGCTCTCCGACGAGTCGGACCTGGCCAAGAGCCACATTGTGAAGATGATCTACGACCCAGCCTGCGGAACCGGCGGCATGCTCTCGTCAGCCGAGCAGTTCATCCGAGACTACAACAGAGATGCCAAGCCTCTCCTGTATGGACAGGACTGGAACGACGAGTCCTACGCTATCTGCAAATCTGACATGCTGATCAAGGGCGAGGACGCCAACAACATCAAGCTCGGCGACACGTTTTCAGACGATGGCTTCCCGGACCAGACCTTCGACTACATGCTCGCCAATCCGCCCTTCGGAGTTTCATGGAAGCAGCAGCAGCGATTCATCGAACAGGAGCACAAGTCGCAAGGCTACGATGGCCGCTTCGGTGCGGGTCTGCCTCGCATCAACGATGGAGCGCTACTCTTCCTCCAGCACATGATCTCGAAAATGCGCCCGGTTAATGACGGCGGAAGCCGCATTGCAATAGTCTTCAATGGGTCACCGATGTTAACAGGCGATGCCGGTTCGGGGGAATCTGAAATCCGTCGCTGGATCATCGAGAATGATTGGCTTGAGGCAATCGTGGCACTTCCCGATCAGCTCTTCTACAACACTAGTATCTCAACTTACATTTGGGTGGTAACCAATCGGAAGACACGTCAACGCAAAGGCAAAGTGCAACTTGTTGATGCTAGGACATTCTGGGTTCCTATGGACACGAGTATGGGCAATAAACGACACCAAATTGGTGATGGTCGAGATGGGCGCCCCGATCAGATACGCCTTATTACTGAGGTTTATGGTGATTTCAAGCATGACGACATTCGCACCGTTCCCGCCAATGGTCATGAGCTAAAGGCTATCGTGAGTAAGATTTTTGACAACGAGGATTTTGGCTTCCACAAAATCACCGTCGAACGCCCCCTGCTGCTGAACTTCCAGGCGACCGATGAACGTATCAGCCGCATCGAAGATGAGACGACCTTCAAGAATCTAGCCACGAGTAAGAAGAAGAACGAGGCGGTCCGCCAGAAGGAGATTACCGCAGGTAGAGCCCGGCAGCAGGCCATCCGCGACATGCTTGCCGCTCTGCGGGACGAGACCGAGCAGAAGCTCTACAAGGACAGAAAGTCTTTCCTCAAGGACCTCAAGCGAATCGATCGCGAGGTGACGGGCATCAAGCTTTGCGCCGCTGAACTCAAAGCCGTGCTCTCTGCCCTTAGTGAGCGGGACGAAACCGCCGAAATATGTAAGGACCGCGAGGGCAATCCAGAGGCAGATAGCGAATTGCAGGACAACGAAATCATCCCGCTAAAGGAATCTATATCTCACTTCTTTGCTCGAGAGGTGGCGGCATACTTTCCTGACGCATGGATTGATGAGTCAAAAACAAGAGTTGGTTATGCCGTCAATCTGAATCGGGAGTTCTATGTCTATGAACCCCCTCGCGCACTCTCACTGATCGGCGAGCAAATCGCTTCGCTCGAAACGGAGCTTATAGGATCTATTCGTAATGTCTTGACTGAGTCTGTTGACGGTCAAGAGTTGGCTGACGGTTGCGCTAGCGACAATGGACGGGACTTGCATCCTAGATACCCTAAGTATCGCTACAGCGGTTTTGAGTGGGTAAGAGAGATCCCGAAGCATTGGGACATGCGACGCTTGAAGCTTATTGCGCGATGCCGTAACAGCAATGTAGACAAGAAGACGGAGGAGGGAGAACTGCCAGTGCTACTCTGCAACTACGTCGATGTCTACTACAACGACTTCATCACTTCTGACATCGAGTTCATGGAAGCCACTGCAACCCCGGGAGAGATACGCAAGTTCGCCTTACATCCGGGTGACGTGATCATAACCAAGGACTCAGAGATGTGGGACGATATTGCTGTTCCTGCAGTTGTTGACGAGGAACTTGACGGTGTTCTTTGTGGATACCATTTAGCTCTTGTTCGGCCCCTTGCTGAAACTGTCGATGGAGAGTTTTTATTCCGCGCGTTCGACGCTCACGGTATCCGCGATCAGTTTCGCGTTCGTGCCATTGGCATTACCAGATACGGCCTACCTGTTGATGCGATCACGAGCGCTCTGTTTCCGCTGCCCCCAATTGAGGAACAGAAGGCGATTGCTCAGTTTCTTCGCGTGGAGACTGGTCGTATCAATAGCTTGATCAGAGGTATACGAGAAGATGTATCAGGGACAGGGCTGTTTGCGAGACTTGTCGCATCTCTCGTCGAGTATCGATCCGCCCTTGTGTCAGCTGCCGTCACGGGACAGATTGACATCCGGAAGGCTTCACAATGAGCGCGGACTACACCATCAACACTTTTCAGGAATACCTTGAAGTGGTCCGCGACGAGATCACGGTGAAGCGGCCTTACTATCGCGGCCAAAGCCAATTGGTCGACGATGGGTACGCCCTCAAACCGTCCATCTCCCGCTATGACTACATCAGCAGCTTATCGAAGCCCGAGTTCTATCAGCTTGAGCGACGGACCTTGGAGACGTTCAGCAACCATGTGATCGTCCACGTACCGCACATTCCCCGCAACGACTGGGAGATGCTTGCATTGGCCCAGCATCACGGAATGCCCACGCGTTTCATGGATTGGACGACGAATCCGCTGGTTGCGCTGTACTTCGCTACACGGGTGACAAAGAAGAAGACCAGTTGGGTGAAAGATCCCAGCGGAGGCGAGGAGCTGAAGAAGCATTTGGAGCCACTAGACAGTGCGGTATACGTTCTGACCAGAGAGCCGGATCGCTACGCCGACCTGCGACGAGACAAGGTGGATCGAGAGTCCCGCAGCGATGCAGCAAGGCGTCTGTGGGAAGAGGCGGAGTTCGACAATTTGGAAGCCGCTGCGGACGAGGAAGAGGACCCCTATGGCGATCTGGGGGATGAGGAGTCCAGTAGCAGTTCGGGCAGCGTATCATCCGAGGAAGCCGAGGAGACGTCGGATACGACTACGTTCGTGGAGGAATGTGAAAGCCCATTCCTGATTTCGGAAAACGTGATCTACGACCCACCGCACGTTTCGCCGCGAATTAGGGCGCAGGACGGTGTCCTGTTGGCATGTCATCGGCCGCTGGAACCGCTGGAGGAATCGGACTACATCGAGATCATAGTGAAGGCGAAGGCTCACGACGCCATCCGGCGCGAACTGGATAAGTACGGTGTGTTCGATAAGCAACTATTCCCGGACCTGGACGGGATGGCGAAGTGGCTGAAGTTCAGAGTGTTTGAAATCAACGGTCAGGTATAGATATGGAGAACGGCATGGCGAAGGCTACGTCAGAAACAGCGTTTGAAGAATACATCGAATATGTTCTGCTGAGCCAGTCCGGCTGGCGTCAGGGCACGAACAAGGACTGGGACAAGGAACGCGCCGTCTTCGCGCCCGAGGCCATCGCCTTCGTCAAGGACACCCAGCCAACGCTCTGGAAGCAAATGGTCAAGCTACACGGGGCGGAGCTCGAAGGCAAGCTGATCCTGGCACTCTGCAAGGAACTAGGCCTCAAGGGCACTTTGCACGTGCTTCGGCACGGCTTCAAGTTCTACGGCAAAATCTTCAAGCTGGCCTACTTCCGTCCGGCGCACGGCCTGAATCCAGACGTTCTGGAGCTGTACGCGAAGAATCGCCTGACTGTCACGCGACAGGTGCCGTGCCATCCTACCGACAACAGCACGATGGACCTAGTGTTCGCCGTCAACGGACTGCCGGTGGCGACCTGCGAATTGAAGAATCCGAACACCCATCAGACCTGGCGGGATGCTGTGCGGCAATACAAGCAGGATCGCGACCCTCGCGCGCCACTGTTCTCCTTCCAGAAGCGGGCACTGGTGCATTTCGCGGCTGATCCAGACGAAGTGCACATGGCCACGCGGTTGCTGGGTGACAGGACGTACTTCTTGCCGTTCAACCGTGGCAGCCATCCGGGACAGGTCAAGTGCGGCAAGGGCAACCCCTCGCATCCCAGCGGGCATCGGACCGGGTACTTCTGGGAGGACGTGCTGCATCGCGACAGCTTCCTGGACATCGTCGGGCACTTCATGTTCCTCGAGCACCGCGAAGAGAATGTGCGTGATGGTCGTGGTGGCAAGAAGCGGGTGGTCAAGGAAACGATGATCTTCCCGCGATACCACCAACTTGATTCCGTGCGGAAGCTGGTGACCACGGCGCGGCAGGAAGGCGTCGGCGAAAACTACTTGATTCAGCACTCGGCGGGGAGCGGCAAGACAAACAGCATCTCGTGGCTGTCTCACCGCCTGGCCAGCCTGCATAACGACCAGGACGAGAAGGTCTTCGACTGCGTGGTGGTGATCACCGACCGGCAGGTGCTCGACCAGCAACTTCAGGATGCGATCTACCAGATTGAGCACGCCCAAGGCGTGGTGAAACCCATCGATCAGGACTCGAAGCAATTGGCTGAGGCGTTGGTCGATGGCACAAAGATCGTCGTAACAACGCTGCAGAAGTTTCCATTCGTGCTTCGCGGCCTTCTGAATAATCTGGCGGGAGGCCGATTCGAGGACCTTCCCATGTCTGCCCAGCAACAGGTGCGAGAAGAGGCGGCTGTGTATAGCGAAAAAATCTCACAAAGGCGCTATGCAGTGATTGTAGACGAAGCCCACTCAAGCCAGACCGGCGAGACAGCACGAGAGCTGAAGGCGATCCTGGGCGCAGGCATGGATTGGCCTGAGGACGAAGAAGCCGATCTGGAAGACCGCCTGAATCAAATCATGGAATCGCGCGGGCGACAGAAGAACCTCAGTTTCTTCGCATTCACTGCCACGCCAAAGGGTAAGACACTGGAGTTGTTCGGCAGGATGGGTGCGTATGGTAAACCGGAAGCCCTCCACACTTACTCCATGCGGCAGGCCATCGAGGAAGGGTTCATCCTCGACGTTCTCAAGAACTATACTAGCTATAAGACATACTACCGGCTGGTGAAGTCCATCGAGGACGACCCTAAGATGCCTAAGAAGAAGGCGACGCGGTCACTCGCCAAGTTCATGAGCTTGCACCCGCACAACATCGAACAGAAGACGGAGGTGATGATCGAGCACTTCCGCCGCAACGTGAAGCACCTGATGGGTGGTCGTGCCAAAGCGATGCTTGTCACGAGCTCACGGCTGCACGCAGTTCGCTACATGCTCGCGTTCGAGAAGTACATTGCTGAGAACGGCTACAACGATGTGCGGCCACTGGTGGCTTTCAGCGGCACAGTGAAGGACCCGGATAGCGGCCTGGAGTTCACGGAACCGGGCATGAACACAGACATCGTAACCGGCAAGAGCATCAGCGAATCGCGTTTGCCTGAACGATTTGACAGCGATGACTATCAGATTCTCCTCGTCGCCAACAAGTACCAGACTGGCTTCGACCAGCCGCTCCTGCAGACGATGTACGTGGACAAGCGGCTGTCGGGCGTCCAGGCCGTGCAGACTCTGTCACGGCTGAACCGAACCTATCCAGGCAAGGAAGCCCCGTTCGTTTTGGACTTCGTGAATGAGCCTGACGAAATTTACGCGGCCTTCAAACCTTACTACGACACGACGAGCCTGCAAGATACGTCCGATCCCGAGCAATTCGAGACGCTCAAGCACGAGATGGACGAGATGCAGGTGTACCACTGGTCCGAGGTCGAGGCGTTCGCGGAGATCTTCTACAAACCGCTGGCTCGACATAATGTTCATGATCACGCACGGATGGAGAATCATCTACGGCCAGCGGTTGACCGCTTTAAGGCTCTGGAAGTTGACGATCAGCGGCAGTTGTTCCGCGACAAGCTGAAGAGCTACATTAGCCTATACGCGTTCCTCAGCCAGATCATGCCCTGGACCGACCCAGACCTTGAGAAACTATACAGCTTCGGCCGATTCCTACTGCCACACTTGCCAACAGGCCGCGACGTGGTGGTGATCCGCCCGGAAGACGACGTGGCATTACGCTACTATCGACTTGAACGTGTGGCGTCTGGGGCAATCGATCTGGATACCGGAGACATGGTCGAGGTGAAAAGCCCGACGGATGTTGGAACGGGCAAGGCAACAGATGAGGACGCTCCGCTTTCCGACATCATCGAGGTGCTGAACGAGCGATTCGGCACAGAGTTCACCGAAGAAGACCGGCTATTTTTCGAACAGATAAGGGAGAAGGCGTGCGCCGATCACCGCATAGTGCAAACGGCCAACGCGAATCCGCTAGACAAGTTTGAGCTAGGCATCCGCTCGCTGATCGAATCCTTCATGATCCAGCGATTGGCGGAAAATGACCAGATTGTGTCGCGGTACATGGATGACCGGGAGTTTCAGAACACGGTCTTCCCGCTTCTGGCGAAGGACATCTTTGAATCGATAAAGAACCGAAGAGATGACAAAACTAAGCTTTGAGTTTACTTTTATCTGATCAGCTAACAACAGCATACAGCGGACGGCGCTGTGCACCGCCGCTGATGCTGAGCGTTATGTCTTCAAGAATGAATCCA
>NPIE01003374.1_pt1 | contig 10121 bp, 7 predicted proteins | sample 8637661 | NCBI WGS metagenome assembly NPIE01 (sample SAMN07420842, study PRJNA396082) | bioreactor metagenome | isolation source: sample BA12 brine-fed electro-methanogenic bioreactor BA | place: Japan: Kochi | collected 2016-12-09 | reverse complement strand
CTCATGTGTATCTTCCATCATTTCGATGGCTTCCTCGCGGTGGGCCGGCGGTATAACAAATCTTTCGTCGTACAAGGGCAAAGAAGTCAACCTAAAAATTGCATCGGCTGTTTCGGCTGTCAGGCCCGTGTCTTTTAATACTTTTTTGGTATCATCATCATTCATATCCCCTACTGTTTTATTTCTTCTGTGTATCCTGACGGCCATCATTTTCTTCAACACATTTTCAATGATTTTTGTATCCCCTGCGGAAAAAAGAGAAGCAAGATATTCCATGGGCAGCCTGGATTTTTCTATGGTATCCCACAGCTCATCCGATGTGGATTCGTATACATTGCTTACCATGGAAGCCATGGTTGGCAGCAATGGTGGCACATAAAACAAATTGGGAATGGTGCGAAATTCAGGATGCAGCGGTAATGCCAGTCCCCATTCCTTTACAAATTTCCATACCGGGGATTTTTGTGCCGCTTCGATGGTTGAAAGCGAAATCCCGGCCTTTTTGGCTTCTCCGATAACTTCTTCATCAAAAGGATCCAGGTAAATATCCATTTGCGCATTCACCAGATCTTTTTCCTCTGCATTGGCGGCAGCTTCAATCTTATCTGCATCATACAACATGGCTCCCAGGTAGCGTATCCTGCCCACGCAGGAATGCATACAGGCCGGTATTTGTCCGGTTTCCATGCGTGGATAGCAAAGTATGCATTTTTCGGATTTTCCTGTTTTCCAGTTGTAATAACTTTTCTTGTACGGACATGCCGACACGCAAAACCTCCAACCCCTGCATTTCTTCTGGTTTATCAGTACGATGCCGTCCTCGCCCCTTTTGTACATGGCCCCGGAAGGACATGCCGCCACACAGGAAGGATTCAGGCAATGATTACAGATGCGTGGAAGATAGAAAAACGTCATGCGTTCCAGCATAAACAGGGCTTCCTGTTCTGCTTTCGAAACATTCTTAAAATTGACATCTTTCCTGGCATAATCTTGCGAACCTGAAAAATCATCGTCCCAGTTGGGACCCGCCCTGGGGGTCATTACTTCTCCGGTAATATCGGACACAGGCATGGCCGTGGGCTGGTCATCCCCTTCAGGAGCATCAAACAAATCCTGGTAACGGTAGCGCCAGGGTTCGTAATAATCATCCATGGCCGGAAGCTTCGGATTGAAAAAGATATTCCCCAGTCCTTTCTTTTTACCGGCACTTTTGAGCTTCGGATTTTTTTTCGTTTTTTCCCATCCACCACCGTAAATATCCTGGTCCTCCCACTTCGTGGGATAACCGGTTCCGGGTTTTGTTTCCACATTGTTCCACCACATGTATTCTGCACCTTTGCGATCGGTCCAGGTGTTTTTACAGGCAATACTACAGGTATGACATCCGATACATTTGTCAAGATGAAATACCATGGATATTTGGGATCTTATATTCATATCGCTATTGCTTAAAATTTTACTTTGTCCATTTTTCTGATCACACAATGGGTATCCCTGTTTACACCAACCGGGCCCCAGTAGTTAAAATGATAACTGAACTGCCCGTAACCACCCATTAGGAGGTTGGGTTTAAAGTGCAATCGTGTAAAGCTATTGTGGCCGCCGCCCCTTCTTCCCCGGATTTCTGATTTGGGGGCAGAATAAGTTCTTTCAGGGCTGTGATAAACTATACTCACCCCTTTGGGGATCCTGGCACTTACACAGGCTCTTGTGCAGTATACACCGTTATCGTTGAACACTTCCACCCAGTCGTTGTCTTTGATACCCATTTCGGCAGCATCTTCCTCACTCAGCCAGCAGGGTTCCATTCCTCTTGACAGGGTCAGCATCCTCAAAGTATCACCAAAGGTTGAATGGATATGCCATTTCCCGTGCGGTGTAAGTACATTCAATACCCTGGCCCTGCCTTCCGCAACGGATTGTTTTAGCTCGCCATAGACTTCGGGCGTTGGCGATGGTTTATAAGTGGGCAAATGTTCTCCGAACTTAATATAACCTTCATGATCCAGATAGAAATGCTGTCTGCCGGTTAGGGTGCGCCAGGGAACCAATCGTTCTACATTATAGGTATAGGCCGAATAAGCCCTGCCTTTGTGCATCAGCCCCGACCAGATGGGAGAATTATTGTATCGCCTGGGCTGGGCCTGCAAATCCTTGAAAGTGACGGAATGAATATGATTATCATCCCCAAGTTCCCGCAAATTAAGGCCGGTCTTTATCTCAGCATTTGTATAAGCCCGCTTGCTTAATTCGGCATTGGTGAGAGATGAAAGCTTCAAAATAGCATTGCACATTTCCTCATCCTCCTGAATACTGGGGTATGATTTCCCTTCCAGATGTCCGAGATGTTTAGCATCCTTCAGCATTTCTTCATAAACATCCTGGCTCTCGAAGCTGTTTCCATGCGCTCCCAGGCCGTTCCTGACATTCTCTCCGAGATTGATGAATTTGTCATAGACTTTCGTATAATCCCTTTCGATGAACTTCATGTCGTGCATGGTTTTTCCCGGGATGGCCTCACACTCCCCTTTCGACCAGTCTTTAATTTCCGTTTGTGCGATCTCCCCTGCAGAATCGTGAGCTATGGGTGTGTTCACCACATCCTTATAACTTCCGGGTAAAACCTCTTTGGCTAGTTCACTGGTTTTTTTTGCGATCTCCCTGAAGATGGCCCAGTCGCTCTTCGACTCCCATACCGGTGCAATTGCCTTCGACAGAGGATGGATGAAAGAATGCATATCTGTTGAATTCAGATCGTTTTTTTCATACCAGGAAGCTGCCGGCAGTACAATGTCGGAATACAGGGCAGATGTATCCATGCGAAAGTTCAGATCGACAACCAGATCCAGCTTTCCCCGGGGTGCCTGATCGTGCCATTTTACATCTTTTACTTTTCCTTTTGCCAATTCCTCAGCAACAATGTTATCGTGCGTTCCCAGGTAATGCCGCAAGAAGAACTCATGTCCCTTTGCACTCGACATCAATGCGTTTCCACGCCAGATGAACCAAATTCTCGGAAAGTTTATCTCCTCGTCAGGATCTTCCACAGCATACTTCAGATCTCCTGATTTAACAGAGCCAATGATATAATCCTTGATCTCTTCTTCTGTTTTGGCACCTTTTTCTTCCGCTTCCTTTACGATTTCAAAGTTATGTTTGTTGTATTGCGGAAAAAAAGGCATCCAGCCGTTTTTCACTGATTTCACAATCAGGTCGGCCGTATGCTGCGCCGACAGTTCATTATCTGGCACCGTGTTATAGTCCGACTGATTTCCATCATAACGCCACTGGTCGGAATGCATATAATGCCATATGGGAGTTTGCTGCAAGCGGGCCGCTCCCTGCCAGTCTTTGCCGGCCATCATCATACCCCACGAATCCACGGGCGCCAGTTTTTCCTGTCCCACATAGTGATTCATTCCGCCACCCGGCACACCAACACTTCCGGTTAGCATCAATGCCATGGTTCCGGCGCGATAAATCAGGTTGTTGTGGTACCAGTGATTGATACCGGCGCCAATGATGATCATACACTTGCCCCTGGTAAGCTCGGCAGTCCTGCCCCATTCCCGGGCAAATTGCAGAACGGTTTTCCTGCCAGTTCCGGAATAGATCTCCTGCCAGGCCGGAGTGTACGAATTATCCGGATCGTCGTAGCTTTCAGGATAATTGCCTTCCAGGCCTCGCGACACACCGTACTGGGCCATGATAAGATCGTAAACAGTCGTTACTTTGATCTTTCCATCTTTGATCTTCAGCGTACGAACAGGAACACCCCGTTTAAAAGTTTGCTTTTTTGCAAATTCAATGAACTCCACCTGCAAAACTTCATCATGGCTATCGATCAAACTCAAAAGGGGATTGTACTTTTCATCGGTTTCCCCATCTCTGAATTTCATGTTCCATCGGCCATCCCTGTTTCCCCATTTATGACCGACGCTGCCCGAAGGACAGATTAATTCGTTGCTTTCTTCATCATAATTCAAAAACTTCCATTCACCATTTTCTGCATTTTCATATTTCTTAATCCTGTTTGCCCTGACCAGCTTATCGGGGACATATTTTCCATTTTCTTCCTTAAGTTCCACAAGAAAGGGGCTGTCTGTATATCTCTTCGTATATTCTATGAAATAGGGGACTTTCTTTTCATGATGGAATTCTTTCAGGATCACATGCGTTACGGCCATCCAGAAAGCTCCATCCTGGCCGGCGTGTATAGGGATCCAGGTGTCTGCATATTTTGAAACCATGCTGAAATCCGGTGAAAATACCACCGTCTTAGTTCCGTTGTGCCTTGACTCGGAAAAGAAATGCACATCAGGGGTACGGGTCATGCCCAGGTTGGCACCCATCACGGCAACAAATTTCGCATTATACCAGTCGGCACTTTCAGCCACANNGGCAGATCGCAGTACCAGTCGTAAAAGCTCAGATTTACACCTCCCATAAGTTGCAGAAAACGTGAACCGGCAGCATAGCTGATCATCGACATGGCCGGTATGGGTGAGAATCCGGTAATGCGGTCGGGTCCATATTTCTTAACCGTATACATATTAGCGGCGGCAATGATCTCAAGGGCTTCATCCCACGAAAACCTTCTAAAGCCGCCTTTGCCCCTGGCTTTCTGATAGCGTTCCCGCTTTTCCCTGTCTTCCTGCAAACTTTTCCAGGCTTCATAAGCACTGCCCTTTTCCTTTTTCAATTGCTGAAATAAATCCATCAGTGCGCCTCTGATCAATGGATATTTAACCCTTACCGGGCTGTACAGATACCAGGAAAATGATATGCCGCGCTGACAGCCTCTTGGTTCGTAGGGTGGCAGAGAAGATTCCAATACCGGGTAATCCAGCGCCTGCGTTTCCCACACCACGATACCATCTTTCACATGGATATTCCAGCTACAGCCTCCCGTACAGTTCACCCCATGTGTGCTTCGTATTACCTGGTCATGATGAAAACGGTTTCTGTAAAACTCTTCCCATTGCCTGGTTTTCGGTGAAACTATGTCTTTTATCCAACTCATAATCCGGTTTTTAAAAAAGTTCAACTTGGCGATTGTAAATGGCATCGTTCACGCTGCCTCTTTTCCTTCTTGCCCATATCAGGGCAATGATGCCTATCAAAATGATCCAAAGGAAGATTCCGATGATGACAAAATACTTCGAGTTATCCCTGGGAATCTGATAAATGGCCTCTTTCGATGATTCGGCCAGGAAAGCTATCAATGACCTGACTTCCGTATCTGTCAGGGGATGATTTTTGTAAGAGATGGTCATTTCGGGGAAGGGTGGATTGATCATTATGGCCTGAATGCCCTGTACACCCATATTTTTATATGAGTCTGTAAGACTGCGGGCCAGCGTACCGCCAGCAAAAACCGCATCATGTTTAATTGTATGACATGAAATACAAGATGCTCCACCATTTTCTAGCCGGCGGGTTCCCTTGAACAGGGAAAGACCTGTTTTTACATCCGTTTCATCGTAATTGAACGCTTCCTTTTGAGCTGGCAGGCGGGTTTCGGCAGCTTGCCGTAAACCCGGATCAGGATCGCTTTGTCCTGCAATATACGTGAGGATTTTTTCAATTTCAGCCTTGCTGACCGGCTGGTCCGGCATGGGTATTCTGTTGTACTTCTCAAACACTTTAAGGGCTTGGGGATCCCCATTCTTTATCATTGTCTGTGAGGACTGAATAAACTTGATCAGCCAGGCTTTATCTCTATTTTCGGTGATGCCTTTAAGATCGGGTCCGATCAGGTCGCCGCTGCCGACTGTGTGGCAGGCAGTGCAATACTGATTGAAAAGATCTGCTCCGCTTTGGGCTTTAACTTCTCCAGCCATTTTGAGAAAGGCAGAAAAGTATATCATGAGTACGACAATTCTTACTTTCATCTTATTCAGGTATTAGTGTACTTTAATTCATATATAAAGTCAAAAAAATTAACCCTTGATCATGGTCAGGATCATTTTAAATTTCTCTATTGCCCGAAGGGCGTGAGGCACATTGGCCGGCATGATAATCGAATCGTTAGTGCCCAGTTTGTGGGGTTTACCATCAATGCTAATTTCGGCCTTCCCATCGATGATCTGCACCAAGGCATCGAATGGAGCGGTATGTTCGCTCAGTCCTTCATCTTTATCGAAAGCAAACAGGCTTACATTACCTGCATCATTTTTCAGTACATTTTTACTCACTACCGAGCTATCAGCATATTCAACTGATCCGTCGAATTGAAATACTTTTGATTTGTCGAATTCTTTTGGTTTCATTGTTCTATTGTTTTATTGTTCGGTTGTTTAACCATCTTCTTCCTGCTACTGCTACTGCTACTGCTTCACACTACCTTTTCTGCAATAACTCTGCCATCCACACCGATCACTGTATTTTTCACGGGAATTTCCCTAACTGCAATCTGTCTGGCATTCTTTGCCATTTCCAGCAGACCGCTACAACAGGGCACTTCCATTACCACTACATCCAAGGTTTTTATATTAGACTCATTGATCAACTCTGTCAATTTATTGATGTAAACTTCTTTCCCCTGATCCAATTTAGGGCATGCAATTGCCACACACTTACCTTTTAGAAAGCATTGATGAAAATCCCCAACTGCAAAAGCAACACAATCGGCTGCCAGTAAAACATCTGCATTCTGAAAATAAGTTGCCCTTGGGTTGATAAGATGCATTTGTACAGGCCATTGGCGCAATTGGGATGGTCTATTGTGTGATTTTGTACCAAAAGCATCATCAAGTGAAACATTAAATTCACGTATTGCAGAGCCGGGACAGCCCATGCTCATCGGTTTCACCGGCTGAGGCTTTCCTTTTTCTCCTTCCAGAAGCTTATTAACATCAAAATCGAGTATATGATGGTTTTCTTTTAAAAAACTGACTGCCTGATTGAGAAATGCAAACTCACCATGATCTTGCAAATGCTTAAGATGGGCTTCCACAGTACTTTTCCCCTTCTTAACCATTTCCATAATTACAGTTCTCTCATCATAGAGATCAGCTTCTCTTTTTTCCACTTCAATCACTCCTTCAGGGCATTCACCCAAACAAGCCCCCAGACCATCACACATCAGGTCACTCACCAGCCTGGCCTTTCCATCAATGATTTGCAGGGCCCCTTCCGGGCAGGCCGGAATGCACAATCCACAGCCATTGCATTTGTCCTCATCAATCTTGATTATTTCTCTGATCATCTTATTGTGTATTTAGGTATTTGATTACGCAAATGTAAACAACAGTTTTTATTCTCGCAGAAATATTTCATTGAATTTTTATTAAAAAGAATCGTTCTAAATTAGAATATTTTAATTTATTATAAAAAAGGTTCTACAATCTTTTTTACTTTTGCCCGGTCAACAGAACTAGTCTGTCAAACTATTGTATACAAGCCAGTTACATATATAACAGTATAACATGGAAAACAAGCTGCAGGAATTAACCGAAAAGCTCTATGCAGAGGGCATCGACAAGGCTAATCAGGAAGCCGAAGAGATAAAACAAAAGGCTGAACAATTAGCGGATGAGATTAAGAAACAGGCCATAAAAGAAGCCGAGTCCATCGTGCAGGATGCAAAAAATGAAGCAGAAGAGATCAAAAAAAACCTGGAATCCGAGCTCAAACTGTCTACCAATCAGGCTGTAACTGCCTTAAAACAAAAGATCTCCAACCTGATCACAGCCAAAGTAATAGACAAACCGGTAGAAGAAGCTTTTTCTGATAGCGATTTTATTAAAGAAAGTGTGGAAAAGGCAATTGAAAACTGGAATCCCGGCCAGGGAGGCTCAGCCGACCTTGCCATTTTACTTCCAGGCAAAACCGAACAAAAGCTCAGATCCTATTTTCAATCCAAAGAAAATGAGATCCTTAAAAAAGGCTTTGAGGTAAATTTTGATGACAATCTTAAAAATGGATTTATGATAAAGCCGGTGGAAGGGGGATTCAAGATCAGTTTCACCGACGAAGACTTCAAAAACTTCTTTAAAGCTTACCTTAAGCCACGCTCAAGCGAATACCTGTACGGAGAACAAAAATGAGAATAAAAAATCATTATTATTGTTTAATAGCCGGGCTGCCTGAGTTGATCCCTGATCAAACCAAGCTGAAGTTTTCACTTGGGGAATTTAAGGAGTACCTGTTTGAAGAACTGAAGAACCCTGATCTCGAACTGGTAAAAACACTTTATCTGCCGCACGATCACCGAAACCTGCTGAACATCCTGCAAAAAAAGAACAAAGCTTTCGATCCGAATGGCAATTACAGCATCGAATTCCTGGAAGAAGCCATAAAAGAACCTGAAAAACTCCCGGCATACATGGAGCGGTTTGTCCATGCATTTAAAGATGATACTCCACTTCATGAAAAACTAAGTTGGGAAAATCAGCTTACATGGGAATATTACCGTTACGCAACCGGGATTAAAAATGATTTCCTTTCGCACTGGTTTGAGTTTGAATGGAAACTCAAAAATGTGATGACTGCATTGATGGCCAGAAAACATGAACGCCCTGTGGAAGGGGAACTTCTTGGCGAAGACATGCTCACCAAAACGATCAGGAAAAGCCATGCAAGGGATTTCGGGATCGCAAATGAATTCCCTGAAATTGAAACCCTGATCAGCATTTTTGAAAAAACAAACCTGATCGAGCGTGAGAAAGAAATCGACCTAATCAAATGGAAACATATCGATCAGCTCAGCACATTCAATTATTTCACCATTGAGGTGATTCTGGGTCATGTAATCAAAACAGAAATGGTTGATCGCTGGTTACAGCTCGATGAAGAAACCGGGCGCGAAATGTTTAAACAGTTACTGAACAATCTGAAAAGCAGTTTCAAATTTCCGAAAGAATTTAATATAAATGGAAGAAAAGGTTAATACAAAAGGAAAAGTTAAATCGATCATCGCCAACCTGGTGCTGGTGGAGGTTGACGGTCCGGTCTCGCAAAACGAGATATGTTATATCAAGCTGCGCGGAACCGACCTGATGGCCGAAGTTATTAAGGTAACCGGAAACACTGCTTATGTGCAGGTTTTCGAGAGCACCCGCAGCCTTAGTATCGATACTAAAGTGGAATTCACCAGTCATATGCTTGAAGTGACGCTGGGACCCGGGTTGCTTTCAAGGAACTACGATGGACTTCAGAACGACCTGAATACGATGGAAGGCATCTTCCTGAGAAAAGGTGAATACACCAAAGCCCTGGATGAAACCAAAGAATGGGACTTCAAACCCATTGCCAAAGAAGGCGATCAGGTTAAGGCAGGTAGCTGGCTTGGCGAAGTGGATGAAATATATCAGCCCCACAAGATCATGGTGCCTTTTAAAATGCAGGGCACATACAAGGTAAAAAGTATAGAAGGACAAGGCACTTACACGGTTAAAGATAGAATTGCCGTTATAACTGATGCGGAAGGCAATGAGTTTCCTATCACCATGACGCAAACCTGGCCGGTTAAAGTTCCTATCAAAGTTTATGAAAGTAAACCTCGCCCTTATCGTGTGCTTGAAACAGGTGTGCGTACCATCGACACCCTTAACCCCATCACCGAAGGGGGTACGGGCTTTATTCCGGGGCCCTTTGGCAGCGGTAAAACAGTTTTACAGCATGCCCTCTCGAAACAAGCCGAAGCCGACATCGTGATCGTGGCAGCCTGTGGCGAACGTGCCAACGAGGTGGTTGAGATCTTTACGGAATTCCCTGAACTGGACGATCCGCGAACCGGCCGAAAACTGATGGAAAGAACCACCATTATCGCCAATACTTCAAATATGCCTGTGGCAGCCCGTGAGGCTTCAGTTTATACAGGTATCACCATTGCGGAATATTATCGTGACATGGGATACGACGTATCACTCATGGCAGACTCCACTTCAAGGTGGGCAGAGGCAATGAGAGAGATCTCATCAAGGCTTGAAGAGATGCCCGGTGAGGAAGGTTACCCTGCATACCTCTCAGCAAGACTCTCCGAGTTCTATGAGAGAGCAGGATATGTACGCAGCCTCGAAGGTCAGGAAGGCTCTATCACAGTAATCGGTGCAGTATCACCACCGGGCGGTGACTTCTCCGAACCGGTCACACAGAACACCCTCCGTATCGTGAAG
>NPIE01009890.1_pt1 | contig 10125 bp, 14 predicted proteins | sample 8637661 | NCBI WGS metagenome assembly NPIE01 (sample SAMN07420842, study PRJNA396082) | bioreactor metagenome | isolation source: sample BA12 brine-fed electro-methanogenic bioreactor BA | place: Japan: Kochi | collected 2016-12-09 | reverse complement strand
CCGGGTGGACCGGCAGGTTTTATGCACCCCGCAGCTGGGACTTCCGTCTATTCCGATGACCCCTTTGAGATGATACCCGTTATCCCGGTACATCTTTATCTGGCGGATGAACGGGGCCAGCAGGTGCCGGCAGCGGTCTTTAAAAAACGGATATGAAAGCTGGTCTTTCACATGGCCCCACCGGCACAGCCCCAGGATCTCGGTTTCCGGGCAGGGAAGCTGCACCATGGCCGTGTCATGATCCATCAGAAAACAGACCAGATCCCTGACCGCAGCCGGGTGATCCGCCAGGCCCATCACCTTGACATTCACGTTTAACAGGCAATGGGACACAAAAATGATTTTTTTCCCCCGTTTCATGGGCCGGCTCCTGATGCAGATCTTGTTTTCTTATCTTGAACCCGGATTGAGGTCTGTGTCAAGGCCCATTTTGCCGGCCGGGACCCGGATCAGACCGTTACATCAACGCGGTTTCTGGAAGCAAACCCATCCAGATCTCCGGCCCGGGCGGTACGGCAGGAGCACCGACAGGCATGGTTTTTCAATCAGGGCGGATATGATCAGACATCTCGGACAGGTTGATTTCCTGCGAGCCCTGCCTGTCAATTTTCAATGCCCGGTTCCGAAAGTCCTGGTCGTCGATTTTTTCCTTTACCCAGGTGTGCCAGGCCTGTTTTTGAGAGGCAACCACATCATCAAATTCCCGGGACGGGGCAAATTTTTCCAGCGCATCATCCGAGATCCAGACACAGTAGTTGCATTTTTTCCCGCCGTTTTGAAAAATTTCAAAAAAATACCGGAAGGTCTGACTTCCAGGCTTCAACCCTTCCTGAATCTCATAATTTTGATACTGCCACTTTTCCTGCATGCGATCCTCCTTTGTCCATGTTATCCGCCTTTAAATACTTATCCGCCCACCCGTTTTTCCAGCACCTTTTTTTCGCTTTCATCCAGTCCGAGCAGATGGATTTCGCGTAACAGCTGTTCCCGGGTGCCGTTGCCTCCGGCATACCCGTTGAGACGGGCCGCGGCGGTTGAATTCACGATATCGATCCCGTGCTTCTGATATCGATCGAGAAAAGATTTCAGGGCGGAATGTGTTAACAGGTATTTCTGGTGGTAATCCTCGGCAAGGGTGAAAGTCTTCACCGGAAGGATATCCGTCTGAACGGTCCGGCCGGCGCGCTGTTCCAGGGCTTTTTTCGAGGCTTCAGCCTGTTGCCGCTGTGTTTCGTTGTGAAAGAAAATGACGTGTTTATACTGGGTGCTGGTTGTCTGCCGGGTATAGGTGTGGCTTTCCCACAAGATATCCAGCAGCTGACGATAGGTGATCTTTTCCGGATCAAAATCCACCTGCACGGTTTCGGTATGGTCACCGATATTCCGGTAAGTGGGATCACTGCTGGTCCCCCCGGCATAACCCACCCGGGTTCTGATCACGCCCTCGAGAATCCCGAACCGGGATTCAACGCCCCAGAATCAACCCAGGCCGAAAGAGGCGGTTTCAAAAACCGCGGGCTGGCTGCGGTCAATGGGGGCCAGAACCGTGCCCGGAATATCACTGTCATTTCCCGTGTCCTCCCCGGACAGTGCATCGGCAGAAAGTGCCGGAAACACCATGAACATCGATACCATCATATATTTCAGCAGGGTTGCCATACTTGTATAGTTCATTTTTTGTATCCTTGTTTTGAAAGTTATACAGAAATAATAAGCACGGTTTGAGGGAAAGGCAATGATGGCGAATGAACCAATGCGGGAACCGCTTTTGACAGGGCCGTTGACCTGGAAATTCAGCCCGGTAAATGATGGAGGCTGTCAAGCCGGGTTTCGTTGTAGACAAAAAAAGCCCCTGGACGGCGAACCATCCAGGGGCTTAGTGTTCAGACAATATAAGCGGGGTGATTACACCACGGTTACATTGGTAGCAGCAGGTCCGCGCTGGCCTTCGGTGATGTCAAAGGAAACCCGGTCCCCCTCGTTGAGGGATTTGAAACCCATGGCATTGATGCCTGAGTGATGCACGAACACATCTTTCCCACCGTTTTCCTGTTCAATAAATCCAAAACCTTTTGCGTCGTTAAACCATTTTACTGTACCGTTGGCCATGTTGGCTTTCTCCTAAAAAAATAAAAATAAAAAATAATTCGCTTCGAACTTTAAGGAATAAATCACAGAATGAATCTTGATCAACACCGGAAAGATTGAAACATTTGGCCATAATACAGGGTTTTGAAATTAAGTCAATCTTTATTTTTTATAGGCGAAAAATCCCATAATTGCCTGACTAAAAAGGCTGGGGAGTTTTCAAGGATAAATGAACAGCCATGGGATCGAAATCCCGGTCATCATGGAGCAGGGTCATCCCTTCCATAATGCAGAACGTGCCGATCAGTACATCGATGGTTTTTCGGACCGTTACCCCGGATTTACGAAGAAATCTGTAATTTCTGGCACTTTGAACTGCTAAGTCATATCCGCCGATACGGCAGAATCGAAGCCCGGAAAGCAGTTGTTTGGCGGTGTGAAAATCCCTGTCGGATCTGAATCCCTGGAGCACCTCCGTGAGGATGAGGTCACCGATAAAGACAGGATCCTCAGACAGATGCCTGTCAAGCAGATCGGTTTGCCATGAAGGGATGCCGTTGAAATAGTTGATCCAGACCGAGGTGTCCACCAGAATCATGCATCAGACCTCATGTCATCGAGATTTCCCTCCCATGCGAGCTTCCCGCGAAACTGCCGGATCCGTTGCTGCTTTTCCATCCGAACCAGCAGTCTGAGTGCGGTTTCCACCACGGCTTTTTTGGTTTTGAGCTGCGTCAGCAAAAGTGCTTCGTTGATAAGATCCTCATCGATGACAATATTGGTACGCATGGACATGCCCCCTTTTTATTGATGTGTATAATTTTTATTTTATATACACATTTAATCGGGGTCAAGTGGAAATTCAGGTGTCCACCTCCAACTCCCTGTGCAGCTGTGCCATCCATTCGGGCACCGTGGGATTGTACGCACCATAATAGGATGCCGAATAGGGTTTGATATCGATGACCGGGCTGCCGTCCACCGCTTCCAGGCCTTTGACTTTCAAGGTGTTCTGGTGACGTTCCAGAAGCGGGACCGCCGATACCAGGACCGGATTGGGACGTGCCGGACTGCAGGTGGCAAAAATGCCCTGCCGGGGCATATCTTTCCGTCCCATGGGATGCACCTTGCGCAGGGTTCGTCTTTCCGAATCGATCAGGTGGGGCCAGTACAGCACCAGCACATGGGAAAACCCTTCAATACCGTCCAGAAGCTCCCCCCCATTCCGGGAAAACGGTCAGGTCACAGACACATGACTGGACTTTCCGGTGATAATCCCGGATTTTTTCCATCCGTTCCTGAAGCGCGAGGCCGGATTCATCGGCGGTGAGCATGGGGGTTTTGATTTCGCTGTTCACAACACCGATGGGGGTAAGCTGCATCTCAGGCCAGTTGTATTCATCGATTTTCATCTTCATTCTCCTTATCAGGCAGTTCGAGTTGTATCCACGTGGCCATGGTCAAAGGAATGACAAGGGCCGATATGGATCACATTTTCTGATAGAAATTCAATGGGGTGGTTTTTCGGCTACCCAGTCCATCCACTGAACCGCCCGAAGCTGCGCTGCCGTGTTTGGGTCCACACCATAGACATTTTGATAGAAATCCAGCAGCCAGGCATTCAGATCCACATCTGCAAATATTTCAGGATATGCGGCCTTGGCAATAACCATCACATCGATAGGGTATTCCACCCGTTTGTCGCAATTGCAGGGGGTCCAGGGCAGGGCGGTAACCCGCCGGTTTTTGACTGACTTGAGTTCTTTCAGATTTTGATAATAGGGGGCTTCATACAGTTCCCGGGGAGGATGATAGCCCCAGGCGGTAATCAGGACCATCACATCGGGGTCGATGGCCAGGACCTGTTCGGTACTGAGGATATTCCAGGATCCTTTCGTCCGGAACGCATTCCGGGCATTCACCACTGTTTCCACCAGCCATGAGTCAATGGTGTTCAACCCTCTCACATGTCCTGCCCCCCCGGCTTCCCTGGATTTGGGGGACAGCCCGAACAGCAGCACCGAAGGTTTCTGGTCTTCGGGTATCTCCCTGGTACGATCCATGACAAACTGGACCTGTTTTTCCAGGTATTCGGCCAGGGCCGTTGCTTTCTGTTCGTTACCGAAAACGTTTCCGATAATTCGGATTTCTTCGGAAATACTGTTCATGTTCGGATTTTTTGTCATATTAGGCCCGAACAGAACCACAAGCGGTATTCCCAATGACTCGATCATGCGGATGGTTTTTTGGGTGGTTTCATCATTGGCACTGAGGGTGCATGACCCCACCCGTAAAAACACGACATCCGGATTGAGGGAAGCCAGGGTTTCATAGTTGATGCCGGTTCCTGACCGGGCCACCAGCGGCAGGTCCATGAAAAACGGGTTCAGCCAGGTAACAATGTTCATGCCGTCTGTATAGTCATATGATTCCCCGGTCACCGTTGGATAGGTGTATTCCCAATGCTTGGGAATGCACGCAGACCCCAGCCCGACGATGGAATCCTGAACCCCGAGAACCGTCATGACGGATTCCACAAGACCGTCGCTTAAGGTCACCACCCGTTCAATCCTCATGGGAATCTTGACGGATATGCCCCGCTGGTCGGTGACGGACCGAAAAGAATCAGGATTTTGTGAAGCGGATATCGTCGGAACGGCGATCACCAGAATTCCCAAACAAGCCGCCCATTGAAAAAAATGCCGTAAACGAATCATGATTTGTCCTTTCAACTTCAGGTAATGCCTCGGGGCACCACCATTCTTATTCCGTCTATTTCTTTGGTGGTGCAGATGTCGTGGTAAATTCCGTTTATCACCTTTTCGGTCATGACTTCATCTGTCTTTCCCTGAACCACAATGCCTCTGCCGTCAATGACCACCACTTTGTGGCAAAACCAGATGACATGGTTGGGGTCATGGCTGCAGGCGATCACGGTGATGCCCTGTTCGGTGATACGCCGCAGCATTTTCCAGATCCGTATCTGGTTGCTGAAATCAAGCGCAGAGGTGGGTTCATCCAGAAAAAGAAGTTTGGTTTCCTGGGCGATGGCCCTGGCAATGAGCACCATCTGCCGCTGTCCTCCGGATAAGCGATTGTAGGGGAAATCGGCAAGATCACGAATATCGAGCATGTGCAGCGCCTCTAAAGCGATGGCTTTGTCTTGTTTGCTGATGCCGAAAATTCCCCCCAGATGAGGGGTTCTCCCCATCAGGACCACCTCCCGGACCAGATAGGGAAACGGGGGTTTGTGTTCCTGGGGGACATAGGCCGCATGCCTTGCCATTTGTGCCACGCTGGCGTTTTTGATATCCATGTCGTCCATGATGACGCTGCCGCCGTTGTATTTCAAAAATTTGAGACAACATTTGAACAAGGTGGTTTTTCCCGATCCGTTCGGGCCAAAAAGTCCAAGGAGCTGCCCCTTGGCCACATCAAAGGAAACCCCTCTCAGTATCGGCGTTTTCCCATAGCTGAAATGAAGATTGTCAACGTGCAGCATGGGGTACCCTCAAACGCGAACCAGATTTTCCGTATGATCCAGATGGTATATGACGGCTGCGGGAAGATGGTCAGAACAATGTTCTGTCAACCGGTTGATCAGGATCAGGTCCGCCGTTTCAATGCACCGCAATGCTTCGAGGGTGGTTTGATCCGGGCCGCCTGGGCCTGTGCCGACCACAAAGAACGTGCCTTTTTTCATGAATTAACCTCCAAAAGCCGTACGGCCTTTTGATCGTAACAGATAAAACAGATAGGGAGCACCAAGGATAGACGTCAAAATTCCAATGGGAATTTCAGCCGTGGTGAGGGTTCTGGCCAGGGTATCGCAGACAAGCAGATACATCCCGCCGAGCATGGCTGCGGCCGGAATGACGAACCGGTTATCCGGCCCCAGAATCATTCTGGCGGCATGGGGCATCATCAATCCGACCCAGGCGATAATACCGACGGTGGAAACGGACACAGCGGTGCACAGTGTGGCCATCATGACGAGAATCAATTTGTACTGCTCAGGATTGATTCCGAGTGCGCGGGCTTCTTCATCGCCCATGGACAAAATGTTCAGTTTCCAGCCAAGGGACCATTGCAAGGCAAAACAGACCAGAACAACGGGTGAAACGATGAGCACATCTTTCCATGTGGTGTAATAGAACCCCCCCATCAGCCAGAACACGATTTCCCGTAACGCCGTGTCATGGGCCACATACTTGAGAATGGACACCATTGCGGAAAAGACCGATCCGATAATGATCCCGGCAAGAATCAAGGTGATGACGGGTGTTTCTCCCCGAATCCTTCCCAGGCTGTAGGCCCCCATAACGGCGATCATGCCGAAGAGAAACGCCGAAACCTGGACAGAGAAGGAAAAGGCGGGAAAAACCATCCCCAAAGCTGCCCCGAAGGCGGCTCCGGAAGAAACCCCCAGGATGTATGGCTCCACCAGAGGGTTTCGGAAACATCCCTGGAAAACAGCTCCTGCCGTGGCAAGGCCGATGCCGATGGCCACGGCCAGGAGTATTCTTGGAAGACGCAAGTTCCAGACAATGGTGTTTTGTAATGGATTCAACTGATCTGAAATCTGATAGGGGCTCAGATGAGTTGATAAAACCTGGTAAACATCTGCAATGGTTATTTTATAAGCCCCGATGGTCATGGACAGAGCCGCTGTTAACAAAAGAACGGCTCCTAATGACAACAGAAGCATCCCTTTCCATTTTTCTGAGAAGACTTGAGCATCTGTTTCTTCCTCAATGGTTTTTTTCATTTGAAAAGCCCAGACAGATCACACGTGTATGCCCGGGCCGTGTATCTTCCGGGAATATCCGTGATTTCCGGTTCTTGAAACCCCGCCGCCAGAAACAGACCGGCCATCTGTCCTGCATCGGGGAGGACATCTTTTTCTACCCCGGAATGGGATGCATGATGAGCCGCCAGTTCCCGGCGGCTCATCAAATGGGCGATCACCAGGCATCCCCCCGGTTTGAGGACCCGCCCCATCTCCTGCAAAGCAATGGCCGGGTCTGAAAAATGAGGAAATGCGGCAAAACAGATCACCCGGTGAAATACCCCTGTGCCGAACGGGATTTCAAGGGCATCTGCCTGGACGACCAGATCTTTGTCTGACCTTGTTTTCCGGCGGGCCTGTCCCACCATGGGAAAGGACAGGTCAAAAGCGAACACCCGTCCAGACATTCCAGCAAGGGGCTGCAGGTAGGGAATCAGGATACCCGGGCCGGTGCCCACATCCAGTATGGTCTCTCCCGGGGTCACTCCGAAGGTCTGGATCAGGTCTTGAAGCCGCTTCCGCACCGGGGCGGGGTAGTGAGCCTGTTCCCAGTTTTCAGCCCTTTGGTCAAAAAATTCGGATCTGGATGTCATCATTTTTCCTGTCTGTCAGTAAGTGTTTTGGTCAATTGTTCACTCAGCCTGTCAATGATTCAGTCATCCGGCCAGTCAGTCTGTCCGGATGGACGGTTTTTAAAAAATCAGTCTGAGACCCAGCATACCGGTGGTGCCGGGCATGGGGTAGTCGGGCAGGTATTCATAATCCGTATCCGTGAGATTTTCGACTGCCAGGTATATTTCACCATCGACATACGGTACCAGGGCGTTGAGCGAATATCCCAGTTTGGCGTTGACCAGAAAATAACTGTCCACGGTGGCGGTGTTCTCCGCATCTTTCCGGCGGGCCTGGGAATCCACGAACATGCTGTCGATGTACTGGCAGTCCAGGTTCAATGTAAAATGGTCCAGAAACCGCCAGTTCATGCCTGCACTGACGGTCAGGTCCGGTGCATAGGGCAGGTCGGAAGGATCGGTGTCCAGAACCGTCAGTCCGGCAAACAGGGAGATCTGTTTGACTGGAAACAGGCTCAGGCTGGTTTCAAGTCCCCTGATCCGGTAAGATTCAATGTTGTCGTATACCGGCGGAAACGGGGGCGGCGGATCGATCACATACCGGTTTTCCCCTTCATCCTGGAAAAAAGTGACATCCACGGCAGCCAGGCTGCCGAACCGTTGCTGCATGCCGATTTCATAATGATCCGCGGTTTCCGCTTCCAGGTCTTTCCAGCTCTGCCCCAGCGGCGGGATCACCTTTTCCGAGAACACCACCACATCCAGTCCCGGGTACACCACGCCCCGGGAATACCCCAGGTGAAAGGCGGTATTGCCCTGCCCGGCGATCAAGCCGGCATGGGGAGCCCACTCAGCATCAAAATCGGAGTTGTCATAATATCGGATACCGGCGGATGGAATGAGATACCATCCGCTGGCGGTATCGATCCGGTGACTGATGGCCGCATAGGGCGAAAAAAGGGTAAAGTCATGGCCGTCCCACCGGTCCCGGGTGCCGTCGGTCAATGTTTTGTCATACTCCCCTTCGGTGACATCCCAGTCCAGGCCGGCAATCACCTCTCCGCCATGCCAGGGCTGAAAGGTCTGCCGGGCTTTGACCCCATAAAACAAAAAATCATTGAACAGATCTTCCCGCACACCCGGAGTGGAGGTGGGTTGATTCAGCCAGTCTCCTTTGCCTTCATTGCGGTAGAGTTTGATATATCCCTGCGCGGTGTCATAGTTGTTTTCAAGGGTGAGTACAGACAGCCAGGTCCCGGTTTCATAACGTCCCTGCCGCAGGGCCGGGTCCGCTCCTTTTGCTCCCGGGTCATTGGCGAAATTGTCCGACAAAAGCCCGAAACAGGACAAATACCAGTGGTCCGTCATGTCAAATCCGATACGGCCGAATCCATTGGTTAGTTCCCCGTCGGAATGTTCCCGGTGACCGTCAGAGGAGCGGTATGCACCGCCGATATAATAATCGAACCGGTCTTTTTTTCCGCCATGGTCAAATTTGGCCATATAGGTGTCATGGCTGCCGCCGGCGGCTTCGACTTTTGTCACATATCCCTGGGTTGTCTTTCTTTTGGGAACGATGTTGACCACGCCAAAGGCATTGCCGAATATGTGGGGCTGTGGGCTTTTGTAGGTTTCCACGGCAAAGGCCGGATCAATGCCCATCAGATCCAGCAGCGGGTGGTTCCAGACACTCATGTACATGGGAATACCGTCCACCAGGGTCTTGATTTCAGCCCCGGGCCGGCTGGAGCCCATTCCCCGGATAAAGACCGCGCCGCCCGAAGCCCCGCCGAATGACCCCACCATGTTATACCGGGAGATGTTCACCCCCGGGGACCGCCGCAGGGCCGTTCCCAAATCCTGGGCGTTCAGGTCCCGCATCTGGTCTTCGGTTACAGTGGTTTTTTGTGACCCGTACCGGTCGGTTTCATTGCCCTGAATAATGGGTGGCGCCACCACCGTGATCTCATCCAGATAGGTGACGGGTGTTTGATTGGTATCTGCCATGGCCGGCATGGCTGTCAGCCATATCCCCAAGACCAGGGCGGCCGGTAATCTGAATAACGGTTTCATATAAAAGTGTTCCTTATATTTGGTTTGATTCGTTCAGTTCACAGGGTCGGTAAACGCCTGTCTGCCGGCCCCGAGGAGATCAATCAGTCCGATTCAATTTCATCACCACTCATATCTGATTTCACCCACCGTAAACATGCCGGGTGATTTTTCATCTTCGCTTCGCAGATAGGTTTCATCAAACAGGTTCTGGACCGCGAGGCTGGCGGAAAGGCCAGGCAGCAGAAAATCCAGGTTTCGCCACAGTTTGACGTCCACGGTTTCATACCCGTCGATTTCTTCGGTGTTCATGTCATTGCTGTACTGACTTCCGATGTGATTCACCACAACCCGGGCATTGACAATGGAAGTAAACACATCGATCCCGGCACTGAAGCTGTGCTCCGGGACATATTCCAGCCGTTTTCCTTCCAGTTCCGGTCGCTCGTCAAACTGGTCTATGAGCGATTCATTAAAGGTATAGGAAGCAAAAAAACTGACATGCGTGCCGGGTCGGAAGGTCAAATCTGCCTCAAACCCCTTGATCTCCACCTCGGAGACATTGTCCATCAGGTACACGGCCCGGTCCCGGCCCCACAAAAACCGGGTCTGGCCGGTGTCCAC
>NPIE01016931.1_pt1 | contig 10126 bp, 7 predicted proteins | sample 8637661 | NCBI WGS metagenome assembly NPIE01 (sample SAMN07420842, study PRJNA396082) | bioreactor metagenome | isolation source: sample BA12 brine-fed electro-methanogenic bioreactor BA | place: Japan: Kochi | collected 2016-12-09 | reverse complement strand
CTGGAAAAAGCCCTGTCCGAGGTCAAGACCCTGAGCGGCCTGATCCCCATCTGCAGCCACTGCAAAAAGATCCGGGATGACAAGGGATACTGGAATCAGGTGGAAGCCTATATTCAGCAGCATTCGGATGCGACATTCAGTCACGGTATCTGTAAAGACTGCCTGCATAAGTACTATGCCGACTATATGATCGAAAAGGACGAATGACGTCCAGCGCCTTTGGCTGACAAAGAAATTTTCCTTGACAGGACCGTGTGTTGTGTCCTAGGATGCGCCATTGGGGTTGACAGGCGGGTGAATTTCGCCTGCTTCAGACATTAAAAATTTGTGAAGGAGAACCAGACCATGAAAAAAATGATTCGCCGTAGTGTTGCCGTGTTGTGCATGCTGGCGATGGCCGGATTTGCCGTTGTGACGCAGACCGCTGTCGCCGCGGACCTGCCTGAGCTGAACCTGAAGGTGTCCCAGGCCATGATGCCCAAGACCAGCCTGACCCATCAGCTGATCGAAGAATTCGCCGCCAATGTGACCGAACGGACCGGCGGAAAAGTCACGTTCAAGATTTTCGGCCCCGAGATCGGGGACTGGACCGAGCTGGAGCGCATGACCAAACGCGGGGCCGTGGACATGCAGTTCAACGCGTTTGACACCGGCCTGGACGCACGGTGGAATTTTTTCACCCTGCCGTTCATGGTGTCCAACTGGGACCAGGTCAGAAAGGTGTTCAGCAAGGGCGGTATCGTCACGGAGCTGGGGGAAAAATGGTCTGAGGAAAAAGGCCTGTATTACCTGGGCCCCTGGCTCAACAACCTGGCCAGTTTAGGCATGCAGAAAAAAGTGGTCACCACGGAAGCCGAAGCCAAAGGCCTGAAAATCCGGGTCCCGCCCATCGACACCTACCGCTGCTTTGTGGAAAAAATGGGGTTCTCTCCGGTGACCATTCCCTGGGCCGAAGCCCCGACCGCCGTGGCCACGGGCCTGGTGGACGGCTGGGTGGGGTCCGGTGCGGTCTATATGTACGACCTGTTCCGGGATGTGGCCAAGGTCATGATCGTGACCTATGACAGCCCGGAAACCTGGCATGTCACCTTCAACCTGGACAAATGGCAGAAGCTGCCGGAAGCCTACCAGACCATCATTACCGAAGAAGTGGAAAAAGTGATCGACAAACACCTGGATCTGGTGGAAAAAGAAGAGCTGGACAACCAGGCCAAACTGGTCGAAGCCGGATGGCAGATCGTGGTTCCCACGGACGAGGAAATGGCGGCATGGAAAGAGAAATGCCTGGAATGCTGGGATACCTATGAAGAGATCGTGGGTAAGGAAAATATCGATAAACTGCTGGAAGAAGTGAATATGTAGCAGACCGTAAGGCCTGATACTGAACGGATCCCTGCCGCCTGAACCTGAATGGACAGGCGGCAGGTGTTTTTCAACGGCTTCCGCCGGTTATCCTGAAAAAGACAAGACAATGAATACGACCCAATCGACACATCCCCTCCACCGGGCCGGTCTCATCCTGGTCCGGATTCAGCGGTTTTTTCTGTTTTACCTGTTTTTGCTCCTGGTGGTGGCCATGATGCTGGAGCTGCTGGTCCGGTTTTTTCTGAAACAGTCCATTTTCGGGCTGTCGGATTTCATCGGATTCGCGTCCGTGTGGCTGTATGCCATCGGTGCGGCCCTGGCGTCTTACGACCGCACCCATATCAAGGCGGAATTCGTGAACGTGTTCGCCCGGTCCTCCCGGGTCAGAAACCTGTGCCGCCTGATCAGCGCCCTGGTCTCGGCGGGCATGTCGGTGATTTTCACCAAATGGAGCTGGGACCTGTGCGTGTACAGTGTCTCCATCGGCGAGGTCACCCAGGCCTATCCCGTGCCCAAGGTGATTTTCCAGTCCTCTTTTTTTGTGGGCGGCATTCTCATGGTGATCTATTTTCTGTGGGAGGCTGTGGACTGTTTGATTGATTTCAGAAACAATGCATGACCGGTTGAAAAACCGAACCTGTCTGCTTTAGCATATAGAGGAATCCCATGGAATTTGCTCTGATCGGTTTTGCCGTCTGCCTGGTGCTCATCGTCATCGGTGTGCCCGTGGCCATGGCTTTTGGCGTGCTCACGGTCATGCTGCTGTACTTTTTCGGGCAGGATGCCGGGTATCTCATCGAGGTGACCTACAAAAAGGTGGATTCGGTCATCCTGTTTGCCGTTCCGTTGTTCATTCTGTTCGGCACGCTCCTGGATGCGACCGGGCTTGCCAAGCGGCTCATCGATTTTGTCAATCTGTTGATGACCCGGATCCGCAGCGCCCTGGGTGCGGTCACCGTGGTGACCACGGCGCTGTTCAGTTCCATTTCCGGCACCGACTCCGCCGCCATCGCCTGCATCGGCACGGTCATGATCCCGCGGCTGGTGGCCAAGGGGTATCACCGGGGCCATGCCACGGCCCTGGTGGCCTGTTCCGGAATTCTGGGCCAGCTGGTGCCCCCCAGCGTGCCCATGATCTTTTACGCCATCATCACAGGATCTTCGATCCTGGGGGTGTGGTTCGCCACCCTGGGTCCGGCCATTCTCATCGTGATCATGTACTGTTTTCTCAATGCCTGGGCCGTGCGGAAAATGCCCATTGTGCCGGAAGAAAAATTTGATTCATTCGGCGAACAGATGACCCATATCACCAAAGCCGGGATCCACTGCATTCCGGTGCTGCTGCTGCCGTTTTTCATTTTCGGCTCGTTGTATTCCGGCCTGATCACCCCAACGGAAGTGGCGCTCATCGGGGTGTTTTACGTACTGGCCCTGGGGTTCTACTACCGGGCTTTGACCTGGCGGGAGATCAAGACGGCCGCCATCAGCACGGCCGTGATCAGCGGGGCCGTGACCCTGATGTTCTATTTCACGGAAACCACCAGCAAGATCCTGATCCTGGAAGGGATCACCGACGAGCTGGGGGCCTGGGTGGTGGCCAATTCGCCCAACCAGGCCGTGACCCTGCTCATGCTCAACGTGATCCTGCTGCTCATGGGCATGATGATGAACGATTTGTCCGGCACGGTGCTGTCTGCGGGGCTTTTGTGGCCCATTGCATCGGCCGCAGGCGTGGACCCGTATCATTTTGCCGCCATCACCGGGGTGAACCTGGGACTGGGAACGGTGACCCCGCCCACGGCCCCCATGCTGTTTCTGGCGGGCCGCATCGGCAACAGCTCGGCGGAAGAATATATCAAGCCGGCCCTGGTGCTGATGATTGCCGGCATGGTGCCGGTGCTTTTGATCACCACCTACTGGCCGGACCTGTGCCTGTTCATTCCCAAAGCCCTGGGGTTCATTAAATAGAGAGGCCGATCAGAGCGAGATTCGAACGGGACCGGCCCTGAATCAAGGTCCGGTCCTTATTCATTCAACCCAAGAAAATGCAAGGAAGACATTCAATGGAAACCAAATATGATGCCATTGTCATCGGCGCCGGGATCATCGGTGCCTGCACCGGATTCGAACTGGCCAAAAAAGGCCTGAAGGTGCTCAACGTGGACAAACTGCCGGAAGCCGGTCACGGCTCCACCTCCGGGTCCTGTGCCATCATCCGGCTGCACTACTCCACCCCGGACGGGGTGGCCATGGCCAGGGAAGGCTATTTCTACTGGGTGGACTGGGCCAAATACCTGGGCACCGTGGACGAGACCGGGCTGGTGAAATACATCAACACCGGGTGCCTGGTCATGAAAACCCCGAAAAACCACAACCTGGAACGGGTGAAGGCGGCCCTGGATGCACTGAGCGTGCCTTACTGGGATTTCGGGCCTGAAGAGATCACCGGGCTGGTTCCCATCCTGGACACACGGTCGTACGGTCCTCCGACCCTGCCCAAAGACCCCAGATTCGGTACCCCCACAGGCGATGCCATTGCCGGTGCCCTGTACATCCCGGAATCCGGACTGATTTCCGATCCCAAACAGTCCACCCACAATGTGCAGCGGGCCTGTGAGGCCAAAGGCGGCAAATTCCTGTTCAATGCCAGGGTGGCCGAGATCCGGAAAAAAGACAACCAGGTCCGGGGCATTACGCTTGCGGATGGTACGGAAATCGATGCGCCGGTGGTGATCAACGTGGCCGGACCCCACTCCTTCCAGATCAACCGCATGGCCGGCGTGGAGGACGACATGAATATCAAGACCAGGGCCCTGCGCCAGGAAGTGTGCCATGTGCCGGCCCCGGAAGGATTCGACTACAACCACCTGGGCACCATCATTTCCGACGGGGATGTGGGATGTTATTCACGGCCCGAGGTGGGCAACAACATTCTGATCGGATCCGAGGACCCGGAATGCGACACCCTGGAATACATCGAAGATCCGGACAACTACAACACCGATTTCACCGAACAGTGGACCACCCAGGTGATGCGGGAGGCCCAGCGCATCCCGGAGATGCGGATCCCCAACAAGCCCAGCGGCATCGTGGACCTGTACGACTGCACCGATGACTGGATTCCCATTTATGACAGATCCAGCCTCAAGGGCTTTTACATGGCCGTGGGCACCAGCGGGAACCAGTTCAAGAACGCCCCTGTGGTGGGATATCTCATGGCGGAACTGATCCAGGCGGTGGAAAACGGCCACGACCATGACAAAGACCCGGTGCATTTCACCATGAAATACACCAAACGCCCCTGCAACATCGGGTTCTATTCCCGGCTGCGGAAAATCAATCCCGATTCCAGCTTTTCCGTGATCGGATAATAAAAACCGGGGGTCAGGCTTTCCTTATTGTCGGTATAAGGAAGGTCTGATCCCTTGCGGTTCGCCGACCCGTATCAATTCTCTTCGTCCTCATAGAGATCCATGTCAGGATAGAATTTGTCCGCGCATTCCCGGCAGATGCTGTGGCTGAACCGGGCGTCGGAATGCTCGTGGATATAAGTTTCCATCTGCTGCCAGTATCCTTTGTCATTCCGGATTTTTTTGCAGTGCATGCAGATGGGCAGAAGCCCGCTCAGGGTTTTGATCTCCTTCATGGCGGCTTCCAGGTCCTGGTTTTTTTCCTTCAGGCCGGTGTTGGCGGTTCGCAATTCGTCGGTGCGGCGGCGGATGGTCTCTTCCAGGCCCTGCTGGTGTGCCATGAGCCGGTGTTCCGCGTTCCGGCGCAGTTTCCGCTGCCGCAGGGCCAGTGCCAGGGTGATCAGGGCGGTGAGAAATGTGACACTGATCAAAGCGATGTCCCGCCGGGTTTCCTGGCGCCATTTTTTGAGCAGATTTTTTTTGTCATGCATCACCGCCACATGAAACGGAAAATTGCGCAGCTGATAGGTTGAAATCATCCGGGTGCCGTCATCCTCATGCACGTCCCGGTCCCCGGCCAGAAGCCGGCCCTGTGCATCGAAAAGCGTGATCCCGTCGGCATCCAGATGCAGATAGTCATCATATCCGTTGAAAAAAAACGAGGTGTCCATGATCGCGGTAAGGACCCCGGCAAACCGGTTTTGCCGGTCTTCCACCCGGCGGCTCAACAGGATCAGGGCATGTGTGTCATCGGAAAACACCGGTGCCACCGCGAACTCCAGCCAGGCGGACCGAAACTCTTCAAAAGAGGTCAGAGTGACAGACAGGTCCGATTCCAGGATGCGCCATTCCCTGTTTCCGCCGGCATGGGTGAACACAATGTCCCGGATCCGGGGCAGAAAAGAGATCTCCTCTTTGATGAACGCGGATGTTTCCGGACTGAACCCGTCATCGACGGGATCGTCCTGGTTTTTGATCATGGCGGCGGCGGCCAGCAGGGCGTAATCCACCGTATACAGTGTGCCGGAAATGGTTTCTCCCAGCAGCTGGGCCTGGGTCCTGGATTTGATGATGCCTTCGTTGAGATGCTGGGTCCGGTTCCGCAGAATCGATGCCGCGCTCAATGCCAGAAATACGGCGGCGATCAGACAGATCAGCACCAGAATCGGCATGAACAGGTGGTCCCGGAAAAAATCAGCCTGCCGGTTCGTCATTGCCGTTCCAGCTCCTGGGTGATCTGCCGGACCAGTTCCGGATCGATTCCCAGCTGTCTGACAAATCCGTCCTGGAGCGGGAGCAGCCGGTTTCGCCATGCATCCATCTGTTCCGGCAACGGCTCGTACACCATCACTTTTTCTTCCATCAACCGTTCTCTGGCCTGGTTCTGGGATGCGGCAGCCTGGTTCCGGGCGTCTTCGATGTTGTTTTCCCACAGATCCATGATGCGCTGCTGAATGTCCTGGGGCAGCCTTTTCCAGAAGGAGTTGCGGATCAGCGGGATGTACTGGGGAAAATACTGGCGGTCCTCGAACACGGATGTCACGCCCATGTCCCACATGTGAGCGCTTTTGACGGTTTCATAGGTGGTCAGAACGGCATCGACCCGGTCCCGGGAAATGTGATCCGGCAGATCCGGCCAGGGAATGATCACGGGATCGCCGCCCAGTCCCTGGATTCGCAGTTTGTTGGCAAGACCACCCGCCACCCGGACCTTCAGCCCCTCGATGTCCTCATGCCGCCGGATCTGGCGGTGAATGCCGAACAGATGGGCATACCCCAGGTCGATCCATCCGCCGATCACCTTGACGTTGAGGGTGGATTCGATGCGTTTGTCCAGTTCCGTTCCCGCAGGTCCTTCCAGGATGTGATAGATCTCTTCGGCCCTGCCGCCGTAGAACACCGGCAGCAGAAACACCCCGACATCCGGCACATACCGGGTGACGTGCCAGGTGCCGGGAACCGCCATTTCCACCGTTCCCCGTCCCAGGGCCTGGATCACATCCGCATCCCTGAAAAGGCGGGCCCCGGAAAAGAACTGCACATTGATCCGCCCGTCGAGAGCGGTTTTCAACTGCTGCGCAAACCGCTCCACAGCCCGGGTCTGAAAGTGGGATGCCGTGTTTTCCACGGAAATCCGCATTTGTGGAAGCGGCGTTTCCGCCGCTTCCATGATTTCCGGCTGGATCAGCAGCAGAGACAAGGCCATGATAATGGGTATTTTCCAGTTCATGGCACATGAGTATACTACCGATTTTTTCAAAAATCTTCTAAAAGTTTTTAAAATCCCCGTCATCCTCATCAAAGGGGATCATCTGATCCGCCCGGACTTCGGAAGCTTTCGGGTGTGTCAGGTGTTTGCGGGGGGCCGCCAGTTTCGGACGGCTGGTTTTACCGGCTTTTGCAGCTGTCCGGGGTTGGCCCGTGAATGACGAAGACGGGTTTCTTTTGCCGGTCACCAGCATCACCAGGTCATTGACATATTCCCGGAGCTGTTCCGCCTGGGCGTTCATCTCCTCGGCGGCGGACGCGGACTCTTCGGCATTGGCCGCATTCTGCTGCACCACCTTGTCCATTTCCGTGATGGCGACATTCACCTGGTCGATGCCGCCGGACTGTTCCCTGGAAGCGGCGGAGATCTCCGCGATCAGGTCCCCCACCTTTGCCGAACTCTGGGCCACTTTAGTGAACGCCTCGTTGGTGGTGGTGACCAGCTGGGATCCGTCATTGACCTTTTTCACGGTGCCTTCGATGAGCTGGGCTGTGTTTTTGGCGGCTTCGGCGGCCCGCATGGCCAGGTTTCTCACCTCGTCCGCCACCACGGCGAACCCGGCACCGGCTTCCCCGGCCCGGGCCGCTTCCACGGCCGCGTTCAATGCCAGCAGGTTGGTCTGGAACGCGATCTCGTCAATGGTCTTGATGATCTTGGAGGTTTCTTCACTGGCTTTGGAGATGTCTTTCATGGACACGGTCAGCCGGTCCATGGAATCGTTGGCCGTGGCCACCACCTGGTTGGCCTCCTTCATCAGCCCGTCGGCCGTGCCTGCGTTTTCCGCATTGTTCTTGGTCATGGAGGCCATCTCTTCCATGGACGAAGAGGTCTCCTCGATGGACGCGGCCTGTTCCGAAGCGCCTTCCGCCATGGACTGGCTGGCGGACGACACCTGGCCGGAGGCGGACGCCACCTGGTCCGCACCGTCACTCATGTCATGGGCAATACGGGTCATGGTCCGGTTGATTCCCCGGGAAATCAGAAGTCCCAGTCCCATGGCAAGCGCTGCTCCAAGGGTGACGGCGATAACGGATACCAGTTTGATAAAAGCTGACTGCTTGCGTGAAGCTGCAACTTCATCACCCGCTACTTGATGGTTGATTTCTACAACCTGATTCAGCAAGGCCATGGCATTTCTCATGGAATCAGTCACAGGCCCCAGCATCTGGGCTTTGGCCTGCTCAGACAGGGCAATGCCTTGGTCGATGATGCCGAGCATCTCTTGAAAATGTTCAAACACCTCATCCATGGCCGGTTTCATCTCATCGGCGAAAACTGTTTTCATTTCATAGACATTGTTCTGGTCCCGAAGGGTTTTGATCTTTTGCACCGCACCATGAAACCGCCTGTGAGGGTCGGTCATGGCCTGAACCGCTGCTGCCAAGTCTGGATTGTCCGTCTTAAAGGTGGAGAGCCATTGTCCGAAATTGCAGGCGGTATGGCTGTCGCCACCGGCAAACGTCTGATTGTTGTTTATCAGGGTCTGGATTTGCTCCACCACTAGACAGTGATCCTTGGCAAAGGATTCCACCTGGCGGCCCAGCAGCATGGGGTCCGGCATCCCCAGTTTGTCTAACTGCCGCATAATTTCCAGATATTTGTTGTTTTCCGTTCGCCAGCTTTCCCAGGCCGGCACAAACTGTTGCCAGACCTTGGCCTCTTCCGGGGTCTTGGGAAGAGTTTCATATTCTTTCCAGACAGCTTCATAGGCCTGTCTTGATCCTGCAATATTCTGATACTGGCGCGCTCTGATCTCCGGAGGCAATCCGGAAACAGCAAGGGTGCGGAGAGTACCCCTGAGGTTTTCTCCCACGCCCTTGATGATCAGCAGGTTATTTACGCCAGGAAGTCTGACTTCTCCGATCTCCCGGACGGAGCGTTCTCCTTTGGCTGCCCCATAATATCCCACAATTCCCACAAAAAGAGTAATTGTTGCCACAATGCCGAATCCCAGCATCAATCTGGTTCCCAGTTTCATTTTCTGTAACATGATTGATTTCCTTATATAAACAATATGGTTAAAATATCAGATGTGGGGTTTTGTGTGTGACTATCGGTTACAAGATTTGTGCCGGAGGAAAGTAATGTATAAAATACATGATTTCAAGTGGTTAAAGGCTATGAAAAGAAAATGTGGTGTCGCGGAAATGAGATGGCACGATATTAAAATCTGAGGTAATCTATTATAAAAAACCTGGAAATTGGTATCATTCCGGAAGTGACAAGAAATTTGTCGCAGATGCGGGACAGTCGCAAAAACGGGACGGGCGGTCAGTCCTTTTTCAGGCCGTACTGCTGCATCAGCCGGTATATCTGGCTTCGGGATAATTCGGAGCGGCGGCAGCACTCCGCGATGTCTCCCCGGGTGCCGGATAACAGGTTCTGCAGATAGGTCAGTTTCATCCGGTCCATGTATTGTTTGAACGGCAGGGAGTTGAGATCGGACCGGGAGGTGTCCGGTGCCGGTTTTGAACCGGACAGGCGAAGGCGGATTCCGGCGGAGCGGATATGGGCCGGAAGGTGGCGGGCGAACAGGGTGGCCCCGGGTCCGGCCTTGCTGCAAACCAGATCCAGGGTGTTGTTCAGTTCCCGGACATTGCCGGGCCAGTCATAATTCATCAGGGCTTCTGAAAAGTCTTCGGAAATCGTGAACCCGGAGGCGTTCATCCGGTCGCGTATCCGGGACAGCCGGGTCTGGACCAGCAGGGGGATGTCGGTTTTGCGGGCCTTGAGGGGCGGCAGGGACAGGTGCATGGAAAAAAGCCGGAAATACAGGTCTTCTCTGAACAGCCGTCGCTCCACCATATGTTTCAGGTCCCGGTTGGTGGCGCAGATCAGCCTGAAATCGCTCTGGACTTCCGTTTCCGCTCCCACCGGCCGGAACCGCCTTTCCTGGAGAGCCCGGAGAAATTTTTTCTGAACTTTCACGGGCAGCTCTCCCACCTCATCCAGGAACAGGGTCCCCTTGTCCGCTGTTTTCATCAGTCCGGTCCGGTTTTCAACCGCGCCGGTGAACGCCCCTTTGACATGACCGAACAGGGTGCTTTCCACCAGGTGGCCGGGCAGGGCCGCACAGTCCACC